>OEIU01002280.1_pt1 | contig 10460 bp, 9 predicted proteins | sample 1539221 | NCBI WGS metagenome assembly OEIU01 (sample SAMN03792071, study PRJEB22550) | activated sludge metagenome | feature: wastewater treatment plant; material: activated sludge; isolation source: Wastewater treatment plant of a petroleum refinery complex | place: Argentina: Zarate | collected... | reverse complement strand
GTTTCGGCGCCTATATCCAGCTCGGTGAACAGGGCGAGGAAGGCGACGAGAAGCCAAAGCGATCGTCGCTGCCACGCGGCCTCAAGCCCGACGACGTCACGCTCGAAAAGGCGCTGGCCCTGCTCTCCCTGCCGCGCCAGGTCGCCCGCCATCCCGATTCCGGCGAGCCCATTCTCGCGGGCATCGGCCGCTACGGCCCCTACGTCCAGCACGGCAGGACCTACGCCAATCTCGGCCGCGACGACGACGTGCTCGAGATCGGCGCCAATCGCGCGATCGATCTCATCGTGCAGAAGGAACAGGGCGGCGGCCGTTTCGGCGGCGGCGCGACCGCGCGCGAACTCGGCGCGCATCCCGAGGGCGGCGCGGTCAGCATCAAGTCCGGCCGCTTCGGCCCCTATGTGAACTGGGCCAAGGTCAACGCCACGATTCCGAAGGGGACCGATCCCGAAACCCTGACGCTCGAAGCCGCCCTCGCCATGATCAAGGCGAAGCAGGAAGGCGGCGGCGGAGACGGGAGCGGCCGCAATGTCGGCGATCATCCAGACGGCGGCGCGCTGGTCGTGAAGGACGGGCGCTACGGCCCGTATGTGGCGTGGGGCAAGGTCTTCGCCACCATCCCGAAAAGCCAGTCGCCCGATAGCGTGACGCTCCAGGACGCCATCGAGCTGGTCAACGCCCGCGCGGCGGCGACCGGCAAGAAGGGGCCGGTGAAAAAGGCCGCCGCCAAAAAAGCGCCGGCCAGGAAAGCCGCCGCCAAGCCGAAGAAAATCGAGGATTCCGACGACGCGCCGTTCGAGGGCGGAAAGCCCGCGAAGAAGAGCGCGCCCAAGAAAGCGGTGGCCAAGAAGGCGGCGAAAAAAACCGCGAAGAAATAAGTTCGCCTTCCTGTCATCCCCGCGCAAGCGGGGATCCAGGGCAAGCGACGAGGCGCCGGGAACTGAATCCCCGCTTGCGCGGGGATGACAAAGGCGAACCGAATGACACTCTCGATCTCCGACCTTCGCCCGGACGAGACCGAAGCGGCGGTCGCGCTGTGGGAGGCCTGCGGCCTCACCCGCCCCTGGAACGATCCGCGCGCCGACATCGCGCTCGCGCTCGGCAAGCCTTCGTCCACCGTGCTCGCCGGCCGGATCGACGAGCGGCTCGTCGCCACGGCCATGACCGGCTCGGACGGCCATCGCGGCTGGGTCTATTATCTCGCCGTCGCCCCCGACCGCCGCCGCAGCGGCTTCGGGGCCGCGATGATGCAGGCGGCCGCCGACTGGCTCGGCGCGCGCGGCGTCCCGAAACTGCACGTGATGATCCGGTCGGAAAACCTGGCGGTGGCCGCCTTCTACGAACGGCTCGGCTACGCCAGGAGCGATACGGTCACGATGGCTAGACCTCTTCCTCGATCTCCATGCTCGCCCGGCGCAGGTTCCGCAATCCCTCGGTGAAGGCGGTCGCGATCAGCTTGCGCTCGTCATCCGACGCGCTCTCGTCGTAGTAGCGAATGACGTCGGTGACGGTCTGGGGGAAGCAGAGCGCGGCCGCCCGCGCCCTGAGACGCGCGGCTTCCCTGTAGGTCGCGATGACGGAAAGCAGTTCGGCGCGTTCCTCCGCGCTCAGGGAATCCAGCTCCGGCCCGATCTCGAAATCTTTCTTCTGCACGGCGCCGATGCGCTCGCGCCGTTTCGTTCCGTCCTCTTCGACGATCGGACGAAAAACGAGGATTCTCTTTTCACGGTCTACACAGCTAATCATTCCAGCCCCTCGAATTTACTGCGAAATCGGCGTCTATCGGCTCCCGGCGACCGGATATTGTTTATGCCTGCCTGTAGCCTGCCGATCTCTCCCCGAAACGCTTCCACGCCTTGCCGACGCTACAACAGCCTCGCCGCGATTGCATATAACTTATGTCAATGCGCCGGACAGGCGGCAAAGCGCGCCGCGATCAGTCCGCAAGCACGCGGTCCGCGATCGCCGCCACATGCAGCGCGGTCGTGTCGAACACCGGGAAGCCGGGCAGATCCCGCTGGCCGATCAGCAGGAATATCTCGGTGCAGCCGAGAATGACGCCTTCGGCGCCGCGCGCCCGCAGGGCTTCGACGACGCGGATATATTCGGCCTTCGATTCCGGGCGCAGCCGGCGGCGCACCAGTTCGTCGAAGATGATGCGGTCGACGATGTCCATGTCGGCTTCGTCCGGCGCGATCGTCTTGAACCCGAATTTCAACCGGAACCTTTCGGCGAGCAGCGGGGAGCGCATGGTCGCGCCCGTGCCGAGCAGCCCGACGCGCTTCAATCCGGCCGCGCGAACCGCCGCGCCCGTGGGATCGGCGATATGCAGGAAAGGCGTGCGCCGCCCCTCCATGATCGGCGCGACCGCCCGGTGCAGCGTATTGGAGACGCAGACGACGAGATCGACGCCGGCGGCCTCCAGTTTGTCGATCTTCGCGGCGAGATAGGCGGCGAGCTCGTCCCACCTGTCCTCGCGCAAAAAGGCTTCGATATTGCCGAAATTCACGGAGACGATGACGATCTCGGCATTGTCCCAGCCGCCATAGGCGGCGTTCAGGCGCGCATTGAGCCCCTGATAATATTCGACCGTCGCCTCGTTGCTCGAGCCGCCGAGTATGCCGATGGTCTTCTGCCGAAAGGGTCTTTCACGAGAGTCCGTCATGGGCGTCGCCTGTCCCTGATTTCCGCCGCAGCGCTTTATTCATGGCCGCGGTCTGGCTTCCGACGCCGTCCGCGACATGTCTTTGGCGCCGCAACATCGGAGAATGAAATGCGTCTGCCGCAACTTCACCACGACCAGCTCACGCCCGACCAGCAGAAACTCTACGCCGACATGAAGTCGGGCATCGAGACCAGCTTCAGGGGCTTCACCGCCATCGACGCCAGCGGCGACCTCATCGGCCCCTGGAATCCTTGGCTGAGCTTCCCGCAATTCGGCGGCCCGGTCTGGAACCTCGTCAAGGCTCTGGCCAGCAATCCGAAATTGCCGAAGCCGATCCGCGAGATCGGCATTCTCGTCACCGGCGCCCATTTCCATTCGGCCTATGAACTCTACGCTCATATTCTCGTGGCGGAACTGCGCGGGCTCAGCGACGACAAGATCAGGACGATCGTCGCGGGCCAGCGCCCGGCGGACCTCACGCGCGACGAAGGGCTCGCCTACGATTTCGCCGCGGCGCTCGTGTCGGGCGGCCTCGTGCCGCCGCTGCTCTATCACGGAATGGTCGAGACCTTCGGGCAGGACGGCGCGGCCGAGTTCATCTATCTCGTCGGCCTCTATTGCATGGTCTCCACCACGCTCAACGGATTCAAGGTGCCTCTGCCCACGGACGGCGACGGCTAGGCGGACGGCGCCATGTGGGGTTCGCGCGGCTTCGCGCTAGATTAGCCGCGTGAACGATTCCCGATCGCCCCGCACGAAACCCGCCCTGCCCTCCCGTGAGGACATTCTCGCCTTCATCGCGCGCGAGCGCGCCGAGGGGAACGCCGGCAAGATCGGCAAGCGGGAAATCGCGCGCGAATTCGGGATCAAGGGCGCCGACAAGATCGACCTCAAGCGCATCCTGCGCGACATGGAGGACGAAGGCGCCGTCGAACGGCGCGGCAAGTCGCTGGCCAGGCCCGGCGTCCTGCCGCCGGTCGTGCTCTGCGACGTGACGGGCCGCGACCTCGACGGCGAACTGATCGCGCGGCCCGTGGAGTGGGACACGAGCCAGCTCGGCCCGATGCCCCGCATCCTCCTGCACATGCCGAAACGCGCGAAGCCCGGCATGCCCGTTCCCGGCGTCGGCGACCGCGCGCTGGTGCGCACCGAGCGCGAGCGCGATCCCGAGCCCGGCGCGCCCGAATATGCGGGCCGCGTCATCAAGCTGCTGTCGAAGCAGAAGTCGCGCGTGCTCGGCATTTTTCGCGTCGACGCCAGGGGCGGCGGCGGGCGCATCGAGCCGATCGACAAGAAGCAATTGGGCCGCGAGCTCGCGGTGAGCGAAAGCGACCGCGAGGACGCGCGCGACGGCGATCTCGTCGCCGTCGACATTCTGCGCACGCGCCTTGCGGGACTTCCCGCGGCGCGCGTGCGCGAAGTGATCGGCGTCATCGGCAGCGAGAAGGCGGTGAGCCAGATCGCCATCGCCACGCACGGCATTCCCGACGTTTTCCGTCCGGAAACTCTGGCCGAAGCCGACAAGGCGCAGGAAGCGCGCATGGAGGCCGAAGGCTTCCGCCGCGAGGACTGGCGCTCCACGCCGCTCGTCACCATCGATCCACCCGACGCCAAAGATCACGACGACGCGGTCTTCGCGGAAGCGGACGATGCGAAGGACAACGAAGGCGGCTTCGTCGTCACCGTCGCCATCGCCGACGTCTCGTTCTACGTGCGGCCGAATTCCGCGCTCGACCGAGAAGCCCTCACGCGAGGGAACTCAGTCTACTTTCCCGACCGCGTCGTGCCGATGCTGCCCGAGCGCATCTCCAACGATCTCTGCTCGCTGCGCCCGAACGAGGATCGCCCCGCGCTCGCCGTGCGCATGCGCATCGACAAGACCGGCCGCAAGATCGATCACACCTTCCATCGCGTGATGATGCGTTCGGCGGCGAAGCTCTCCTACCAGCAGGCGCAGCAGGCCTTCGACGGCAGGCCCGACGAGACCTGCCGGCCGCTGATGAAATCCGCGCTCGAACCGCTGCTCGCCGCCTACCGCTGCGCAACCATCGCGCGCGAAAAACGCGGGCCGCTCGACCTCGACCTGCCCGAGCGCAAGATCAGGCTGAAGGAGGACGGCACGGTCGACCGCGTCGAAATCCCGCCGCGGCTGGAGGCGCATCGGCTGATCGAGGAATTCATGATCGCAGCCAATGTCGCCGCCGCCGAGACGCTGGAGGACAAGCGCCAGCATCTGATCTACCGCGCGCATGACGAGCCGAGCGTCGAGAAGCTCAACGCGCTTTCCGAATTTCTCGCGACCATCGGCGTGCGTCTCGCCAAGGGCCAGACGATGCGCGCGAAGCAGTTCAACGACATTCTCGCCAAGGTGCGCGAGACCGAGCACGAGCACGTCGTCAACGAGGTCGTGCTGCGGAGCCAGGCGCAGGCCGAATATACCGCGCAGAACTACGGGCATTTCGGCCTCAACCTGCGCCGCTACGCGCATTTCACCTCGCCCATCCGCCGCTATGCCGATCTGATCGTGCATCGCGCGCTGGTCCGCGCGCTGCATCTGGGCCCCGGCGCCCTGCCCGACACGCCCCTCGATGAACTGGCGGAGATCGCAGCCCGCATTTCCGCCGCCGAGCGCCGCGCCATGACGGCGGAGCGCGAGACGATCGACCGTCTCATCGCGGGCTTCCCCGCAGGCGAGGTCGGGGCGAATCTCCCCGGCAAGATTCCGGGCGTCACGCGCTCCGGCCTGTTCGTGAAGCTCCCCGAAACCGGCGCGGACGGCTTCGTGCCCGCCTCGACCATCGGCGACGAATATTTTCGCCACGACGAGGCCCATGCCGCGCTGATCGGCTCGCGCTCGGGAACGGCCTACCGCCTCGGCGACAGCGTCGACGTGCGCCTGCTCGAAGTCGCGCCCATGGCGGGCGCGTTGCGTTTCGAAATTCTCAGCGACGGCCGCAACCCCCGCGGCGCGGGCCTGCGCGGCCGCAAGATCAAACCGGCCCGCGACAACGCGTCATCTTCCCGAAAAGCGACCAAGGGCTACAAGAGGCGCAGGAAATGAGCGAGGGAAGAGACATGAACGCGCCCGCAACCATCGTCGCGAGCAAGCCCGCCGACCGCGACGTCTGGCTGGCCATGCGGCGCGGCTTCATGTGCCGCTGCCCTGCCTGCGGCGAGGGCAAGCTCTACAAATCCTACCTGAAGGTTGTCGACGCCTGCGAGGTCTGCGGCACGGAATTGCACCATCACCGCGCCGACGACGCCCCGCCCTATTTCACCATTTTCATCGTCGGCCATTTCGTCGTCGCGGCCCTGCTCGCCTTCGACGAATACTGGCCGGACGCGCCTTATTGGCTGCACGCCCTCCTCTGGTCGGCCTTCGTCGTCCTGTCCTCCCTCTGGCTTCTGCCGCTCGTGAAGGGCGCGCTCGTCGGCTACCAATGGGCCCTGCGCATGCACGGGTTCGGCGGCGAACAGGACTGAGCCGACGGCGCGCCGCCGGTTGCAAGTAAATCGAACTATCCGGAGGGCCCCCGCCCGCCATCTCGGATGAGCTTCCTGTCCCGCGTGGACGGCTGAAGCTTTGCTTTAGTCCTGGCTAAGCAAGAGCTTGTCGCCAAAATCCATCCGGCTATGGTTTCAGAAGAAACGGGGAGGAGCGGCGACATGTCGACAGCTTTACGACGGCGCAAGGTGGCCCTGCGCGCGAGCGCTCTCCTGTCAGCTTTTTTTCTGCTGGCTTCGCCCGGATCGATATCTTCGGCCCTGGCGCAGGAAAGCGTCATTTTCACCTTTTTCGGGGCGCGCGGGGCCGCCCCGGTCGGGCCGCTCGCCGTCGGCGACGACGGCTCTCTCTATGGCACGACGCTCGGCGGCGGCGCCAACGGAACGACAGGCACGGTGTTCCGGCTCACCCCGCCCGTCCCTCCGGCGACGAACTGGAAGGAAACCGTTCTCTACTCGTTCGCCGCCCCGAAGGATGGCTACAATCCGCCGGGCGGCGTCATTTTCGGCCCGGACGGCGCCCTCTATGGAACGACATGGTTCGGAGGCTCCTACGACTCAGGCACGATATTCAAATTGTCGCCCCCGCCGGAAGGTCAAACCGCCTGGAAGGAGACGGTGCTTCACAGTTTTCAGGCCCGATCCGCCGGAACGATCTTCTTCGCGAGCATAATTTTCGGCCCTGACGACGCCATCTACGGCACCACGTCCAACGGCGGCGCATCCGACGGCGGCACAGTGTTCAAACTGGCTCCGCCAACGGCGCCCGCGACGAACTGGAATTTCACGACGCTGCACGCGTTTCGCGGATCGCCCGACGGCGTCTATCCGACCGGCGGCATCATCTTCGGCCCCGACGGCGCCCTGTATGGAACGACGCAGCGCGGCGGAAGCGGCAATGGCCAGGGGATGGTGTTCAAACTCACGCCGCCGCAGACGCCCGGCGCCAATTGGCTCATCAATGACCTCTACAGCTTCAGCTACACCGGCCCCGCCGGCGACCCGTGCGCCGCGCCCGGCGCCCTGGCTCTCAGCCCGGGCGGGGCGATCTACGGCCGGATCGGCGGAGGCTGCAGCGTATTCCGGCTGAATCCGCCCCTGTCGCCGGGCGCCAAATACACGATCACCAAGTTCGCGCCCAACTTCGGCAATGGCGCGAACGATCCGATTCTCTTCGATCGCCACGGCGCGATCTACATCACGATCGGCCAGCAGGGCCGGACCGGCTGCGGCGAAGTGCTGAAGGTGCTGCCGCCGGTCAATCAGCCCAACGTTTTCACCATCTACAGCTTCGCCGGTGGCCCCAATGACGGCTGCGGTCCACGCGGCGGAATCGTGTTCGGCAAGGACGGCGCGCTTTACGGAACGACATATTACGGCGGCGCGAAAAACGGCCTCGGCTCGGGCGTGGCCTATCGCATCCAATAACGTCCAGCGGCGCGGGAGCGTTGGCGCGCCGTTCCGAACCGCCTAAAATCGGCCTTTGCGCCACATATCAGCAAAGACCGAAAATGACCGAAAGCAAACAGCCGCAAGCCAGCAAAGAGCACGACAACGCGAAATTCATGACGGCGCACGACCGCGAGCGCAAATGGCCGAACGTGCGGCCGAAGCTCGCCGCCACCCTCATCCTGCTCGACCGTTCCGGCGACGTTCCCAAGGTGCTGATGGGCAAGCGCCACGCCGGCCACAAGTTCATGGCCGGCAAGTTCGTCTTCCCCGGCGGGCGCATCGAGGCGGCCGACCGCAAGATGCGGGCGCTCGCGCCGCTGCCCGGCGTCGTCGAGGAAAAGCTGGCCAAGCGCCGCGTGAAGCCGTCGAAATCGCGCGGGCAAGCGCTCGCGCTGGCCGCCATCCGCGAGACTTTCGAGGAAACGGGCCTCGTGCTCGGCCGTCCCGGCAATGTGGACAAGGTTCCCGAGGGCGACTGGTCCGACTATGCGAGCCACGGCTTCGCGCCCGACCTGTCGGAAGTGCGTTTCATCGCCCGCGCCATCACGCCGCCCAAGCGGCCGAAACGCTTCGACACGACCTTCCTCTGCCTCGACGCCAAATGGATCGCCCATCGCGTCGAAGGCGTGGTGACCGCGGACACCGAGCTCGTCGAACTCGTCTGGGTTCCGTTGAAGGAAGCCCAGCAGCTCGACCTGCCGCATATCACCAGCGTCGTGCTGAAGGAGCTGGAAGGCCGCATCGCCGACGGCATGAAGCACGAGCACCCGACGCCGTTCTATTACGAGAAGCAGCGGGTGTGGTTCCGGGAGGAGTTGTAGGCCTCCCGCCGTCATGCCCGGGCTCGTCCCGGGCTCGTCCCGGGCATCCACGCCGGGCCGCATTGCCAACCCTCGGCTTTGACGAAAGCGCCTCTCCACGCCAAAAGAGCGCCTGCCGCCTGGCGTGGATGGCCGGGACAAGCCCGGCCATGACGGCCAGCGTCCTAGATAGACCCATGCCCCGCCTCTTCCCCCTCGTCGCCGCCATAGCGGCCATCTCCATCGTCGGCGTCGGCCTGTCGATGACGATTCCGCTCATCGCCGTTCGCATGGAGGCCGCCGGCTACAGCGCCAGCGCCAACGGCTGGGGCGTCGCCATGTCCGGCCTCGCCACCATCCTCGTCTCGCCCTTCATTCCTGCGCTGGTGCGCAAGCTCGGCGTGCGCGGCCTGATGATGCTCGCGCTGGCGCTCGCCCTCGCCAGCTTGTCGGGCCTCGCCTTCGTCGACGATGTCGTCTGGTGGTTTCCGATCCGCTTCCTGCTCGGCGCCTCGCTGACGCTGTTCTTCGTCGTCAGCGAATACGCGATCAACGCGCTCGCGCCGCAGGACAGGCGCGGCCTGTGGATCGGAATCTATTCGACCGCGCTCTATCTGGGCTTTGCGCTCGGCCCCGCGATCATCGGTCTTGTCGGCACGGAGGGGCGCGTCGGCTTCTACGCGGCCATGGCGCTGTTCGTGCTCGGCGGCGCGCCGATCATCGCGGCGGGCGCGCAGATCCCGACCTTCAGCGAGCGCGCCGAAAGCCCCGCCTGGGCGATGATCGGCCGCGCGCCGCTGGTCATGCTGGCCTCGCTCCTGTTCGGGGCGCTGGAGACCGGCGCGATGGGCCTGCTGCCGGTCCATGCGCTGCGCAACGGCTATGATGCGGCCACCGGCGCGCTGTTCGTCTCCTTCGTCGCCTTCGGCAATGTCGCTTTTCAACTGCCGCTCGGTCTGCTGTCGGATCGCGTCGACCGGCTGAAGCTCATCCTCGCCGTCGCCGTTTTCGGCCTCGCCGGCGCGCTGCTGGCGACCATGCTCACGCCGCATTACGCCATCTTCTGCGCGCTGCTGTTCGTGTGGGGCGGGATCGTCGGCGGCCTCTACATGGTCGGCCTCGCCATGCTCGGCGCGCGCTACACCGGCGCCGATCTCGCCGCGGCCAATTCCGCCTATGTCATGCTCTACGCATCGGGCATGATGATCGGGCCGCCGATCCTCGGGCTGACGCTCGACGTCTCGCCCGCGCACGGCCTGTTCGGCGGCGTCGCGGCGATGTTCGCGGTCTATCTGGCGATCTACGCGGGAAGGCGGATGGCGAAGAGCGAGTAGCCTCAGCCACCGGAACTACCCGCCATTCGCTTCCGCCGCCATCGCCGCATCGATCTCGGCCCCCTCCGGCAAACTACCCTGGCTGCCCCGCTTCGTGCAGGCGAGCGCGGCGGCGACGCTCGCGCGCCGCATGGCCGCCGGCAGGTCGAGTCCACGATCGAGCCCGGCGGCCAGAACGCCGACGAAGCAGTCGCCCGCCGCTGTCGTATCCACCGCCTTCACGCGATGCGCGGCGGCGTGATGCACGACGCCGCCGAGACAGGCCTCGCTCCCCTGCGCGCCCAACGTCCGCAGCACGCCGGTCCCGAGCTTCGCGCTGATCGACGCCGCATCGGCGGCGCTGCCGGCCTGCGCGGCCAGAACCTCGGCTTCCTGCTCGTTGACGACGATCAGCCAGCACATCCGCAAAATCGCCAGCGGCAATTCGCCCGATGGCGCGAGATTGAGGATCACGCGCGCGCCGGCGCCCGACGCCCGCTCGATCAGCCGCGCCGTCTCGCGCGCATCGCATTCCATCTGCACGAGGACGATGGTCTTCTCGTCGAGGAATTCATCCGGAACCTTGTCCTGCCGCGCCCCGAGATTTGCGCCCGGCGCCACCGCGATGGAGTTGCGCCCGACCTTGTCGGTCACGATCGAGGCGACGCCGGTCGTTCCCGCGACCGCCTCGACGCCCCAGAGATCGACGCCCGCCGATTCGAGTCC
>OEIU01002279.1_pt1 | contig 10461 bp, 13 predicted proteins | sample 1539221 | NCBI WGS metagenome assembly OEIU01 (sample SAMN03792071, study PRJEB22550) | activated sludge metagenome | feature: wastewater treatment plant; material: activated sludge; isolation source: Wastewater treatment plant of a petroleum refinery complex | place: Argentina: Zarate | collected... | reverse complement strand
AGGTCTCGTTGGACGAGCCCATGGCGAACTCGTCCATGTTGAGCTTGCCGAGCATCACCGCGCCGTCAGCCCAGAGATTGGCCGAAACGGTCGACTCGTACTGTGGCTTGAAGCCGTCGAGCACATGGCTGCATGCCTGCGTGTGCACGCCCTCGGTGGCGAAGAGATCCTTGATGCCGAGCGGAATGCCTTCGAGCGCGCCACTTTCATTCTTCGCCAGACGCGCGTCGGAAGCCTTCGCCATCTCCCGCGCCTTTTCATGCGTGACCGCCACATAGGCGTTGAGCGACGGATTGGCCTGGTCGATGGCCGAGAGATAGGCCTCGGTCAGTTCGCTCGACGTGAAAGCCTTGCTGCGCAGTCTGTCGCGCGCCTCGGCAATGGTCAGTCTGGTCAGGTCGGTCATCGGACTGGTTCTTCTCGGAAATCGGGAAAGGCGGTACGGTGGTCGCTACTATTCGACGACCTTCGGCACGAGGAAGAAATTCTCCTCCGTCGCCGGCGCGTTGGCGACGACGGCCGCCGCCCTGTTGCCGTCCGTGACGCGATCCTCGCGCTTCTTCATCGCCATCGGCGTGACCGACGTCATCGGCTCGACACCCGTCACATCGACCTCGTTCAACTGCTCGACAAAACCCAGAATGGTGTTGAGCTCGCCGGTCATGCGCTCCGCATCGTCGTCGGTGACGGCAATGCGGGCGAGACGCGCGACGCGCTTCACGGTCTGGATGTCGACGGACATGGAACGGCCCTTCGGTAAGTGATCAATATTATTGACTGATGGGCCTATACCGGCGCGCCGTCCACCACGCAACACACGCGATATCGCAGTTGCGAATTGGAACCGTCTCAAGCCGCCTAGGGTGCCGCGACCCCGTCGCAACGATACCAGACGCCTGAAAGGCCGTATGCCTCGCCATCGGCGTCACCGCTGCCCTCTTCCTCCTGCGCGGGCGGCGACGGCGGGGAAGGTGGCGACGGAGCGGCTTCGGCCTGCGGCTGTGATTCCTCCTCTCCGGCAGGGGCGTCCTGGCCATCGTCGCTCGGCAACGAATAGGCCCCATGCGCCTCGCTCATGACCGCAACCTCGAGTTCGCCCGGCGTGCGCTCGACCAGCGAGAACATCTCCGGATAGGCGTAGCCAGGTTCCTCGCACATGGCGGTGACGACCCAGCCAGCCGGCATCCGCGGGTTCTTCAGCACCTGCAGGAAAGCGCAGTTGAATTCGATCGATTCCAGGCCCTGGTTGGTCAGGATCGTGTTGCCTGCCTCGATCACGCTTTGCAGCGACTGCGACTTCGCCTGATCGCAAAGTTCCTTGGCCCCGACATAGACGCCCTTCACCGCGTCGTCGGCGGTTTGCGCCAGCGCGGGCGCGGTCAGCGCCAGCAACGGCGCGACGAATGCAAATCGTTTCAGCATGTTAGACACCCCCAATGCCGGCTCAGGCTTCGAACGCCTTGCCTTTTTCGGGCACTATCACATTCGTACCGGCACCTTCCATGCCTGTGACGAACTTGTCGGCGTTCTGGTCGATGATGCCGAACGAGCCGTAATGGCAAGGCACCACCGTCTTGAATGCGAAGAAGCGGCGGCAGGCGAGAGCGGCCACCGCGCCGCCCATGGTGAAGCGGTCACCGATCGGAACGATGCCGATGTCGGGCTGGTGCAGTTCGTTGATCAGCGCCATGTCACCGAATATGTCGGTGTCGCCCATATGGTAGAGCGTCTTGTCGCCGGAGAAATGGAGGACGAGGCCGAGGGGATTGCCGAGATAGGTGTTCGCGCCGTTCTCGCCGTTGAATGACGACGAATGCAGCGCCTGCACGAAAGTCGTGGTGAAACCGCCGCAATCGACGGTGCCTCCGGTATTGCCCGGATTGATCTTGTCGCCGCTGACGCCCTGCCCGACGAGATACATGCAGATCTCGAAATTGGCGACAAGCATCGCACCGGTCTTCTTCAGGATCGCGACGGAATCACCGATATGATCGCTGTGGCCATGGGTGAGAAGGACGTGCGTGATCCCTTCGGCCGGCTTCTCCCAGCCGCCGTCCCAGGCCGGATTGCCGGTGAAGAACGGATCGATCAGGATTTTCGCACCGCCCGCCTCGACGCGGAAGGCGGAGTGTCCGTACCAGGTCAGTTGCATTTCAAACTCCCGTCTCGCTCTGCGACCGGTTGAAGGATAGAACGCTTGCGAACGCAATCAAAGGATCGCCGCGTGCCTGTGGTCGCAATCGAAGCTTTGCCCGCTCTCCTTGACCGGAGCAAGACGCTCGCGGCGCTCGATCTCGGCGACAAGACGATCGGCGTCGCCATTTCCGATCTCGGGCTATCCTTCGCCAATCCGAGGCAGGTGATTATCCGCAAGAAGTTCACGACCGACGCGGAGGCGCTACTCGCGCTTCTGGCGAAGGAAGCCGCAGGCGCAGTCGTCATGGGATTGCCGGTCAATATGGACGGCAGCGAGGGTCCACGGGCGCAAGCGTCGCGCGCCTTCGTGCGCAATATCGCTCGGATGACCGACCTGCCCTTCGCTTTCTGGGACGAGAGGCTTTCGACTGTGGCGGCGGAGCGTCCGCTGCTCGAAATGGACGTTTCGCGAAAGAAAAGGGAGACGCGGATCGATTCGGCCGCGGCCGCCTTCATTCTGCAGGGGGTACTGGACCGGCTGAAGGCGCTGCGATGAAGCCGTCATCGCGGCTTTCCCGGCGCTCCCGCCACCACTTCGAAATCTCGCGGCGGCGGCGGAACGCCCAGATCGCCATGATGAGCAGCGTGTCGAGAATGCAGGCGCGCATGACCAGACCGGGTATCGTCGCCGGATCGATGCCGAGGATTTCGCCGTAGACGTTGAAGACAAGGTCATGGACCTGCCGGCTGAGCATCAGATAGCCGAAGTTCATGTCGTAGAGGGACAGGTAGTACCAGCCCCAGAAGATGACGAGCGGCGTCGCCCAGAGTGCGAAGACGTAACGCATCAGCGGCTGCCTCCCTGCAACTCCCCGGCGGAGCCGAAGCGGCGGACCGCATATTCCCGGGCCGCGCGAGCCGCCATCATGCGCGCGCTGGAAGGCGGCCCTTCCATCGCCGAATGTGCCCCCACGGCGCGCTCCATGTGCGCTGCAACGTAGGAAGCAGCCAGGGCGCCCAGCAGTCCGGTCATGACCGGGAACACGCCGGACACCGAAAGCATGCCGGCGACGACCAGAAGCACGGCCACGCAGAACGCGCCGGAAGCGAAGGCCAGTCTCAGGATTTCGTCGGCGTCCCCCGCCCGGCCTTCCTTGAGGACGTTCGCGATGCACGCCCACAGGAACGCCAGCGCGATTACGCCAAAGGCCACGCCGAACGCCGCACTAAGCCAGACGCCGCCGGCATCCGCGACCGTCGACGTGATGCGAGTGAGGCCGAGCAGCCGATAGATTTCCACGATGCCATGGTCGAGCTGCAGCGTGCAGATCCCCGCCAGAACCGCGAAGAACGCTGTCCAGTAGACGAGAATGGCATTGGTCAGGATTCGCCGCATGATGACCCCGGAGGCATATGGTAAATTCGCGCGCCCACGTGCCTCCGGCAACATAAACCATTTGTTAGGGTTAACGGCGAACCGGACGCCTGTGGAAAAACAAGCGCGCCGACCGGTACTTGTTCCCACGACTCCGAGGTGCGGCCTTCACATTTGCGGGTAGAGCGTCTCGACGATCACCCGGGCGTCGTGGCGGGCGTCCAGCATGCCGTAGGTGCCGCGCCACTGCCCGGCGAGGCGGGTTTCGAGGAACGCGTCGGCGATGCGCCCTGCCCCCAGCCGTTTCAGTTCCGCTGCTGCGGCGGCCAGCGCAAGCTGCTCGGAGAGGATACGGGCCGAGCCCTCGTCGCGCTCGGCGACCTGAATGGCAGCGCGCAGCACGCCGATGGTGCCGCGCCCATGCGCGCCGAGATCGCGTTCAATCCCTGCCAGCACTTCCTCGAAGAGCGCGGGCGCCCGGCCGAGCACGCGCAGCACGTCCAGCGCCATGACGTTGCCGGAGCCTTCCCAGATCGCATTGACGGGAGCCTCGCGGTAGTACCGCGCGAGTGGCCCCTCCTCTACGTAGCCGTTGCCGCCGAGACACTCCATCGCCTCGTAGAGCAGCGCCGGCGCGATCTTGCACACCCAGTATTTCACGACCGGCGTCATCGCCCGCGCGAAAGCGGCTTCCCCACGCGATTCGGCGGCCTCATCGAAGGAACGCGCCAGACGGAAAGACAAAGCGGTGGCGCCGGCCACGTCCAGCGCCATGTCGGCCAGCACGCGCTGCATGAGCGGCTGCTCGAACAGCGGGCTGCCGAACACCATCCGGTGCCGCGCGTGATGCACGGCCTCGCTGAGGCCCGCGCGCATCAGTCCGGCCGAGGCCACGGCGCAGTCCAGCCGCGTCAGCGTCACCATGTCCATGATCGTCTTGATGCCGGCGCCGGGCTCCCCCACCAACTCGCCGATGGTGTTTTCGAACTCGACCTCGGAAGAGGCATTGGAACGGTTCCCGAGCTTGTCTTTGAGACGCTGGAAGTGCAGCCCGTTGCCCGCGCCGTTGCTGAGCAGGCGCGGCGCGAGGAAACATGAAAGACCTTCCGGCGCCTGCGCGAGAATCAGGAAAGCGTCGGACATCGGCGCCGACATGAACCATTTGTGGCCCGAGAGGCGGTAGAAGCCATTGCCGGCACGCTCGGCGCGGGTGGAGTTGGCGCGCACGTCCGTGCCGCCCTGCTTCTCCGTCATGCCCATGCCGAGCGTCAGCCCGGTCTTCTCGACCGGCGGCTTCTGCGACTGGTCGTAGGTCCGTGTGGTCACGCGCGGCGCCCATTCGCGGAAAAGCCGGGTGCTCGACATCAGCGCCGCGAGCGAGGCGCTGGTCATGGTAAGCGGGCAGAGATGGCCGCATTCCAGCTCGGCGGTCAGGTAGAAGCGTGCCGCGCGGATCTGGTGACGGCGGCCGACCTCGGCATCGCCGTTTTCCCAGATGGACGAATGGAGGCCGTTGGCGACCGAGCGCCGCATGAGCGCGTGATAGGCCGGGTGGTATTCGACGATGTCGATGCGCCGGCCCTGCCGGTCGTGGGTCCTGAGCTTCGGCGTCTCGAGATTCGCCAGCCGTGCAAGGTCCTGCGCGTCGGCATTGGTGACGAAGCGGCCAAGTTGATCGAACTCGCGCCGCACCGGCTCTGAAAAACGCTCACCGATCTGGGCCAGCAGCGGATCGCCGCGCCAGGCATTGACGCCCGTATAGGGCGGCGACTGATTGCTGACCTCGTGCGTCAAATCGAACCTTTCGGCCGCCCGTCACGGCGAATCCGCGCGGGCCTTCGCCGCTTATAGACCAGAGGGGCGCGCCGTCGCGACGAAAATCCCGGTGACAAGCGCCACTATCCCCGGCGGCGGCTTGCAGCACGGCGCACCCCCGCCTATAGCAGCGCCTTGACATGACCGAGCCGACCCTTCCGCCGCTCTACCCGCATCGCCATCTGCTTGGCATACGCGACATGTCGCCTTTGGACATTGTGATGCTGCTCGACCGGGCCGATGCGGCCGTGCCTTTCTCCCGTCAGCGGGAGAAGAAGAGCGCCACCCTGCGTGGCCGCACACAGATCAATCTTTTCTTCGAGGCCTCCACGCGAACGCAATCGTCATTCGAACTGGCGGGAAAGCGCCTAGGCGCGGACGTGATGAACATGTCGGTCGCCAGTTCCTCGGTGAAAAAGGGCGAAACGCTGATCGACACCGCGATCACGCTGAACGCCATGCGGCCGGACATCCTCATCATCCGGCACCAGTCGGCAGGCGCGGCGGCGCTGCTGGCGCAGAAAGTCGGCTGCTCGGTGGTCAACGCCGGCGACGGCGCGCATGAGCACCCCACCCAGGCATTGCTCGACGCGCTGACCATCCGGCGCGCCAAGGGCCGGATCGCGGGGCTGACAGTGGCGATCTGCGGCGACATCCTGCATTCGCGGGTGGCGCGCTCGAACATCATCCTGCTCAACGCGCTCGGTGCACGGGTGCGGGTCGTCGCCCCTTCCACCCTGCTGCCTACCGGCATCGCCGACATGAGCGTCGAGGTCTCGCACACCATGCGCGAAGGTCTGAAGGACGCCGACGTGGTGATGATGCTGCGGCTGCAGCGCGAGCGCATGAGCGGCGCCTTCGTGCCCTCCACGCGCGAGTATTTCCGCTATTTCGGCCTCGATGCGGAGAAGCTGAAAGCGGCGAAGGAGGATGCGCTCGTCATGCATCCGGGGCCGATGAATCGCGGCGTCGAGATCGCGTCGGAAATCGCCGACGGGCCGCAAAGCGTGATCCAGGAACAGGTCGAGATGGGCGTGGCGGTGCGCATGGCGGTGATGGAGGCGCTGCTCGACACGCGCCGCAACCGGGAAGGCGACGCGTGAGCATCACGGTTTTCACCCATGCGCGAATCATCGACCCGTCGCGCGGGATGGACGAGATCGGCGCGGTCATCGTCGACGGCGGGACGATCGCGGCGGCCGGCGAATCCGTGCTGAACCAGGGCACGCCGGACGGTGCGAAGGTCGTTCACTGTCACGGCAAGGCCATCATCCCCGGCCTCGTAGACGGGCGGGTTTTTGTCGGTGAGCCCGGCGCGGAACATCGCGAGACCATCGCCTCGGCAAGCGTGGCCGCCGCCGCCGGGGGCGTCACCTCCATCGTGATGATGCCCGACACCAATCCGGTCATAGACGACGTGGCGCTGGTGGAATTCGTTCTGCGCGCGGCGCGCGACACGGCCTCGGTCAACGTCTATCCGGCGGCGGCGGTCACCAAGGGTCTGCAGGGCCGCGAGATGACCGAATTCGGCCTTCTGCGCGAGGCCGGCGCCGTTGCCTTTACCGAAGGCCGGCATACCATTGCCAATGCCCTCGTCATGCGTCGCGCCCTGACCTATGCGCGGGATTTCGGCGCGGTGATCGCCCATGAGACGCAGGATGCGGACCTTGCGGGATCGGGCGTCATGAATGAAGGCCTCTATGCGAGCTGGCTCGGCCTTTCCGGCATCCCGCGCGAGGCCGAAGCCATTCCGCTGGAGCGCGACCTGATGCTGGCGCGGCTGACGCGCGGCGCCTATCACGCGGCAAAAATCTCGACCGCCATGTCGGCACAGGCCATTGCCCGCGCCAAGGCCGACGGTGCGAACGTCACGGCCGGGGTGTCGATCAACCATCTCGCGCTGAACGACAACGACGTCGGCGAATACCGCACTTTCTTCAAGCTTTCACCGCCCCTGCGCGCGGAAGAGGATCGTATCGCGGCGATCGAGGCGCTTCGGGAGGGCGTGATCGACATTATCGTGTCGTCTCACGATCCTCAGGACGTCGACACGAAGCGCCTGCCCTTCGCTGATGCGGCCGACGACGCCATCGGGCTGGAGACGCTGCTGGCCGTCGCCCTCAGGCTCCATCATAATGGCGACGTGCCGCTGATCCGGCTCATCGGGGCAATGTCGACGACGCCGGCGCGCCTCTTCGGCCTGCCCGGAGGATCACTGGCTCAGGGCGCGCCGGCCGATCTTGCCGTGATCGACCTCGACGCGCCATGGGTGGTGCGTGAGGCTGACATCCGCTCGCGCTCAAAGAACACCTGCTTCGAAAGCGCCCGCCTGCAGGGCAAGGTCTTGCAAACGATGGTAGGCGGACGCACAGTATTCGAGGAGCGTGGAGGAGAGTGATGGCAGAGGGGACCGTGGCGGAAGCCGGCGCGCTCATCGTCATCCTTTTTCTGATCGTTGGCTATCTGCTTGGCTCCATCCCGTTCGGACTGGTGATCACCCGCGCTGCCGGCCTCGGCGACGTGCGCGGCATCGGCTCCGGCAATATCGGCGCGACGAACGTTCTGAGGACGGGCCGAAAGGGTCTCGCCGGCCTGACCTTCCTGCTCGACGCGCTGAAGGGTTCGGTTGCCGTATGGATCGCGCTGCGCTGGGGGCTAACGCCGGCGATGGCGGCCGGCTTCGCCGCTTTCCTCGGCCACCTCTTTCCCGCATGGCTCGGATTCAAGGGTGGCAAGGGAGTCTCGACCTATATCGGCGTATTGCTGGCGCTGGCCTGGCCCGCGCTGATCGCATTCGCCATCGTTTGGCTGGCCGTCGCCTCGCTGACCCGGTATTCCTCGCTGGCCGGAATGGTCGCGACGCTGGTCACACCGATCTTTCTCTACCTCTACGGGGCGAGCGCGGTTGCCGCGCTGTTCGCCGTCATGACGATCCTCGTCTTCTGGAAGCATCGCGCGAATATCGAGCGACTGCTGGCCGGCACCGAAAGCAAGATCGGCGCGAAGTAGCATGGCCGACGCCTCGACGAGCGCAGGCCGGCGCCTTTCCGAGCGCCAGCGTATCGCCTGGCTCCGCCTGATACGGACGCCGAATGTCGGACCGTCCACCTTCCGCTCCCTGATAAACCGCTACGGATCGGCAGATGCCGCGATCGAAGCGCTGCCGCACCTTGCGCGGCAAGGGGGCGGCAAGCCTCCGCGCGTGCCGACAGTCGCGGAGGCCGAGGCGGAAATCGAGCGGGCGGAGAAGGCAGGCGCCGTCTTCATCGCCATCGGCGAGGCCGATTATCCGCCCGTGCTGCGTCAGATGGACATGCCGCCGCCGCTGCTCGCGGTAAAAGGCGCAACGACTGCCTTCAAACTGCCGCCCGTTGCGATTGTCGGAGCGCGCAATGCCTCGCTGGCCGGGATGAAATTCGCACGGCAGATCGCTTCCGAGCTCGGCCTTGAAGGATATGCTGTCATCTCAGGTCTGGCGCGCGGCATCGATACCGCCGCGCATCAGGGGGCTTTGGCGACAGGCACCATCGCCTGCGTCGCGGGCGGCATCGATCGCCCCTACCCGCCGCAGAACGCCGATCTCCTGGCCGAAATCGCAGAGCGTGGCGGCGCGGTGATCTCCGAGATGCCGTTCGGATGGGAGCCGCGGGCGCAGGATTTTCCGCGACGCAACCGGCTTATCGCCGGCCTGTCGCTCGGGCTGCTCGTCGTGGAGGCCGCCAGGCGGTCGGGGTCGCTCATCAGCGCGCGCCTCGCCGGCGACATGGGGCGGATCGTATTCGCGGTACCCGGATCGCCGCTGGACCCGCGCTCGGAGGGAACGAACGGCCTGCTCAAGGACGGCGCGGTGCTCGTCACCGGGATACAGGATGTGGTCGAACAGATCGCGCCGCTGATCGACCGTCCGTTACCGACGGCGGTGCGATTCGCCGAACCGGCTGATGTCGGCGGCACCCCGTCTCCCGTCGACTGCGATCGCGCCCTGTTGATCGAAGCGCTTGGACCAACGCCGGTCAGTGTGGACGAGTTGATTGCCCATACGGGGCTTCATCCCGCTCAGGTCTTCGTGATTCTGATGGAACTCGATCTGGCCGGCCGAATCGAACGGCATGCAGGCGGCGCGGTCTCGTTAATCTTTGCGAACCGATGAAGGCCGCGTGCCGCGCGCGATATCCACGGCTTCCATATGCGCCATATCGATCAGATAGGCGAGCATGTCATGATGTTCTGTCTGGGCGAGCGTACGCAATTGGGCAAGCATCGACTGAAGATATTCCAGCGTCTCCGTTTGCTCGACTGCAATGCGCGACTTTCTCAACATCGATGTGTCGCCTGTCCTTTGCGCAGATGCTCTGAATCTCTATCCGCCCCGCCATGGGGCCCTTGTCCGTTCACATTGCGCTGCGCGAAATGCTTATCTCTACTCACTATCTTAAGTTGTATCAGAGACCACTACATCGTCAAGGTTGCATTCGGTTCAAATGCGCGTTTCTGACTGCTTGCCCTTGACCTGCACGAAAAGCGCGGCCATGTGACGGACGATTTTGATGCCGTCGCCGTCAGACGCCTGCATCGTCGATCCTTGCGGGTCGTATTCTTTCAGTGAGAACGAATGGACGTCGTCGTCGTCGAATCGCCCGCCAAGGCGAAGACAATCAACAAGTATCTCGGCCGGAACTACAAGGTTCTGGCCTCCTTCGGCCATGTCCGGGACCTGCCGGCGAAGGACGGCTCGGTCAAGCCGGATGAAGATTTCGCCATGTCATGGGAGGTCGACGGCCCCTCCTCCAAGCGGCTGACGGACATCGCCAGGGCGGTGAAGGAAGCCGATGGACTCATCCTCGCAACCGATCCGGATCGCGAGGGAGAAGCGATTTCCTGGCATGTGCTGGAAGTCCTCAAGCAGAAGCGCGCGCTGAAGGACAAGAAGATCAGCCGCGTCGTCTTCAACGCGATCACCAAGCAATCCGTGCTCGACGCGATGGCGAATCCGCGCGACATCGATTCGCCGTTGGTCGAGGCCTACCTCGCCCGGCGCGCACTCGACTACCTCGTCGGCTTCACGCTCTCGCCGGTGCTCTGGCGCAAGCTGCCGGGCGCGCGCTCGGCCGGCCGCGTGCAATCGGTGGCGCTGC
>OEIU01002278.1_pt1 | contig 10461 bp, 8 predicted proteins | sample 1539221 | NCBI WGS metagenome assembly OEIU01 (sample SAMN03792071, study PRJEB22550) | activated sludge metagenome | feature: wastewater treatment plant; material: activated sludge; isolation source: Wastewater treatment plant of a petroleum refinery complex | place: Argentina: Zarate | collected... | reverse complement strand
GCCGTGCACCACGCGCACGAAGCCGGGCGAGGATTCGCGCGCCGGTCGCTGGCGCGATCGCGGCAAGACGGAATGCGGCATCCATGCTGCACGACAAACCTAGAATGTTGCTGTTGCAACGTTGGAAACAACGAAAACGCGTTTCATTGACACTTCGCGGCGATCCAAAGAGTCTGACGCTGTAGATCGGATTGCGCATGATCTGATCGCCAAACCGCTCACACTTTGGCGGATCATGCGGCAACAGCCAGAACCGAGGTTCAGATGCGCCTGTTCTTCCTGTCTTTGATTGCGAGTGCGATGACGTTGAGCGTCGCGTCTGCTGCGGACGTTACACTTCTGAACGTGTCGTACGATCCGACGCGCGAACTCTATGTCGACATCAACAAGGCGTTCTCCGCGAAGTACAGGCAGGAGTTCGGCAAGAGCGTCGAGGTCAAGCAGTCGCACGGCGGCTCCGGGACGCAGGTCCGCGCCGTGAACGACGGGCTCGAGGCCGATGTCGTCACACTGGCGCTGGCGCCGGACACCAACGCCGTCGCGCAGAAAGGTCTGCTTGCGAAGGACTGGCAGGCGCGCCTGCCATCCAACTCCGCGCCGTATGTTTCGACGATCGTGTTTCTTGTGCGCAAGGGTAATCCAAAGGGCATCAGGGACTGGGACGATCTCGTGCGGCCGGGCGTCGAGGTCGTCACGCCCAATCCCAAGACCTCGGGCGGCGCGCGCTGGAATTACCTCGCGGCGTGGGGATTCGGCGTGCGCAAATACGGCTCCGAACAGAAGGCTGAAGAATTCGCCGCGGAATTGTTCAAGCATGTCCCGGTGCTCGATAACGGCGCGCGCGGCGCGACCATGACGTTCACTTCGCGCGCGGTCGGCGACGTGCTGCTGGCGTGGGAGAACGAGGCGCATCTTGCGATCGCGGAGATAGGGCCGGACAAGTTCGACATCGTCGCGCCGCCACTGTCGATCCTGGCGGAGCCGACCGTTGCCGTCGTTGACAAGTATGTCGACAAGCACGGCACGCGTGCTGTCGCCGAGGCGTATCTGCGATTTCTGTATTCGCCCGAGGGACAGGAGATCATTGCGCGAAACTACTATCGGCCGCGTGACGAAGCCGTCGCGCGCAAATATGCGGCGCGGTTTCCATCAATCGATCTGCTCGTCGTCGATCGCGATTTCGGCGGATGGGATAATGCGCACAAGGCCCACTTCGCCGCGGGCGGATCGTTCGACCGGATCTTCACGCGCAAGTAACAATCATCGGAGAGGCGCAGGTCGCGCCCTGAACGCCATGACCATCGAAGCAAAGAGCATTACCAAGCGGTTCGGCAGTTTTACAGCGCTCGACAATGTCGATCTCAAGGTCGAGAGAGGCGAGTTGCTGGCGCTGCTCGGTCCGTCAGGCTCGGGCAAGACGACCTTGCTGCGCATCATCGCAGGGCTCGAATGGCCTGACAGCGGCAGCATCGCCTTCGATGGCGAGGATGCGCTCGAGCGCGGCGCAGGCGAGCGCAATGTGGGCTTTGTGTTTCAGCATTATGCGCTGTTCCGGCACATGAGCGTGTTCGAGAACGTCGCTTTCGGCCTGCGCGTGCAGCCGCGCGGCAGACGGCCCAGCGAAGCAGCGATCCGCAAACGCGTCGGCGACCTGCTCGACCTGGTGCAACTCGCGCCGCTGGCGTCGCGCTATCCGAGCCAGCTTTCCGGCGGCCAGCGTCAGCGCGTCGCGCTGGCGCGGGCGCTTGCGATCGAGCCGCACATCCTGCTGCTCGATGAGCCGTTCGGCGCGCTCGACGCCAAGGTACGCAAGGAGCTACGCCAGTGGCTGCGCACGCTGCACGAGCAAATTCATGTCACGTCGGTTTTCGTGACGCACGATCAGGAAGAAGCGCTCGAGGTCGCGAGCCGCGTCGTGGTGATGGACAAGGGCCGGATCGAGCAGATCGGCTCGCCCGGCGAGGTCTACGACCGGCCGGCGAGCGCGTTCGTGCATTCCTTTATCGGCGAGTCGATCGTGCTGCCGGTCGATGTCGCGGACGGTCGGGTGCGGCTCGGCGACCGCGTTCTCGATATTTCCGCGACGGACGCGGCGAACGGACCCTCGAAGCTTTTTGTACGGCGGCACGATGTGACGCTGCGCCCGCCCGAAGGCAGTGCGCTGCAGGGCGCGGTGCGGCGCGTGCGCGCGCTCGGCCCGATCCAGCGCGCCGACATTGCGCTTATAGCAAACGGCGGCGAGACCCTGATCGAGATCGACGCGCCGCGCGACCGCGAGCTCAAGGCCGGCGAGGTGATTGGACTCGAGCCGCGCCGCTATCGGATTTTCGCGGCGTAGAGCGTTTTCGAGCGAAGTGGAAGCCGGTTCGCGTTAGGAAAACGCGTCAACCAAAGAGGATCAAGCCGCAGCCCGTCGCGTCTGACGCCAGCGTGCGACGCGCGCGCCGAGCGAGCGCCGCCACACCGCCATGTTCTCGATCGCCATCAGCGCGGCGGGCGTCACTACCAGCGTCAGCACCGTGGCGAAGCCGAGGCCGAACACGATCGCGGTGGACAGGTTGATCCACCACTGCGTCGCCGGCGCGCCAATCGTGACCTCGCGGGTCAGGAAGTCGAGATTGATGCCGAAGGCGATCGGCAGCACTCCGAGCACGGCGGTGACGGCGGTGAGCACCACCGGGCGTGCGCGCTCGCGGCAGGTTTCGAGAATCGCCTCCCGCGCCGCGACGCCTTCGCGCCTGAGTCGGTCATAAGTGTCGATCAGCACGATGTTGTTGTTCACGATGACGCCGGCATTGGCGATGACGCCGATGCCGCCCATCACGACGCCGAACGGCTGGCCCATGATCATCATGCCGAGCAGCACGCCGATCGTCGCCAGCACCACGGCGCTGAGCACGAGGCCGACCGAGGTCAGCTTGTTGAACTGCGCCAGCAGGATCGCGAAGATCAGGAACATCGCGGTGCCGAACGCTTTCACGAGAAAGGCGGACGCCGTGGCCCGCTCCTCATCCTCCCCCTTCAGCTTGAAGGTGACGCCGGGGCCGAGATCGGTCTGGCGCAGCGTATCGGTGATGTCCTTCTGCAGCTTCGCCGTTTGCGCGTTCTCGGCCACGTTCGACGACACCGTCATGACGCGCGCGCCATTGACGCGGTTGATGTAGCCGACGCGCGGGGCGGCGGCGCGCTGGACGAAGTTGCCGATCGGCACGCTGCCGGCGTTGGTCTGCACGCGCAGGTCGTCGATCTGGTCGAGGCTGCGCCGCTCGCGCGGAAAGCGCACGAGAATGTCGACCTGCTTGTCGGTTTCCGACGGCCGGTACTCGGTGATCTTGGTGCCGTTGGTGACGAGCTGCACGACGTTGCCGACAGTGTTGACGCCGACGCCGTATTTCGCTGCTTCCGCCTTGTCGACCTGCAGCTTCCAGTCGATGCCGGGCAGCGGCTGGCCGTCGTCGAGATCGCGGACATCCGGCATGGCGGCGAGAATCGCCGCGACCTTTTTTGCCGCCTGCGGCAGCATCTCCGGATCGAGCGCGGAGAGCTGCACCTGGATCGGCTTGCCGGTTGGTGGACCTGCGCGCGGCGCGGTGACTTCAACCAGCACGCCGGGAATGCTGGCGGTCCGCCGGCGGATCTCGTCCATCACCTGGTGCGCCGGCGGACGTGTCTGCCAGTCGGCGAATTCGAACTGGACCACGCCGATGGTGTCCTCGGTGATCTCGCCGGAGCCGCGCGGCTGCTCGCCGATGCGGGCATAGACCGTGCGCAGCGCCGGATCGCCAAGAATGACCTTTTCGACCTGTGCGGTGATGCGATCCTTTTCCTCGAGCGAGAGATTGCCGCGGGCGTGGATCAGCGCCTGACCGAAATCGGGCTCGACCTTGGGGAAGAACTCGACGCCGTTGCCGAACTTGCCATAGGCGAACTGCACGACGACCAGCAGCGCGGCGGCGATCGCCAGCGTCTTGCCGGGATGTGTGATCGCGAGCTTCACCGTGCGCATGTAAGGGCCGGTGTCTGTGGCGCGTTCGTCATGCGGCACCGGCGCGGCGCGCCCGAGCAGTGCGCCGAGCGTCGGCGTGAACAGCAGCGCGACGACGAGCGAGGCCGACAGCGTCGCAATCAGCGTGATCGGCAGATATTTCATGAATTCGCCGACCGTGCCCGGCCAGAACAGCAGCGGCGAGAAGGCGGCGACGCGTGTTGCGGTCGCGGCGATCACAGGCCCCGACATGCGGACCGCGGCGGTCGCATAGGCTTCGCGCGGCGGCACGCCCTCGGCCATGCGTCTCTCGGCATATTCGGAGACGATGATGGCGTCGTCGACCAGCATGCCGACCGCGAGGATCAGCGAGAACAGCACCACGATGTTGATCGTCAGGCCGGCGAGCTGAAGCCCGAGGATGCCGGCAAGAAAGGACGCCGGAATCGCGATGCCGATGAACAGCGAGGAGCGGAAGCCGAGCGAGAACAGGATGATGACGATGACGAGCAGCACGCCGGTCGCGACCGAGTTCTGCAGGTCCGCAAGCATCTGGCGGATCAGTTTCGATTTGTCCTGTGTGAAGGTGACCTTCAGTTCGCCCGGCCAGGTCTTGCTCATCTGCGCAATGACCTTTTTCACGCCGTCGACAGTCTCGATCAGGTTGGCGCCGCTGCGCTTGGAGACTTCGATCGTCATGGCGGGCACGCCGTTGACGCGCGTGATCGAGGTTGCGTCCTTGAAGGTCGGACGCACTTCGGCGACATCACCCAGCGTCACCGATGCGCCCGACGAGGCGACGACCGGAATCTTCAGCACGTCCTCGGGCTTCTCGATCAGCGCTGGCACCTTCACGGCAAAGCGGCCGGTCGCGCCTTCCAGCGCGCCGGCGGCGACGAGGCTGTTGGACGCCGTCGTCGCGGCGATCAGCTGATCCAGCGAGACGTTGTAGCTTTTCAGCAGCGACGGCTCGGCGATGATCTCGACCACTTCGTCGCGCGCGCCGCGCAGTTCCGCGGAGATGACGCCGGGCGACTGCTCAATCGCGGTTTTGGCGTTGCGCGCGATCTGCAGCATCGTACGTTCCGGCACGTTGCCTGCGAGCGAGACGACCAGCACCGGATAGAGCGAGAGATTGACCTCGGACACGCTCGGTTCGTCCGCGTCCTTCGGAAGATCGCGCTTGGCGTCGTCGACCTTGGCGCGCACGTCGGCCAGCGCGGCGTTGGAGTTGAAGCCGGCCTCGAATTCGAGCAGCACATAGCCGCCGCCCTCGAACGCCTGCGACTTCATTTCCTTGACGTTCGGGATCGACTTCAGCTTGGTTTCGACCGGACGCAGCAGCAGCCGTTCGGAATCCTCAGGGCTGATGCCGCGCTGCGTCAGCAGCGTATAGATGATCGGGATCTTGATGTCGGGCTCGGCCTCCTTGGCGATCGTCGAATAGGCGACGAAGCCCGCGACCAGCAGGAACAGCAGTGCGGCGATCGTCAGCCGCGCGTGACTGATGGCGTAATTGATCAAGCCCGACATGAAGGCGTCCTTAAATCCTAAAAGACCATCCGGCTCATTTCGCGATGCTGCGCGTTGCGATGAGCATCACGTCTTCCGAATCGAAAAGCCTGAAGACCTGGATGGCCGGGGCAAAGCCCGGCCATGACGATGAATGCTTGGCTGTCAGTTCGCCGCACTCGCCGTCGTCGCCGGCGCTGGAACGGCTTCGACCCGCTGGCCCTCGCGCACGAAATCCTGGCCCTGCACGATGATGCGCGCACCATTGGCGATGCCGGTCACCCACATCTGCGTGCGCCCGTCGGATGCAACATTGACCGGCACGAAGGCGACGATGCCGCCATCGTCGACGATGCGCACGCCGAGCTCGCCGGCCGATGAGAACGTCAGCGAGGAGCGCGGCACGCGCACCGCCTCGACCGGCGCCAGCGGCAGGATCACCTCGCAGGTGATGCCATCGGGAATGGCGCCGTCGGCGTTCGGAATTTCGACTTCGACGCGATAGGTGCGCGTGGTGTTGCTTGCCGTCTTGGCGACGTAGCGCACGCGGCCTTTCGCAACCCGTCCATCGACGAGCTTTATCTCGGCGTCGCCGCCGACCTTGACGCCCGACATCTTCTTCTCCGACACCTCGACGATCGCCAGCATCGGATCGAGCGCGACGAGCTGCGCGATCTCGCGGCCGTCGACCATCGGCTGGCCGGCGACGGCCGGCACGTCGGTGACGATACCGGACCACGGCGCGCGAATGGTGCCGCGCTCGCGCTCGGCTTCCGCAGCCGCCAGCGCCGCATTTGCCGCGCGGAATTGCGATTCGAGATTGACGCCGTCGAGCTTCGGCAGCGTGCCCTGTTCGATAAGCTTGCGGCGTGCTTCCAGTTCGGCCTGCCGCTGGCGAAACAGCGCGGTCGCCTGCGCCACCTGCGCTTCGCGCGCCTCGTCTGACAGCACGGCGACGACATCGCCTTCTTTCAGGGCCTGCCCGCGCCGCACATTGAGCTTCTCGAGAATGCCCTTGGTGCGCGCGGTAATCATCACGCGATGCTCGGCCTCGGTGCGGCCGGACAGCGTCAGCTTGCGCGCGTGCTGGGACACTTCGGCCGGCGTCACGGCGACGCGAAAGGCCGCCTTGTCCGGCGCTTCAGTCGGGCGCGCCGCGGCGTTGCTCTCATCCTTGGCGTGCGGAAACAGGTGCCCCGAGGCGACCCAGAGCGCTGCCGCGGCCACGAGGCCGATCGCGGTGAAACGGCTGGCCTTCATCATGATTCGATCTCCGACAGAGTCAGCTCCGAGGCCGCCGCGATGCCGAGCATGCTGCGGACCATTTGAAACATCAGCGGCAGCGCGCGTTCGGCGTCGAAGCTGCGATCCGACACACGCCGCCATGAGATGCCGTCGCCCAGCACCATCAGCATGGTGGCGGCGGCTTCGAAATCGATTGCGGCGCTGATCTCGCCGCGCTCGGCGGCGGATTTGAGGAGCGCGACCAGCCGCCGCTTGATGTCGTCCTCGATGCCTTGAAACATTCGGGCGATCGCCGGATTACGCCGGCTCTCCGCCATGATCTCGACGCACAGACCGACCGTCTCGTCGCTGCTGTCGACCATGTGATGACGAGCGACTTCGGTGAGGCCATCGAGAAACGACGGCGCGCCGGCGACAGCGTCGAAGGCGGCCGCGGCGTCGGCACGGTTGCGCTCGGCGATGCCGGCGATGATCGCTTCCTTCGAGGCGAAATAGCGGTACAGGTTGCCCGGACTCATGCCGGCGGCGACGCAGATATCCTGCATCGACGCCTGATGGAATCCCGATTGCGCGAAGCATCGCTCCGCGGCGTCGAGGATGGCCGCGCGTCGGTCGGCCTGTTTTGGCTTGGCGAGAGTCACGGATTTTGCACTGCGGTAAAATGAGAATGAGCGTTCATTCTCATGGAAGTGCCAGGCTGTCAAGACAGAGCCTTGTCCGGCTGTCTGACGAAGTCGACTACTTATCCAAATTTAACAATGTGTTACGGATAAGCAGCCGATGCGCCAGACACGTTCGCAGCCGATCCCGCGATGGTTCATCGCTGGGAGGCGGCACGCGGGATTGCAGGTAAGCGAAGCGACTGCCGTTGTGAAATGTCCTGTCGCGTGATGCTGCTACTGGGCCTCGTTCACCTTTCAGCCACGGTCGCTGTGCAACAACGGATCAGCGGGTGAATCGCATGATCCGAGCGCCAGACCGTTCACACGTTGGCGGATTATGCTTGGGGGCTTTCGATGATGCGGCGGCTATGGGTTGGGCTGGCAGCGGCGCTGCCGCTGGGAGGATGTCTGGCGGATCGCGAGCCACCGCCGGCGCAGCCGTCCTTTTACGTCAGCATGGCCAATCCGGCCGGCAAGCTCGACAGCGCGGTGGCCGCCTCGATGATCTCGGGCTATCGCAGGAACAACGGCCTCTCCGCAGTCACGATCGATCCGGTGCTGACCAAGGCGGCGCAGGCGCAGTCCGACGCGATGGCGAGGCGCAACAAGCTCGACCACAATGTCACTGGCGAACTCGGCCAGCGCATCAAGCGCGAGGGCTACGACGCGCGCATGGCGGTCGAGAACATCTCGGCGGGTTATCACACCCTGGCGGAAGCGTTCTCGGGCTGGCGCGATTCGCCGCCGCACCGGTCGAACATGCTCAAGGGCGGCGTCACGCGCATGGGCATCGCGACCGCCTACGCGCCCGACACCAAGTACAAGGTGTTCTGGACGCTGATCCTCGCCGAGCCGGACGGGCCGGCGGGCCGCTGATTCCACAACTGCGGACAAGCGCTGTTGTGACCAAAGTTTAAGCCGCGTCACGGCGACGTGTTGCGCGGCGTTTGTGATTTTTTGCTAAACGGCGGCGATGGATTCCCATCGTGTCGCCATAAAACCCGCCGAGTCGCGGCGCGTGCTTGTCCTGCAAGGCGGCGGCGCGCTTGGCTCCTATCAGGCCGGCGCCCATCATGCGCTGTGCGATCACGGGTTCGATCCGGACTGGGTCGCGGGCATTTCCATCGGCGCGATCAACGCGGCGATCATCGCCGGCAATCCGCCCGAGCGTCGCGCCGAACGCCTGAAGGAATTCTGGATGCTGGCGTCCTCGCCGGTGCTGTGGAAGCCATTCCTGCCCGGCGATCAGTCGCGCTCGGTGTTCAACGAGATGAGCGCGGCGTGGATCGCGACGTTCGGCGTGCCGGGCTTCTTCACGCCGCGCGTGCCGCCGCCGGCGCTGTGGCCGGCGGGCTCGCCGCAGTCGCTGAGCTATTACGACACTGCGCCGCTGCGCGAGACGCTGACGCGCCTCGTCGATTTCGATCTCATCAACAGCCGCAAGACGCGTCTCAGCGTCGGTGCGGTCAATATCCGCAGCGGCAACTTCGAGTATTTCGACAACGCCCATCGCACCATCCGCCCCGAGCACATCATGGCGTCTGGCGCGCTGCCGCCGGGCTTTCCGCCGGTCGAGATCGACGGCGAGCATTACTGGGATGGCGGCCTCGTCTCCAACACGCCGCTCGACTATGTGCTGGAGGAGGAAACGCAGCGCGATCTTCTGATCTTCCAGATCGATCTGTTCAGTCAGCGCGGCGCATTGCCGACGACGCTGCTGGAAGCTGTCGAACGCGAGAAGGACATCCGCTATTCGAGCAGGACTCGGCTCAATACCGATCTATGGAAGAAGGTCCACAACACGCGCAAAGCGCTGCGCGACCTGATCGAGCTGCTGCCCGATGATCTCAAGAGCAATCCGCTGGCATTGACGCTGGCCGAAGCGGCCAGGGAAAACGCCGTCACCGTGGTTCATCTGATCTATCGCTCGAAGAATTTCGAGGCGCATTCGAAGGATTACGATTTCTCGCGCGTCGCGATGCTGGAGCATTGGACGGCAGGCGAGCGCGACGTTCACACCACGCTGCGCCACCCGGAATGGCTCGACCGTCCGCAGGCGGGGCAGACAATGGTCACCTACGACCTGACGGCCGACGGTCATGGTTTGAAACAGACCTGATCAATCGATCCATCTAACAGACATCATCAGACAGGAGAAAATCATGGTTGATCTCTCGGGCAAAGCGGCGGTCGTTACCGGCTCCACCAGCGGCATCGGGCTGGCGATCGCGCGCCACATGGCGAAAGCCGGCGCGAATGTCGTCATCAATGGATTCGGCAATGCCGCCGACATCGAGAAGGAACGCGCGGCGATCGAGAGCGAGTTCAAGGTGAAGGCGGTCTATTCCCCCGCCGATATGACGAAGCCAAAGGAGATTGCCGACATGGTCGCGCTTGGCGCGAGCAGCTTCGGCTCGGTCGACATTCTCGTCAACAATGCCGGCATCCAGTTCGTCTCGCCGATCGAGGAATTCCCGATCGAGAAGTGGGACGCCATCATCGCCATCAACCTGTCCTCGGCGTTTCACTCGATCCGCGCCGCGGTGCCCGGCATGAAGAAGCGCGGCTGGGGCCGCATCATCAACACGGCGTCGGCGCATTCGCTGGTGGCCTCGCCCTTCAAGTCGGCCTATGTCTCGGCCAAGCACGGCATCGCCGGCCTCACCAAGACGGTTGCGCTCGAGGTTGCCACCCACAAGATCACCTGCAACTGTATCAGCCCGGGCTATGTCTGGACGCCGCTGGTGGAGAAGCAGATTCCCGACACCATGAAGGCGCGCGGCATGACTAAGGAGCAAGTCATCCGCGACGTCCTGCTCGACGCCCAGCCGACCAAGGAGTTTGTGACCTCGGAGCAGGTCGCTGCCCTCGCGCTGTTCCTCTGCAGCGACGACGCCGCGCAGATCACCGGCTCGAATTATTCGATCGACGGCGGCTGGACAGCGGAGTGAAATTACTCCTCGTCATGCCACGCGAAGGCGGGCCCAGTACGCCGCGGCTTCTCGATTATATCCCTGGCGCCTCAGGAATACTGGATCACCCGCCTTCGCGGGTGAT
>OEIU01002277.1_pt1 | contig 10466 bp, 6 predicted proteins | sample 1539221 | NCBI WGS metagenome assembly OEIU01 (sample SAMN03792071, study PRJEB22550) | activated sludge metagenome | feature: wastewater treatment plant; material: activated sludge; isolation source: Wastewater treatment plant of a petroleum refinery complex | place: Argentina: Zarate | collected... | reverse complement strand
CGCGCGTGCCGCCGACCTTCATGCCCTGCACGCCTTCGTCCCAGCCGCGGATCACGTGGCCGGCGCCGAGCGGAAATTCGAACGGGTCGCTGCGATCCTTGCTCGAATCGAATTTCGTGCCCTTCACACCGTCGTTGTAGAGCCAACCCGTGTAGTGGACGCGCACATTGTGGCCGGCCTTGGCTTCGTCGCCGCTGCCGGCGATGGTGTCGACATATTGCAGTCCGGAGGGGGTCGTATTCATCGGAGGGGTTCTCGCAGAGTGGGGCAACCCCCGATCATGCCATCGTTGCGCACCGCATCCGGCGCCACCCAGCGCGCGCGCCAGGCATCGGTCGCCTGCGCCAGCCAGCCGCCGACGTCGGCGGCATCGCTTCGCACGCCGAGCACCGCACCCGCCGCACGCAGCGCGGCCAGCGGTTCGGCGAGGCCGATCGATGCGGCGCCGTTGTGCTTCGACAGCTTCTCGCCATCGGCGCCGAGCACGAGCGGCGCATGCAGGTAGCGCGGGGCCGGCAGGCCGAGCATGCGCTGCAGCACGATCTGGCGCGGCGTATTGTCGGCCAGGTCCTCGCCGCGCACCACATCGGTCACCCCCTGCGCGGCGTCGTCGACGACGACCGCCAGTTGGTAGGCCCACAGCCCGTCGGCACGGTGCAGAACGAAGTCGCCGACGGCACGCGCCACGTCCTGGCGCAACGGCCCGAGGCGGCGGTCGGTCCAGGCGATCGACGTATCGGCATCGAGCCGCAGGCGCACCGACCGCGCCGGCTTGTCGCCGAGCCCGCCGCGCTCGGGCCGGCAGCTGCCTGGATAGACCCACTCGGCGTGGCGCGCGTGCGGCCGGCCGGCGGCGTTCAGTGCGCGTGCGATATCGCTGCGCGTGCAGCCGCACAGGTAGGCCCGCCCGCTCGCGAGCAGACGGTCCAGCGCGGCGCGATAGAGCGCGTCGCGTTCGGATTGCCGGACCGGTTCCTCGTCGGGTGTCAGGCCGCAGGACGCGAGCTGCGCGAGGATCAGGCGGTCCGCGCCGGCCACGCAACGCGGGGTGTCGACGTCTTCGATGCGCACAAGCCAGCGACCGCGATGCGCGCGCGCGTCGAGCCAGCTTGCCAGGGCGGCGACGAGCGAGCCCGCGTGCAGCGGCCCGGTCGGCGAAGGCGCGAAGCGCCCGACGTAGCGCGGCCGCACGGCGCAGCCGGCGGCGCTCACCGGCGCACCCCGCGGCCTTCGGGCGGCCGCGCGAGACTCATATGATGAGCCCGGCGTGTCGCTCCAGAAGCGCCTTGCGCGTGGCCGTCGCTTCGAGCTGCTGCAGCCACCAGGCGAGCGCGCGGCCGGGCGGCACGTCGCGGCCGTCGTCGGTGCGCTGCGCCCGCCAGGCGCAGGCAAGCCGCGCCCGGGTGAGCTGGCGCTGCACCGGGCGCACGACGAGCAGGCCGGCGCGGATATGCTCGCGCACCATCGGCTCGGCGAGGAATCCGCAGCCCAGGCCGCGCAGCTGGGCCTCGATCTTGGCCGGCACGTTCGCCACCGTCAGCACGTCCTGGCCGGGCAGCAGGTTGACCGTCAGCGGCGCGAGGCGGCGCGCCGAATCGGCGACCGCGATCGCCCGGTGGCGCAGCAATTCGGCGTCCGACAGCGGTTCGTTCGGCGATTTGGCGAGCGGATGGTGCGGCGCCACGGCGAAGACGAACTCCATCTCGCCGAGCGGCATCGAGCGCAACCCGGCCGCCGGCGACGAACCGAGCGCGCAGCCGATGGCCAGATCCGCCTCGCCGCTGGTCAGCGCCTCGAGCGTACCGGCCAGTACCTCGCTGCGCAGGCGCAGGCGCGTGCCGGGCGCGTCGAGGGCATAGAACGCCTCGCACAGCTCGAAGATGGTGATGCGCGAAATGACGTCGTCCACCGCCACCGTGAGCTGCGTCTCCCAGCCCGCCGCCACGCGCTTGACGCGATTGGAGACGGCGTCCATCTCGGCCAGCAGGCGCCGCCCTTCGGCGAGCAGCTCGGCGCCCGCGGCCGTCAGCTGCGCCTGGCGCGAGCTGCGGTCGAACAGCAGCACGTCGAGCGCTTCTTCCAGCTGGCGCACGCTGTAGGTCAGCGCCGAAGGCACTTTGCCGAGCTCGCGCGCGGCGGCGGCGAAGCTGCCGCAGCGGGCGATCGCATCGACCATCGCGAGGGCGTCGGGGGTGAGGGCGTTGCGGGCGGCGGTCATCGGCGTGCAGGGTGAATGTGCCGGTTCATCATATTTGAACGCCAAGGTCAACGCCTGAGGCCCATCCCGCGCCGCGCGGCGCCTACAGTCGGAGCATGAAAGGAGCATTTCGATGATCACCTTGCGCAAGTCCGCCGAACGCGGCCATGCCGACCACGGCTGGCTCGAGTCGTTTCACACGTTCTCGTTCGCCGAGTACCACGACCCGCGCCACATGGGCGTCGGCAACCTGCGCGTCATCAACGAGGACCGGGTCGCGCCCGGCACCGGCTTCGGCACTCACGGCCATCGCGACATGGAGATCGTCTCCTACGTGCTCGAAGGCGCGCTCGGCCACAAGGACAGCCTCGGCCAGAGCGCGACGATCCGCCCCGGCGATGTGCAACGCATGAGCGCCGGCAGCGGCATCCGGCACAGCGAGTTCAACGTCGAGACCGACAGGCAGACGCACTTCCTGCAGATCTGGATCCTGCCCGACACGCTTGGCATCACCCCCGGCTACGAGCAGATCCATGTCCCGGATGCCGAAAAGCGCGGCCGCCTGCGCCGTATCGCCAGCCCCGACGGCAGCAACGGCTCGGTCCGGCTGCACGCCGACGCGTCGCTCTACGCCGGCCTGTTCGACGGCGGCGAGGCGGCGCGCATGACGCTCGATGCGGCGCGCCACACCTACGTCCAGTTGGCACGCGGCAGGCTGACCGTGAACGGTGTCGCGCTCGCGGCGGGCGATGCCTTGCATCTGCATGGCGAGCAGGAGTTGACGCTCGACGGCGGCGCCGATGCCGAAGTGATCGTCTTCGATCTCGCGCCCTGAAGCCGCGCCGGCGCGCAACGCGCCGGCCGCGAGGGCGTGACGGGGCTTCGCGCGGCGCGTGACTCTCGCTGCGGCCGGACAGGCGCTGGGGGTGCCTCCTAGAATGCCTGTCATGCCCTTCGTCCACCTGCGCACCCACACCGAATATTCGGTCGTCGATTCGACCTTGCGGGTCGACAACATGGTCGCAGCGGCGGCCGCCGACCGCCAGGGCGCGATCGCGATCACCGACCTCTCGAACCTGTTCGGTGCCGTCAAGCTCTACCGCGCGGCCCGCAAGGCGGGCGTCAAACCGATCGTCGGCGCAGATGTCTGGCTCGCGCCGCAGGGCGGCGAGAAGCAGCCCAGCCGGCTGCTGCTGCTCGCCGCTTCGGCGGCCGGCTACGCCAACCTTTGTCGCCTGCTGACCAGCGCCTGGACCGAGCAGCCCGATGCGCTGCGCCGCGCGCAGGCCGCCGTCGACTGGAAGACGCTGGCCGAATGCGCCGAGGGTTTGATCGCGCTGTCGGGCGCCGATCAGGGCGCGGTCGGCCAGGCGCTGCTGGCGGGCGACGGCGATGGCGCGCGGCGCATCGCGCGGCGGCTGGCGGCTATCTTCCCGCGGCGCTTCTACATCGAGCTGCAGCGCGCAGGCGGCGCGACGAACGAGGCGCATGTGCGCGCCGCGGTGCCGCTTGCGGCCGAACTCGGCCTGCCGGCCGTTGCGACCCATCCGGTGCAGTTCCTGACGCCGCAGGACTTCGAGGCGCACGAGGCGCGGGTCTGCATCGCCGATGGCGAGACGCTCGCCAATCCGCGCCGCGTCAAGCGCTTCAGCCCGGAGCAGTACTTCAAGTCGCAGGCGCAGATGGAGGCGCTGTTCGCCGACCTGCCTGGCGCGCTCGCCAACACGATCGAGATCGCGCGCCGCTGCAACCTCTCGCTCGTGCTCGGCAAGTCGCGCCTGCCTGACTTTCCGACGCCGGCCGTGGACGGTGTTCAACTCGCGCCTGAGGCCTACTTTCGCCAGCTTTCGCACGCCGGCCTCGAGCGACGCCTGCTGCAGCTCTACCCCGATCCGACGCAGCGCGACGCCGAGCGCCCGCGCTACGTCGAGCGCCTCGAGTTCGAGATCGAAACCATCCTGAAGATGGGGTTCGCCGGCTACTTCCTGATCGTCGCCGACTTCATCGCCTGGGCGCGCGACAACGGCTGCCCGGTGGGCCCGGGCCGCGGCTCGGGTGCGGGTTCGCTGGTCGCGTACTCGCTCGCCATTACCGACCTCGACCCGCTGCGCTACAAGCTGCTGTTCGAGCGCTTCCTGAACCCGATGCGGGTGAACATGCCCGACTTCGACATCGACTTCTGCCAGGGCAACCGCGACCGCGTGATCGACTACGTGAAGCACAAGTACGGCCGCGACGCGGTGAGCCAGATCGCAACCTTCGGCACGATGGCTGCGAAGGCGGCGCTGCGCGACGTTGGCCGCGTGCTCGGCATGAGCTACGGCCATGTCGACAGCATCGCCAAGCTCGTTCCGGCGCCGCCCGGCAAGACGGTGACGCTGGCGCGCGTGCCCGACGCGCCCGACAGCGGCGTGATCTATGCGCGCCTCGAGAACCCGGAGATCGGCCGGCGCGAACAGAGCGAGGAAGAGGTCGCCGAGCTGCTCACACTCGCGACGCGCGTCGAAGGCCTCGTTCGCAACGTCGGCATGCATGCCGGCGGCGTGCTGATCGCACCGGGCCGCATCACCGACTTCTGCCCGCTCTACATGCAGCCCGGCAGCGACAACGCGGTCAGCATGTTCGACAAGGACGACGTCGAGGCGATCGGCCTCGTCAAGTTCGACTTCCTGGGGCTGGCGACGCTCACCGTCCTCGAACTGGCGAAGACGTTCATTCGCGAGCGCCACGCCGACCGGCGCGACTTCAGTTTCGAGGCGCTGGCGCTCGACGATCGGGCGACGTATCAACTGATGGCCGAAGGCCGCACGGTGGCCGTGTTCCAGCTGGAGAGCGCCGGCATGCAGCGCATGCTGCGCGAAGCCAGGCCGAGCGTGTTCGAAGACGTGATCGCGCTCGTCGCGCTGTTTCGCCCCGGGCCGATGGACCTGATCCCGAACTACTGCGCGCGCAAGCACGGCCGCGAGGCGGTCGAGTATCCGCACCCGCTGATGGAAGACGTGCTCGCCGAGACCTACGGCATCATGGTCTACCAGGAACAGGTGATGCAGGTCGCGCAGATCGTCGGCGGCTATTCGCTCGGCGGCGCCGACGAGCTGCGCCGGGCGATGGGCAAGAAGAAGCTCGAGGAGATGGTCAAGCAGCGTGTGATCTTCGCTGCCGGGGCGGCCGAGAAAGGCATAGCCGAGGCGAAGGCGAACGAGATCTTCGACCTGATGGAGAAGTTCGCCGGCTACGGCTTCAACAAGTCGCACGCCGCCGCGTATGCGCTGCTGTCGTACCACACGGCGTGGGCGAAGGTGCACTATCCGGCCGAGTTCGTCGCCGCCAACATGAGCGTCGCGCAGGACGACACCGAGAAGCTGAAGATCTTCCACGCCGACGCCCGCGCGATGGGGGTGGACTTCGAGCCGCCGGACGTGAACCGCGGCGGCTATCGCTTCGAGCCGATCGGCGAGCGCCGGGTGCGCTACGGCCTTGGCGCCGTCAAGGGCACCGGGCAGGGGGCGATCGAGGCGATCGTCGAGGCGCGCGAGGCGGGCGGGCCGTTCAAGAGCCTGTTCGACTTCTGCGCCCGCGTCGACCGCACGCGCATCAACAAGCGCGCGGTCGAGGCGCTGATCAAGGCCGGCGCGTTCGACACGCTCGAGGCCAATCGCGCCGCGCTCGTTGCGAGCATCGGCCTTGCGTTCGACTTCGCCGACAGCCAGCTTGCGCACGCCGACCAGGGCGGGCTGTTCGACGACATGACCGACTCGCACGCCGCCTCGACGCAGGAGCCCGCGCTCGTCGCCGCCGAGCCCTGGAGCATCCGCGAACGCCTGACGCTGGAGAAGGCGGCGGTCGGCTTCTTCCTCTCCGGCCACCTCTTCGACCAGAGCGTCGATGAAGTGCGCCGCTTCGCGAAGCGCACTATCGCCGACCTGCTCGACAGCCGCGAGCCGCAACTGCTGGCCGGCATCGTCAGCGACCTGCGCATCGTCAACAGCCAGCGCGGCCGCATCGTGCTCTTCAAGCTCGACGACAAGACCGAAGTGATCGATGCCCGCGCGAGCGAGGAATTCTTCACCGCTCACCGCGAGTGGTTGAAGGAAGACGAACTCGTCATCGTGCAGGGCAAGGTGCAGCCCGACCGCTTCTCGGGCGGGCTGCTCGTCAGCGTGCAGCAGATGTGGGACCTGACCGCCGCGCGCTGTCGCTTCGGCAAGTTCCTCGAGGTCGACGTGAACGGCAGCGTGCCGCCGATCGCCGAAGTGCTGCGCGATTTTCCGTCGCGCAGCGTCGCGACCGAACACGGCGAGACGACGCAGGGCCTAGGCGTCCGGCTGCAGCTCCATCGAGACGCGGCGAGCGCCGCGCTCGATCTCGGCAGCGACGTGCGCTTCTATCCGACCGACGCCGCGATCGCGCGCTGGCGCACCGCGGCGCGCGAAGGCCGCGCGCAGGTGGTCTATGACTGATGGGGTTTCGCGAGCGAATGTGTAGCACTGGACGCCTGCATACGGCGTGTTGATATCGCTGGACGCGACGAACTGGCGGGCAGCGATTCAGCGGGAGAGGTCGCCCGCAGTCGCAACTTCAGCAGCCGATCTCGGCCAAGTTGCGATCACTTCGTACAAACGACATCAACGCGATTTACCGGTCTCAGATGCGCCGCGACGTTGCCAACTGACCAGCGGGATCAAGTAATTTTGATCTCAGTCGATTTGGTGAGCGAAACCACCTGCACGATTTCAATCTGATGCACTACGCGCCGAACCGAAACTTGCTCGCCTCAAGGTACTCATCCAGCAGTTCCATCCCGACCCATCGACGGCCCAGCCGTTCTGCGACCATGCCAGCGGTGTTGGAACCTGCGAACGGATCGACCACGAGGTCACCCTCATCGGTCAGCAGCCTGACGAAGACCTCTGGCAGCGCGGTAGGGAATCGCGCGGGGTGAATCTTGATGCCTGCCTCCTTGCAGCGCATCGTGTACGGATCGTTGGCCGAGTTGTTGCCCGCGATCAGCATCTCATTCGCGATCTGGTCTTCCAAGACGTTTGACGGGATCGACCCGCCCGAATCGATCTTGTCGAATGACGAGGTGATGTTGTGGCCCGACGGGCGCACGGTCGTCTTGACGCCCTTCTTCGCGAGCCGGAGCATGTCGGCGCTGTAGGGCTTCAATACCTTGCGATTGTCGGCCTTCGGGAATGGGGTCTTGGACAGCCACCAGACGTGTTCAACGGAGTCTTTGATCCGCACGCGGCGCACCGTCACCCACTCCGCCGGCACCGGCATCTTTGCCGGGTTGTACCAGTAGCACTCCTGGGCGAGGTGGAAGCCGAGTTCCTCCACCAGCGCGATCATCAGCTTGTAGTGATACAGCGAGCGAGTCGGCGAGCCCTGATTCCAACTGCCGCCGATGTTGAGCACGAAGCTGCCGTCATCGGTCAGCACGCGGTGAACCTCCCGCGCGAACGGCAGGAACCACTCGACGTATTCGGCCTTGCAGACGTTGCCGTATTCCTTCTTGAAGTGCAGCGCATAGGGTGGTGACGTGAACGCGAGATTCACCGACCCGTCGGGCAGCGCCTTGGCGAGCTTCTCTCGCCGCTTGACGTTTCGCTCATCGATGGCCTTCTTGCTGCGGTCGTTGGCCTTGCGGAAGCCCTTGAGTACCCACACGACGTCAATCTCGAACGTGCCCTTCAGGCGCACAGACTGTCGGACATTCCAGAAGGCCCAGCGGAACTTGTGCAGCAGCAGGTAGAAGAATCCCACCATTTTGGTCCCCCAGACGATGCGTCCGCTGAGTACGAGCGCGAGGCGGCGAGCACCGTTGGCATCGTGCGCCTTGCAACCAACCGAATTCGGAACTCGGCCATCGGCGGCTCATGCCGGGAATAGCCTGTGCAGCCAGCGAAGCCGGCTCCAGCAGTTCGCCAGCAGGGTACCGGCAGCCAACCTGGCCTGGCGGCAGTCGCAGGCCCGCAATGCTGCGATTGTCCTGCACCTGGAAACTTCCAGCGGGCTCGAAATTGCTGTCAATTCAGGGGTCGGGCAAGGGCCTTGAAGGGAGCTGACGCTCACTACACTGGCAAGGACAACGAACACTTCAAAACCAATGGACTTGAAATTACGAGGACTGCACGGAACGTGTGTAAGTCACGCCAAGTCGATTCTGGCGAATGGCGTAAGGGCAGCGCCCGAAGGAAGGGCTGGCGCTGGCCTCTACCTGTGGGCCTACGTCTCGGACCCGAGTCGCGCCGTTGAGCTGGCTGAGGACTGGTATCACTGGAAGCTCGGAAGCCACGACTACGACAGGCTGTACGAGAAGCCGGTACCTTCGTTCCCGAGGACCTTTGAACTCCCCCTCTACGTTCGCCTGGCTCTCGGCCAAGCAGCAGTTGATGGGGCTCCGGTTCCGGCTCATCTCGCGCTTGCCTGGGCGCGACTCGAGCCGAACATCTATCTGCGCACCCCTGCCACTCGGTGCGTGACCGAATTCGAGCAGCTCTTCGCGGCGAAGTACGCCGAGACGTTTGGTGCCGGCATGGTCATGCCCCGCAATCGCACCAAGCTGAAGCTCGTCTACCGGCCCGCCTCCGCAGGCTTCCATGGATATGAGGAACTGAAACTCACCTTCCGCGACACGCCGGATGTCACGGTGCTTACCGCGCCCACGAAGAAGCTTCAGGAGGTTGTGGAAGCGGCCACAAAGCCGCTCGAGTCGTTCAGCCGCGCGGTCGGAAAGAACCCTGATGCCAAGTCGTCTCTCGAGGCGCTGCTGCAACTGCCGGCGCCGTTGTGGCCCGAGAGCGCACAGAAGGCGCTGCAGGCCTTGAAGGTACGGATGGGCGAGGGCATGGTTGCCATGTCCTTCCAGGACTTGCTGAGTGCCATGGGCGCCAAGTCGGCCTTCACCAAAGACAAGACGGTCTCGCTGGCCCGGACCCTTGAGTCGGCGAATGTGGGCTTCGAGCCCGATGTGCTCAGCGGCGCGAAGGCACCCAAGCCAGATGAGAAGGTCGTCCTCTTCTCGCTACCGCCATCCGAGAAGCAGTCTCGCGCGAACGGCCCGTACCTCGCCGCCGCCCTGACGTTGCAGCTGGCTTCGGCGGTCGCTTCCGCCGACGGCGAGTTCGGCATCAAGGAGATGGGCCACCTGCGCGAAACAGTGATGTCGTGGACGCACCTTACGCCCAGTCAGACACGACGCCTGCTCGCCCACCTGAGGCTGCTGATGCAGGCGCCAGCGTCGTTGACCGCGCTGAAGAAGAAGTTCGAGCCGCTCGACCTGTCTATCAAGGAGACCATCGCCGCGTTCATGGCAACGGTCGCTCAATCGGATGGCGAGGTGTCGCCGGCTGAAGTCAAGATGCTCGAGAAGGTCTACAAGGCCCTCGGCGTGGAACCGAAGAAGGTCTTCTCGGACGTCCACGCCGTCGCATCGGGCGCCAAGCCTTCGACGACGGCGAAAGTCGAAGAGACCGGATTCAAGTTGGACCCGGCCCGTATCGCAGCGCTGCAGCAAGACACTGCCGCCGTCTCCACACTGCTCGCCAACATCTTCAGGGAAGATGAGCCCGCGGCCGCAGCGACGCCCGAGCCCGAGGCGGAAGTCGAGGAGGCACTGCCGCCCGAAGGCATCCTGGGTCTCGATGAGGCGCACGCAACCCTTGCGCGCATGATGATGTCCCGCCCCGAGTGGAGCCGCGAAGAGTTGCTCGATGTGGCGGCCGACCTCGAGATGATGCTCGATGGTGCGCTCGAGCACATCAACGAAGCCGCGTTCGATACACACGACATGCCGTTCTTCGAGGGCGAGGACCCGGTGACGGTCAACACAGACATACTGGAGAAATTGCAGGCATGACCCCGACGACTCCGACGATTCGCCCCAAGGACCGGGATGCGGTCATTCAATCCCTGCGTGCCGGCGTCGTGCCCCGCTCAGGTCAGCACCTCATCCAGGTGGGTCGGGCGCGCGAGATTGAAACGCTCGTTAGCGACATCGACCGCATTGCCGACGGCGGCTCGGCATTTCGGGTCGTCATCGGAGAGTACGGTGCCGGCAAGACCTTCTTCCTGAACCTGGTGCGCGCCGTGGCGATGGAGAAGAAGCTCGTTGTCGCCAGCGCCGACCTCAACCCGGACCGGCGGCTGCATGCGAGCGGCGGGCAAGCGCGCCCGGCCCACGCCCAACTGAGGCGGGGGCTGGGCACACCGGCCAAGCCCGGTGGGGGGGCGGTGAGAGGAGACCTCGGGAAGTTCATCGCCCCCT
>OEIU01002276.1_pt1 | contig 10469 bp, 6 predicted proteins | sample 1539221 | NCBI WGS metagenome assembly OEIU01 (sample SAMN03792071, study PRJEB22550) | activated sludge metagenome | feature: wastewater treatment plant; material: activated sludge; isolation source: Wastewater treatment plant of a petroleum refinery complex | place: Argentina: Zarate | collected... | reverse complement strand
GGACTGAAAAACCGGCAAGGCATCGACCAGCATCTGCGGGCACTGGCGGGCAAAGGCGCTCTCGAACTCGCCCCGGGTATTTCCCGCGGCATCCGGCTGCCGGGCGTTTCGAGCGGGATCAGAATGAAAACGGCCGACACCGGCAACGGCCTGCCGCTGCTCGGTCGCATCGCGGCAGGCTCGCCCATCCTCGCGCTGGGCAACGTCGAAGATCGCATCGCGATCGACCCCGCCCTATTCCGTCCGCGCGCCCACTTTCTGCTGCGCGTGCGCGGCGACAGCATGAAGGACGCCGACATCCTCGATCGCGATCTGCTCGCCGTGCATCGGACCTCGCAGGTCAGCGACGGACAGATCGTCGTCGCCCGCATCGGCGACGAAGCGACGGTGAAGTACTACCGGCGCCAGGGTGATCGCGTGCGGCTCGAACCCGCCAATGCGGCGTACAAGCCGATCGAGATCGACCTGCAGCGACAGGAACTCACGATCGAAGGACTGGCCGTGGGCGTCATCCGCACGGGACTTGCGCATTCGCAATGAACCGTCATGGATCGCGCAGCAACGCTCGAACGGCTCACGCGGCTGTGCAATCTCAATCGCGAAGGCGTCGCGCCGCCCGCGATCGAAGCCACAGGATTTGCTGAACTCGATGCCGCGCTGCCGCACGGCGGCTGGCAGAGCGGCACCCTCGTCGAACTGATGCCGGCACAGACCGGCATCGGCGAACTGAGCCTGCTGATGCCGGCGCTGGCGCGAATCACGCAGGGCGAACGTCGCGTCGCGATGATTTCGCCTCCCTACATTCCCTTTGCGCCTGCGTTGAACAATCACGGCGTACGGCTCGAACATCTGCTGATCATTCGCGCAGAGAAAAATGTCGACGTGCTCTGGGCGATCGAACAGACGTTGCGCTGCCAGTCTTTCGGCGCCGTGCTCGGCTGGCCGGAGGCGATCCGTGATCGCGACGTGCGGCGATTGCAACTTGCCGCCGAGGCGGGTCGCAGCACGGGATTTCTCTATCGTGCGCCGCAGGCCGCACGCGAGGCCTCGCCAGCGGCGATACGCCTGCGGTTGCAGGCAAGCGGCCCTGGACTATCGATCGAAATCCTGAAATGCCGCGGCGGTCGCACCGGACATTCAGTAGCGGTGAACGTCACCTCCCGGCAGATCACCGCCCGCTCCTGCCAGCGGCCGGCCGCCAGCAGCCAGTAGGCTTTCCCCCATGCTCTGGCTTTGCATTTCCCTGCCCGGATTGCCGCTGGAGGCTTTGCAGCCTGAAAAAACCGGCGTGCCCACCGTCGTGACCGCCTGCGAAGGCAGCACGCGCTGGATCATCGACTGCAATGAAGCCGCCGAACGTGCACACCTGAAGGCGCCGATGAATTACACCGTGGCCCTGGCCGTGCAACCGCAACTGACGATGCTGAATCGCAGGATCCGCGCCGAACGGGCGGCGCTCGAACGGCTGGCCGGCTGGGCCTATCAGTTCAGCGGCACCGTCATCCTGGGAGACATTCCTGTCGAGCTGCGTCTGGCACGAACCGCCTGTCTCTGGCTCGAAATCGAGGCCAGCCTCACGCTGTTCGGCGGATTCCGCAATTTCATCGAACGGCTGGAATGCGAACTCAAGCAACTCGACTACAGCTATCGGCTCGGCATCGGACCGACGCTCGAAGGCGCCGCGCTGCTGGCGCGTGCCGGCATCCGCATGGCGGTGACCTCGCCGCATGCGCTGTTCGCGCGCATTCGCAATCTGCCGCTGGGCGAACTGACATTGCCGCCGCAGATCGCCGATCAACTGCACACCGCGGGCGTCCGCACGCTGGGTCTGTTGCTCGAACTGCCGCGCGAGTCCATTGCCAAACGCTTCGGCCCTGACATCAGCGACTTTCTCGATCGCCTCATGGGCGTTGCGGCCGATCCGCGCGTCGCCTTCCGGCTGCCCGAGAAATATGCGGCGCATTTCGAATTCGAGTTCGAAGTCCGCAACACTGAAGCGCTGCTGTTTCCGCTGCAGCGCATGCTGCAGGAGTTCGCCGGCTATCTGCGCGCACGCGACACGGGCGCGCAATGTTTCAGCATCGTCTTCGGCCATCGATCCGCGCCCGCCACCTGCGTGCGTATCGGCGCTTCGACGCCGGAGCGCAACGCCGGACGATTCCTGGCGCTGGTCCGCGAACGCATGCAGCACGTGACACTGCCCGAGCCGACGATCGGATTGAGCGTGCTCGCCGACGAATTCGCCTCACCCACGGCGCTGCAGAACGATCTGCTGAATCGGTCGCTGCAGCAGACCGAAGATCTCGCCCACACGCTCGACCGCATCTCGATGCGGGTCGGCGAAAATAACGTGCATTACGTGCGATCTGCCGCGGATCATCGTCCCGAAAAAAGCTGGACCACTGCGGAAGCCGCGGAGAAGTTTCCGCAGGTGCACTTCCCGGATCGTCCGCTGTGGCTGCTGCCGGAACCGCGTGCCCTGGGCTCTGCGACGTTGCCCGGCCCGGCGTCCCGAGCCGAGCGCATCGAATCGGGCTGGTGGGACAACGATGAGGACGTGCAGCGCGATTACTACGTCGTCCGCATGAGCCAGGGGCCGGATCTGTGGGTGTTCCAGGATCTGCGTACTGCCGACTGGTATCTGCACGGGTTCTGGTCATGAACGCGGCTGCGGGGTACGCCGAACTGCACTGCCTCAGCAACTTCACGTTCCTGCGCGGCGCCTCGCATCCGCAGGAACTGGTGCTGCAGGCCGAAGCGCTCGGCTACGAAGCGCTGGCGATCACCGATGAATGTTCGATGGCGGGTGTCGTGCGCGCCCATGAGGCGGCAAGAAAGGCGAAATGCCGCCTCAAACTCATCGTCGGCTCCGAGTTTCACACCAGCGACGGAATGCACCTGGTTCTGCTCGCCCCCACGCAGATCGCCTACGCGCAGATCTGCGCTCTCATTACGCTGGCCAGAGAGAAGTCACCGAAGGGTCGCTACCAGCTTCATCGCTCGCAGCTCGAAGCGAATCTGACTGAATGCCTGGTGCTGTGGATACCGCCGCCGGAACCGCTGATTTCCCAGGCGGGCTGGCTGCGCAACAGATTCCCCGACCGCTGCTGGATCGCCGTCGAACTGCATCGCGGGGCCGATGATGAATCGCGTCTCGCAGCGTTGCGGCAACTGTCCGCGAGCAGCGGCGTTCCGCTGGTCGCCGCCGGCGATGTGCACATGCATGTACGCGAACGCCGCGCGTTGCAGGACACCGTCACGGCCATTCGTCATGGCTGCACCATCGAACAGGCAGGTCATCGGCTGCTGCCCAATGGCGAACGTCACCTGCGCACGCGAAATGAATTGCAGTCTCTGTATCCCGCAGCACTGCTGGCCGAGACCGTTCGCATTGCCGGGCTATGCCGGTTCTCGCTGGGCTCACTGAAATATCACTATCCCCATGAACTGGTACCGCAGGGCCTGACCGCAACGGAGCATCTGCGGCAGCTCACGGAGGAAGGATTGAAGTATCGATGGCCGAATGGATTGCCTGAAAAGGTCCGGCCCACGGTGGAAAAAGAACTCGGCCTGATCGCCGAGATGGGCTACGAGCATTTCTTCCTCACCGTGCATGAACTGGTGAACTACGCACGCTCGGCAGACATTCTCTGTCAGGGCCGGGGATCGGCCGCCAACTCCATCGTCTGTTATGCGTTGCGCATCACCGAGGTGAATCCTGAACTGATCGACACCCTGTTCGAGCGCTTCATCAGCAAGGAACGCAACGAACCGCCGGACATCGACGTGGATTTCGAACACGAACGGCGCGAGGAAGTCATCCAGCACGTCTATGAGAAATACGGCAGGGAACGCGCTGCCATCGCCGCTACCGTCATCACTTACCGTGTCCGCAGCGCCATCCGCGATGTCGGCAAGGCGTTGGGCATCGATGCCGACATCGTCGATCGACTGGCGAAGTCGCATGCCTGGTGGGACACCTGGGAAAGCTTCTTCGCCAGCCTGCAGAAACAGGGACTGCACCTGGAAGCGGGCGTGGGTCGCCGCCTCCATGCGTTGATCCAGGATCTGCGCGGATTTCCGCGCCATCTTTCCCAGCACGTCGGCGGCTTCGTGATCGCCGAGGAATCCATCAGCCGGCTCGTTCCCATCGAAAACGCGGCGATGCCGGATCGCACCATCATTCAATGGGACAAGAACGATCTGGAAACGCTGGGCCTGCTCAAGGTCGACGTACTCGCGCTCGGCATGCTGACGGCCATTCGTCGCAGCTTCGATCTGCTCAAGCGCGCCGGCACCGGCCCGACGAGCATGAGCGAGATTCCGCGCGAGGACTCGGCAACCTACGACATGATCTGTCGTGCCGACACCATCGGCGTATTCCAGATCGAATCGCGGGCGCAGATGAGCATGCTGCCGCGCTTGCAGCCGCGAAATTACTACGACCTGGTGATCGAGATCGCCATCGTGCGACCCGGTCCGATCAAGGGCGGCATGGTGCATCCGTATCTGAAACGACGCGGCATGCGGGCAGAAGACATTCCTTATGCGAAGGAAGCTCTCCGGCCCATCCTGCAAAAGACCCGGGGCGTGCCTATCTTCCAGGAACAGGTCATGCAGATTGCCATTACCGCCGCCGGCTTCAAGCCGGGCGAGGCGGATGAACTGCGGCGTGCCATGGGTTCCTGGGAACACAGCGGCACCATGAATACGTATCAGCAGAAGCTCATGGAGGGCATGGCGGCAAATGGATATGCCAGGGAATTCGCGGAAGCCATCTACCAGCAGATCGAAGGCTTCGGCGAATACGGCTTCCCGGAATCGCACTCCGCTTCCTTCGCCCTGCTGACTTACATCTCGAGCTGGCTCAAATGCCATCGTCCCGCCGCCTTCTTTGCCGGGCTCATCAACAGCCAGCCCATGGGGTTCTATCAGCCTGCGCAGTTGCTCGAACAGGCGAAGCGTCAGGGACTCGGGATTCTGCCGATCGACGTGAACGTCAGCGAATGGGATTGCACGCTGGAGCCCGATGCGCAGGGCAAGCACGGCATTCGACTGGGGTTCAGACTGGTGCGTGGACTGCGCGAGCCGGAAGGCGAGAAGATCGTCGCTGCACGTGGAGACAGGCCGTTTTTCTCAGTCAAGAACGTGGCCGACCGGACGGCACTCGCCAAACGCGCCATGCGTGCGCTGGCGCTCGGCGGCGTTTTCCGCAGCATTACCGATCACCGCAATATCGCGTTCTGGAATGCGCTGGGAGTCGAACACCTCCCAGGCATGCTCGACCAGGTCGCGGCGACCGACCGGCAGATCACCCTGCCGGCGCCGAGCGAAGCCGAAGAGATCCTGCGCGACTACCGGCAACTGGGATTCAGCACGGGCAGGCATCCGCTGGCGTTGCTGCGATCCCGCCTGCTCCATCGCGGCATCGTGCGTCGACGCGATCTGGAATCGCTGAGCAGCGGCAGCAAGGTCAGCGTCAGCGGCCTGGTCACTCATCTGCAGCACCCGCAGACCGCCAAGGGCGTCATCTTTGCCTCGCTCGAGGACGAGACCGGCATCAACAACATCATTTTCTGGCCGGGCGTGTTCGAGGAGTTCCGCCACGAAATCCTGCAATCCAACCTGATGGCGGTGGAAGGCGAACTGCAGAACCAGGACGGCGTCGTTCACGTCGTCGCAGAGCGCGTCGAGGATCTGACGCCGTGGGTACGATCGCTGCCGAGGAATTCGCGGGACTTTCAGTAGCGCGTGAGCAGCCATAGCGGCTTCGTCGCCGGCCCGCACGTCCTCCATCTGCAATACTCATTGCGGCAATTCCTTAGGGACCGAGGGACCTCACCGGGTGGGTGCAGCAAGCCGCGCCGGGTAGTCTTCCTGCGTGTGATGAGGAGGATGGCGATGACCGACGCGAGCGTATCCCGCGAACCTTGGCATACGCTCGATGCGAATGCGGTCGTTGAACGGCTGAAGTCGGACACCGAGCACGGACTGTCTGCCGCCGAGGCCGCTGCCCGACTGCAGCAATATGGTTCGAACCGCCTGCCGCGCGCGCGACGTCGGCCGGCGTGGCTGCGACTGCTGCTGCAATTCCACAACGTGCTGATCTACATCATGCTGCTGGCGGCGATCATCACGGCGCTGCTGCAGCACTGGATCGACACCGGTGTGCTGCTCGTCGCAGTCGTGGTGAATGCCATCGTCGGTTTCATCCAGGAAGGCAAGGCCGAAAGCGCGCTCGATTCCATTCGCGGGATGCTGGCAAGTCAGGCGACGGTGCGTCGCGACGGCGAACAGCGCAGCGTCCCCGGCGACGATCTGGTTCCCGGCGACATCGTGCTGCTCGCCTCGGGTGATCGCGTGCCCGCCGACCTGCGGGTCGTATCGGCGAAGAACGCACGCGTCGACGAGGCGCTGCTCACGGGCGAATCCGTCGCCGTGGAAAAGAATGTCGAAACGGTTGCCGTCGACACGTCGCTCGGCGACCGACGCTGCATGCTTTATTCCGGATCGCTCGTGACGACCGGACAGGCTGTCGGCGTGGTCATCGGCACGGGTGTCGACACGGAACTGGGCCGCATCAGTTCGATGTTGCGCGATGTGAAGCCGGTGACCACGCCGCTGGTACGACAGATGGCCGACTTCAGCCGCTGGCTGGCCGTCGCCATCATCGGCATTGCGGCGCTGACGTTTCTGCTCGGTACGTGGTGGCGCGGGCACTCGCCGGCGGACATGTTCACGATGGTCGTGGCACTGGTCGCTTCCGCCATTCCGGAAGGATTGCCGGCGATTCTCACCGTGACCCTGGCGCTGGGAGTACAGCGCATGGCACGGCAGCGCGCCATCATCCGTCATCTTCCTGCCGTCGAAACACTCGGATCGGTGTCGGTGATCTGTTCCGACAAGACCGGCACGCTCACCCGCAATGAGATGACCGTGCAGCGTCTGGTGACCGCCGGAAAAATCTATGACGTGAACGGTATCGGCTACGCGCCGAAGGGGTCGATCGATGTCGGCGAGCAACCGGTCACACCCGCAGAAGATCGCGACCTGACGTTGTGCTGTCGCGCTGCCATTCTGTGCAACGACGCGACCCTGAATGAGGATGGCGACGACTGGCGCATCGTCGGCGACCCTACTGAAGGTGCACTGGTCGTCTTCGCTGCGAAGGCCGCACTCGACGCCGGCGACGAACGCTCGCAGCACTCGCGACTCGACGTCATCCCTTTCGAATCCGAGCATCGCTACATGGCGACGCTGCATGCGCACGCGGGCGGCGCGATCATGTTCATCAAGGGCGCTCCGGAACGGGTGCTGGACATGTGCTCGCAGCAACGCGTCGACGGCACTGACGCACCGCTCGACCCGGATTACTGGCGGCGTCAGGCCGTGGACTGCGCGGCGCGTGGATTGAGACTGTTGTCGATCGCCTGCAAGACTCTGCCGGCGGATGAACCCAGGATTCCCGAAGGCGCCGTCGACGGCGGATGCACCTTGCTCGGACTGTTCGGCATCATCGATCCGCCGCGCGAGGAGGCCATCGAAGCCGTCGCCACCTGTCACGGCGCCGGCGTGAGCGTCAAGATGATCACGGGAGATCATGTCGAAACGGCGCGCGCCATCGGTGCGGCGCTCGGCATCGGCAAGGGCGAACCGGCACTGACGGGCGCCGAGATCGAGAGCCTCGATGATCAAGCTCTGCGCGCCGTCGTGCATGACATCGACATCTATGCGCGGACCAGCCCGGAGCACAAGCTGCGCCTCGTGAAAGCCCTGCAATACAACCGGGCCGTCGTCGCCATGACTGGCGACGGCGTCAACGACGCGCCGGCCCTGAAGCGTGCCGACATCGGTGTCGCCATGGGACGCAAAGGCACCGATGCCGCCAAAGAAGCTGCGGCCATGGTGCTGACCGACGACAACTTCGCCACGATCGGCAACGCCATTCGCGAGGGGCGCGGCGTCTACGACAACATTCGCAAGTTCGTTCTGTTCATGCTGCCGACCAACGGCGGCGAAGCGCTAGTCGTCATCATCAGCATCCTGTTCGACCTGCCTCTGCCGCTGACGCCAGCGCAAGTACTGTGGATCAACCTGGTGACGTCGAGCACGCTCGGCGTGGCGCTGGCCTTCGAACCCACCGAATCCAACGTCATGCAGCGCGCCCCACGAGATCCGGGAGCAGGACTGCTCGACCGCCTTCTCGCCTGGAGAGTAGCGGTCGTATCGTTACTCATGATGGCGGCAACGCTGACGCTGTTCCTGTGGCAACTCCATCTCGGTGCTGGCATTGACAGTGCGCGCACCATGGCCGTCAATGCGGTCGTGGCCTGTGAAATTTTCTATCTTCTCAGCAGCCGCTCGATCCATGGTTCGATGGTCCATTCGCGCGTACTGTCCGGAAATCGATATGTCCCCCTCACGATCGTCGCCTGCATCATCCTGCAGATCATCTATACCTATACGCCGCCGATGCAGCACGTGTTCGCAACTGCAGCGCTGGGACTTGCGGAATGGGCGATGGTGATAGCCGCGGGAGCCGTCCTGTTCCTGGCCGTCGAGATCGACAAGTCGCTGCAGAACCGGAAGAGGCGCAAGCGGAAAGCAGAAAATACGCCTTCAGTCGACAACTCCAATCGGGTGACAGCATGAGCACTACATATCGCATTCTGGCTGCCACAGATTTTTCAGCGGACGCCACCAACGCCGTCGAGCGGGCAGCAATGCTCGCAGCGGAACACGGCGCGCAGTTGCGGTTGCTGCACGTGGTCAGCGAGCCGTCGGTCGTTCAGTTGCGGGCGGGGCTGCGCTCAGGAACGGATGTTGAGCGCTTGCTGGTCGCGGAAGCGCGGCGATCCATGGAGAAACTCGCGGGTGAGATTCAGGCGCGTCATTCAGTGATCGCCATTCAGCAGGTCGAGGTCGGATCGATCGTCGACACGGTGCTGCTTGTCATGAAGCAGTCAGATCTGCTGGTCGTTGGACCGCGCGGCCTGCACCCGACACAGTCGCTCTTCATGGGATCCATGGCCGAGCGTTTGCTGAGACGCGCAGTATGTCCGATGCTCGTGGTACGAAGTCCACCGCGAACACGCTATGCGCGGATCCTGATTCCCGTCGATTTTTCATCGCATTCGCTGGCGGCGATCGCGTTCGCGCAATCGCTGGCGCCTGGCGCTACACGGCAAGTGCTGCATTCCTTCGAATGCCCGTTTGAAGGCCAGCTGCGCATGGCTGGCGTGCAGCAGAACATCATCGACGAATACCGCCAGGACGCCGCCGTCAAGACACGAACATCCATGGATGAATTGCTCGCGTCCATACCGGAGAAAGCCTTGCGGTCGACCATCGACTACGGCGATCCGCGCGCAGTGATTGTTGCGACGGTAGAACGTCAGGCTGTTGACCTGATCGTCATCGGCAAGCGCGGGCGCTCCATGCTGGAAGAGCACTTCATCGGCGGCACCACCCGTGCGGTACTGGCAGGAGCGTCATGCGACGTCGCGGTGGTGCCCGAGAACTCTCCTCTCAGGGGAAAGTCGTCGTCCAGCTAAGAACGACGTCCTGGGCGCGTCGTCCTCAGCCGGTAGCGTGGCGGGGATAGGAAACCGTTTCAGATTTGATCGTCGACGCAAAATGCTTGGCAGCCATTGCCTGACGCAGCTTCTTTGCCGCATCGGCCCGCTGACGACGCGACTTGTTGATCGCCGCCTTGGCGACCGAGACATCGATGACGTGGCTTCTGACGATCTGGCGCCTTTCGAGGGTGTTCATGTGCCACTCCGCTGCAGTGCGATCAAATCGAATCGTGCAAATGGAAAAAGCCCTGCCGGATAGACCGGCAGGGCTTATTCGCATTTAAGAGCCTGGCAGTGACCTACTCTTGCATGCCCGAAGGGCACACTACCATCGGCGCACAGCGTTTTCACTTCCGAGTTCGAAATGGGATCGGGTGGTTCCCGCTTGCTATTGCCGCCAGGCAAACTGGCTCCGCGTACTGGCTCGTTGATTGCTCAACGCGCCCCGGAATTCGAAAGTTGTTTGACGCTCATGTCACATTCATGAGTATCCAAGTCGCCCAAACCTGCAACAGTCCTTGAAGACTGTCCAAGCCAATTGGGTGTTATATGGTCAAGCCTCACGGGCAATTAGTACTGGTTAGCTCAATGCATTACTGCACGTACACACCCAGCCTATCAACGTCGTAGTCTTCGACGGCCCTTTAGGGGAATCGAGTTCCCAGGGAAACCTAATCTTGGGGGGGGCTTCGCGCTTAGATGCTTTCAGCGCTTATCCCGTCCGTATATAGCTACCCGGCAGTGCCACTGGCGTGACAACCGGAACACCAGAGATACGTCCATCCCGGTCCTCTCGTACTAAGGACAGCTCACCCTCAAGTTTCCAACGCCCACGGCAGATAGGGACCGAACTGTCTCACGACGTTCTGAACCCAGCTCGCGTACCACTTT
>OEIU01002275.1_pt1 | contig 10478 bp, 8 predicted proteins | sample 1539221 | NCBI WGS metagenome assembly OEIU01 (sample SAMN03792071, study PRJEB22550) | activated sludge metagenome | feature: wastewater treatment plant; material: activated sludge; isolation source: Wastewater treatment plant of a petroleum refinery complex | place: Argentina: Zarate | collected... | reverse complement strand
TTCCCCGCCGATGACCGGCATCGGCGAGGCGACCTGTGACGCGATCCCGTGTCGCCGGCCGCCACGTCCCCGTCAATCGCTCGCCTCGATCCCCACGTCGGCCACCAGCGACCGCCACTTCGCGATGTCCGCCGAGATCGTCGCGGTGAACTGGTCGGCCGACGAGCCGACCGGTTCCAGCCCCTGGCCGCGCAGCGTCGCCGTCACCTCGGCATCGCCGATCACCGCGGCGATGTCGGCCGACAGCCGCTGCACGATCTCCCGCGGCGTCTGCGCCGGCGCCAGCACGCCGAACCAGCCGACCGTCTCCAGCCCGCCCACGCCCTGCTCGGCGAAGGTCGGCAGGTCGGGCAGCACCTTCGAGCGGGCCGGCGCGACCAGCGCGAGCGGCCGCACCCTGCCGGCGCGGATCATCGGCAGCGCGGTGCCCAGCGAATTGAAGCTGGACATCACCTGGCCGCCCAGCAGATCGTTGAGCTGCAGCGCCTCGCCCTTGTACGGCACGTGGGTCAGCGGAATCTTCGCCGAGTGAGCCAGGGTGGCGCCATAGATGTGGAACGAAGACGCCTGGCCGAACGATGCATAGGTCAGCGGCGGCTGCGCGGTGCGCGCGGCGGCGATGAAGTCTCGCAGCGTCATCCACGGCGCGTCGGCACGCACCGCGAACAAGGTCTCGACCCGCACCATCTGCGACACCGGCGCGAAGTCGCGCACCGTGTCGAACGGCAGGTTCTTCTGCAGTGCCGGCAGTTGCACATGCGACGTGAACGTCGACAGCAGCGTGTAGCCATCGGCCGGCGAGCGGGCGACGTACTCCGCGCCGATGCGGGTGGTGGCGCCCGGCTTGTTCTCGACCAGCACCGGCGTGCCCCACTGCCGCGACAGCCGTTCGGCCACCATCCGCGTCACCCGGTCGGGGCCACCGCCCGGCGGGCTGGGCACGACCAGCCGCACCGGCTTCGATGGAAAGGTCTGAGCTTGCGCGCCGCGCTGGATCAGCAGCGGCCATGCGGCCAGCGAACCGAGCAGCCGTCGGCGCCCGGGCGAGCGGCTCGGCGCGGACGACGGCGGCGCGCCACCGGCCCGGTCGGATCCCTGCCGCGCGAACCCTCGCCATTCGAAATGGCCCCGTTCGAAGCCGTCTCGTTCGGAATCGTTCACCGTGTCTCCTCCTGTGATCCGATCAGGTGCTGGGCGAACAGTTCGGCCGACCGCAGCGATACCTCGCGGCTCAGATCGCCGAACGCGAGCCGGGCGACGAAGTAGCTGAGGCCGGCCGCCGACGACTGCTCGCGCACCCAGTCGCGCACCGTCGCGGCATCGCCGGCGATCGCATAGCCGGCGCGGTGAGCATCGTCGAAATTGTCCGGGTACGCGATGTAGTTCGGGCGCGCGCCGTGGCGGTCCCACAGGTGCATCAGCCGCGCGTACCACAGCGCATAGGCCGGCCGCGCGGCGGCCAGCGCCTGCGCCTCGGTGTCGGCCACCACGACGTGGCGGCTCACGCCGAGCAGCGGCTGGCGTTCGGCCGGCTTGCCCTGCGCCGCCCAGTGCTCGCGATAGGCGTCGGTGATCCGGCGCACCGCCGGTGCCGGTCCGCTCATGATCACGTTCATGTCGTTCTTCGCCGTCCACTCGGTGCCCTCGGGCGTCGCCACGCCGTACCAGAACGGCGGATGAGGCTGCTGCAAGGGCTGCAGCTCCACCGGCGCGCCGGCGAAGCGGAAGAACTCGCCGTGATGGTCGACCTGTCCGCCGCGGAAATAGGCGCGCACCACCTCCAGCGCCTCGGCATAGATCGGCTGCGCCTTCGCAGGATCGACGCCGTAGTAGCCGACCTCGAACTGCGAGATGCCGCGCCCCACGCCGACCTCCAGCCGCCCGCCGCTCAACTGGTCGAGCATGCAGATCTCCTCGGCCAGCCGCAGCGGGTGGTACATGCTCATCGTGTAGACCATCGGCCCGAAGCGCAGCCGGCGGGTGCGCTGGCTGATCGCCGCCATCATCAGGCCCGGCGACGGCGCCATGCCTAGCGGCGTGCAGTGATGCTCGGCCAGGTGATACGAGCGGAACCCCAGGCGGTCATACGCCTCGGCCAGCGCCAGCCGGTCCTGGTACTGCCGCGCCAGCGGCTCGGTGCCGCGGTCCATGTGATCGAAAACGCCGTATCGCATCGGATCTCCTGCATGTGGTGGGAACAGGCCTTCGTCAGTTCCGCTCTGGCGGCGCATCAGCGGCCGGCCGCGCGTATCGCCGCCACCGCGGCGGCCGCCAGCATCACGCCGGCGAACTCGCTGCGGGTCAACCGTGTGACGGCCATCGCGATGACCAGCCCCGCCCATTGGGCCGGCCCCCCGCCTATGGCCGCAGGGCCCAGGATCGCGCCCATCAGCGCCATCGGAATCGCACCGAGCCAGCGTTCGACCGGCGGCGTGATCGCGACCCAGCGCATCATCAGGAAGCCGGCGGCGCGGCAACTGTACGACGCCAGTCCCATCAGCACGATCGCGACGAAGGCGTCAGCCGGCATCGCGGGGCTCCGGCAGCATCAGCACCAGCAGGCTGCCCACCGCCGCTCCGATCAGCAGATACCACGGCCCGGCGAGCTGACGCTGCACGACGATCGCCACGACTGCGCCGAACACGAACGGCACGAGGCTCGCCGGCCGACGGTAGAAGCTCACCGTCATCGCAGCGAAGAACGCCATCAGCATGAAATCCAGACCGTACCGTTCCGGGTTGCCGACGGTGCGGCCGAACGCATGGCCTGCGACGGTGGCGAGCACCCAGCACAGCCACATCGCGACGCCGCTTCCGGCGAGGAAGGCGCCATCGTGACGGCCCGCCGCGAACTCGCGCATCGTCAGCGCCCAGTTCCCGTCTCCCAGCACGAACAGCGACGGATACACCTGCCGAGCCGGCAGGTCGCCCATCACCGGCCGCAGCGCAGCGCCGAGCAGCAGGTAGCGGGAGTTCATCGCCCAGGTGGTCAGCACCACGGCCAGCACCGGCACCGGCTCGCTCCAGGCCTGCAGCGACGCCATCTGCGCACCCCCCGCATTGACCCAGGCGCTGAACAGCAGCGACTGCAGCGCCGACAGCGACGATGCACCGGCCAGCACGCCGAAGGCGACGCCGTACAAGGCCACCGTCGGCGCGATGACGATCGACTGCCGGAAGCCGGCGACGAACCCGGCCCGGGTGAAGCGCACGCCCGGCGTCATCAATCGTTCGCAGGGGATGGCGGCAGCGGCTCGCGAATGGCCACGAAGGCGCGGGTCAGGTACGGGAAGTCGACGATCGCATCGCCGCGCAGTCGTGCATCGCCATCGATCAGCGCCTGCAACCGCCGTTGCACGTCGGCCTGGCCGGCCGCCGGCAGCGCAGCGATGAAGCTGACCGACATGAACCGGTCGATGATCACCTCGCGTGCCGGACCGGTATGACGATGGGCGAACGTGGTCTCGACCAGCGGCGTGAAGCCGCCGTGCGCGAACGGCCGCTGCCAGTCGCCCTTGTGGAAGCGCGGCGCTTCGCCTTCGTAGGGCGTGATCAGATCGGTGATCGCCTGCACCCAGTCCACCGACTCGTCGCGCACGTTCCATACCAGGCCCAGGCGCCCGCCGGGCCCGAGCACGCGATGAAAGCTGCGCAGCGCATCGACGGTCGCGAACCAGTGGAACGCCTGCGCGCAGACGATCGCATCGAGGCTGCCGTCGGCGAACGGCAACGATTGCGCCGGTGCGTCGACCGTCGTCACCTGCGGCAGCGCGGCGGCGAGCTGCGACCGCATCGCCGCGACCGGTTCGACCGCGAGCACCCGGGCACCGGTGGCCTGCAGCAGCCGCGTGAACTTGCCGGTGCCGGCGCCGACGTCGGCCACCGTGGTGCCCGGCCCGAGCCCCAGCGCTTCGCGCAGCCAGCCGGTCAGCGCTTCGGGATACTCCGGCCGTCCGCGTGCGTAGCGGTCGGCTTCGCGCGCGAAGCCGGTGGCAGCGGCATGATGAACGGGGTCGGGGGGCGGATTCACCCGGCGATTATTCCAGATCGTGATGACCGCCGCCGGGCGCCGGCACCCGTTCACGTATGCTTCGGCCGGTGACCACCGCCCCCGATCATCGATGCCCGCGTCGGCGCTGAGCCTGGTCATTCTCGCGGGCCTGATCCACGCCTGCTGGAACATCGCCGCGAAGAAGGCGGGCGGCGACGCGCGCTTCGCGTTCTTCACCGGCGTGTTCCTGATGCTGGTGTGGGCACCGCTGGGGCTGCTGCTGACCTGGCAGCAGGTGCCCGCCTGGGGCTGGCGCGAGTGGGCGCTGATCGTCGTCAGCGGTACCCTGCACCTGATCTACTACCTGGTGCTGCTGCGCGGCTACCGGAATGCCGATCTGACCGTCGTCTATCCGCTGGCGCGCGGCAGCGGCCCGCTGCTGTCGTCGCTGGTGGCGATCGTGCTGCTGGGCGAGACGCCGTCGGCCTTCGGTGCGCTGGGCATCGTCGCGGTGGTGGGCGGCGTGTTCCTGATCGCCGGCGGCCCCGGGCTGTTTCGCGCAGCTCACGATCCGGCGCGGCGCGAACGCGTGCGCGCAGGGCTCTTCTACGGCGTGGCCACCGGCGTGTTCATCGCCGGCTACACAGTGGTCGACGGCTGGGGCGTCAAGGTGCTGGGCATGTCGCCGATCCTGATCGACTATCTCGGCAACTTCGTGCGCCTGGCGCTGCTGCTGCCACTGGTGCTGCCCGAGCGGGGCTCGTTGAAGACGGTGTTCCGCGGCCAGTGGAAGATGGCGCTGTTCGTCGGCACCGTGAGCCCGGTCTCGTACGTGCTGGTGCTGTACGCGATGCAGGTGGCGCCGATGTCGCACGTCGCGCCGGCGCGCGAGGTGTCGATGCTGTTCGCCGCGCTGATCGGCGGCCAGCTTCTCGCCGAAGGCGATCGCGGGCCGCGGATCCTCGGCGCCGCGTGCATCGCGATCGGCGTGATGGCGCTGGCGATGGGCTGATCGCCGCGCCCGTGGGCAGGTCGGCGCGGTGCGCACGAAGCCGTCGTGCCCGCGCCGTCAGCCGCGCTCCGCTGCGCGGCAAAGCAGGCCGGCGCGGCGGGCAGAGCTCGTGGCGTCTCGAACGCCGGTCAGGCGGCCTGCGCGATCCGCGCCGGCGACTGCGCTTCGCCGCCGGCCCGCCCCATCGCCTGTGCCTCGGCGATCCGCTTGTGCAGATGCGCGAGCGCCTCCTCGACCTGATCGACCAGCACCAGGCACAGGTCGCCCGGCTTCAGCCGCGACAACGCCAGGTCGATCGCCCGGAACTCGCCGTGGATCTCCTCGATCATTCGGGTCCGTGAGGCCCCCTTGAGGCCCTCGCGCAGCAGCGCGATGACCTCGCCGTCGGAGCGGCCGCGCTGGCACTGGTCCTCGTACAGCAGCACGTCGTCGAACGCATGGCCGAGGATGCGCGACTGCTGGCGGATGTCGTCGTCGCGCCGGTCGCCGGCGCCGCTGATGACGACCGAGCGCCGTTTGGCCGGCATCGAATCGACCGCCTTGACCAGTGCGCTGATCGCATCCGGATTGTGGCCGTAGTCGGCGATCAGGGTCGCGCCCTTGTACTCGAGCACGTTGAACCGCCCGGGCGCGTTCGACGTGTCGGCGACGAAGCTGGCCAGCCCCGACTCGATCGTCGCCCAGGGCATGCCCAGCGCCCAGGCGGCACCCACCGCCGCCATCGCATTCTCGAGCTGGAAGCCGATGCTGCCTCCCCGGGTGAACGGGATCGAGCCGAACGGGATCCGGTGCTCGTCGTCGCCGCAGGCGGCCACCAGCGCGTCGCCGTCGGGATAGACCACCCGCTTGCCCTGCGCCCGGTGCGTCACCAGTCGGGGATGCGCCGGGTCGGCGCCGAAGAAGGTCACCGATCCGGGGCAGTGGTCGGCCATCGCCGCCACCGTCGGGTCGCAGGCGTTCAGCACCGCGGTGCCGGTCGGCGACACGTTCTGCACGACCACGCGCTTCAGCATCGCCAGGTCCTCGACCGTGGTGATGAAGTTCATGCCCAGGTGATCGCCGGCGCCGACGTTGGTCACCACCGCGACGTCGCAGCGGTCGAACCCGAGCCCTTCGCGCAGCAGCCCGCCGCGCGCGGTCTCGAACACCGCGGCATCGACCTCCGGATGCATCAGCACGCTGCGCGCGCTGCGCGGGCCGCTGCAGTCGCCGGTGTCGATGCGCCGGCCGCTCACGTAGATGCCGTCGGTGTTGGTCATGCCGACCCGATGGCCGGCGGTGTCGAGCAGGTGCGCCGTGAGCCGCACCGTCGTGGTCTTGCCGTTGGTGCCGGTCACCGCCACCACCGGGATGCGGCCGTCGTCACCGTCGCCGAACAGCTCGCCGATGATCGCCTCGCCGACCGGCCGGCCCTTGCCGAACGACGGCTGCAGATGCATGCGCAGGCCGGGCGCCGCATTGACCTCGACGACCGCGCCGCCCTGCTGCTCGAGCGGCCGCACGACGGTCTCGCAGACCACGTCGATGCCGGCGACGTCGAGCCCCACCGTCAGCGCCGCCTCGACCGCCCGGGCCGCCAGTTCCGGATGGACGGTGTCGGTCACGTCGGTCGCGGTGCCGCCGGTGCTCAGGTTCGCGTTGTTGCGCAGGATCACGCGGGCACCCTTGGGCGGCACCGAGTCGGCGGTATAGCCCTGCATCTGCAGCCGCGCCAGCGCGATGTCGTCGAAGCGGATGCGGGTCAGCGGCGTCGCATGGCCGTCGCCGCGCCGCGGATCGGCGTTGACCGCGTCGACGAGCAGACGGACCGTGTGCACGCCGTCGCCGATCACCTGCGGCTGATCGCGGCCGAGCGCCGCGACCAGCTTGCGCCCGACCACCAGCAGCCGGAAATCATGGCCCGGAATGAATCGCTCGACCATCACCGACGAGCTGACCTCGCGCGCCGCCGCATAGGCGAGCTCCAGATGTGCACGGGTCTCGACGTTGACGCCGACGCCTTTGCCCTGGTTGCCGTCCTGGGGTTTGACCACCACGGGGCCGGCGATCTCCTGCATCGCGGCCCATGCGTCCTCGAGGTCGCGCACCGGCCGGCCGGTCGGCACCGGCACGCCGGAGGCATGCAGCAGGTCCTTGGTGAGCTGCTTGTCCTGCGCGATCGATTCGGCGATCGCGCTGGTCGCATCGATCTCGGCGGCCTGGATGCGCCGCTGCCGGCTGCCCCAGCCGAACTGCACGATGCTGCCTTCGGTGAGCCGGCGGTGCGGGATGCCGCGCGCCAGCGCCGCATTGACCACCGAACCGGTGCTCGGGCCCAGCCGCAGATCCTCGTCGAGCTCGCGCAGCTTCGCCAGCACCGCCGTCAGATCGAAGCCGTTGTCGATCTCGGCCGCGTGGCACAGATGCTGCGCATGCTCGAGCGCCAGCCGGCCGACCTTTTCCTCCGAATACTCGAACACGATCTGGTACTGGCCCGGTTCCCGGGTCGGCGCGGTGCGGCCGAACGTGACCGGACAGCCGGCCTGCGCCTGCAGGCCCAGCGCCGCGAGCTGCAGCACCCGCGCCATCGACACCCGCTCGGTGGAGCCGGTGGCGCGCAGCACGCCGATCTGCGGAAAGCGCGCCCGCAGCCGCTGCTCGAAACCCTCGACCCGGTCGATCGCGTCCTCGGCCGGCGTGCATTGCACGACCGCCTCGATCGCGGTGCGTTTGCTCCACAGGTTCGGGCCCCGGAGGGCGCGGATTCTAGAAATGTCCATACGGTTGACCTTTTGATTCGTTCCGGTCGGCAGCTTTGCCGCGCGGCGGGGCCGGCGCCGACTCAACGCGGCAGCGGCCCGCTTCGCCGACCTCGGATGGCTCAGGCGTGCGCCAGTACCTCGGCCGGCAGCACCGGCTCGAAGTGCGCGAGCCCGGCGCGGATCAGCGCGATCGGCACGCCCAGCGCCATCGCCGATGCCAGCGCCGCCAGCACGCTGCTGCGGGTGAAGCGGGCCGGGTCCATCCGCACCGCGGCCATCGCATCGAAGCGGCCGGCGGCTTCCTCGGCATCGCCCCGCGCGGTGAACAGCAGCCCCTGGCGCATGAACGCCACCCGCCCGCCCTTGGCGCGATGCGCCTGCAGCGCCTCGTTGTCTTCGCGGATCGCGTAGAGGATCACCTCCCCATCGGAGTACTGCGCCATCTCCACGACCTTCGGATCGTCGGCGTTCAGCACCGCGGCGCCGTCGGCCAGCACCAGATCGACCTGCGTGCGCACGGTGTTGAACAGATGATCCTCGGTGATCACGTGCGCCTCGGGAATCCGCATCCGCGGATCGAAGCCGGTGACGACCCCGATCGCGCAGCGGTCATACGCCAGCCCTTCGGTGGCGATCGCCTGCTCGCCGTTCTCGAACACCGCCGCATCGACCAGGCGGTTCACCAGCATCCGGTGGGCGCTGGCCCAGTTCGCGCCGTCGGTGTGCTCGAGCCGGCGCGGATGCAGATAGACCCCGTCGCGGCAGGCCAGGCCCACCCGCAGGCCCTTGAGGTCGAGCAGGTGCGCGATCAGCCAGGCCACCGCGGTGTTGCTGCCGCTGCCGGTGATGCCGATCACCGGGATCCAGCCGTTGTCACCAGCCTGGCCACCCTGGCCGTCCGGGAACAGATGATCGACGATCGCGCGGCCCACCGGCTGGCGGTTGCCGCCGGCCGGCGTCAGGTGCAGCGCCAGGCCGGGGCCGGCGTTCACCTCGACGATCGCGCCGCCCTGTTCGGCCAGCGGCCGCGAGATGTCCTGCGCGACCAGGTCGATGCCGGCGATGTCCAGCCCGACGATGCGGGCGGCCAGCGCGACGATCCGCGCGGTGTCCGGATGGACCTGCTCGGTGACGTCGAACGCGACGTTGCCGTTGCGCTGGATCAGCACCGACTGGCCGACCGCCGGCACCGAGTCGGCGGTCAGCCCCTGCGCCTTCAGCTCCAGCCGCGCCGACGAGTCGATCCGCACCAGGTTCAGCGGACTGCTTTCATGGGTACCGCGCAGCGGGTCGCTGTTCAACTGCATGTCGATGAGCTGCTGCACCGTCGAACGGCCATCGCCGACCACCGACGCCGAATCGCCGCGGGCGGCCGCCGCCAGCTTGCCGCCGACCACCAGCAGCCGGTGCTCGTTGCCCGGCACCAGCCGCTCGACGATGACGCCGCTGCCCTCGTGCCGCGCCACGTCGTAGGCGGCGGCGATGTCATCGCGCTGGCTCAGATTGATGAACACGCCCCGGCCGTGGTTGCCGTCCAGCGGCTTGACCACCACCGGCACGCCGATCTCCTCAGCGGCCGCCCAGGCGTCGTCGGCGCTGGCCACCTCCCGGCCCTCGGGCACCGGCACGCCGCACTGGCGCAGCAGCGACTTGGTCAGATCCTTGTCCCGCGAGATGCCTTCGGCGATGGCGCTGGTCCGATCGGTCTCGGCTGTCCAGATCCGCCGCTGCCGGGCGCCGTAGCCGAGCTGCACCAGGTTGCCGTCGTTCAGCCGCATGAACGGGATCTTGCGCCGGTCGGCTGCCGACACGATCTCGTTCGTGCTCGGGCCCAGGCAGTGGTCGTCGACCAGCGCCTTCAGCGTGTCGACCGCCGCGGCGATGTCGAACGGCCTGTCCTCGATCGCCGCCATCACGAGCTGCCGGCTCAGTTCCAGCGCGGCCCGGGTGACCGGCTCCTCCCACATCGAGATCACCAGTATATATACGCCGCGCTCGTCGAGCTCGCGGGCCCGGCCGAAGCCGTCCGGGAAGCCGGCCAGCGACTGCAGCTCCAAGGTCACGTGCTCCATGATGTGCACCGGCCAGGTGCCTTCATCGAGCCGGCGCAGGAAGCCGCCGCGTTCACCGTAGCTGCAGCGGTGCTCGACCAGACCGGGCAGCCAGGCCTTCAGGCGTTCCGGAAAACCCGGAATCTTGTTCGACGGAAAATCTTCCAGCTCGCCGATGTCCACGACCGCCTGCAGCGCCGGCTGGTAGGTCCAGCGGCTGGGGCCTCGCAAAACGGTGATTTCGCGGATGATGATGTTCTTCATAAGTGACGCAGTTGTCCCCGTTGTTCCGTCAATTCGCGGCGATCGGCGCCCAAAAGCCATTCACGGGCGCTGACGATCGGGTCGGAACATCCCGTCGCCGCCGGCCCCGGCACGGTGCCTGTTGCACCGCAAAGGGCCCCTTCGCATAAACTTCGAGCCCTATCAACGCAATACCCCCGCGAACCGTTCACGGATTCATGCACGAAGATCCGCAAATACCTGGGGCCTGGCGAAACCGGGTCCGGCAGGTTCTGGCGGCGGACGAACCGGTGCTGGCGTGGTTCGAGCCCGACCTGGATGCCCGGCTGTTCTTCACTCGTGGTCTGGTAGTACTTACTGACCGGCGATTGCTCGAATGGACCGCCGCGCAGCCCGAATCGGAATCGGCGCCGGCGCGTCAGGGGCCGGTCCGCCCCGAC
>OEIU01002274.1_pt1 | contig 10479 bp, 9 predicted proteins | sample 1539221 | NCBI WGS metagenome assembly OEIU01 (sample SAMN03792071, study PRJEB22550) | activated sludge metagenome | feature: wastewater treatment plant; material: activated sludge; isolation source: Wastewater treatment plant of a petroleum refinery complex | place: Argentina: Zarate | collected... | reverse complement strand
GCTCCTCATTCGGCTGGTGGTATCGAAAAGTTCCAGCTCTCCGGGGTGTAACTGGTGTTGGCAAACGAAGGAACGGTCCTTGATGCGCCAGAGTCCTTGGCCCACGCCGAGCCCGGGCAGCAACTTCTGCTCGGTGCCGGTAAGCCCGAGCGCTCTCGCAGTGGCTCCGAGCTGATCGGACTCCTGCCGGTAGATGATTCGCGTCTCGGCGTTCGCGAGCAGGCTGTTGGCCAGGGCGCGCATTGCGGAACCTTGATCGCCGACGTTCTCCAGGTCAGTCAGCTTATGGAAAATCAGCATGTTCGCGATTCCGTAGTGGCGCGCCAGTCGCCAGTGCGCGTCCATCCGGCGCAGCAACGCCGGATGGGACATGAGGCGCCACGCCTCGTCGTAGATGCACCAGCGCTGACCACCGTTCGGGTCGAGCAGGGCGGATTCCATCCAGGCCGACGAACAGGTCATGAGGACCGAGGTCAGGGTCGAGTTCTCCGTCACTCTCGATAGGTCAAGAGAGATCATCGGCAGCGTCGGATCGAATCTCACTGTCGACGGGCCATCGAAGAGCCCGGCGAGGTCACCTGCGACAAGGCGCCGCAGGGCATGCCCAACGAGACGTCCGTCTTCGGCGAGGCGCCCATCCGGATCCCCCTGCACTGTCGGGGCGAGTATGTGTTCGACAATCATCGGCAGGATCGGCACGTCGTTGCTGCGAACGACCTCGGTCAGGGCAGTGTCGATCGCCGTGTGTTCCAAGGGTGTGAGTGGTCGAGTGAGGACCGTCTCGGCGAGCGCGCCGATCAGGTCGCGTCGTCGGGCGGCGATCGTGGATGCCCAGCTCTCTTCGCTCATTCCGGCGGGTCGGTAGCCTTCGTCGAGCGGATTCAGCCGAGCGGCAAGCCCATGACCGAGCACGATCGCCCGACCGCCCACAGCTTCTGCGACCGCTGTGTGCTCGCCCTTCGGATCACCGGGGACGTAGACACGGCGCCCGAACGGGATCGATCGTGTGTAGAGGCTCTTGGCCAAGCTGGATTTTCCGGAACCGACAATGCCCGCGAGCACGAGATTCGGTGCGGTGATGATGCCGCGCGCGTAGAGCACCCATGGGTCGTAGACGAAAGAACCGCCGGAGTAGAGATCCTGACCAACGAAGACGCCGTCGGAGCCGAGCCCGCCTTCAGCTAGGAATGGGTATGCACCAGCAAGAGTTGCGGACGTGTCTTGATGCTGTGGCAGGCGAAACCTTCCGGACGAACGCATCTGCATTGGTCCTGGTTCGCCAGCTGGCGAAATGTATGTGGTTGCCCGACGCTCAGCCAGATCCGCGGCGTACTTTGCGCGAGACGCCTGCTGCTCCGCTCTCTGCTGCTCCGCTTGCAACTTCGCGGCAGCCTGCCTGCGCTGCTTACGTATACGCCGCTTCTCGGATGCTGGAGCGACGAGGACCGCAGTGTGCAAGCGCTCGGCATCGTCGCGGCTCATAGCCCCAGGCCTCGCTGTCGCTTGACCGCGGTGATGCTGGCAGGCTCAAACCAAGTCGCTCGCTGTGGCTCGCGAGCACGGCTCGGTGCCGACGGAGCAGGGAGGCTCCGAGCTTCATCGGGCAGTTGATCTACCGTGTCCACTGCGTGGATTCGGTAGAGCGCGACGTGCGCGAAGGCGTGACTGTAGGCGAGGTGGTAGTCGCCGTCGTGCAGTTCATGCTCAAGCGGGCCACTCGGAGGTGCGTCGTAGACGTATCCGTTTTCCAACGCTGCGCTGGTGGTCTCGTCACCGTAATCCCAGTACTTCAGATGGTTGAGCCCAGCGAGAGCACCGTCGGCGTCGATCATCTCCAGCACCTCGTCTGCTTCTTGACCTTGCATGAAGACGACATTGATCCAACGAGCGACAGTCGGTGCTTCGTTGGCTGGCACTTCGTGCCAAGCGACGCGACTCGCCGCACTCGCTGCGGCGTCGAGCCGTTCCTCTGCCTGGTCGATCAGGGTCGCCGCCTGGTGAAGCTCGTCGGCGGCGGCCAGGGCATCCTTGGATCCGATGGAGTGGTCACCGTGGTCGTCAAACGCGCGAGGGCGATTCTTGATGTGAGCGGCAGCGATCTGATCGAGAACCTGCTTGAGCGATCGCACACCTGAAAGCAGGTCGCCGAGAACGCCGTACAGATCCTGCGGATTCTCGACCGTTCGTGTCGCCTGGGCGAGACCGCGCAACGCTTCGGATGCTTCCGTGGCGTCAGCGCCGGGATCGTAGAACGTGGGCATGGCTGTGTCTCCTTGGCTATCGAGCGTCGGCCTTGATAGCAGTCAGGTGCGCAGTCGGCATTCCGGACGTCTGAGGTAGGCAATAACCTAGGTACGGGCAGTTAGCGAGGAGCGCAGCATGACAGACGAGATCGAACTCGCGAGCGACGGAGACGGCCTCGCGATCGTCGGTGAACTGTAGGAAATCCTCGAACTTGTCCGACACAAGCGCGTGGTATTGGTTGAGAGATGTCCACGCTGATCACGCCGATCCGTCAGTCAATTTGTCTACGCGGTGCGAACACGTCCCGCGGTCTTGACGAGTGGTAGTCCAGTTGTCGATCCGCTGCCTTGGCAACCTGCTCCACCCACGATCCCAGGATGGGTAGCCCATCGTCCTGGTTCCTGAGATGGACGGGATAGCCCGCGGGAGAGGGTTGAGACCGGCGTCATCGACGGCGCCGTCGAAGTATTTGCTCTTCTAGATCTGAACACCAGATCGGCGACCCGGATTCGAGGATGGCGGCGATCTGGTCCAGCGGCGCGCCGGGGACGAGCCGACTACCTGCAGATGCTGCCTCTGCGTCACCGAGAGACGCCGCGCAGCGCCTCCTCGACCTGTTCTTGAGTTGGTGCACCGGCGAAGCCATCCTTCGTCAGGTAGACCCGGCAGGCCAGCGATCGGACTGGCGGCGTCGGGAACAGGTCAGCCCCATCGACGAGGATCGTCGGCGAGCCACCGAAGTGGATGCTCGCAGCCTCGGCTTCGGAGCGAATCGTGACTGACTCGACCGCCACACGCTCGTAGCCGAGCGCATCGAGTGCAGCGCGCGTGCGCGCTTCGGCATCCGCCGTGTTCGGGCAGTCATCGATGTGCAGGAGTTGTACTTTCATTGGGATGGGCCTTTCGCTCGCGTGGTGCGAGCAGGGGTCATGTCCGTCTGTGCGTTCGGCGAATCGTGGTCAGAATCCACGTCCCTGCGCTCATGCTGGTCCGGTTGTGGGCTCGTCCTGACCATGATCAGGCAAAGCAGGGCGACACCGCTGACGACGAGGATGTCGGCGATGTTCCCGACGAAGAGGTCACCGTAGGCGATGAAGTCGGTGACATGCCCCTGCCCGAACGACGGCGGGTTCATGATCCGGTCGACGAGGTTGCCGACCGCGCCGCCGAGGATCAGGCCCAGTGCGATGCCCCAACGGACGCCACGCAGTCGCACCGCGAATCCAACTGTTATTGCGGCGGCGAGGACGCCGATGATGGTGAACACCCAGGTCGTTCCGGAGCCGAGGGAGAATGCCGCTCCGGGATTGTACACGAGCGTCAGAGACAGCACGTCACCGATGAGTGGGACGCGGTCGCCGGGTGGAAGCTGGGCTGTCGCGAGGGCTTTTGTACCCTGGTCGAGGATTAGCCCGAGTCCCGCGACGGCGAGGGCAATACCGACCGCGCGGGAAGGCCGCTTGGTGGTCTTCCGTCGGGGCGACGGCTCATCGCGTGTTCCCGTGGGTGCCTCGGCGTACCGCCCGGTGTCTGGGGCAGTCATGCGACCGCCGTCCGTGTGCGGGCGGCGCGGAGGCCGTTGAGGATCACGATGACCTCCGCTATCTCGTGGACCAGGACGACGGCGGCGAGCCCGAGGACACCGAATAGCGCGAGTGGAAGCAGGGCGGTGATGATCAGCAGAGACAGGACGATGTTCTGGTTGATGATGCGGCGGCCGCGGCGAGCGTGGTCGAACGCGCGCGGGATAAGCCGCAGATCGTGGCCTGTGAAGGCAACATCAGCTGACTCGATTGCCGCGTCGGAGCCGGTAGCTCCCATCGCGATGCCGATATCCGCGCCAGCGAGGGCGGGGGCGTCGTTGATGCCGTCCCCGATCATCGCGACCGAACAGTCGTGGGACAACTCACCGATCGCGGCGGCCTTGTCCTCGGGGCGGAGCTCGGCGCGCACGTCGTTGATCCCGGCCTGCGCGGCGAGGGCGCGCGCGGTGCGGGCGTTGTCACCGGTGAGCATGGTCACCCCGATGCCCTGACTGGCGAGGGTGCACACGACCTCCGGCACCTCGGGGCGCAGCTCGTCCCGGACGCCGATCGCGGCGACCGGTGCCCCGCCACGGTGCACGATCACGACGGTCATGCCCTGTTCCTCCAGACTCGTGACCTGACTCGCGAGCGTGTCGGCGTCGAGCCAGCGGGGGCTGCCTACGGTGACCCGCGCCCCGTCGACGGTGCCTTCGATGCCGTGCCCGGCTTGCTCGGTCACCTCAATCGCCGCGGGAACGCCCGGGGCAGCGGCGGTGATCGCTGCGGCGAGAGGGTGCGTGCTGTGTTGCTCCAGCGCCGCCGCCCAGGCAAGCGCCTGACGCTCGGTCACACCGTCGGCGGTGAGGACCGCGGTAACGGCGGGCTGGTTGCGGGTCAGGGTACCTGTCTTGTCGACGGCGACGTGGCGGATCGTGCCGAATCGCTCGAAGGCTGCACCGGACTTGATGATCACGCCGAACTTGCTGGCCGCTCCGATCGCGGCGACAACGGTGAGCGGAACCGAGATCGCCAGGGCGCATGGGCTGGCTGCGACGAGCACCACCAGCGCGCGGGTGATCCACAGCTCCGGGTCACCGAACAGCGACCCGATCAGCGCGACCAGCGCGGCGAGGATCAGCACGCCCGGCACCAGTGGCCGGGCGATCCGGTCTGCAAGGCGGGCTCGATCGCCCTTCTCTGCCTGTGCCTGCTCGACGAGCTCGACAATCGTGGTCAGCGAGTTGTCGGTCCCCGCCGCCGTGGCCTCGACCTCGAGTGCCCCTGCCGTGTTGATCGCCCCGGCGGACACAGCATCGCCGGGCTCAACCTCGACCGGGATCGACTCGCCGGTGATCGCGGAGGTGTCTAGGCTGGAGCGCCCAGCAAGGACGACGCCGTCGGTAGCGATCCGCTCCCCAGGACGCACCAACATGACCTGCCCGATCGTGAGGTCCTTCGCCGCGATCTCCGTCTGCTTTCCGGCGACGAGCACCGTCGCGGTGTTGGGAACCAGCTTCAGCAGAGCCCGTAGACCACCGCGGGCACGGTCCATCGCCTTGTCCTCCAGCGCTTCGGCGATCGAGTAGAGGAACGCTAGTGCGGCCGCCTCTTCGACGTAGCCGAGGATGACCGCGCCGACCGCGCTGATCGTCATCAGCAGACCGATGCCGAGCTTGCCCTTGAGTAGCTTCCTGATCGCACCGGGGGTGAATGTCGACGCGCCCAGCAGCAATCCGATCCAGAACAGTACTAGCGCCGGAATCTCCGCACCGGACCATTCGCAGATCAGGCCCGAGAGGAACGCGACACCGGAGAAAACCGGGACCATGATCCCGCGGTCCGTCCACCACGGCCCGTCATGATTGTCGTCGTCATGATCGTCGACGTCGACGGTGTCCACCTGAGACCGCATCACGGCGCTCATGCGTTCGTTACCGCCCCGCAGCAGCCCAGCACGGTGCACGACGAGTCCACGCACGGTGCGTTCTCGTCCACCGCCAGCGTCACATCCACAAGGGAAGTCAGAGCCGCCGCGAGGTGAGGGTCCGCGATCTCGTAGCGGGTCTGCCTGCCCTCGGGCTCGGCCACCACGATCCCGCAATCACGCAGGCAAGTCAGATGGTTCGAGACGTTGGAACGAGTCAGCTCCAACTCGCGAGACAACACAGCGGGGTAACTCGGCCCGCCGAGCAGAGTCATCAAGATCCGGGAGCGCGTCGGGTCCGCCATCGCTCGGCCAAGCCGGTTCATGACGTCGAGACGCGAAGCAATAGTCAGCATGCGATGACTATACAGTAGTCAGTGACCCATTCCCAAGTGGAAGGTTTCTCCACCAATCGCGCCAACTCGAATACCGCGGGTCAGCGGCTAAATGTCCTTATGGATATCGCGTGGACATTTCACCTGACGATCAGACAAGTTCAATGACCGCGAAGAAGGCGGCGAAGGGCGGCGACTGACGCGCGCATGCCACGCGCATCCAATCGGATCATCGGCTTCCTGCCTGACGGTCACACAACCCGGCATAACGGCAGGGCCGCCGCAGTGAACGCTTGGGCCTGCTGTCCGACGAGAAGTCGCGTCTCGCAGGACGCTTGAATGGCGGCTTGCTCGATCGCGGCGACGGCTGCGTCGAGGTCGTCAGCGGTTCGCGCGGACACTGAGATGAGTCCGGTGTAGCGCAGGACGCCGTGCCCGGCGGTGAGGTCAGCTTCCTGCTGGAGAACATCCTGAAACTCAGCCGTCTGCGAAGCGTCCTCGATTTGGCCGATGCGCTGACGCTGAGCTGCGTCTGAGATGTACTCCGTCTTCTTCTTTCGGATATCGCGTGCTGCCTGGTCTGAGCGCATCGGTGTGCAGAGCAGCGAGAAGGACCGCTGTATCCCGGTCGACAGGAGCACGGGTACCAAGAAGCCCGGGTAGACCATCGACCGCGGCCACTCTGAGATCCACAACACCGCGTGGAAGGCCGAGTCTGTGCGTAGCCGAGACCAGGATTCGTTCACTGCGACCGGACCTGCGGTGGCGAGCGACTGGCCAAGTTCGCCGTGCCGTTCAAGAGTCGCAGCAATCGCTGGGTCGTATGCCGAACGCAGGATGACGGCGATCTCGCCGCACGTCAGCCACGATGAGGGTGCGAGGTCTGCTGAGCGCAGCGCGGCGACCAACGTAGACATCTCTTGGCGAAGAACAGCCGCAGCGCCACGGATGCCACCACCGGCAGTGCGGATCTGTCGTGCCGCTGTCTGCATGTCGAGCGCGAGGGAGAGCGTGGTGGCGTGGCGTTCTCCAGCGGGCCCTGCACGGTCGATGAGTTCGGCGTACGTCGTCGAGGCCCAGGAGCCATCTGCGTTGCCGTGCGATGCCCACCATTCAGCGAGCCCGGTGCCGGAGTCAGGGAGGGTGCGTTCAAGTACTTGCAGCATTGAGAGGCGCCCGGATCTGCACACGGTCGCGAGCACACGCCCCCAAGAAGAGACACGCCGTTCCTGCTCACCGGGATCGAGGAGCGCGAATGCTGGGTGCGAGACCGCAATGATGGCCGTGAGGGTGCTGGCGGTGGGGTCATGAACCATTCCGGCGCCAGTGATCGGGTCGTCGTACTCGCGCAGCCGTGCCATGTCGCCGGGTAGCGCGAGCGAGCCCGCAGGTCGCGGCTTCACAACACGCCGCCGGTAGAGCAACTGTCCACCGGTGGTTTTCCACATCCACCAGAAGGCAACGGGAATCCATTCGACGATCGGACGCCCAGCGATCCGGATCCACACCACGGATGCGGCACAGAGCCATACGGGTGCCGACAACGCGATGAGCATGCCGCCACCGGCATAGAAGGCCCACACAAGCGTGGTCACACCAATTCCGAGCGCGACCAGCTGGGAAAGGGATAGTCCGAGCAGGATGCCCCTTCGTGTCAGTCGGGAGAATTTCACCGGAATGAGGTCCCCGGCTCGTTGATTGTCGTAGTCCTTTGGCATGGTCAGCTATTCCTTCCCAGATCGTGGCTGCTGGGTTCTGGGTGGTGCTGGATCTGATCGCGGTGCGGGAGGCTGAGGCGTGGAATGAGGAGCGGGTGCAGCCGCACCCGAACCACCTGCACCGGCAGCCGCAGTTTCGGCCGTGCTACCAACAGCGCCTCCGAGCTGGGGCCCGGCAGTAGCGGCAGCTTTGACGACCTCCGCGCCAATGACCGCTGCCGCTGCGGGGCCAGCAGCTGCGGCAGCGCCACCGGCACTGGCTCCCGCCCCCGCTCCGGCAGCTGATCCGCCGGACGTCGCCTCACCCGAAGCAGACGCGCTGGGTGAAGCGGTTGCTGCTGGAGCGGCGTTGGATGTCCCGCCACCACCGGAGCCACCGTCGAGAACTTTCTTTACTCCGTCGCTTTGAGGCTTCGACGGCACAGGCACCGGCCGGTTCACGGCGCTCTTCGCTTCCTGCTCGCTTCCCATCGCGTGGTAAAGATCGAAGCCGAGGAACGAAATGAATCGGTAGACCATGTACGGCGCAAAGGCTGCAATGAACAGCAGCACGATGCCTGAGATCGGTTCGGTGACGGCTGACAGGTCAGCCTCGATCGGGGTCGAGACCTGCGTGATCGCAATGAGGAATACGACGACGAGTACGAGCTTGGAGATGATGAGCGCGACCACGAATGCGGCCCATTTCCCGATCCATCCGCGGGTGACGTCCCATGCCGCCCCAGCGAACGCGATGGGCGCGAGCACGATCGCGACGAGCAGCAGGGCCTTGCGAATCAGGAGCGAGAACCACACGATAGCGACGGCACAGATCATGAGTCCGGCGAGGAAGATCGTGACGATCGCACCGACCCCGGGAGCAGCGATGTTGATTGTTGTGAGTCCCGCGGTGAGGAGCGCGATCTTGTCGCCCATCGTGGCGGTGGTTTCTCCAGCGGCCTGAACAACCCCAATGCACAGCTGATCCACGATCTCCAAGGCCGTCGCCGTCAACGTGATGACGACGAAGGACCCCAGAACTGCTTTGGCTGCGCCGAGGGCGGCGCGTGAGAGCGCCGCGGGTTCGCGTCGGATGAGGCCGAGGATCAGCTGGAAGCAGAAGAACAGGAGAACGATGAAGACACCGATGCCGAAGAGCAGGTTGTAGACGTTCAGGTAGCCCGGGGATTGGACGTCCACGAGGGTTGTGCTGTCGAAGACGGTCCACATGGCTTCGATGAGCCATCCGGCAGCTTGCCCCATCGTGGATGCGAGCCAGTCGAATGGCGCGGACACGAGAGTCGCGGCACCCTCACCGACGGCATCACACACGTTGGAGATGACAGGAATATCGCAGACACTCATCGCAGTCCTCCCGGAAGTAATGGATGGGTGAGTCTCAGACCTGCTGTCCGACGTTCCAGAAGAAGTTGATGAGGGTCACCGATGCGCCGCAAATGACGGCGGCACCACAGGAGATGAGTACGCCGAGTTTGCCGCGAGACGCGAGGTGCGGGTTGGACGAGTTCGATCCGAATCCCCAGACGATCGCCGAGATGATGAGCGCGAGCACGGAGAGAATCAGGCCGATCGTCATGACGGCGCCGACGATGGTGCGCAGTTGCGCAATCCCCGGCAACCCCGAATCATTCGGGGTGATGTCGATGTCCATCGGCAGGGCTGAGGCGATGGTCGTGACGAGTTCAAACACAGTGGCTCCTTGGCGTGAACACCGCCGAAGCGGTAGGCGGTACATGGTCGAGAACCAGGTACGCTGGCCGTTCCCTTCGGCCAGAATGACCAAGCGAGCTACAGCTGCTCACCCAACTGAATGAGCCAGTTCATCCACGTCACGCCACCGCCAGCGAGGACCGCGGCACCCAGCGCGACGAAGACCCCGGCGCGTGCCTTCGCGACGGCCCCAGGATTGCCAGTGGAGGTGGCGATGGCCCAGATGATTGCGCTCACGATGATCATCAGGACGGCAACGATCAGGATGATCGTGAGCATCGCTCCGATGACAACCTTGAGATCACCGATGCCGCTCAGACTGCCGAAGTCTGGGAACACGTTCATCAGTGGCCACCTCTCATCGCTGAGCATCCGGCTCCTACGGTGGCTTCCGGAAGGTCAGCGGCATCGTGATCGTTGAGCCACTTGGCCGCATCGACTGCCTCAGCATTCGTGCCACCCGGTCGGACTTCGAAGTGAAGGTGCGGACCGGTGGAGTGTCCAGACGAGCCGACATCACCGATGTGTTGACCAGCGATGACGTGTTCTCCGACGGTGGCGTGGATGCCGTTCTCCCACATATGCGCGTAGGCGGTCGCGATGGTCTCGCCATCGATGCGGTGCTCAATCACGACGAGTCCGCCATAGCCGCCAGAGAACTCCGCGACTGTCACGACACCATCCGCTGCTGCGAGGATGGGTGTTCCGTCAGCGGCAGCAAGATCGGTGCCCGAGTGGAAGGCCCTCTCTCCGGTGATGGGGTCAAAGCGGGGCCCGAAGTCACCAGTGAGCACCCAGGTGCCTTCCGGCAACGGGAACACGACGTGCGAGGATCCGGCCACCGCGTCAGCCGGAGACGGGGCAGTCGTCGAAGAAGTCGATGTGCCGCTCGTGAGGGTCGTGAGGATCATCTCGGCGACGGGCTCGTAGTTGTTGTACCGGTCAGGATAGGCAGACACCTCGACCGCCTGAGCGGCTTCGCCTTTACCCATGCTCTGCCATCCAGGAATGTCGAGGAGGCC
>OEIU01002273.1_pt1 | contig 10481 bp, 10 predicted proteins | sample 1539221 | NCBI WGS metagenome assembly OEIU01 (sample SAMN03792071, study PRJEB22550) | activated sludge metagenome | feature: wastewater treatment plant; material: activated sludge; isolation source: Wastewater treatment plant of a petroleum refinery complex | place: Argentina: Zarate | collected... | reverse complement strand
GGATTTCCGCCGCCAACGCCCCGCAGGCAAGTGCCAGGAGCACGATCTGCAGGAGAATCGACCAGCCGGGAGAGCCGAGAACGTAGCCCGGTCCGCCGATCAGGATCGTGTGCAGGACGGGATGCGCGTTGTTGTATGCGCCGGAGGCAAGCTGCCCCCACTGGCTGACGGAGTCCGGCGACATCTGCGCGGGCCAGGTCCCGAGCAGGACGACGACGAATATCGCCAGCGCCGGCAGCGCATGGCGGAGCGTATCGCGCGCATAGGACGACCGCTCCTCATACTGAGCGGCGGCCGGCATTCGCGCCAACACCTTGAGGGCGAGGAAAATCGCAAAGGTCGTCGCCAGCCACGCTGTCAGGAACATCGGCCAGCGGCTGGTCGCGACCGTGATTCCGGCCGGAAAACGTTCCAGGCCCAGCGTCAATGGCTTGCCATCCGGCGCCGGGTCGAAGAGGTTCTCCGTGACCATCGTGCCATTGATCTCGATCGTAACCTCGCCCGACCAGCCGTGACGCACGAAGGTGAATGCACCGCCGCCGGGCAGAGGCCCTTCGAAACGCAGCGTGGAAGGCTGGCCACGGTAGGAGACGGCCACGCCGTCGCGCATCTCCCAGCCGCCGGATGTCGAACGGCCCGCGAGCAGCTCCGGAAAATCCAGCCCGTCGGGCAGTCCGGTCAGCCACACCTCGGAACCCTGGGATCGCGCGTCCTTCGCTCCCGTCGCGGTGATCGCAATCCGATGGATTTCGGTTTCGCTCCACGGCGCCAGAGGCCATGCGAGGACGGCGAGAAGCGCCAGCATTGCGCTGGCAACAAGGTCTTTCGCGCTGCGCGTCACGCCGGCCGCCTCGTCTGTTCAGATTGTGCGTGACGCCTGATTCGACCCGCAACGCGAAGATACTCAGCCGGTCGGCAGGCGCAACCGGCTACAACCGATGGCTGCTTTCGTCGCTTCGACGCTCCGGCCGCAGAGCCTGGGCCATGTGTCGCGGATTCATGTTCTTTCAGCCTCGCAAATCGGGGCAACGGGTTCTCGCATCGGCTCGAAAATAGCAATCGACAAAGTCTACTGATTTTGTAGATTGATCCGCCAATGGAGTAAGGACATGGCCTATACCCACCCGACCAGCCCTCCCAAGCTTGCCGAAACGGCCCGTGTCGCGCTGCCTCGCGGCGTCGGCGCAGCCAATCTTTTCTGCTATGCCGCGTTCGCGCTGTCGTTCGGTTTCGCCGTCGCCGTTGTGTTCGGCCTGATCCATTGACCTGAGCGGTTCCGGCTTTTACGGAATCGGTCAAGCCGCTTTATCTCTTTGTTTTATCCGCATTTCCGGACGCAAAACCGCTTCACACTTTTGCTGGAAATGCTTTAGGCGCTTTCGCCTCGATGCCGGACCTCGCACCCAACCCGGCTAAGTTCGCAAGGGACCTTCCTGCCCGGTTGCGCTGCGCCACTCGGCGCATACCCCATCATTGGCCTCCAGCGAATCTGTTTGCGCGCGCAGCGTTTTCATCGCGGACGAGTCGAGAAGCCGCGATAGCGCCCAGATGGCCGCGCCGCGCACGAGCGGCGACGGATCGGCGAGCAATCGCCGGCACTGCAGGACGAGTTCGGACGAACCGGAGTTTCCTGCCGCGATCAGCACGTTACGGATGAAGCGGTCACGGCCGATCCGCTTCACCGGCGAGCCGGAGAATCGCAACCGGAACGCCGCGTCGTCGAGCGTGAGCAGTTCCGCGATGGCCGGCGCGCGCAGGTCGTCGCGGGCCGCGAGCTTCGCTTCGGACGCGGCCTGCGCGAACTTGTTCCACGGACAGGCGGCGAGACAATCGTCGCACCCATAGATGCGGTTGCCGATCTTCTCGCGGAATTCGAGCGGGATCGGCCCCTTGTTCTCGATGGTGAGGTAGGAGATGCAGCGCCGCGCATCGAGCCTGTAGGGCGCGGGGAAAGCCGCGGTCGGGCAGATCTCCTGGCACGCGTTGCAGGAGCCGCAATGATCCACATCGGCTTCGTCGCGCGGCAGGTCGAACGCGCTGAAGATCGCGCCGAGGAACAACCAGGAGCCGAACTGGCGCGAGACGAGGTTGGTATGCTTGCCCTGCCAGCCGATGCCGGCGGCTTCCGCCAGCGGCTTCTCCATCACCGGCGCGGTGTCCACGAACACCTTGACGTCGCCACCGGTCCTTGCCGCGATCTTTCCCGCGATCTCCTTCAGCCTGCCCTTGACGACGTCATGATAGTCGCGGTTCTGCGCATAGACCGAGATCGCCCCGCGGTCGCGCCGCGCAAGAATCCCGCGCGGGTCGCTGTCGGGGCCGTAGTTCATGGCGAGCACGACGATCGAGCGCGTCTCGGACCACAACACGCGCGGGTCGGCGCGCCGCGCCAGCGTTTCCGCCATCCATTCCATGGAGCCATGCATGCCCGCGGCGACGAACTCGGCCAGCCGGGCCGGCGCCTGCGGTATGGCGTCCGGGGTGGTGACGGCGACGGCCGCGAAGCCGGCGGTGCGGGCCTCGCGTTCGATCAGCGCGCGGAGCTTTTCGGCCCTGGGCGGGGCCTCAGAAGTCGAGGTCCGCATAGTGGGAGGCGGGCGTCAGCCCGCGCACGCGGTCGGCCAGCAGCGGGCGGAAGGCCGGCCGCGACTTGATGCGCGTGTACCATTCGCGCGCCGCGGCATAGTCGCGCCAGTCGATCTCGCCGAGATAGTCGAGCACGGAGATCGTCGCGGCGGCGGCAAGGTCGGCATAAGTCAGCCGCGTGCCGGCCAGCCAGTTGCGCGTGCCCGCCAGCCAGTTGGTGTATTTCATGTGCTGCTTGATGTTGGCGCGCGCCGCGCGGATCGCCGCCGCGTCCGGAGAGCCGCCGCCATTGTCGGCCGGCATGTGCGGCTTCAGCACGCGCTCGCGCACGATGTGGCGCGTCACCTCGCCTTCCGTCTTCGTCAGGTACCAGTCGCAGATGCGGCGGATTTCGGCCCGCTCGAACGGACCCTCCACGAACAGGCGCTTGTCGCGTTTCAGCACGCCGCGCGTCTCGTCCAGATATTCGGCGATGACGGAGGCGCCGACGATCGGCACGTCACCCTCGGCCAGCAGCACGGGCAGCGTGCCGGCGGCGTTGAGCGACAGGAATTCCTTGCGCCGCGTCCACGGCTTCTCCTCGATCAGCGCCAGCTCCTCGCCGTACTCGCCGAAGGCGAGGCGGACGAAGCGGCAGGCGGCGAACATCGGATGGTGGAAAAGGGTTAGCATGATCCCGCAATGATTGTGTCGGCACTGGCCAAGACCGGGCCGCGCCTGTAACTCTTGCGCACCCCGATTCCCCGGCACAAGCGCTTCGACCTATAGGGTCAGTTGAACGCCCTGACAAGCAAAGCCCCGTCGTCCATCCGGAAGTTCTCATGGAAAGCCAGACGATTGTCGAAGCCCTGCTCCTCGGCCTGCTCGAAGGGCTGACGGAATTCATACCGGTGTCGTCCACCGGCCACATCCTGCTGGCCGGTCACTTCCTCGGCTTCGAATCGACCGGCAAGGCCTTCGAGGTGCTGATCCAGCTCGGCGCCATCCTTGCCGTCATCGGCGTCTTCCTGCGCCGGCTGTGGACCATCTTCGTCAAGCTGCCGACAAGCCGCCGCTCCAAACGCTTCGTGCTCGGCGTGCTGATCGCCTTCCTGCCCGCCGCCTTCCTCGGCGCGCTGCTGCATGGCTTCATCAAGACGGTGCTGTTCGAGACGCCGATGCTGATCTGCATCATGCTGATCCTCGGCGGCGTCGTGCTGCTGGTGGTGGACCGCATGCCGCTCCAGCAGCGCTATCGCGACATCAAGGAGTTTCCTTTCGCCGTCTATCTCGGCATCGGCCTGTTCCAGTGCCTAGCGCTCATTCCCGGCACGTCGCGCTCGGGCTCGACCATCGTCGGCGCGCTGCTGATGGGCGTGGAGAAGCGGGCGGCGGCGGAGTTTTCGTTCTTCCTCGCCATGCCGACCATGGCCGGCGCCTTCGCTTACGACCTCTACAAGAACCGCGAGGTGCTGTCGGCGGCCGATTTTCCGATCATCGCAGTCGGCTTCGTCGCCGCCTTCGTCGCGGCGATCATCGTCGTGCGCTACCTGCTCGACTACGTCTCCCGCCACGGCTACGCGCTGTTCGGCTGGTGGCGGCTCGTCGTCGGCGCGGTCGGCCTGATCGCGCTGCTGGTCTGGGGCTGAACGCCGGCCTTAGCCGAGCCCCAGAATGCCGCGCCGCAGGAGGTCTAGCGCCAGAACCGTGATGGCGACGCGGAACCAGAACTTGAAGCTCTTCTCGTCGAGCCGGTCGAGCAGCCGCGTGCCGTAGACGGTGCCGAGGAAGCCGCTGGCGATCATCGCGGCGACAAGCCAGATCCACGGCCAGAAGACGAAACCGAGCACGCCGAAGACGACGATCTTCAGCGCATGCTGCACGACCATGGTCACCGCCGAGGTCGCCACCAGCGCCTTGCGGTCGCCGGCGAGGAACTGCGCCAGCACCGAGGCGACGATGGGGCCTGTCGCGCCGACCATCATGGAGAGCACCGCGACGCCGGAACTGACCACCGCGAGGCCTGAACGTCCGATCCGCCCGATGCCCGGTATCGCCACCCAGGTGATCAGGATGATGAAGACGCCGAGCACGATCTTCAGCAGCGCGTCGGGCAGTTGCACCACGACAAACGCGCCGGCTACCGCGCCGATGATGCTGCCGATCAGGAAGGGCAGCGCGATATCCATGCGGATGTTGGCGCGCTGGTGCCATGCCCTGCCGCTGTTGGAGCCGAGCTGCACGGCGCCATGCACGGGGATGAGCGAGGCCACCGGAATGAAGATGCCCATCAGGGCGAGCATCGCCAGACCGCCGCCGACGCCGAAGGACGCCGTGAGCGCGGAGGTGAAGAAGCTCGCCACGACGAGCAACGCGGCTATCGCCGGCGTGATGCCGTCCGGAAGAAAGGCGGCAAGCGTGTCCAGACCGGTCAGGCCTCGGTCTTGCGGGTGAACTGGCCGGCGGGACGGAAGCGCCAGAGATAGGCCGGCAGGATCGCCTCCGTCGATTGCGGGTAGAGGCCGAGGCCGGCAAAGGTGCGCCCGTCCCTGATCGCCGCGTCGGAGACGACGTTGTCGGTCCTGAGCAGCGTCACCTGATCGCGGGTCAGCAACGGGTTCGGCAGCATGCCGAGGATGGAGCCCTGCAGTTCGGCGGCGAACCACGGCACCGGCACCAGCAGCCGCTTGCGGTCGATCACTTCGAGCATCTCCTCCAGCAATTCGCGGAAGGTCGAGATTTCGGGGCCCCCGAGCTCGTAGATCCGGCCGCCGGGAACGGCGCCGTCGACCGAGCGCGCGACGATCTCGGCGACGTCGCCGACGAAGACCGGCTGGAAGCGGGTCTGCCCGCCGCCGATCAGCGGCAGGACGGGTGAGTAGCGGGCCATGCCGGCGAAACGGTTGAAGAAGCCGTCTTCCGGGCCGAAGATGATGGAAGGGCGCAGGACCACGGCGTCAGGCACGGTTTCGAACACCGCCCGCTCGCCCGCCGCCTTGGTGCGGGCGTAGACGGATTCGGATTCCGCGTCGGCGCCGAGCGCCGACATATGCGTGAGCGGCACGCCAGCGGCGCGAGCGGATTCCGCCACGGCCCGCGCACCGAAATCCTGCACGGCATTGAAGGTCTGGCGTCCACCCTCGAACAGTATGCCGACGAGGTTGATGACGTGATCGGCGCCTTCGACCGCCCGGTCGATAGACCAGCGCACGCGCAAATTCGCCTGCACGGCCTGGATCTGGCCGACATTGCCGAGCGGCTGCACGTGGCCGGCGAGATCGGGACGCCGCACCGCCACCCGAACCCGGTAGCCGCGCTTGGCGAGCGCGCGGACGACATGGCGTCCGACAAAGCCCGAACCGCCGAAAACGGTCACGAGTTTGGGGGTTTCAAGTATTTCGGTCATATGCGTCTCGCGGCTCTCGGGAAGCGATGGCTCAGCGTGTCATAGTCGGTTTTTGCCGACAGGCAAAGCATCTCCGCCGCGACCGATCGACCAGACAAAGCAAAGCCGGCCGTGGATGCCACGGCCGGCTTCTAAAATGGTATCAGACAGGCTATTCGGCGGCCTGATAGCCGGCGATGCCCTTGATCTCGAGGAAGTCCTCGAGACCGTATTCGGCGTATTCGCGGCCGTTGCCCGATTGCTTGTAGCCGCCGAAGGGCAGGCCGGCATCCCAGGTCGGGTAGTTGATGTAGACATTGCCCGAACGCATGCGGGATGCGACCTCGCGCGCCTTCTTCATGTCCTTGGTCTGGATGTAGGAGGCGAGGCCGTAGACGGTGTTGTTCGCCTCGTCCACCACCTGCTCGACCGTGTCATAGGGCATGATCGACAGGACAGGTCCGAAAATCTCCTCCTTGGCGATGCGCATGTCTGGCGTCACATTGGCGAAGACGGTCGGGCGCACATAGTAGCCGCGGTTGAGGTCGGCGGGACGGCCGGGACCGCCGGTGACCAGCGTCGCGCCTTCCTTGATGCCGCTCTCGATCAGGTCCTGGATCTTCTTGAACTGCACTTCGCTCACGACCGGGCCGAGTCTGGTGTTCGGACCGTCGGCCGGGCCGACGGTGAACTTCTCGGCCGCTTCCTTGGCGATCGAAGCCGCCTCGTCGTGGCGTTCGCGCGGCACGAACATGCGCGTCGGCGCATTGCAGGACTGGCCGCTGTTGCCGAAGCAGCCGGCGACGCCCTTGGTCACGGCGGCCGGCAGGTCGACATCGTCGAACAGGATGTTGGCGGACTTGCCGCCGAGTTCCTGATGCACGCGCTTCACCGTGTCCGCCGCCGCCTTGGCGACGAGGATGCCGGCGCGGGTCGAGCCGGTGAAGGACATCATGTCGATGTCAGGATGCGCGGACATGGCCTCGCCCACGGTCGGGCCGTCGCCGTTGACGAGGTTGAACACACCCTTCGGCACGCCGGCCTCGTCGACGATCTCGGCGAAGATGATGCCGTCGAGCGGTGCGATCTCGGACGGCTTCAGCACCATGGTGCAGCCCGCCGCGATCGCCGGCGCGACCTTGCAGGTGATCTGGTTCAGCGGCCAGTTCCACGGCGTGATCAGGCCGACGACGCCGATCGGCTCCTTGACGATCAGATGGTCGCCCTTGACGTGGCGGAACTCGAACTCCTTCAGCGTCTTGGCCATCTGCGTGAGGTGGGCGAGGCCGATACCGACCTGGCTCTCCAGCGCGAACTGGCGCGGCGCGCCCATCTCGCGCGACACGGCCAGCGCAAGGTCGTTGCTGCGCTTCTTGTAGACCTCGATGATGCGGTTGAGGATGTCGAGACGCTCCTCGACCGTGCTGAAGCCGAAGGTGCGGAAGGCGCGCTTGGCGGCGGCGACCGCCTTGTCCACATCGGCCTTGGAACCCAGCGAAATCTGGGCGAACGCGTCTTCGGTCGACGGATCGATGACATCGAAAACGTTTGGCGTGACCGGATCAACCCAGGCGCCGTCGATATAGAACTGCTGATTGTGCGACATCATCTTCTCCCGAAATCGGACTGGAAACTGCTGACGTTATATCCGCAGGACGGTAACGAGTCCAAATCGGTGCTGTCAATTGACGGCTGCGTTCCCGAGGCGGGAGAAGTGGGCCTCGGGCAGCTTTCGATGAAGCCAGAGCCGTTGGCTTGAGACCACAAGCACGGCACGACGAACAGCAGACGCGACGTTCCCGCCACGTTCGCTCGTTCATGTTTTCGCTATCGGCTTTTTGCGGCCCACGCCGGAGGCGGAGCGATGGCGCTCACTGAAAGGATGCGCGCGAGGTGACGATCTCGCCGACGCGGCGAGCGCAAGCGGGTCCCGGCCCGCGCATATAGTGGCGCTCCGGGCGATAGCTCGGCGCGACGAACTCGCGAATGGCCGACGCGTAGCGCGCGAATTGCAGGAAAATGCTCATTGTCCCTGTCCTGGCGTCCCTGTCGGATGTCCCTTCCGATCGGGTGAGACTATAGCGGGCCGGTCGTGAATATCGGGTGAACGCCGCGTTAATCTTCGGTCAAAAACACCGCCGATCATGACCGAAATACGAATTCTTCCAGGCATTTCGGTGCATTTCGAGAGGTTCGTGCCCTGTGTGCCTTTTACGCAACGCATGTTTCGTCCGCGCGCCGCCGGAAAGGCGAAATTTCCCAAGAACGGTTACGCGGCGGAAACCTGGGCCCGATCAGGCCGGCGCTTGCTCGCCGCCACGGCTCGCGGCGACCGCAACGGTCAGGCTGATCGCCAGCGCCATGGTCGCGGCCAGCGATCGGAATCCTTCGAAATTGGCTTCCACCACTTCGAGCACGACATCCGCCGGCGGGGCGATGGGCGAGAAGACAGAGTCCGTGACGGCGACGATCCCCGCGCCCCGCGCCGCCGCAATATCGACCAGCGAAACGGTCTGGCTGGCATAGGGCGCGAAACTCACGGCGATGACGGCACCGCCCCTCCCGATGAAGCCGCCCTGCTCGGCGCCCAGCCCCGCCACGCCATCCACGAGGATGTTGCGGATGCCCGACTTGCCCATGGCATAGCTGATGTAGGACGTGACGGGAAAAGAACGCCGCAGCCCGATCAGGTAGATCGTCTCGGCGGATGCGAGCATGCAGACCGCCTTGTCCAGCCGCTCGGGATCGACCTTGCCGCGCAGGTCCGCGACGGACCGCTCCGCCGCTTCCAGAAACCCGTCCAGCAGCAGGCCGGCCTTACTGGCGGCGATGCCGTGCTCGCGCATGCGGACAAGGCGCTCGTCGTAATTCAGCACGCGTTCGCGCAGACGGGAGCGGAAGACCTCCTGCAGATCCGAAAAGCCTGAATAGCCGAGCGCGTGGGCGAAGCGCACGAGGGTGGAAGGCTGCACCGCCGCTTCGGCGGCGATGCTGGCCACCGTGCCGAAGGCGATCTCGTCGGGATTCGCGAGCGCATAGGACGCCACCCGCGACAGCTGCTTGGGCAGGCTTTCGGCCCGCTCGGCGATCAGGCCGCGCAGCGCCTGAAAATCCTTTGGAGGCCTGTCGCCCGTTTCCGGCATGGATGGTCGCCCGATCAAATCCCTTGACGCACCAGAGCAGAAATGGAATGAAAGTTCCATCCTGAAATAATGATTGCGCCGCTGTATCGACCCAGATTGCCGAGCCCGCTGCGTGGCCGGCAACGGTTGGACTGCGGCCGGCTGGGGAGACGGCATGGCTAAGGACACGATCGGCGTCGGCCTGATCGGCAGCGGTTTCATGGGCAAGGCGCATGCGCTCGCCTGGAACGCGGTCGGCCCGGTGTTCGGCGATACGCCCCGGATCAGGCTCCTGCATCTCGGCGAGGCCGGCGACGAACTGGCGCGGAAGAAAGCCACAGAATTCGGCTTCGAGCGCGCCTCCGGCGACTGGCGGCAGATGATCGCCGACCCGGATGTCGACGTCGTCTCGATCACCACGCCGAACAAGTTCCATCTGGAAATGGCGACGGCGGCGCTTGCGGCCGGCAAGCATGTCTGGTGCGAAAAGCCGATGGCGCCGAACCTCGCCGATGCGGAAAGGATGCTGGCGGCGGCGAAAGCGTCCGGCAAGGTTGCGGTGCTCGGCTACAATTACATCCAGAATCCGCTCGTCCGCCATATCCGCAAGCTGCTGGACGAAGGCGAGATCGGCGCGGTCAACCATGTCCGCATCGAGATGGACGAGGATTTCATGGCCGATCCCGAGGCGCCGTTCCAGCAGCGCCACGAGGCGGCGAACGGCTGGGGAGCGTTGGACGATTTCGGCGTCCACCCGCTGTCCTTCGTCACCATGCTGTTCGGCAAGGTGGCGAAGGTCATGTGCGACATGTCGAAACCCTATCCGACGCGCAGAACGCCGGAAGGCGACCGCGACGTGGAGGTCTACGATCTCGTCACCATACTGCTCAGGCTGGAGAACGGCGCGTCGGGCTATATCGCCGCGAGCCGCACGGCATGGGGGCGCAAGGGCCGCATCGCCATCCAGATCTTCGGTTCCAGGGGAACGATCACATTCGATCAGGAGCGGATGAACGAGTTCCAGCTTTACGTCACGTCCGACCGACCGACCGAGCAGGGCTTTCGCACCATCCTCTCGGCCCCGCATCACCCGCCCTATGACCGCTTCATTCCCGCCCCGGGCCACAATCTCGGCTTCAACGACCTGAAGGTCATCGAGTGCCGCCAGCTGATCGGCCGCATTCGGGGAGAAGAGAGCGTCGGCATCACCTTCGACGGCGGCATCCTGATCGAACGCACCGTCGCAGCGGCAGGCAAATCCTTTCAGGAAGGGCGCTGGGTGGAGGTTCACTGAGACGTCCCGGGCTCACGCCCGCTTGCCCGCCGGGCGCGGGTCCTGCTAGTCGGCCCACCTGATGCCTGTCACCGTTCTTCCCGACCTGCCGGTCACGGCTGTTTTGCCCGCGCTG
>OEIU01002272.1_pt1 | contig 10482 bp, 9 predicted proteins | sample 1539221 | NCBI WGS metagenome assembly OEIU01 (sample SAMN03792071, study PRJEB22550) | activated sludge metagenome | feature: wastewater treatment plant; material: activated sludge; isolation source: Wastewater treatment plant of a petroleum refinery complex | place: Argentina: Zarate | collected... | reverse complement strand
GCGGGCGCCGCCGCGGCCGCGGTGGCATCGGCGGCCCCCACAGCCGGCTCCGCATCCGACTCCGCAGCCGGCCGGGCGCCGGCGCTCTTGTCCGGCGTCAGCACGAAGCGCATCTCGGACACCGGATACAGACGGCACCAGCGGCGCTCGTAGCGCTGCAGGGCGGCGAACGAACGGTTGGCCAGCGCGCGCACCGGCGGCACGAGCAGCCGGTCGAGCCAGTCGGCGCGGTCGAAGTTGAAGCGCACCGACTCGATGCGGAAGCGCGCGTCGGTGTAGTAGTCCTGCACCTTGCGGCGTCCCGGCTGCCAGCGCGGATCGCAGAAGTAGTGGAAGGTGTACAGGCCGAACGGCCGGCGATGGGTGGGGTCCGAATAGAAGTTCGGATTCGAGAAATGCGGGACGATGATCTCCAGCTTCGCATCGGGCCGGCACACACGATGCAGCTCGCGCATCAGCCCCATCAGGTTGTCGATGTGCTCGAACACGTGGCTGGAGTGCACGAACGCGACGCTGTCATCGGGCAGCAGCGACAGCGGCTCGTTCAGATCGGCGACGATGTCGACGCCCGGCGGCGCGCCCAGATCGCCCGCGAACGTGTCGTCGCTGCCGCGGCGCCCCGCCCCGAGATTCAGCCGCAGCGGCCGGCGCTGCGCGATCGCTTCCAGCACGGCGGGATTGCGAACCTGCATCGATGGGGATCCGACTGCCTGCGAGATTGGGGATCCGGAAGCCGTGCGCCAGAGCGCTGGCGCCTGCGCGATGCGGCGGATTCTAGCAGCCTGCACGGCCGAGACTGTGCGCGCGAGCCCCTCGCCGGGCCGCGATCGAGGCATGCTATCGTTGCCGCCCATGCGGATTCTGCATACCGAATCGTCGACGGGCTGGGGTGGGCAGGAAATCCGCATCCTCACCGAGGCCGCCGGCATGCTGGCGCGTGGTCATGCGGTGACCTTGCTGACGCCGCCGGATGCGCAGATCCTGCCGGCCGCCCGTGAACGCGGCATTCCGGCCCATGCGCTGCCGATCGGCCGCAAGCGGTTCGCGCCGCTCGTCGCGCTGCGCCGCTGGCTGGCCGAGCACGGCCGCGCGTTCGACGTGATCAACACGCACAGCTCCACCGATAGCTGGCTGGCGGCGCTGGCCTGCCGCACGCTTTCGGGCATGCCGCCGATCGTGCGCACGCGCCACGTGTCCACCGCGATCGGGCCCGGCCCGACGACCCGCTGGCTGTACCTGAACGCCACCGCGCACATCGTCACCACCGGCGAAGCGCTGCGGCAGCGGCTGCACGTCGGCAACGCGTTCCCGCTCGATCACATGACCTCGGTGCCCACCGGCATCGATCTCGGCTACTACCGGGCGATCGACCGGACGCTCGCGCGGTCGCAGCTCGGCCTGCCCGGGCGGCCCACGCTCGGCATCGTCGCGACCTTGCGCGACTGGAAGGGTCATGCGTATCTGCTGCGCGCATTCGCGGTGCTGCGCGAACGGTTCGGCGACTGGCTGCTGCTGGTGATCGGCGACGGCCCGCAGCGCGACAATCTCGAGAACCAGGCGCGCAGCCTGCAGCTCGGCGATGCGATCCGCTTCGTCGGCAATCGCGACGATGTGCCGGCGTGGCTGTCGGCGCTGGATCTGTTCACGTTGCCATCGTTCGGCGACGAAGGCGTGCCGCAGGCGATCATGCAGGCGATGGCCTGCGGCCTGCCGGTGGTGTCGACGCCGGTGGGCGCGATCGCCGAGGCGGTCGACGACGGACGGACCGGAGTGCTGGTGAAACCCGCCGACGACCAGGCGCTCATCGACGGGCTCGCGCGGCTGATGGGCGATGCGGAGCTGCGCGCACGGTTCGGCGCGGCGGGCCGCAAGCGCGCGCAGGAGCGGTTCGGCATCGATATCATGCTGGACCGGATGGAACGGGTGTTCCGCGAGCACGGGCGCAGATGATGCGGGGCTCGCCCGAGCGCAAGTGATGCGGCGGGCATGGCCGTGCGTAACGGCGCCGCGCTGCGACACGGTGCCGGGCATCGCAGCTCAGTCGAGCCTGAACGCGATCGGCACCAGTGCCCATCTGGGCACCGGCTGGCCGTGCTCGACGAACGGCTTGAACAGCGCCTCGGCAGCCGCATCGAGTGCCGCGCGGTCCAGACGCGGAGAACCGCTGCTGGCATGCACGGCCAGCTTGCCGGGCACGCCGCGGGCATCGATCCATACCAGCACGACGACCCGCCCCTGCTCGCCGCGCTGACGCGCCAGCGGCGGATACCAGGGCTGCGGTTCGCGAAGATATTCGATGCCTTCGCTGATTGGCATGCCGCGCGAGCCGGGGCCCTGGTCGGTGCGCACGGCCTGCGAGAGCGCTGCGGCAGCGCTCGCCGATGGGGCGTCGGATGCGGTCGTTGCGGCGATGGATGTGGCGGGTGCCGCGGACGCGGTCGGCGCGGCAGCGGGTGTCGCCGAGGGTGTGGACGGCGCGGGCGGCGGGTCCGCGGCGGCCGCTGGAGCGACCGGTTGCGCGGGCTCCTGCGCGGCGATCGGTGGCACGCTGCGAGCCGCGGGTGTCTGCGGATCGCGCATCGCGAGCGGCGGCTCTTCGCGAGCCGGCGGTGACGTGCGCCCGCTGGTCGCCGCTGGCACCCGCCGAACCCGTGGCGGTTCACTGCGCGCGGTGCTGCGGACCGGCCGCTGCGGCTGCATCTGCGGCTCGGTTCGGCTCGTCGGCGGCGGCGAGGGCTTCGCCTGCGGAGCGGCCGGTTCAGGCGTCGGTCGGGCAGCCGGCGGTGCCGGGCCGCGGGCCGCGATCATCGTCACGATGATCGGTTCGGATGCGCTGTCGGTCGCCCGCTGACGGCCGACCGCGGCCAGTGCCACCACGCCGTACAACACCAGCAGGTGGCCCACGATCACGGCAGCCGCGATGACCGTGCGCCCGGTGTTCATGGCGCCCTCGAGGGCCTTCCACCCGGTACGCTCATGGCGTCCCCAGGGGGCCGCGCCCCGGCCGCTGTCCGTTGACGGTGGCGACCGGCAGACGGTGGGCATCGGCGCCGGCGCCGGCGAAGCGCCGCAGGCCGACGTCGAACACCGGTTCGATCCAGGTCGCGCCGATCACGTCGGCGCCCGCACCGACGGTGACCATCCGGCCGCGTTCGAGCAGCCACACCCGGTGCGCGTACTGGCTCGCGAGGTTCAGATCGTGCATCGTGACCAGCACGCCGACCGCGCGGGCGGCGACCAGTTCCTGCAGCAGCCCGAGCAGCCGGTGCTGCTGGCCCGGATCGAGGCTGGCCACCGGCTCGTCGAGCAGCAGGTAGCGGCCCTGCGCAGGCTGCCCGCCGACGCTGCCGGCGAGCCGGCCGGTGTCGGCGACCGAGCCGATGTCGAGCTGCGCCAGCGCACGCGCCACCTGCACCCGTGCCTTCTCGCCGCCGGACAGGTCGGCATAGACGCGCTGCATCAGCGCCTCGCAGCCGGTGATCCGCATCGCCTGGCGCACGACGTCGCGCGAGGCGCTGCCCGGATGCTCGCCCAACCCCATCTCGACGATCTCGGCCGCGCGGAAGGGGAAGGCGATCTCCATCGCCTGCGGCACCCCCGCGCGCCGCCCCGCCAGACGCGCGAAGCCCAGCCGCTCGACGGGCTCGCCGTCGATCAGCACCCGCCCCTCGTCGGGTGCGAGTGTGCCGGCCAGCACCCGCAGCAAGGTCGACTTGCCGGCGCCGTTGGGTCCGATCAGCATCGTCAGCGATCCCGGCGGCAGCTCGAACGACACCCGGTCGAGCAGCCGGTTGCCGGCGCGCACCACCGACACCGATTCGGCGACCAGCCGGCGGTCGCCCTCCCTCACAGCCGCCCCTGCTGACGTGCGCGCATCAGCAGCGCGACGAACATCGGCGTGCCGATCACCGCCAACGGCACGCCCAGCGGCAGCTCGGCCGGCGTCACCGCGATCCGCGACCCCGCATCGGCGGCCAGCGCCAGCGACGCGCCGGCCAGCCCCGCGGCAGGCATCACCCAGCGATGATCGGAGCCGCCCAGCAGCCGCACGCCGTGCGGCGCCACCAGGCCGACGAACCAGACCAACCCGGCGCTGGCCACCGAAGCGCCGACCAGCAGCGCGGCGGCGATCACCACCACGCGCGACAACCGGGTGACGTCGACTCCGGCATGACGGGCCGCCTCCTCGCCCATCGTCAGCACGTTCAGCGCGCGGGCACGCCGCAGCAGCAGCACCATGCCGACCAGCGCGCAGCCGGCCGACAGCAGCCCCATCTTCCACGACGCACCGGCCAGCGTGCCCATCCGCCAGAAGGTGTAGTTGCGCAACTGCTCGTCGCTGGCGGCGAACGTGAGCGCACTGATCGCCGCCTCGCACAGCGCATTGATCGCCACGCCGCCCAGCAGCATCGCGCCGACCGACACGCCCTGCGCGGAGGTCGCCAGCCGCTTGACCATCCAGGTGGCCGCCACGCAGCCGACGAACGCGGCAGCCGGCAGCGCATAGGGACCGAGCACCCGCGTGAAGCCCGGCATCCACTGGTTGCCGAGCACGATCGTCATCGCCACGAACAGCGCGGCGCCGCTGGAGGCACCGATCAGTGCCGGATCGGCGAGCGGATTGCGGAACAGCCCCTGCATCGCCGCCCCCGCCACACCGAGCGACGCGCCGACGATCACGCACAGCAGCACGCGCGGAAAGCGGATCTGTTCCAGCACCATCGCATGCTGCGAATCGATGCCGCCGGCCGACCCGGACAAAGGCGCCAGCGCCACCGACAGCACGTCGGCCAGCGGAATGCGGGTGGCGCCGACGGCGGCCGCGACGCCGGCCAGCACCACGCACACCAGCGCCAGCACCAGCAGACCGATGGCGCGCCGGCTGGCGGGCAGACGCGGCCAGGCACGCCGGCCAGCGGACGGGCGCGGCCAATCGCTCCCGAGTGCGTCATGCCGCACGTCGTCCGACGTCCGCTCGGAGTCGCCGGCGACAGCGCTCATGTCGTTTCCGCGGGCGTTCGAAGTGGCTCTGCGGCGATCATGTCAGTGGCCGTCATGCAGCCGTGTTCGAGAACAGCACCGCCAGCTCCTTCACGATGGCGGGCAGCCGCGGGCCGAAGCCGAGCAGATACAGCGCGTCGAAGCCGACCACACGGCGATTGCGGCCGGCCGGCGTCAGCGACACGCCCGGCCGTGCCAGGATGCCTTCGACCCCGCCCTGCGCCTCCAACCCTTGCGAGGTGGTCAGCAGCAGGTCGGGCCGCGCCTCGACCAGCGCCTCCGGCGTCATCGGCTTGTAGCCGCTGAACGCCTTCGACAGCGGATTGTCGCCGCCGGCCAGCGCGATCAGTGCATCGGCGCCGGTATCGCGGCCGGCGACCACCGGTGCGCCGGCATGCGCGAGCACGAAGACCACCCGCGCCGCGCGACCGGCGCGCCGTTCGCGCGCGGCGCGCACCGCTTCATCGGCCGCGGCCCACTCGGCACGCAGCCGCTGCACCAACGCCTGTGCGGCTTCGCGGCGCTCCAGTGCGTCGCCGACCGCGGCGACCCGCTGCACCCGCCCTTCGAAGTCGTAGCGCTCGGCGGTTCGCAGCACCTTGACGCCCGCGCCTTCGATCTGACGGATCACGTTCGAAGGGCCGGCGTCGTGACTGGCCAGCAGCAGGGTCGGCGACAACGACAGCACGCCTTCGGCCGACAGCGCGCGCAGATAGCCGACCTTGCGGGTGGCCTGCGCCTGCTCCGGATAGAGGCTGGTGGTGTCGGTGGCCGCCAGCTCGCCGCCGGCACCGAGCGCATAGACGATCTCGGTGAGACCGCCGCCGACCGATATCACCCGGCGCGCGGCGGCCCGGGCCTGCGGCAGCGCTGCGACCGCGACGGTCGCCGCAGCCGCCCGCAGCCACCGCCGCCGGGCCCGGGCATCCATCATTGCTTCTCCAGCGTCGCCAGCAGCGCCGGCCAGCCGGGCAGCTCGGGCTTGCCCGGCTTGCGCTCGCCGAAGAACGTGGCGATGGATTCGCCGTCGGCATCGAACAGCTCCAGCGAGTTGACCGGCCCGTCCTCGGTCGGCTTGGTCACGCACCAGCTCTCGGCGATCAGATCGGTGCGCAGATGCAGGTTGAAGTCGGGGTCGAGCACGTTGATCCACGCATCGAGCGGCCGGATGTTGACGACCGGCCCGGTGTGGATCTGGATGCAGCCGCGGTTGCCGACGAACACCATGATCGGCAGCCCGCTGCGCGCCGCGGTGGTCAGCAGCCGCGTCGCCGAATCGTTGGTCACGCGATGCGCATGCCCCGGCGGAGCGATGCGCAGCGCATCGGTGCGACGCAGCCCGTGCCGGCGCAGCATGCCGAAGAACTGATGCGTGTCGGTCATCGCCAGCCAGTCCTCGCGGAACAGCTCGACGTCGGGCTCTTCGGCGATCGGATACTCGGTGGGCGGCAGCGGCTCGACCCGCAGGTCGGTCACCTGCACGTCGCAGGCCCAGCGCGCGCACAGCGCCCGCCAGGCGTCGACGTCGCTGGCCGGCCGCAGGAACACCTTGCGGGTGGCGCTGCCGTCGCCGAGATAGAACTGCAGGCTGCGCTGCGTGCCGCGGGCGCCTTCCTCCTCGACCGCGAACGCATGCCGCCAGCGGTGATGGAACAGCCGCAGGTCGATTCTCCGACCCAACACCAGGCCGGCATGTCCCGACAGGTCGATGTCCAGGTACGGCCCGTCCTTCTCGTGCACGCAGGCATCGTTGCGCGTCAGCGCCATCACCGGCCCCAGCGTGCCCAGGCCCCCGATCAGCGCATCCACCGCTTCCTGCGACGATTGCAGCCGCGTCACGCGCGGCCCGCGCCCGTCATCGATGCCGGCGCGGCTGGCCAGCAGCTCGGCCTCGCTGACCGACAGCCGCAGCGCGATGTCGCGCTGGCGCAGCTTGCCGGCCGCCAGATCGCTCCATGCGTCGCGTAGCTGCCGCGGGTCCTGGACGACGGCGTTCATAGTTCTATCCTCGCGTTGAGTGTCAGGGTCCGGCCCGGCTGGCTGTAGGCGTCGATGACGTTGGAGCTCGACGACAGGCCGCGCACGTCGGACCAGCGCCAGTACTTGCGGTGGGTGAAGTTGAAAAGGCCCGCCGAGACCTTGAACCGCTTGTCGATCTGCCAGCTCGCCACCAGGTCGAGAGTCGTGTACGACGGCGTCTCGTACTGCACCGCCGGCGCGGTCACCAGCGCCGCCGAGTCGATGCGGTCGGCTTTCTTGGCGCCCACGTGCGTGGCGCGGAATCCCACGCTGGTGCCCGCCTTCGGTTCCCAGTCGAGACCGGCGATCAGCTTGAACGGGTCGACGGTGTTCAGCGGCAGGCCGTTCGTTTCGTTGTCGCCGCGGACCACGCTGAATCCGCCGGTCGCCCGCAGGCCCGGCGCGAAGCGCCACCAGCCGGTGCCCTCGACGCCGTGGATCTTCACCTCGCCGACGTTGACGAACTGGAATATCGCCGGGTTCGCGACGGTGAAGTTGCCGCTGACCTGCCGCTGGTCGATGAAGTCCTTGTATCGGCCGCTGAATGCCGACGCGGTCCAGTACAGGTTCCGGCTGCTGCGCCGCGCACCGATCTCGATCGAACGGCTGGTCTCGGGCTTCAGATCCGCATTGGCCACCGAGCGATAGTTGGCCACCGTGTTGGCGAAGCCGTTGTTGAGCTGGTCCGCGGTCGGCGCCCGGAATCCCTCCGACAGATTGGCGAACAGCGAGTGCTCGGCCGGCAGCCGCAGGATCAGGCCCAGCCGCGGCGAGAAGTGCGAATCGGAGGCCGACACCACCGGCAGCGTGTACAGCGCATCGGACGACGGATCGTAGCGGTACTTGTCCCAGCGCAGGCCCGGTATCACGCTGAAGCGGCCGTCGCCGAACGCGATCTCGTCCTGCACGAACGCGCCCAGCAGATCGTAGCGGGTGTTGGGAAATGCGCGGGTCGGGAACGTCTCGCCGGCCGGCGGCACGGTGCCGTCGCGCACGCCTTCGTAACGGGCGCGCGCGGCGTCGACCCCGTACACCAGCCGATGGCCGATCGCGCCGGTATCGAACGCGCGATCGAGCACCACGCCGGCACCGGTCCAGCGTTCCTCGTAAGTGGAGTCGCGCGTGCGGTCGGCCGCGGTGTTGCGGTCCTCGAATGCGAACTGGCGCGCCTTGGCGTTCTGCGAATAGAGATGCCAGCGCACCGAATCGGCCCAGGCCAGCCCGAGATTCCTGATCCGCTGATCGACGACCACCGACAGACGCCGCATGTCGTCGTCGGCGGTGAGCCCGAGCGTGCTGGTGCCGGCAAGCGGCGGCACCGCCACCGCGGACCAGGCGTCGGTCCTCTGGTCGCGGTCGAGCAGGTCGACCGACAGGCGGATCTGATTGTTCGGCGACAGGTTGTACACCAGCTTGGCGAGCAGCGCATTCGAGCCGTAGTCCTGCGGGTTGGCCTTCGTGCGGTTCAGGTTCAGCGCATCGTTGTCGCCCTTGGTGCGCAGCTCGTGGCCGTCGCGCCGCGTGTAGAACGCCATCGCCTCCCAGTTGCCGGCGCGCGCGGCGCCGCCCAGCAGCTTGGTGAACGAACGGTCGTCCTGCGACCAGCCCAGGCCCGCCGTCAGATAGGTGTCCTTGCCCGAGCGCCGCAGCAGGTCGGCCGGATCGAAGGTGTAGAAGCTGACCACGCCGGCCAGACCATCGCTGCCATAGAGCGTGGACGCCGGGCCGCGCAGGATCTCGACCCGCTTGATCGTGGCCACGTCGAGCCAGTCGCCGCGGCCGAACGCGTTGGCGCCGAAGCTGAACGAGTTCGGCACCCTTACGCCGTCGACCTGGATCAGCACGCGGTTGCCCTCGAGACCGCGGATGTTGAAACCCTCGTTGCCGGGCCGGCCGGTCGATGCGCCCGCCGCGGTGAAACGCGCGGGCGCCCGCCGCACGCTGACGCCGGGCTCGTAGCGCTCCAGGTCGCGAACGCTGCGCACCTGGTCCCGCTCGAGCTCCTCGGCTTCACGGACGGTGATCGACGCCGGCACATCCTCGATCGGTCGTTCGCTGCGGCTGGCACTGACGGTGACGTCGCGAAGCTGGGTGGCACCGGCCGGCGCCTCGGCCGGGCGCGACGTCTGCGCACCGGCCACCAGCGGAGAAAGAAGCGGCGAGACGACGAGCGCGCCGAGCAGCGCGCAACGCAACGACGACGACGCGCGAACGGCCACCCTGCCGTCGCCGGTCACTTCACGAAGAAAGGACAAACGAGCCTCCAGAAATCCGGTCGGTCACGGCATGCTGGCTGGCTTGCACCCTCTCGGGGGGCGCTGGCTGGCTGTATGAAAGCGCGCACCGCCCTGCCGTGACGGCGCGCGCGGGGTACCACGCGGTCAGATGCCCAGGATCAGCTTGTTCTGTCGCGTGATGCGAAGTCGGTAGGTGCGCCCCTCATGGCGGATCAGAAGCTGTTTGTGACGGCCCAGCAGCTCGATGCTGTCGACGCACCTCACGCCGTCGTCCGCCGGCGGCCGCGCAGGCGGGGTCACCGGCGCGACTGGGGCTGACCGGATCTTCGATGCCGTCGGATCGTCGGGCGCGTCCATCAGGCCGACACTTGCAGTTCGATCACCATGATCGAATCAGACTATCACGAATGATTCTTATTTACAACAGTTCGGTTACTGAAGTTCCAGTTCGTCGACGGGCTTGACAGTTCCTGATTTATTGCGAATGATTCGTATTCACATAACGGCCACGCGACGGATCGGCCGGTACGAACAACGCTGCCTCTCCCCCTCCATCGATGCTCCAGCCCGCCGCCGCTTACGCCGAGAATGCCCGTCACCGCGCCGGCGCTGCGCGCCTGCGATCGACCGATCTGCTGGGTGCACGGGCCTGGACCGCGCTGCGCGCCCAGAGCATCGAGGCAGCCCGGCAGCATCGCCGCGGCCGCACCATCGAGCTCGACGCGCGGATGCGCCTGCAGTTCGAGGATCACGAGACGATCCTCTGGCAGATGCAGGAGGTCGTACGCATCGAACGGCTCGAATGTCCGCTGGGCATCGCGCAGGAGTTCGAGCACTATGCCCATCTGCTGCCCGATGGCGAGACGACGCTGTGCGCGACCTTGTTCATCGAGATCCCCGATGCCGAGCAGCGCAATGCCGAGCTGCCGGCGCTGGCCGAGGCGGCCCATCGCTGCTATCTGCGACTGGCCGGCGCAGCGACCGACGTGATCGGCGCCCGCGCGAACGCCGACCTGCCCGACGCCCATCTCGGCCGGCCCAGTGCCGTGCACTTCCTGCGCTTCGACCTGTCGCCCCGGCAGCGCGATGCGCTGCTGGCCGGTACGCCGATGGCGGTCGGTTGCGACCATCCGGCCTGCCGCGTCGAGCGCCCGCTGGCATCGTCGATGCTGGCCGCGCTGCGACGTGACTTCGGCGGCTGAACGGCCCGAACGACCGGCTCGGC
>OEIU01002271.1_pt1 | contig 10485 bp, 10 predicted proteins | sample 1539221 | NCBI WGS metagenome assembly OEIU01 (sample SAMN03792071, study PRJEB22550) | activated sludge metagenome | feature: wastewater treatment plant; material: activated sludge; isolation source: Wastewater treatment plant of a petroleum refinery complex | place: Argentina: Zarate | collected... | reverse complement strand
GGCGACCGCGCCACCCGCCTCGCCGGGGCCGCTGCCGCCCGCGCCCAGGGCCTGACCGGCCTGGCCGCCGACCGCGGCCACCGCGTCGGCCTTGTCGAGGAAGTGCAGCGTCTGCGTCAGGCAGCGGTTCTGCCGGCACGGAAACGCCAGATCGCGGATCACGTCGTCCTGCACCATCGTCGCGGTGCGTTCGATGCAGTTCTCCAGCTCGCGCACGTTGCCCGGCCAGTAACAGCTCGTCAGCACCTCCATCGCCTCGCCGGTCACCTTGAGCTGCCGCCGGTTCTCCTTGTTGAAGCGATCGAGGAAATGGCCGACCAGCGCCGGGATGTCGGCGCGCCGCTCGCGCAGCGGCGGCAGGAAGATCGACACCACGTTGATGCGGTAGTACAGATCGGCACGATAGTCGCCGCGCCGGACCATCTTCTCCAGGTCGCGGTTGGTCGCGCAGATCAGCCGCACGTCCACCTTCACCGGGCGGTTGCCGCCGACGCGCTCGAACTCGCGCTCCTGCAGCACCCGCAGCAGCTTGGCCTGGAATGCTGGCGAGATGTCGCCGATCTCGTCGAGGAACAGGGTGCCGCCATGCGCCAGCTCGAAGCGGCCCTTGCGTTCGCCCACCGCGCCGGTGAACGCCCCCTTCTCGTGGCCGAACAGCTCGCTTTCGAGCAGCGATTCGGTCAGCGCCGCGCAGTTGACCTTGATGAACGGCGCCTCGCGGCGCGGCGACAGGTAGTGGATCGCCCGGGCGATCGCCTCCTTGCCGGTGCCGCTCTCGCCGCGCAGCAGCACCGTGGCGCGCGACGGCGCCGCCTGGTGCACCTCGGCGAACACCCGCTGCATCGGCGCCGAGTCGCCGATCACGTTGTCCAGCGCATACCGGCCGCGCGGCCCGCGCTTAAGCGCCTTCTGCAGCCGGGTGGCCTCGAGCTGCAGCCGCTGATGTTCGTCGGCGACCGCCCGGTGCAGCGCATGCGCCTGGGCCAGCAGCGTGGCCACCATCGTCAGGATGCGCTGATCGTCGGACAGGCGCGCCACGCCGCCGACCTCGCGCTGGGCGGCCAGCACGCCCACCACCGCCTGCTCGGTCTTCAGCGGCACGACCAGGAATGCCAGCACCCGGTCGGCCTGCGCGCTGAACGCACCGGTGCGGTCGACGAACTCCTGCGACTGCGACACGTCGGGCGCGACGGCCGGCATGCCGCTGGCGAACACCCGTCCGATCACGCCCTCGCCGGACTGCCAGACGCCACGCTCGATCTGTTCGCGTTCCAGGCCCACGGCAGGGTGGACCCGCAGCGCAGGCTGCCCGCCGGCGGCGGGCTCGTCGTCCGGCAGCACGATCATCGCCCGCGCGATGCCCAGATGAACCGACAGGACATTGAGGCCGGCACGGAAGGTGCGGTCGATGTCGAGCGACGCCCCCAGGATCCGGCAGATCTCGTAGACGGTGATCAGCTCGACATGGGAGCGCTCGGTGATGGTGGTTCGGCTCAGCACAACGCACCTCGATAGGCAGCGGCAGCAGCACACCGGTGCATCGGGTGGCCGGCTCGTGCGCCAGAGGCGCCTGCGCCGCCGGTTCCGGGGCCGCCCGCAGGATCACGCAAGAAGCGCACCTGCCGGCCGCTTGCCGCCGGCGCTCCTGCCGCAGCCGCGCCGATCAACCGAACTTGAACAGGATGCCATGGCCGCCGCGCGGATACTCCCACGCGACGTTGCGGTGCTCGGCGCAGATCACCCGGCAGCTCCCGCATTCCAGACAGCCGTCGGTGATCAGCGTGATGCTGCGGTTGCCCTCGGCCTTGTAGCAGGCGGCGGGGCAGATGAAGGTGCACGCCTGGTCCGGACAGGCGTTCTTGCAGATCTCGCCGTCCCGGATGCTGATGTGCGGCCGCCCGGGGTCGACCTTGTAGCGGTTCTGGAACAGTCTTTCCTCGACGCTCGCCACACTCGCCACGCTGGTCACGGCACTCATCGGAACGCCCTCCACAGTCTGAATGCATCACCGAGCAGCCCGCCCCAGCCGCGCGCGGACCGGAAGCTCGCGAAGATCTCCCGTTCCTTGGTCTTCTTGTCGACGCCGTCGACGGTGAACAGGGTCCGGGCCGCCTCGTTGGCGAGCCGCGGGTAGGTCGTGAAGAACTGCCGGTTGCCGTGCAGCACGCCCGGCATGTCGCGGTACTTGTGCAGGTCCTTCATCACGAAGCTGTCGTCCAGCTTCCGCTTGTAAGCCGACAGCGTGGCGGCGCTCATCGGCTGCCCCGCGGCGCGTGCCTCGATCACCGTCTCGGCGGCCAGCCGGCCGGTGGTCATCGCCAGGTTGCTGCCCTCGCGGTGCGCGGCGTTGACGAAGCCGCCCGAGTCGCCGACGATCATCCAGCCGTCGCCGTACAGCTTCGGCACCGCGTGCAGGCCGCCCTCGGGAATCAGGTGCGCGCAATACTCCTTCATCTCGCCGCCTTCGATCAGCGGCGCGATCGCCGGATGGCGCTTGAGCTTGTCGAGCAGCGCGTACGGCGAGGTGCGGTTGGGATTCGATTTGAAGTCGGACAGCAGGCAGCCGACGCCGATCGTCAGCGAATCCTTGTTGGTGTACAGGAAACCGGTACCCACCATGCCCTCGGTGACCGCCCCCATCATCTCGATGACCACACCGTCTTCCTCGCCGAGCGCGAAACGCTGCTGGATCACCTCCTCGGGCAGGAACAGGATCTCCTTGACCGCCAGCGCCACGTTCTGGCTAGCCAGCTCGCCATGGAAGCCGGCCTTGCGGGCCAGCGTGGAGTTCACGCCGTCGGCCAGGATCACCACGTCGGCATACACCTCGCCGCCCATCCGGTCGCAGCGCACGCCGCGCACCGTGTCGCGGTCGAGCAGCAGTTCCTCGACGGTGGTCTCGCAGATCAGCAGCGCCCCGGCCTCGCGCACCTTGCCGGAGAACCACTTGTCGAACTGCGCGCGGATGATCGTGTAGCGGTTGTACGGCGGCTTGTCGTAGTCGGCGCTGCGGAAATGGGTGCCGACGAACGAGCGCTCGTCGAGCACCCAGACCCGCTGCTCGACGACATGGCGTTCCAGCGGCGCGTCGTCGCGGAAGTCGGGGATGATCCGCTCCAGCGCGTCGGAATAGAGGATCGCGCCCTGCACGTTCTTGCTGCCCGGATACTCGCCGCGTTCGATCTGCAGCACCGACAGGCCGGCCCTGGCCAGCGTGTAGGCGGCGGCGTTGCCGGAAGGGCCGGCGCCGACGACGATCACATCGAACTTCTCTGCCATCGTGGATACCTCCGTGTCTGCGTCCGTGGACCTTGCGGTGATCGCCAGCTTGCGCGCGCGGCCGGTCAGGCCGCCTTGCGGATCCGCTTCTCGAGACGGGCCGCGAAGGCGGCCGTCAGCGCCGGCAGCACCTGCATCGCATTGCCGACGACGCCGTAGTGCGCGAAGTCGAAGATCGGCGCGGCCGGATCGGTGTTGATCGCGACGATGACGTCCGAGCCCTCCATGCCCACGCGGTGCTGGATCGCCCCGCTGATGCCGGCCGCGATGTACAGGCGCGGCCGCACCGTCTTGCCGGTCTGGCCGACCTGGCGTTCGGCATCGACCCAGCCTGCCTGCACGGCGGCGCGGGTGGCGCCGACCTCGCCGCCCAGCACCCTCGCCAGATCCCACAGCAGCCGGAAGTTCTCCGGCGTCTTCATGCCCTTGCCGCCGCTGACGATGACGTTCGCATAGGCCAGGTTCACCGTGTCGCGGCTGGCGTCTGGCACGAAGTCGAGCAGCTTGGTGACGATGTCGGCCTCGACCAGCGCCAGCGGCATCTCGACGATGTCGCCGCTGCGGCCGTCGTCGCGCCGCGGCATCGCCATCACCCGCGGCCGCACGGTGGCCATCTGCGGCCGGTAGGCGAGCGTCTTGATCGTGCACAGCAGCGAGCCGCCGAACGTCGGCCGGGTGGCGGCCAGCGCGCGGCCGTCGATCGCCAGCTCGGTGCAGTCGGCGGTGAGGCCGGTGTTCAGCGTGGTGGCCACCGAGCCGGCCAGGTCGCGGCCCATCGTCGTGGCGCCCAGCAGCACGATCTCCGGCTTGTACGCGTTCACCAGATCGGTCATGCCCCGGGTGAACGGCTCGTTGCGGTAGCCCTTGAGCACCGGGTCGCGCACGATGTAGCAGCGGTCGGCGCCGTAGGCGTACGCCTCCCGCGCGAACAGGTCCAGCGATTCGTCCGGCCCGCCCAGCAGCACGCCGGCCACCGTCACCTGCAGCTTGTCGGCCAGCTTGCGGGCCTCGCCCAGCAGCTCCCAGCTCACCGGATGCACATGGCCGCGATCGTGCTCGATGAACACCCACACGCCCTGGTACACCTTCAGGTGCTCGGGCAGCTCGGTGCTGCGGCCGGCGGCCCGCACCGCCGGCCTGGCCGCGCCCGCTGTCTTGCCATCGCTCATGCGGTTCTCCTACGAATCCAGCGCATCGACCAGCTCGTCCTCGAGCAGCGGATGCGCGCTGAACACCTTGTCGATCAGGTTTTGCACGACGTCCGGCAGGCTGGAATCGGCCAGCACCTGCACGTCGGCCTTGTCGGTGCGCGGCGTCGGCCCGAACACCTTGCTGACGATGGTGGGCGAACCCTTCAGTCCGATCTTCGTCAGGTCCTCGATGCCGGCCTGCTCGCGGTTCCAGCGGCGCACCTCGAAGCGGCCGGCACGCAGCATGTCGGCGAGGCTCGCGAAACGCATCTCGTTCGTGCCTTCCAGCATCGTGATCAGCGACGGCAGCGCGGTGTCCAGCACCTGCACGCCGCCCTCGGCGCGCCGTTCGACGATCAGCCGGCGCCGCTCGAGGTCCACCTCGACGATGCGGCTCACATAGGTCAGCAGGTTCAGGCCCAGCCGCTTGGCGATGCCCGGCCCCACCTGCGCGGTGTCGCCGTCGATCGTCTGCTTGCCGGTGAACACCAGGTCCACCTGCTGCTCCTGGCCGATGCGGCGGATCGCCGCGGCCAGCGCATACGAGGTGGCCAGCGTGTCGGCGCCGGCGAACGCGCGGTCGGTGACCAGCACCGCGTCGGTGGCGCCGAAGCTCAGACACTTGCGCAGCGCCTCCTCGGCCTGCGGCGGGCCCATGCACAGCATCGTCACGCGGCCGCCGAAGCGGTCCTTCAGCCGCAGCGCCTCTTCGAGCGCGAACAGGTCGTACGGGTTGACGATCGCCGGCACGCCCTGGCGCATGATGGTGTTGGTGACCGGGTGCACGCGGATCTGCGCCGAATCGGGCACCTGCTTGATGCAGACGACGATGTGCATCGTGGACTCCCCGCGCCGCTCAGGACAGCGCCGGCTGGATCGGCGCAACCGGCATCGGGGCCGGCACCATGACCTGCACCGACGCCACCGGCACCGCCGGCACCGCCGGCACCGCCGACCGCGGCTCGCCGGCCGGCCGCGGGTCGCCGGCGGACCACTGCGCGGCGGGCCGGCGCCGTTCGGCCAGCGACGCCTGCAGGTCGCGCAGGCTCACCGCCTGCCGCCCCTCGGCGCGCTGGAACACCTCGAACACCTTCTCGCGCGCCGCGGTGGAATGGACGAAGTCGTCGTGCGCCCGCTGCAGCAGCTCGCGGTAGCGGCGGAACATCGTCACCTCGTCGAGCGCGTCCAGGCCGTCGCTCGCCTGCAGGTACTGGTGGAAGCGCTTGAGGATGTGCAGCCGGTTCACCCGCACGACGCTTTCGTCGTAGGGCACGCCGAAGAACGCCAGGAAGTCCTCGGCGCTCGACAGGCTCCTGAGCTGCTCGAGCAGATTCAGCATTGCAGTTCTCCTTGCTGTCCGCCGGCGGGGTCGGCCGGCAGCCCGACCGATCGGGTCAGCGATCGCCATGCGGGCATGCCGGACTGCAGCTCGCGGTGGAACCGGAGCAGCTCGGCCGCCTGCGGCTCGCGCTTGCTGCGCAGCACGTAGGCGCGGATCCGTTCGACCAGCCGGCGCGCCAGCGCCGCGTCGACCGCCACGCCGAGCGCGTCGTAGGCACGCCGCACACCGCTCGCTCCCGAATGCTTGCCCAGCACCAGTCGATGGCTGCGGCCCACCTCCTCGGGGGCGAAGGTCTCGTAGTTCGCGCGATCCTTCAGCAGCCCGTCGACGTGGATGCCCGACTCGTGCGCGAACACCGCGTCGCCGACGATGCTCTTGCCGGCCGCCACCGGCCGTCCCGACGCCTGCGCGATCAACGCCGACAGCGCCGGCAGCCGCCGGGTGTCGATGCCGCATTCGCAGCCATGCAAGTGGCGCAGGGCCATCGCCACCTCTTCCAGCGGCGCGTTGCCGGCCCGTTCGCCCAGGCCGTTGACGGTGGTGCTGGCATGGGTGGCGCCGGCGCGCAGCGCGGCCAGCGTGTTCGCGGTGGCCAGGCCCAGATCGTCGTGCGCATGGATCTCGATGCCGATGTCGATCGCCCCGCGCAGCCGGGCGATCCGCTCGTGGGTCTGGAACGGGTCGAGCAATCCCAGCGTGTCGGCATAGCGGACCCGTGCCGCACCGCAGGCCTGCGCCAGCCGCGCCGCCTGCGCGAGAAAGTCGGGATCGGCGCGCGACGCATCCTCGAAGCCGACGGTGATCGTGGGACCCGCGTGCACCGCGCGCTCCAGCAGCGAACGCATCGTCGCCAGCACCCACGCACGGTCGCGTCGCAGCTTGCGGTCGATCTGTATGTCGGACACCGGCATCGTCAGGTGAACGATGTCGGCGCCGCAGGCCAGCGCCGCGACCAGGTCGGTCTCGGCCATCCGGGCCCACACCATCGTGCGCGCGCGCCGGACCGCTTGCACGATGCGGCGGATCAGGGCCACCTCTTCGTCGCCCATCGCCGGAATGCCGATCTCCATCTCCGGCACGCCCGCCTCGTCCAGCGCCCGCGCGATCGCCAGCTTCTCGTCGTCGGTGAAAGCCACTCCGGCGGCCTGCTCTCCGTCGCGCAGCGTGGTGTCGTTGATCGTGCAGTCGCGCATGTCGGGTTCCTTCGTCGTGATCGCTTCATCGCAAGGCGCATGCCAGGTCAGCGGGTGGCGCAAGTGACTGTTTTCACGGCAATCTTCGAAAGCGTCGAGGAGACTGCGCGCTGCGGGGCTCGTGCGGGGTTTGTATGCTTCGCGACATCGCCGCCAATTGCTGTCGATGGCCGCCGATGGCCGTCGATGGCCGCCAGTCGCCGCCGACAGCCGACGGCCGACAGCCGCCGGTCGCCGTCCGCGGCCGTCAGCGCTCGCGCGCGTGGTTGCGGGAGAAGCGCGGCAGCTCGACGACCAGCTCCGCGCCGCGCACCCGCACCCGGCAGGCCAGCCGCGACTGCGCATCGACGCCCCAGGCGGCGTCGAGCTGATCATCTTCTTCCTCGTCGGCCGGCGCCACCAGGGCGGCGCCTTCGCGCAGATGCACGTGGCAGGTGGCACAGGCGCCGACCTTCTCGCAGGCGTGCTCGATCGCCACGCCGTGATCCAGCAGCTCGTCGACCAGCTTGCGGCCGGCGCGCGCGTCGAACGCCACGCCGTCGGGGCAAAGCGTCGGATGCGGCAGCACCCGCACGCGGGTGGAGGGCCGTGGCACCGGTGCTGGCGCTGGCGCGGCGCCCTCGCCCTCGCCCTCCTTGCCGCGCAAGGAGACTGACGCAAGGTGGCTCATTCGAGCACCTGGTCGAGCCGGCGGCCGCCCAGCGCCTGCTGCACGCGCGCGTTCATCCGGCGGCCGGCGAACCCGGCGGTGGCGCCGTTCAGCGCATCGGTCGCCGCGCGCCCCCCGGCGCGCGGCGCCCGGCCGTCATCGTGGGGCGCCAGGCCGCCGCAAGCCTCCAGCGCATCGGCCACCCGCTGCATCGCGGCGACGATGGCCGCCCGTTCGGCGGCATCGAGCAGCGTCTCGCCGTCCTCCCGCAGCGCGGCGTCGGTCGCATCGAGCAGCCGCCGCGCATCGACCTCGGCCTCGCGCAGCATCCGCGCGTCGGCGTCGGCGCCGGCATGGGCGAACGCATCCTGCAGCATGTCGGCCACCGTATCGGCCGCCAGCCCGTAGCTCGGCTTGACCTCCACCCGCGCCTGCACGCCGCTGCGCTCCTCGCTGGCCGACACCGACAGCAGTCCGTCGGCGTCGACCTGGAACGTGACGCGGATCCGCGCAGCACCGGCCACCATCGGCGGAATGCCGCGCAGCGTGAAGCGGGCGAGCGACCGGCACTGGTCGACCAGCTCGCGCTCGCCCTGCACGACGTGGATCGCCATCGCGGTCTGGCCGTCCTTGAACGTCGTGAACTCCTGCGCGCGCGCCACCGGAATCGTGCTGTTGCGCGGAATGATGCGCTCCACCAGCCCGCCCATCGTCTCGATGCCCAGCGACAGCGGATTGACGTCCAGCAGCAGCAACGAATCGTCGCGGTTGCCGGCGAGCTGATCGGCCTGGATCGCCGCGCCCAGCGCCACCGCGCGGTCGGGATCGATCGACGTGTGCGGCGGCCGGCCGAACAGCCGCTCGACCGCCGCGCGCACCGCCGGGATGCGGGTCGCGCCGCCCACCATCACCACATCGTCGATCTCATCGGCGTCGAGGCGGGCATCGCGCAGCGCCCGGCGCACCGCAGCCAGCGTGCGTTCGACCAGGTCGCGGGTCAGCTCGTCGAACAGCCGCCGTTCGACGATGCGGCAATCGACGCGGCCGTCGGTGCGGGTGAAGCACAGCCGCGCCGACTCGCTGGCGCTCAGCGCCTCCTTCACGCCGCGCGCCACCACGCGCAACGGCGCGGCGTCGGCCTCGCTCCAGTCGCCGCCCACCGCGTCGCGGAACCAGTCGGCCAGCCGCCGATCGAAGTCGTCGCCGCCCAATACCGGATCACCATGCGTGGCGACCACCTCGAACACGCCCCGGGTCAGGCGCAGGATCGATACGTCGAACGTGCCGCCGCCGAGGTCGTACACGGCGTACAGACCTTCGTTGCCGGTATCCAGCCCATAGGCCACCGCCGCCGCCGTCGGTTCGTTCAGCAGGCGCAGCACGTTCAGCCCGGCGCGGACCGCCGCATCCTTCGTGGCCTGCCGCTGGGCATCGTCGAAATAGGCGGGCACGGTGATCACCGCGCCGGCCAGCGGCCCACCCAGCGACTGCTCGGCGCGTTCGCGCAGCTCGCGCAGCACCCGCGCGCCGATCTCCACCGGCGACTGCACGCCGGCGCGGGTGACGAACCCCACCGCCGATTCCGACAGCGCCTCGATCCGGTAAGGCAGGCCCAGCCGCTGCACGTCACCCGGCCCACGGCCGATCAGACGCTTGGCCGAGGCGATGGTGTTCAGCGGATCATCGGCCGCCCGCTCGCGAGCCGGCCGGCCGACGGTGACCCGGCCATCGCCGCCGAAATGGATCACCGACGGCAGCAGCACCTCGCCCTCGGCATCCGGTAAGGCGACCGGCACGCCGCTGCGCACCGTGGCCACCAACGAGTTGGTCGTGCCCAGGTCGATGCCCACCGCCAGCCGGTGCCGATGCGGCGCGGTGGCGCGGCCGGGCTCGGCGATCTGCAGCAGGGCCATCAGTGGCGCCCGGCCGTCCGAAGCCACTGATACGCCCCCTTGGGGGGCAGCGAACGCAGTGAGCGTGGGGGCAGTTCCATCTCAGACCGAAAAGCTTTCGCCGCAGCCGCAGGTGGCGCTGACGTTGGGGTTGTCGAACTTGAAACCTTCGTTGAGCCCTTCGCGCACCCAGTCGAGCCGGGTACCGTCGATCAGCGGCAGGCTGCGCGCCTCGACCAGCAAGGTCACGCCCTCGCTCTCGAAGCTCAGGTCGCCGTCCTGCGCGGCGTCGGCGAACTCCAGCGCGTAGGCATAGCCGGAGCAGCCGCTGGTCTTCACGCTGATGCGCAGGCCCAGACCCGCGCCGCGCCGGCTGAGCGCCTTGCGGATCTGCCCGGCCGCCTTCGGTGTCACGATGACCGCCATCGCTTCAGACCGAGAAGGAGCTGCCGCAGCCGCAGGTGCTGGCAGCATTCGGGTTGCGGATCACGAAGCGCGCGCCTTCGAGGTTGTCCTCATAGTCGATCTCCGCGCCGTTCAGGTACTGCAGGCTCATCGCATCGATCAGCACGGTGATCGGCCCATGCGCGATGCGCAGGTCGTCGTCCTTCGCCGCGTCGTCGAACGCGAAGCCGTACTGGAAGCCGGAGCAGCCGCCGCCGGTGACGAAGATGCGCAGCGCGAGCGCCGGATCGCCCTCGTCGGCGAGCATCGCCGCCACCTTCTCGACCACCGAGTCGCTGATGCGGATCGGGTCGCCGTTGACCGGCAGAACTTCTGCGCCGATCGGCACGGTGCGGGGTGCGGACGACGCACAGGCGGCGCCGTCGGCCGGACGGGACTGGCAGCTCGACATGTTCGGGTTCTCCTCGGGTTCGGCGTGCGGTGGATGCGGCGTGGCGGGAGAGGGCGCCGCGGCGGCAGCCGGCTACGGCGGGGG
>OEIU01002270.1_pt1 | contig 10487 bp, 7 predicted proteins | sample 1539221 | NCBI WGS metagenome assembly OEIU01 (sample SAMN03792071, study PRJEB22550) | activated sludge metagenome | feature: wastewater treatment plant; material: activated sludge; isolation source: Wastewater treatment plant of a petroleum refinery complex | place: Argentina: Zarate | collected... | reverse complement strand
GCAAAAGGATCGCCCGACCAAGCCGCGTCGACCGGAAAGGTGAGGTTGCCCTGGTAGCAGTCGCCGAGGCGGATGTGGCGGTGCAGTTTCTCGAAGCGTTCCGCATAATCGGTGGCCGACCAGCGCGCCCTCGCGTCGAAGATGGGACCGTTGGTGGCCGGTGCAGGTTCATAAGGCAGCGGTGCTTCGGACGGCTGGTCGAAAACGCCGAAGCAGAGAAACGGCACGCGCCTTCCCCCGGGTATCATGGCGGCGAGCTTGGGCTCGAACAGGAATCCCGCCTCGTAGGAGAGATAGCCGGCCAGCCATTTTCCTGCCGCGCGGGCGGCTTCGGCGGCGCGAAGGGCGGCGAAGAAATCCTCCGGCGTGTCGGCAACGAGCATTTCGAACGGCTTCCGGAACAGCAGTTCCCGCCCGGCGAGATCGTCGCGAAAGAGGATGGAAGGACTATCGATCATCGCACCATAGTGCAGCCTGGCCACGGATGCGGAATTGCCGGGACGCGACAGCCGCTTGTCCGTTCCATCCGTAATGTATGTCGCCTGCGAGCGGGAACGGTTTTCTGCGAAACGACCCGCTCGGTCCCAAATGCAACGCCCGTGGATCAGGCGTCCAGCGCTTCCAGTTCGTCGATGAGGCCGGAGATGACCGAAAGCCCCTTGCTCCAGAAGTCCGGATCGGTGGCGTCAAGCCCGAACGGTTTCAACAGCTCCGAATGATGCTTGGTGCCGCCGGCCCGCAGCATGTCGAAATACTTCTCCTGAAAGCCGCTCTCGGCATTCTGGTAGACGGCATAGAGCGAGTTCACCAGGCAATCGCCGAAGGCATAGGCATAGACGTAGAAGGGCGAGTGGATGAAGTGCGGGATGTAGGTCCAGAACGTCTCGTAGCCTTCGCGCAGCCTGATTGCCGGCCCGAGGCTTTCCGACTGCACTTCCAGCCAGAATTCGCCGAGCTTGTCTGCGGTCAATTCGCCGTTGCGGCGCTCGGTATGGACCTTGCGCTCGAACTCGTAGAAGGCGATCTGTCGGACCACCGTGTTGATCATGTCCTCGACCTTCTGCGCCAGCATGGCCTTGCGCTCGCGACGGTCGGTGGTGCGGTCCAGCAGCGAGCGGAAAGTCAGCATCTCGCCGAAGACGGATGCGGTTTCGGCGAGCGTCAGAGGCGTCGCAGCCATCAGCGCGCCCTGGCCGGCGGCAAGCACCTGGTGCACGCCGTGCCCGAGTTCGTGGGCGAGCGTCATGACGTCGCGCGGCTTGCCCATATAGTTCAGGAGCACGTAGGGATGCACGGAGGGGACCGTCGGATGCGCGAAGGCGCCCGGGGCCTTGCCCGGCCGCGCCGGCGCGTCGATCCAGCGGCGGTCGAAGAACTCGCGGGCGATTTCGGCCATGTCGGGCGAGAAGCTCTGGTAGGCGGAGAGCACGGTGTTCTTCGCATCGTCCCAGCCGATCAGCGCCTGCGGCGTCTCGGGCAGCGGCGCGTTGCGATCCCAGTGGTTCATCGCGTCCATGCCGAGCCAGCGCGCCTTCATCGCGTAGTAGCGATGGGAGAGGCGCGGATACGCCTCGCGGACGGCGCTGGCCAGCGCGTCGACGACGCCGCGCTCGACGCGGTTGGCGAGGTGGCGCGAATCCGCAATGTCGGCGAAGCCGCGCCAGCGATCGGAAATCTCCTTGTCCTTCGCCAGCGTGTTGGTGATGAGCGTGAAGATGCGCAGATTGTCCTTGAAGGTACGGGCAAGCGCCTCGGCCGCTTCCCTGCGGACATCGCCATCGGCCTCCTGCAGCCTGTGCAGGGTCTGCTCCAGCGTCAGCCGCTGGCCGCCGAGATCGAAGCGCAGGTCGCTGATCGTCTCGTCGAAGAGGCGGTTCCACGCGCCCCGGCCGGTCACCGATTTCTCATGAAAAAGCTGCTCGACGCGGTCTTCGAGCTGGTAGGGCTTGTCCATGCGCAAATCGAGCACCCACGGCCGGTAGTGGCCGAACGCCGGGTCGGCGTCGAGCGCGGCGAGGACTAGATTGTCGTCGATCACGTTCAGCTCCAGCGTGAAGAAAAGAAGATGCGCGCTGGCATCCGTCATCTTCTGGTTGACGTCGCCGTAGAGCTTGGCCTTCTTCGGGTCCGAGGTGTCGCCGGCATAGACGAGGCCCGCATAGGACGCGATCCGCCCCATCAATTCCTCCAGCGCTTCATATTCCCGGACCGCGAGGCCGAGTCCGCCGCCGGCGCCCTTTGCCGCCTCGGCCGAGAGCTTGCCGCGCCATCTCGTCTCGAACGCGGCGGCCATCTCGATCGCGCGCCCTATGTCGGCTGCGAGTTCCGGCGCGTCCATCGAGGCATAGAGATCGGCGAGGTTCCATTCCGGCAGAATGCCGACAGCGGGGGCCATGGCTTGAGCACTGTTCAGCGCGCGATCAGTGGAGGGTCGCATCATAAGCCTTCCATGTCCGGGAAAGATATCCGACGAATGCGGGCAACGATCCTAAGAGTTCGTTCACCTGCTTTCTTGGGTCGATATTTAGGACCATGTGCCAAGATGGTCCAGTCCGGAAGCGATCAATCGGCAGAACATGGCGGCCCATATCCTCATCGTCGACGACGACCCCGTCCAGCGTCGCTTGCTGGAAGCGGCTGTGCGCCGGTTCGGCCATGAGGCGATGGCGGTGGACGGCGGCGAGGCCGCGCTCGACAGGCTCGAAGGCGGCGGCGACATCCATGTGGTGATCCTCGATCTGGTCATGCCCGGCATCGACGGACTTGGCGTGCTGAAACGGCTCGGCGAACGCTCGATCAAGACGCCGGTCATCGTCCAGACCGCGCAGGGCGGCATCGATACGGCGGTCACGGGCAAGCGCGCCGGCGCCGTGGATTTCTTCGTCAAGCCCGCTTCGCCGGACCGGCTGCAGACCGCCATTTCCAATGCGCTGAAGGTTGAGGAGCTTGAAGGGGAAACGCGACGCGCGACGCGCCGCAACGGCTCCCTGACGTTCAAGGATCTCATCACGCGCAGCCCGGCCATGGAGCGCGCCGTGCGGCTCGGCCAGAAGGCCGCGTCGTCGAATATCCCCGTGCTCATCGAAGGCGAGTCCGGCGTCGGCAAGGAGGTCTTCGCCCGCGCCATACAAGGATCGGGCGAGCGTCGGACAAAACCCTTCGTGACGGTCAATTGCGGCGCCATCCCCGACAATCTCGTGGAAAGCATACTGTTCGGCCACGAAAGAGGTTCCTTCACCGGCGCGACCGAGAAACACGCCGGCAAGTTCGTCGAAGCAAACACGGGCACGCTTTTTCTGGACGAGATCGGCGATCTGCCGCTCGAAACGCAGGTGAAGCTGCTGCGCGCGGTGCAGGAAGGCGAGGTCGACCCCGTTGGCGGACGCCAGACGGTCAAGGTCGACATCAAGCTCATCTCCGCGACCCATCGCGACCTGATGCAGCAGGTGAGAAGCGGCAGGTTCCGCGAGGACCTTTTCTATCGCCTCAACGTGTATCCGATCATGATTCCGCCGCTCAGACAGAGGCGCGAGGACATCGAGCCCCTGGCGCAGTTCCTGAAGGAGCGGGCGCTGAAGCATCACTCGCCCGGCAGACGGCTGGAGTTCGCACCCGCGACGCTGCGCCTGCTGGAAGCCTATGACTGGCCGGGCAATGTGCGGCAGCTCGAAAACGCCATCCTCCGGGCTATCCTGCTTTGCGACGGGGACACGCTGGAGCCGGCGGATTTTCCGCAAATCAGCCACGAGGTCGACGGGCACCTGATCCCCGACAGCGCGCGTTCCGCGGTCCGGCTCCATCAGGGTGCGGCCGTGATGCCGGTGCAGCCGCCCTTGGAGGTCGTAACGGAAGCCGCGCCGGTTTCGCCATTAGCGCCCGCCAAGGGCATGATGCGAACCCTCGACGATCGGGGCAATGTGCGTTCGCTGGCCGAGGTCGAGGTTGAGATGATTCGCTTCGCCATCGAGCACTACAGCGGCCAGATGAGCGAAGTGGCGCGGCGGCTGGGAATCGGCCGCTCGACGCTCTACAGGAAGATGAAGGAATATGACATCGCGTCGGATGCCGAGCATCCGGAGCAGCTTGCCACCTGACGTTCCGTCGCGAAATCGCTAACGAAACCGGCTGTTTACCAAGTTTTCCGCAGCAACAGTTTTGCCAAACGCCTGCCACTGTGTTACCGCATTTCTGCTTCAATAAGCAGCGGTTAACCATTGGGATCGATATTCGGACGTGTTCAAGACATCGTCCGGGCGTCAAATCCGGGGACAGACAGTACCTAACAAGGCCTGTTGATTTGATTGGTATCGAGCGACTCATCGACGGTCCGCGTGCGTTTGCGGCGGTCTGGAAGCGGATGTTCATTCTCCTGTGCTTCGCGGCAGGCGCCATGTCTTTCGGCGTTTCAGCCTCGGAGGCGGAGACACGAACGCTGAAGCTTTATTTCATCCACACGGGCGAGAAGGCCGAGATCACCTTCAAGCGCAACGGCCGTTACGATCAGGCCGGGCTGCAGAAGATCAACCGTTTCCTGCGCGACTGGCGCCGCAACGAACCGACCAAGATGAACCCCCGGCTGCTGGATCTGGTCTGGCAGGTGTATCAAGGGAGCGGTTCCAACGGTTACATAAACGTGGTGTCGGCCTACCGGTCGCCGGCGACCAACTCCATGCTGCGCAGCCGTTCCAAGGGCGTCGCCAAGAAAAGCCAGCACATGCTGGGCAACGCCATGGATTTCTTCATTCCGGGCGTGCCGCTGAAGAAGCTGCGCGACCTCGGTCTGAAGGCCCAGGGCGGCGGCGTGGGCTATTATCCGCGTTCCGGTTCGCCTTTCGTGCACATGGATGTCGGCAACGTGCGCCACTGGCCGCGCATGAGCCGCAAGGAACTCGTCGCCGTCTTCCCGAACGGCAAGACGCTGCATGTGCCGAGCGACGGAAAGCCGCTGCCCGGCTTCGATCAGGCGCTCGCGGCATACCAGTCCCGCCAGAAATCCGGCGGCACGGCGCTGGCCCTCGCCAATACCGGCGACAGCAGCCGTAAATCCAAGAACCTTTTCGCCATGCTGTTCAGCCGCAGCACGGACGAGGAAGAGGAGAGCGGGCCGGAGGCCGTCGCGGAAGAGCCGGAAATCAAGCCCGTCCGCTCGCAGCCCAAGCCGGTTCAGGTCGCCGAGCCCGAGGAATTGCCGGGCGTCCCGACTGCCGCTCCGGCCCCCGCGATGGAAGCGCCGCGCCAGCCGGTGCCGGCGGAGACCATCGTGGCCGCTCTGCCGCAGCGCGCCGTGCCGCTCCCCGAAGTCGCGCCGCGACCGAAGGCCGAGGTGGGACGCGCCGAACCCGACCAGATTCCGTTCGAGATGGCCGATCCGGTCGATACGGCGGCTGCCCAGATGGTGGAAGAACCGGAAGCGAGGCCCGCCGAGGTGGCGATCAAGGTGCCGCTGCCGACCTGGCGTCCCGACTATGCTCCCGCGCAGCCCGAAGCGGACGATCCCGTGCTGCTGGCTCTGGCCGAGGAGGAGGCGCGTGCGCCGATGCCTTCCGCGCGTCCTGCCGTCGAAGCGGTCGAGGATTTCGCGGCCACGCCCGACAAAGCCGATCTCAGCGTCGCTTCCGTGGAAAGGGACAGCACGCAGATCGCCTCGCTGATCAGTGCTTCCGAACCTCGTGATCTCGCCGAGGAGCAGGCGATCGCGCGGGAACCGGTGAAGATCGTGACCACCGACACCAAGAGCACGCGCAAGGCCGCCCGTGCCACGAAACTCGATCGCAAGGCTCCGTCGGCTTCGATCGTGCTTCCGGCGCAGCCGTCCGATGCCCGCTGGGCCTTCGACGAGGATTATGTCGCCAAGGGCAAGGGCGGCAACAGCGCGCCTTCCTTCGCCTACAATATCGTGCGTACGGCCCCGCGCGAGGTCTACGCCAACGGGTTCCAGCCGGACGGCAAGGAACTGCAGGCGAACAAGTTTTCCGGAAAGGCCGTGGCTTTCCTGCCGGTGGCGCGCTTCGAAGCCAATTGACCCGGCACGGCTGATCTCTGCCGCGCGAAGAATTGGCTCAAAAGACGGCCGGCTCAGCCGGCCGTTCTGCTATGCGGCCTGCGCAACGCGTCCGCGGCGTGCGCAAGCGCTTCGATCTCCGCCCAGTCTCCGGCCTTGATCAGCGCGTCCGGCGCCACCCAGGAGCCGCCGACGCAGACGACGTTGGGCTGGGCGAGATATTCGGCGGCGTTTTTCGCCGAAATGCCGCTTGTCGGGCAGAAGCGCAGGCCGTTGAAAGGCGACGCCAACGCCTTGAGGAAATCGATGCCGCCCGATTGCTCAGCCGGAAAGAACTTTAGAAAATCGAGCCCGGCATCGAGCGCCATCATCATCTCGCCCGGCGTTATCGCACCGGGAAGCAGCGGCACCTCGCTGTCGGCGGCGGCCGAAAGCAGGTTCTGGGTGATGCCGGGGCTGACGATGAAGCGCGAGCCAGCCTTCGCCGCCTCGTCGAACTGTTTCGGATTGAGGATCGTGCCCGCGCCGACGATCGCTTCCTCTACCTCGGCCGCGACGCGGCGGATCGCGTCCAGTGCCGCCGGCGTGCGCAGCGTGATCTCGATTGCCCGCAGGCCGCCCTTCGCCAGCGCCCGGGCCAGCGGCACGGCCTTCTCGACCTCCTCGATCTTGATCACCGGAATCACAGGCTGCCCCGCAAGCAGGGAAAGCAAAGCATCGGTCTTGTTGGGCATGGTTGGCACCGTTCGGAAGGATTTCAATCGAATTAGGCGATCTGTCGCGCTCTGTCCATCGCGTTCGGCACGACCGGGTTAGCTTCTGCCGAACAGTGCCGCGAGGAAGCGGACGACACGATTCCAGATGCCCGCCCCGCCCGCGCCAAAGGGTATCGCGCGGCGGAGCGCGGCAAGCGTCTTCGGGCCGGGGATGCCGTCCACGTCGAGGCCGCTGTCGGCCTGGAAGCCGCGAATCGCCTTGCGCGTCAGCGGCCCCATGAGGCCATCGGCCTCGACAGGATAGTCGGCGGCCGAAAGCATGCGCTGGAGGTCGACGGTATCGATCGGTGTGGCGGTGCCGGTAGAAGCTTCGTCTTCATATGACTTCGTTGCACCGCCAGAATTTCGATACCGCTCATATGTTGCGGCGATCTTCGTATGATAGCCGTGCTTCGCGTAGGCGGGACCGTTATAGGCGCGCGCGAAGGCGGCCCAGTCCAGTCGACGGATCGCACCGACGAGTCCGGCTTTCTCGACGTAAAGGCACATCAGCGTGATCTGCCCCGCGATACCGCTTCGCGCCTCGGCGACGAACGCGTCGATGTGGGGAAAGCCGAACCATCGCCAATGCGCGCCCATGACCTGTCCCAGACCCCATGAGACGGATTCGTGCGCGGCAGCATGGTCGATGGCGGCGGCAGCCCGCAGAAGCCGCCAGCGGCCGGCCTGTGTAGCGGGATTCGCGATCGCGCCTGCGACCGGGGATGCCAATCCCGCCGCGCGCGCCTGTTCGCGTTTCGCACCCGTCAGGCGCTGATCGAAATAATGTCCTTCGAAGCGGATCAGTGGTTCCGGCCGTCTGCCCACCGTGGCGAAGGCTTGTCCGCCGCTTTCCACCTCGGCAATGGCCAGCAGCGCGGCTGCTTCGACACCGAGCCGTTCAGCCATGATGTCGACCGCTTTCAGGACCTCGTCATCGAACATACGGCGCCTCCTTTGACGACGCCATTGTCTCGGTAAACGGGCAGGCGGGGATAAAATCGGCGGTGAATTTTCTTCAGCTGACGCTCTGTCGCCATAGGGACAAACACCCAACCGATTGATTCAATAGGATATGGCTGTATCCCTTGAACGCCGGAACGGCGCGGTTTATCTCCCGCGTGTCATGAATCCATCCCCGCCGGATACGCCGTTCCTCGTCGCTGCGCTCTATCGTTTCGCGCGTCTCGACGCCTATCGGGATATGCGTGCGCCGCTTGCCGCCTTCTGCTGCGGTCGTGGAATCAAGGGCACGCTGCTGCTTGCGGCGGAAGGCGTCAATGGAACTGTCGCCGGTACGGATGGGGCCATCGGCGAACTCGTCGAGCATCTGGAGTCTGTCCCGGAACTCGCAGGGCTGGAAGTGAAATACAGCCGGGCCGCCGAGATGCCTTTCCACCGCATGAAAGTGCGGCTGAAGAAGGAAATCGTGACGATGGGCGTCGAGGGCGTCGACCCGCTGGCAAGCGTCGGCACCTATGTCGAGCCCGCCGACTGGAACGCGCTGATCGCCGATCCGCAGACGGTGGTCGTCGATACGCGCAACGATTACGAAGTATCGCTCGGCACGTTTCGCGGCGCAGTCGATCCGGAGACGCGCAGCTTCACCGAATTTCCGGCCTGGGCGAAGCGGAATCTCGATGCGCTGCAGGGCCGCAAGGTCGCGATGTTCTGCACCGGCGGCATACGCTGCGAGAAGGCGACGGCCTACATGAAATCGATCGGCGTCGAGGAGGTGTTCCATCTCAAGGGGGGCATCCTCAAATATCTCGAGACGGTCGAGCCGCAAGCGAGCCTCTGGGACGGCGAGTGCTTCGTCTTCGACGAGCGCGTCTCCGTGAAGCATGGACTGGAGGCGGGCGAGGCGTCCCTGTGCCGGGCGTGCCGCCATCCGCTGACCGCGCAGGACAGGGCGTCTCCCGACTATGTCGAGGGGATTTCCTGCTCCCATTGCCGGCAGGAGCGCAGTGAGGCTGACCGTGCCCGCTATGCCGAGCGTCATCGGCAGGTCGCGCTTGCCGCGGCGCGCGGCGGAAAGCCCCACGTCGGCAGTTGAACATCGACTGACAGTCTCCGGCCGTCATTGCAATGTCGCCATAGCCTCCCTATTTCGCCTGAGGCGCGCAATTTCTGCGCATCCCGCGATCCGGAGGCCCTGATGCTCGATCCCAAGAAACTGCTCAACGACCTGCTCGGCTCGCAGCTTCCCGGAAGCGGCGGCAGCGTCAGGGACGGCGCAACGAAGGTGCAGCAGATGGCGAAGGACAACCCTCTGGCTACCGGCGCGCTTGTCGCCGTGCTGCTCGGCACCAGGACGGGGCGTAATCTGGCCGGAACGGCGATCAAGCTGGGCGGCCTCGCAGCTATCGGCAGCGTCGCCTACAACGCCTACAAGAACTACCGCGACGGCAACAATCCCGCGCAGACCACGGAGAAGCAGCCGGAACTCCTGCCGCCGCCTGCCGATACCGAATTCCATCCGTCGCAGGCGCCGCAGGGCGAGGCCGAATTCGCGCTGACGCTTGTGCGGGCGATGATCGCCGCCGCGAATGCGGACGGGCATATCGATGAGACCGAACGCAAGCGCATCGCCGACAAGCTGAGCCTCGCCGGTGTCGGCGCGGAGGCCGAGGCGTTCCTGCTCAAGGAAATCCAGAACCCCTGGTCCATCGACCAACTGGTCGCGGCCGCGCAGACGGAAGCCCAGCGCGTTGAACTTTACACCGCCTCGCGGCTGACCATCGAGCCCGATACCCGGACGGAGCGCGGCTATCTCGATCTTCTTGCCGGACGACTGAACCTTCCGGACGCGCTTATCGACCATGTGGAGGCGACGATCGTGTCCGCCACGACCGTCCAGACTGGGTCGGCAGAACCAGCGGACGCTACACCTTCCGGCCCGGCACCGACCTCGGTGCCTAACGTCAATCCGCGCTGGTAGCAGCGGCTTCGAATCGCCGGGCAAGAAGTCGAATTGCGCGCTTTGCTTATCTTCGCGGACGACTGGACATCGGCGGTATATGCAATGTCAAGCCCTTTCTTGAGCGGCACTGGACGGGTGATCGCTTCTGTTTCGCGTTAACCCTTTTTTAACGCATCAAGCGCATCCTAAACTTACTCGGATCAGCTTTTCTCCTCCCAAGCGATCCCATTCAGGGCGGCCCCAACGGACCGCCCTCTTTGTTCCCCGTCTTGCCTTCCGCCCTGCCATCTGCAATGCCATCCCACGCATATCGGAGGGATCTGTTGATGGGAAACGGCAAGACAGCGATCGTCACGGGAGCCGGCAGCGGGGTCGGCAAGGCCACCGCGGCGACGCTTCTCAGAAACGGCTGGAACACCGTCTTCGTGGGACGGCGGCAGGCGGCGCTCGATGAGGCCGTAAAGGCGGCAGGCGAGGCGTCCGGAAAGGCGCTGGCGATCTCCTGCGACGTATCGAAGTCGCCCGAGGTCGAAGCGATGTTCGACAAAGTGGTCGAAGCCTTCGGCCGGGTGGACCTGCTCTTCAACAATGCCGGCACGGGGTTCAAGGCATCGACCCCGGACGAAATCCCGGTCGAGGCGTGGGAGAACACGGTTGCCGCCAATCTCAACGGCTCGTTCTATTGCGCCCGGGCGGCTTTCCGCGTGATGCGCGCGCAGAAACCGCAAGGTGGCCGCATCATCAACAACGGCCCCGTCTCGGCCTATGCACCGCCCCCCGGCTCGGCTCCCTATACGGCGACAAAACA
>OEIU01002269.1_pt1 | contig 10488 bp, 6 predicted proteins | sample 1539221 | NCBI WGS metagenome assembly OEIU01 (sample SAMN03792071, study PRJEB22550) | activated sludge metagenome | feature: wastewater treatment plant; material: activated sludge; isolation source: Wastewater treatment plant of a petroleum refinery complex | place: Argentina: Zarate | collected... | reverse complement strand
ATCGATGATGGCGAATGCGAGATGGCCGGGCATGAGCGCAGCCAGCGCCATGCCCCCGATTGCAGTGAATCTCATCGGGATCGGCTGGCCTCTTACGCGAGCAGATCCTTGACCACCTCGCCGTACACGACGGTCGGGCGCTCGGCGCGGCCGTTGTGCAGGTAGGTCACCTTGAGATGGTCGAGTCCCATGAGCTGCAGTACGGTCGCGTGCAAGTCGTAGGTGTCGACACGAACGTCGCTGGCCACTTTCAATCCGATCTCGTCTGTGGCGCCGACCGTGGTACCGGCCTTGATGCCGCCGCCGGCGAGCCACTGCGTGTAGCCCCATGGATTGTGGTCGCGGCCATCACCGCTCTGACCGTACGGCGTGCGGCCGAACTCGGAAGTCCACACGACCAGCGTCGAATCGAGCAGCCCGCGCGACTTCAGGTCGGCCAGCAGGCCGGCGATCGGCTTGTCGACCGCGCGCGCATGCGCACGATGATTGCCTTCGAGATTGTTGTGCCCGTCCCAGTTGCGATCTTCGCCGTCAATCTCCTGCGGACCCGAGATCACCTGGATGAAACGCACACCGCGTTCCACAAGCCGGCGTGCGCGCAGCATGCACGTGCCATAGCCTTCAGTGGCCGGATCGTTGAGGCCGTAGAGTTCGCGCGTCGCGGCCGATTCCTTCCTGAGATCGACCGCTTCTGGCGCGGCGATTTGCATCTGCGCTGCCAGTTCGTAGGAGCGGTTGCGTGCCTTGAGTTCGGTGTCCTCGGGAAAGCGATCGCCCAGGCGACGATTCAGGCGATTCAGCAGATCGAGCGAATGCTCCTGCTGCGCGGCGGCGACTGCTTCCGGCGCCGTGAGATGCAGGATGGGTGAATCGCCGGTGCGGAAGGCCGTGCCCTGATACACCGCGGGCAGGAATCCCGAGGCCCAGTTGACGGAGCCGCCGCGCGGTTCCTTGCTGTCGTTGTAGAGCACGACATACGCAGGCAGGTTCGGATTGGCAGCGCCCAGCGCGTACTGCACCCACGAACCCAGCGACGGCCGGCCGGGATTCAGGTCACCGGTGTTCAGTTTGAGAATGGAAATGTCGTGAGTCGCGCCGATCGTGACACTCGACTTGACGAAGGCTAGATCGTCCGCGTGCTGCGCCAGGTTCGGCAGCAGATCGGAGAACCATGCGCCGCTCTCCCCGTACTGTTTCCAGGTGCGCTCGGTCGCGAACAGTTTGCCGCTGACGCCGCGCACGCCTTCCTTGATGCCTTGCATGAAGGACTCGGGAACTTCCTTTCCCGCGAGCTTGATCAGTTCCGGCTTGTAGTCGTACAGATCGAGCGTGCTCGGTGCGCCATCCATGTGCAGCCAGATCACCGACTTCGCCTTGGCGGCGAAGTGCGTCGATTTCGGTGCCAGCGGATCGATGAATTCTGCCGCCTGGGCGGCGGACAGCAGCCCGCCGCCCGGCGCATACAGACCGGCGACCGCGAGACCTCCCAGTCCGTAACCCGCCGTGGTGAGAAACTGTCGTCGTGAATGCGTGGTCATGTCGTGTTCCTGATAAGACGGTTCAGAAGCGATAGGTGAATTCGTTGGAGTTGGCGACGGTGTGGACGAGATCCACGAACGCCGCGGCGCGCACCGGATCGACGCTCGCCGGATTGCTGAGTCCGGTGGGCACCGCAAGCGCCAGCTTGCCTTCGGCCGCCTTGCTGCGGACCACACCGGTCTCCTGATCGAGGAATGCGCGCAATGCCGCCTTCTCTTCCTTGTCCGGCGTGCGCGAGAACAGGATGCGATAGAGCTGATCGAGCTGCGCCGATTCATCGTTACCCGCTTCGCTGATCACGCGTCCCGCGAGCGCCTTCGACCAGCCGAACACGACCTCGCTGTTGAACAGCGTGAGCGCCTGCAGCGGCGTCGTGGTCACGTCGCGCTTGCTGTGCGCCTGCTGCGCCGACGCCAGATCGAATGGCTGCAGCAACGGATAGGGAACGCTGCGCCGCGTGAAGATGTAGATGCTGCGGCGATTCTGTTCCTGCGGATCCTGGGACACGAGCCACAGGTTGCCGGCGTTCAGATTGGACGGCACCGGCGGAAACACCGCCGGGCCGCCGATCTTCTGTTCCAGCTCGCCTGCCGCCACCAGCAGCGAATCGCGAATCTGTTCGGCTTCGAGTCGCCGCCGCGGGAAGACCGCGAGCAGTTTGTTTTCCGGATCGGCCGCGAAGACCTCCTCACGGAAAGCGGACGACTGACGATAGGTGCTCGACAGCAGGATCTGCCGGTGCAGCGACTTCACGCTCCATCCCTGGCGTACGAAATCGCTGGCCAGATAGTCCAGCAGTTCCGGATGCGTCGGACGCTGCCCGGCGCGACCGAAATCGCTGACGGTGGCAACGATGCCGCGGCCGAAATACTGGTCCCACACGCGATTCACGAATACGCGCGCCGTGAGCGGGTTGGTCGGGCTCGCGATCCAATTGGCCAGTGCCGTACGACGTCCGGATGACGTGGCCGTGGGCTTGACCACCGGCTGCTCCGTCGTGATCGCGGCAGGGAACGCCAGCTGCACTTCTTCGAGCGGACGTTCGTTGTCGCCGCCGAAGAAAACGTAGGTCGGCGGTGCGTCCGCGCGGCCCAGCTCGCTCATGGAAGAAATGGTCGCCGAGCCCGTTGGCTTGAGATGGTCGAACTTCTTCAGCTCCTCCTGCAGGCGCTGGTATTCGGCGTACAGCTCGCGATATTCCTTGTGATAGTGCGGCGCCGACTCCGCCGAGTTGTCTTCCAGGTAGCTCGACAGCACGTTGTCGCTCAGATAGTCGCCGTAGCGGTTGTGCACCCAGCGATCCACCGCGTCCCACTGTCCTTCCGGCTTGCGCAGCGACGTTTGCGTAGCTTTGGCATAGCGCTCGTAGTTGTAGAGCTCGGCCTCGCTGCGCACCTTGTCGATGATGGCCTTCTGCCGGGCCTTGATCTCGCGCGTCGCTTCCTTGTAGGCAGCCTGCGCCTTTTCGAAATCGATCTCCTGCTGCGTCTTCTGCGCCGGAACGTCGTCGACCGCACTGGTGTTCGCGAAGAATGCCTGCAGCTGGAAATACTCCTTCTGCGAAATCCTGTCGCTCTTGTGATTGTGGCAACGCGCGCAGGCGACGGTCTGCGCCAGGAATACTTCGCCCACCGTGTCGGTCATGTCGGTGGTGTGCTGGTATTTCTTCTGGATCAGGTCGCGCGAGTTCGCATTGTCGGGATAGCTGCGCAGAAAGCCCGTGGCGATCAGCCCGGCCTGGCCTGCATCCGGCAGTTCGTCGCCGGCGAGCTGTTCCTTGATGAAGCGATCGTAAGGTTTGTCTTCGTTGAACGCGTTGATCACGTAATCGCGATAGCGCCACATGTTCGGACGGGTCTGATCACCCTGGAAACCGGCGCTGTCGGCATAGCGGGCCAGATCCAGCCAGCGGCGTGCCTGACGCTCGCCATATTCCGGCGATGCCAGCAAGCCATCGACGAGCTTTTCGTAAGCATCGGGCGAGCGATCCTTCACGAAGGCATCGACTTCCTGCGGCGTGGGAATGACACCCAGCGTGTCGAGCGTGGCGCGACGAATGAACGTGGCCCGATCGGCATCGGGTGAAGGCCGCAGATTCTTCTGTTCGAGCTGCGCGAGGATGAAGGCATCGACGGGCGTACGTACCCACTTCGACTGCTTCACTGCCGGAATATCCACCGACTTGACGGGTTCGTAGGCCCACCAGTTCCTGACAGCCTTCGCGGGCGCTGCAGCCGGCGCCGGATCGTTCGCCGCAACGGCCGTTGCAACGGCGAATCCTGCCGACAGCGCCAGGTACGCCACTTTCTTCTTCACCGACATGCCAGCTCCTTTCGACTCGTTCGCTCGATTCGTCTGTGTCGCAAACACGGTTCTCGATTTCCGGAGAACGCGAGCAAGCCATGTGCCAGCAGCGCTTCGTGACCGATTCGCTACCGCACGATGACCTGCTCGTATCGCAGGGCTCACCCAGCCCGCAGATTTCGCCTCGCACGGGTCACGGCGCGGTGACAGCGCCACACCAGTCGCGACGCATGCCTGTTGGGGCGACAGCACGGCTGTTCCGTTTGATTCATGTTCACGCGGCAGCTCGTCATGCTCGTTCATGATTGACGTCCTCGAAGTGCGTGCCGCAACGCTCACAGACGCCCGCTCAGCGAGACGCCGAACCAGCGGCTCACCGGCGGCACGGCGCTTTCCCAGGTTCTGACCAGCGGCGTGTCGTCGCCGAGGACGTTCTTGCCGAGTACGCTGAGGTCGTAGTTGCCCCAGCGCAGTCCGACCGAGAGATCGGTGGTGCTGTATCCCGGAATCCAGGAATAACTCGACAGCGCCACGTCGGAATTGAACTCGCTGATGTAGGCCGTGTTCAGGCTGACGTGGAGATCGGCGTCGTCGAGCCCCCTGATGGAGACGGGATACTGGAAATCCACACCGATGTTCGCCGAGTACTTCGAGGCGCCGGGCAGTTGCAGGCCAGCCGCATCACGGTAGCTCGCGGCGCCGGGCCAGGTGTTCTCCACCGGCTGCGGTGCGTTCGGAAATTTCACGTAGTAGGCATCGTTGTAGGCGCCGGAGAAGCGGATCGACGTGTGCGGGATCCCCGTGTAGAACGCGTCTATCTCGACTCCTTTGGCGCGCACCTTCTCGGCGTTGCCGGTCTGCTGCGTGTAGTAGAAGTTGCCGTCGTTGGCGCTATTGGTCGTGTACTCGTCGAAGATGAGCACGGCCTGCTGATAGTCTTTGATGTCCGTGAGGAACAGCGCGGCATTGAGGACCAGCGAACCATCGAGCCACAACGTCTTGACGCCAAGTTCGTACGAGGTGTTCTTCTCCGGTCGGGCAGGCGTGGCAATGCCATTGGTCACCAGCGCGATGCCGGCCTTCTCGCCGTACTGGTACGACGCGTATCCCGTGATGTTGTCGGTGAACCGATAGCTCGGACTGACGAGATAGCTTGGCTGCGTGTCGTCGAACGTACCGACCTGCGTGCCCTCCCATACGACACCGATGCGTCCCGCGCGAGTCGCCTTGGCCGCAGCGATCTGTCGTCGCTGCGTATCGTTGAGCGCGGCATACGAGGCGACGCCGAAGTACTTGTTGGCCGTGAAATCCGCCAGCGCGAGCTGCTCGGGGGTGTTGGTGCCCAGCACACCCGTGGTCGCATCGCTGTCGAATCCACCGAGCTTCACGCCATTGACAGCGACCGGGTTCAGCTCCGGTGCGTATCCCTCCTTGGTATTTCCTCGCCACACACCATTGGTGCGGTCCTCGCGAGTGAAACGCGCACCGGTGGTCAGCGTGAACGAGTCAGTCACGCGCCACTTCGCCTGACTGAAGGCAGCACTGGTGCTGTTTTTGATCTCCTGTCCGGTCCGCGTCTGCAGACCCCAGACGGAATTCAGCAGCAGGTAGCGACCCGCAGCATCGCGATCGAGCAGGTTGTATCGCGCATTGTTGGCGAACCATGCGCCGGCATCTGCGCCGTGATCGTCGCCGCCGCTGATGTAGTTCGTCTCCTGCTCGAGGAAGTACATTCCCACGGTGTAGTCGAAGACACCGCCGAGGCTGTTGCTGACCCTGAACTCCTGGCTGGTCTGTTCGTTGTGGCTGTAGCCGCCGCCGTTCTTGGTGACGTCGAAGGTCGTGCCTTCGTCGTTGCCGGCGCGAAAAGCGTAGTCACGCCACGCCGTGATCGACGTCAGCAGATAACTGCCGACCTGCCAGTTGAACTCGGCCGATGCACCGCGACTCTTGGTGACCAGCGGCCGCTGCGCATCCAGGTCGACCGTGTTGCCGAGATAATCGCGTTCGTAGCTGTAGTCCTCGACCTGGGCGAACCAGCGTCGCGCGAGCCGGTCTTCCACACCGAGGCTCGTCACCGGACTGCCGTTGGCATAGAAGTCGGGTCGCTCGCGATAGAAATTCCAGCCGTTGTAGAACTCCGAGCGCTGCGGCTTGATGTCGACAATGAAACGGCCTTCGAAGTTGTCGGTAGGCGTCAGCAGGAACTGCAGTCGTCCCTCGGCACTGTCCTGATTCAGGAAGGTGTGATCCGGGTTGTACGAGTTCGGATAATCGCCATCACCCTTGTCGACATTGGCCGATGCACGCCACGCCAGCAGGCCGTCGATCAGCGGCCCGCCGGCCGCCACCGTTCCCGTGATGCGGCTGTTCTGCCCCAGCGATACCTGCCATTCGGCGGTCGGCTCGAACGTCGGCCGCTTGGTCGTGACGTTGATGAGTCCGACGTTGGCGTTCTTTCCGGACAGCGTGCCCTGCGGACCGCGCGTCACCTCGATCGCTTCGACATCGAAGAAACCGAAGGTCGCGAGCGGGTTGTAGGCATAGGGCACGTTGTCGACGACGACGCCGACGCTGGGATCCATTGCATCCGTCTGCGCCTGCTTGCCGATGCCGCGCATTGAAATGGCGCTGGTACGCGAGTTGCCCGCGCTCCACGACACGTTGCTGAGCCGCTGGACCAGCGACTTGATGTCGCGCGCCTGCAGCCGATCGAGCTCCTCACCGCCGACAATGGAGATCGACAGCGGAATCTCCTGTGTCTCGCTCAGCTCCGTGCGGACGCGGGTGCGTTCGCCAATGACCTCGACGCGTTCGATCTCCTGCCGATCGGTCGCGGCCTCCGCATCGGCTGACGCGGACTGAGCCTGCGAAGCCTCCGCGGCCATGAGCAACAGGGCGCCGGTAACGGCGGTGGAATGACGAGTCGAAACTCCCGTAATTTTCTTTGACATGATCTCCAAAGCCCCATGACGATGATTCAAGAAGGATTCGGATGAGCACGAATCCGCGAGGGCCTGTAGGAGCAAGTGAGGTGCCAGGATTCCTCCTGGTTCGAGTATTGAGAGCTCGTGAGAACGTAAGTCTCGGAACGGACGCAGTCTTGCGACGATCATGATAAATGCGCATGTCGTCATGCCTCGACGACGACGCGCAATGCGCGACCGGCGGCTGCTTTTACTTCCGCAGCTTTTTGCGTGTGTTTGATGAATTCGGTACAGCGTCGACGCAGTCAGTCGTTGCCGATCACTGGAGGCTCAGGATCCAGGCAATCACCGCCTGCAGATTCTCATCGGAAATCTTCTCCTCGCCATTCGGCTGCATCGGCAGATCGCCCCACTCGCCTTCACCGCCTTCGCGGACTTTGGCGAACAGGCGCGCCGCGGCCTGTGGATCACCGCGATGGCGGGCTGCCACTTCCTTGAAGGACGGACCCAGCAGTTTCTGGTCGACGCGATGGCAGCTGATGCAGCCGCCGCGTTCCATCAGTGCTTCATCCGATGCGAATGTCTGCACGGGCAATGACGTCGCTGCCCATACCGCAACCAGCGACAGCGCGATGCGCTTTGCGATCGATGCGTTCGACTTCATGCGGAGCGCGGCTCGCACAACAGTCCGCGCAGGGAAATCCCGTGCAACGCCGCCTTGTTGCGGATCGACGATTCGGTACGGCGCAGGATCTTGGCGATCTCGCGCAATGACGTGCGTGCTTCGACCAGTGACTGCAGCTTCTGCACATCGTGCATCGACCATGAATTTGCCGCTGACGGCACCGTGAAACCTCTGGACATTCCGCTCATCACTCCCGATCGATTCTGCGAGGACGATTCATAGCAAGAGACCTGCCAGACCGGTCCTCGTTACCGGTCTGGAATGCACTTTGAATGTGCTGTGCGAATTTTCGGCGGCGGTCGGCCGCGCGTGGATGCCGGCGGGTCACCCGAGGGTCACAGCGGATGGCCGCGGACCCGGCGCGGCTGCTGAGCGGGAATCAGCGACACGACTCGAATGCTGATTCCAGAACAACGCCGCGCATTGCTGTGCGAAGCAGGACGCCCGCCGTTCGCAGGCGTCCCGCGGCATGCGCTGATCAGTACTTCACGGAGCATCCATACGGCTGAGTCGACGCAACGCGCAGCGGCTTGCCCGCGTTGAGATCGGCGAGCGCTTGCGGCACGTACTGCGTTGCCTTCGAGATGTCCTCCACCTTCGAGCTCGGAATCGAATCGATGGCGCCGGCGTACTGCAGCGTGCCCTTCGCGTCGATCACGTACAGATGCGGCGTGGTCTTGGCGCCGTAGAGTCGACCGACGTTTCCCGGCGAATCGAGCAGATAGGCCGTCTGCTTGCCGCCGCTGCTGGCAATCACCTGCTTCGCGGCCGCACCGTCCACGTGGCCCTGCTTGCCTTCGGCGGACGAGTTGATCGTGAGCCACACGACGTCCTCGCCGGTCGCCTGGCCCTGCTGGGCCTGCAGATTGCCGCTGTAGTGCTTCTTCACAAAGGGGCAGTCGGCATTGGTCCATTCGAGCACGACGGTCTTGCCCTTGAAGTCCGCGAGCGAGCGCGTCTTGCCATCGGCATCCTTGAGCGTGAAGGCGGGTGCGGGCTGGCCGACCTTGGCATCGGCCGCGTGCACGGTTGCGGACAGGCCGGCCACCGAGACCGCGGAAACTGCAATCAGTACCAGGCGTTTCATGACGACTCCTTTGCTTGACGAGTGACGACGAAGAATCAGGGCAGCGATGCGGCGCGCAGCAGCGCCGCCTCGACGATGGCGGGTGTCAGCAGCTGCGGCAGGACTTCCGGTTCGCCCGGGCCGCGCGGATACACCACGTACAGCGGCACGCCGCTGCGACCGAACTGCGACAGATACGTCGTGATGGCATCGTCGCGATGCGTCCAGTCGCCCTTGAGATAGGCGATGTCGAGTTCCTGCAGCCGCTGCTGCACGCCGGCATCCAACAGCGCGACGCGTTCGTTGGCGAGACAGGTGATGCACCACGCCGCCGTCATGTTGACCAGCATGGGACGACCCGCCGAGCGCAACTCATCGAACGTGGCGCGTGTCCAGGTGTGGCTGGCCGCTGCGCCTTGTATGGGCGGCTCCGTTCCCCGCAACGAAATCACCAGGGCGACCGCGCCGATCAGCGTCAGCGCGGCGATGGCGCGCGATATCGCGCGGCGCGGCGTCGTCTGCCACAGCCACAGGCCGAACACCCACGCGAGAATCGCCAGCAATGCGAGCGCCATCGCATCGACGCCGCCCTGGCGCCCGAGCACCCACAGCAGCCAGATCGCGGTCGCGTACAGCGGATACGCCAGGATCTGCTTGAAGCGCTGCATCCACGCGCCGGGCTTCGGCAGCCATCGCGCGAGCAGCGGCAGGAATGAGAGTGCGACCACGGGCAACGCCAGTCCGACGGCGAGCGCGGCAAAGACGGCAAGCGCCACCGGCGCCGACTGGGTCAGCGCGAATCCCAGCGCCGGCCCCATGAAGGGCGCGGTGCACGGACTGGCAACTACGGCTGCAAGCGCACCGCTGAAGAATGCGCTGCGTGCGCCGTTGCCTTCGGTGAGCTGCTGACCGAGTCCCATCCAGCTGCTGCCGAGTTCGAACATTCCCGAGAGCGACAGGCCCATGACGGTCATCAGCACCGCGAGCGCCCCGACGACGACGGGCGATTGCAGCTGAAAACCCCAGCCCAGGTACTCGCCTGCCGAGCGCAGCGCCAGCAGCACCGCGGCGAGCGCGACAAAGCACGTCAGCGTGCCGGCGAGATACAGCAGTCCGTGCCGGCGGGCGCTGGCGGGGTGGGGGGCGCGCGTGGGCCGCCGGGGCGGGTTGTGGGAGAGGCACCAGCGGACGCAGGGCAGCAAGGTCAACCGCAGGTCGCGGGCGGGTTGGCGGAGTTGTTCGGTTAGCGGGAGCTTTTGGTGAGACAGCCCGGGAACTAGGAGGGAGCAAAGGACACAAAGGAACAGCGCCACCAGCGCCAACGCCAGCGCGAGCGCGAGAATCACACCGGGCCGGTCTGCGGTCGTCGATTGCGCCAGCGGCGCCGCACCGCCGGCGGTGGTCGCTGCGGCTGCGGGCAACACCGCGATCTGCCACACCCGGCGCACCGCATCGTCGCCGCTGGCGATCAGGAACTGCGTGGCATCCGCGGGCGCGCTGAAACTGTCGCTCTTCGGCGTGCGGATGCGCAGCGTGCCGTCATCGAGGCGGGTGACTGCGCCACGCGCGTGAGCGATCAGCGTTGCAATCGCGGGAAAGATCTCGACGGCGGATGCCTCGGCAAGTTCGCCGGCGTCGTCGACGATCACATCGATGGCATCGCCCGTGTCGACCCAGTGCGCCTGCCAGCTCGCGGGCGCGACGGAATGCGTCGCGGCGCGGGCGAACAGATCGCGCCATTGCGGATCGGGCGCTGCAGTCGAACCGGTGGGCAGCTGCAGCGTGAGCTGTGCATCGCCGGGAATGCATTCCTCGCGACAGACGAGCCACGAGGCATCGACGGCGATCGGCACCGACGTTCCCGCCGGCAGATCCTGCGGCAGCGAGATGCGGACCGGCAGGAGCAGTTCGCCGTCGTAGCCGAAGTTGACGAGTTCGCCGACTTCGATGCGATGCGGCGCCGGCCA
>OEIU01002268.1_pt1 | contig 10489 bp, 3 predicted proteins | sample 1539221 | NCBI WGS metagenome assembly OEIU01 (sample SAMN03792071, study PRJEB22550) | activated sludge metagenome | feature: wastewater treatment plant; material: activated sludge; isolation source: Wastewater treatment plant of a petroleum refinery complex | place: Argentina: Zarate | collected... | reverse complement strand
CCGCGTCAGCAAGGCCGAAGTCACCGCGGGCAACCTGGTGTCGGCGGGTTCGGGAGCGGCGCCGCTGCTGACCTCGGTCGTCTCGGTCGATCCGATCTACGTCAGCTTCGAAGGCGATGAGCAGGTGTACCTCAAGTACAACGAGCTTGCGCGGCGCGGCGAACGCGAGAGTTCGCGCGACGCAGCGAATCCCGTGCAGATGGGCCTCGCCAACGAGGACGGCTATCCGCACACCGGCTCGATGGTGTTCGTCGACAACCAGATCGATCCGCGCACCGGCACGATCCGCGCGCGCGCCGCGTTCTCGAACAAGGACGGCTACTTCACGCCGGGACTGTTCGCGCGAGTGAAGCTGCTGGGCCACAACAAGTATCCCGCAGTGCTGGTCGACGATCGCGCCATCGGTACGGATCAGAGCCAGAAGTTCGTTTACGTGATCGATGCGGAAAACAAGATCACGTATCGCGGCGTGAAGATCGGCCGGCTCACCGATGGCCTGCGCATCGTTCATGAAGGCCTGTCGCCCGGAGAACAGGTTGTCGTCAACGGACTGCAGCGCGTGCATCCCGGCATCGTTGTCCAGCCGGAGCGGGTGGCGATGGATGCCCGCCTGAGCAGTGAGCAGCGCTTCGCCGCGGGACGCGCCCCCTCCCCAACCCTCCCCCGCGTTGCGGAGGAGGGAGCGGACCCGAAGGCCGGCGCGCCACTCTAGATCCGATCCCGATCAGCCGCAGTTCCTCTTCCCCTCCTCCGCTCTGCGGGGGAGGGCAGGGAGGGGGCTTCTCTTCACTTTCATCGACGAAGTGACCCATGAACATTTCCCGCTTCTTCATCGACCGTCCGATCTTTGCAGGCGTGCTGTCGATCATCATTTTCCTGGTCGGCGCGATTGCCATGTGGCTGCTGCCGATCAGCCAGTACCCCGAAGTCGTTCCGCCTTCCGTCGTCGTTCGCGCGCAATACCCCGGCGCGAATCCGAAAGTGATCGCGGAGACGGTCGCCGCGCCGCTCGAGCAGGAAATCAACGGCGTCGAGAACATGCTCTACATGTCCTCGCAGGCCACCAGCGACGGCTCCATGATCCTCACCGTCACGTTCCGTCTCGGCACCAACGTCGACAACGCGCAGGTGCAGGTGCAGAACCGCGTTTCCCAGGCCCTGCCGCGCCTGCCCGAGGACGTGCGCCGGCTCGGCGTCACGACGCTCAAGAGTTCGCCCGACCTGCTGATGGTCGTGCATCTCATCTCGCCGGACGGCCGCTACGACACGGCCTACCTGCGCAACTACGCGACCTTGCAGATCCGCGACGTGCTGGCCCGCCTGCCCGGCATGGGCGACGTGCGCCTGTTCGGCTCGGGCGACTACTCGATGCGCGTGTGGCTCGATCCCGACCGGATCGCGAGCCGCGGACTGCTGCCGAGCGATGTCGTGAAAGCCATCCGCGAACAGAACGTGCAGGTCGCGGCCGGCCAGATCGGCGCGCCGCCGAATGCCGGTAACAGCGACTACCAGCTCAATGTCACGACCACCGGCCGGCTGATCACCGAACAGGAATTCGGCGACATCATCGTCAAGACCCTGCCCGACGGCTCCGTCACGACGCTCAAGGACGTGGCCCGCATCGAACTCGGCGTCGGCCAGTACTCGCTGCGCGCGCTGCTCAGCAATCAGCCCGCCGTGGCGATCCCGGTCTCGCAGGCACCGAACGCCAATGCGCTGGAACTCTCCGACGCCGTGCGCGAAACCATGGCGGAGCTGAGCAAGAATTTTCCGGAAGGCGTGCAGTACGAGATCGTCTACGACCCGACCATCTTCGTCCGCGATTCCATCAAGGCCGTCGTCGAGACGCTGATCGAAGCGCTGCTGCTGGTCGTGATCGTGGTCATCGTGTTCCTGCAGACCTGGCGCGCGTCGATCATTCCGCTGCTGGCGGTGCCCGTGTCGATCATCGGCACGTTCGCGCTGATGCTGGCCTTCGGTTTCTCGATCAATGCGCTGTCGCTGTTCGGCCTGGTGCTGGCCATCGGCATCGTGGTCGATGACGCCATCGTCGTGGTCGAGAACGTCGAGCGCAACATCGAAGCCGGGCTCGCGCCGCGCGAAGCGACGTACAAGGCGATGCAGGAAGTCAGCGGCCCGATCATTGCGATCGCGCTGGTGCTGGTCGCAGTGTTCGCGCCGATCGCGTTCATCACCGGGCTCACCGGCCAGTTCTACAAACAGTTCGCGCTCACGATCGCCATCTCGACGGTGATCTCCGCGATCAACTCCCTGACCCTGAGCCCGGCGCTCGCCGCGTTGCTGCTCAAACCCCACGGCGCGAAGCCGGATGCGCTGACCCGCGGCATGAACCGTGTGCTGGGTGGCTTCTTCCGGCGGTTCAACGCGTTCTTCGACCGCTCCGCCAAAAGCTATGTCGGCGGCGTGCGCGGCGTACTCGCACACAAGTCGATCGCCATGAGTATCTTCGCCGGGCTGTTGCTGCTGACGTGGGTGATGTTCCAGGTCGTGCCGCAGGGCTTCATCCCGGTGCAGGACAAGCAGTACCTGGTCGCGGTCGTGCAGCTGCCGAACGGCGCATCGCTGGACCGCACCGAGCAGGTCGTGCACCAGGTCAGCGAGATCGGCCTGAAGACACCGGGCGTGGTCAATGCGGTGCAGTTTCCGGGGCTGTCGATCGCGGGCTTCACCAACAGCCCGAATTCGGCGCTGGTGTTCTTTGCGCTGGCCGATTTCGACGAGCGCAAGTCCGCGGAGCTCTACGGCCTCAACATCGCCAACGCGCTGAACCGCGAACTCGGTACGATCCAGGAAGCGCAGATCGCCGTGTTCCCGCCGCCGGCCGTGCAGGGCCTCGGCGCCATCGGCGGCTTCAAGCTGCAGGTCGAGGATCGCGCCGATCTCGGCTACGACGAACTGTATCGCATCACTCAGGAAGTCATGGGCAAGGCGCGTCAGGCGCCCGAACTCACCGGCGTGTTCTCGACCTATGAAGTGAGCGTGCCGCAGATCCAGGCCGACGTGAATCGAGTGAAGGCCAAGGAGCACGGAGTGGCGCTCAACGACGTGTTCGAAACACTGCAGGCGTATCTCGGCTCGGTGTACGTCAACGACTTCAATCGTTTCGGCCGCACCTACCAGGTGATCGCGCAGGCGGACGCGCCGTTCCGCTCGAAGGCCGAAGACATCCTGCGGCTGCAGACGCGCAACGAACGCGGCGAGATGCTGCCGCTGGGTTCGATCATCCGCGTATCGGAGAGCTACGGACCGGATCGCGTGTTCCGCTACAACGGCTATCTCACCGCCGACATCAACGGCGGCCCGGCGCCCGGCTATTCCACCGGCCAGGCGAAGGCCGCGATGGAACGCATCCTCGCCGAGACCCTGCCGAACAGCGTGAAGTACGAGTGGACCGATCTCACGTACCAGGAAGTGATCGCGGGCAACAGCTCCGTGTTCATCTTCCCGCTGTGCGTGCTGCTGGTCGTGCTGGTGCTCGCTGCGCTCTATGAGAGCTGGACGCTGCCGCTCGCGATCGTGCTGATCGTGCCGATGGCATTGCTGTCGGCGATTGCCGGCGTGTGGCTCTCCGGCGGCGACAACAACATCTTCACCCAGATCGCGTTCTTCGTGCTGGTCGGTCTCGCCAGCAAGAACGCCATCCTGATCGTGGAGTTCGCGAAGGACCGCGAGCTGGCCGGCGTGCCGCCGGTGGCTGCGGCCCTGGAAGCGGCGCAGTTGCGGTTGCGTCCGATCCTGATGACGTCCATCGCCTTCATCATGGGTGTCGTGCCGCTGGTTCTTTCGTCGGGGGCCGGTGCGGAGATGCGCCACGCCATCGGTGTTGCCGTGTTCTCCGGCATGCTCGGCGTGACGTTCTTCGGCCTGTTCCTGACCCCGGTGTTCTATGTCCTGCTGCGCGCCGTCGCAAAAGAGAAGAAGCTCAAGTCGCATGGGGCGGTAGCAGTGGAAGGAGTGTCACATGCGTAAGAGAAACGATGAGCTGCGAGCAATGAGCAACGAGCCAGAGAGGAACCGCGCCGTGCGTTTGTCGAAAGTTGCGACCGTGCTGATCGCGACGGCCATTCTGGCGGCGTGCGCCGTGGGTCCGGATTACCGCGAACCGCAGGTTCCGACGCCGGATGCGTTCGTCGGCGTCGAAGGCGTGCAGGCATCGGCAGCGGATCTGGAACAGGATTTCTGGAAGTCCTTCAGCGATCCGACGTTGAACGAGCTGATCGAGGATGCCCTGCGCGCCAATCACGACATCCGTATCGCGCTCGCGAATCTGCGCCAGGCGCGCGCCATTCACGGCGAGACGCGCCTGGATCTGGCGCCGACGGTCACGGCGGGCGGCGCCCACGTCGATGCACGCGCGAGCGAACGCCAGACGGTGCCGGGCGCGGATCGCGATCAGGACTATTACCAGGCGTCGTTCGATGCCTTCTGGGAACTCGACTTCTTCGGCCGCAACCGTCGCAACAACGAAGCCGCGGCGGCCCTCGTGCAGGCGGCGGAAGCCGGCGTGTACGACACGCAGGTCACCGTGACGGCGGAAACGGCGCGCAGCTACTTCGAACTGCGCGGCTCACAGCAACGGCTCGAAGTGGCGCGACGCAATGCGGACAACCAGGGCGAATCGCTGCGCATCACGCAGGCCCGTCTCGATGCGGGCCGCGGCACGCAGCTCGATGTGTCGCGCGCGCAGGCGCAGTTGAGCGCCACGCTCGCCACCATTCCGGATCTGGAAGCGGCCGTCACCCGCGCGACACTGCGTCTCGGCGTTCTCACCGGCAGATCGCCGGAGGCGCTGCTGGCCACACTCAGTCCATCGCAGGCACTGCCTGCGCTGCCCGCGACCTACAGCATCGGCACGCCGGAAAGCCTGCTGCGTCGTCGTCCCGACATCCGGGTGGCGGAGCGGCAGCTCGCCGCGTCCACCGCAGCGATCGGCGTTGCCGTGGCCGATCTGTTCCCGCGCATCTCCTTCGTCGGCAGCTGGGGATTCGATGCCGTGTCCTCCGGCGATCTCGGCAACGGCGCCAGCGAGAGCTACGCCTTCGGACCGAGCATCCAGTGGGCCGCGTTCGATCTCGGCCGCGTGCAGCAACGCATCCGGCAGCGCGAAGCCGCCAGCGACGGCGCGCTCGCCCGCTACGAACAGACCGTGCTGCGCGCGCTGGAGGAAACCGATGCCAGCCTGACCGATTACGCCAAGGCGCGCATCAAGCAGCAGCATCTGCAATCGAGCGCGTCGGCCTCGGCGCAGGCTGCGCAACTGGCGCGCGCGCGTTTCGACAGCGGCGTCGCCGACTTCCTCACCGTGCTCGACGCCGAACGCACGATGCTGGAAGCGGAAGATCGCCTCGCGCAGAGCGAGACGCAGACGGCGACCGCATTGCTTGCGATGTACAAGGCGCTCGGCGGCGGCTTCCGTCCGCTGCCGCGTGAAGCGGCGGTGCGGTAGGAGTTTCACACGGAGAGCACAGAGGTCAGAGGAAGAAGAATTTCCACGGGGAAAGAATGGGGAACACGGGGATAAGAAATTTTCTGTTCCGAACCCCGTGTTCTCCGTGTTCCCCATTCTTTCCCCGTGGAAATTCCTCTTCTTTGTCTTGTGTGAACTTTTCTTGCCCCCGAAACCCTGCCATTTTCTGGCAGCTAAAGTTGCCGCCGCCGACGGCGCCGGGGGTATGCTGCGGCTCTCCCGCAGCGTCCTTCCATGAGCACCGAGCATCTGTTTCATCCCGCCGTCGCGAGCTGGTTCGACCGGACGTTTTCCGGGCCGACGCCGGCGCAGGCGGATGCGTGGCCGGCGATCCAGTCGGGAAAAAATGTATTGATCGCGGCGCCCACCGGTTCGGGCAAGACGCTCGCGGCGTTTCTGGCGGTGATCGATGAACTGGTGCGCGAAGGCAGCCACTGGGGGCTGCCCGACGAAACGCGCGTCGTCTACGTCTCGCCACTCAAGGCGCTCTCCAACGACATCCACAAGAATCTGGAAGCGCCGCTCGCCGGCATTCGCGAGCATCTGCGTGATCACACCATCCGCGACGTCGAGATCCGGTCGTGGGTACGCACCGGCGATACGCCGCAGCACGAGCGCGCGCAGGTGCGCAAGAAGGCGCCGCACATCGTCGTCACGACGCCCGAGTCGCTCTACATCCTGCTCGGCTCCGCCTCGGGTCGCGAGATGCTGTCGACGGTCGGCACGGTCATCGTCGATGAAATCCACGCCGTCGCCGGCAGCAAGCGCGGCAGTCATCTGTCGCTGTCGCTCGAACGGCTCGAAGCATTGACGGGCCGCTCGTTGCGACGCATCGGGCTGTCGGCGACGCAGAAGCCGATCGAAGAGGTGGCGAGATTTCTGACGGGGGGCGGTGAGCGGCGGGCCGTGAGCGATGAGCCGGATTCTTCTCCTTCTGGCTCACCGCTCGTCGCTCATCGCTCACCGCCCCCCTGCGTCCTCGTCGACTCCGGCCACGTGCGCCGGCGCGATCTCGCCATCGAGCTGCCGGATGCGCCGCTCGAAGCGGTCATGTCCGGCGAGGTGTGGACGCAGATCTACGATCGTCTGGCGGCGCTCATCCGCGAACATCGCAGCACGCTGGTGTTCGTGAACACGCGGCGGCTCGCCGAACGGCTGGCACGTCATCTGTCGGAGCGGCTCGGCGAAGAGAACGTCACGGCGCATCACGGCAGCCTGGCGAAGGAACGCCGGCTGAATGCCGAGCAGCGATTGAAGCGCGGCGAGCTGCAGGCGCTGGTCGCCACTGCCTCGCTCGAACTCGGCATCGACATCGGCGACGTCGATCTGGTCTGCCAGATCAGCTCGCCGCGTTCGATCAACGCGTTCCTGCAGCGCGTCGGCCGTTCGGGCCACGCGGTCGGCGGCACGCCGAAGGGACGGATCTTCCCGCTGTCGCGCGACGACCTGGCCGAATGCACGGCATTGCTCGATGCGGTGCGTCGCGGCGAACTCGATCGCCTGAAGATTCCGGAAAACGCCATCGACGTGCTGGCGCAGCAGCTCGTGGCCGAAAGCGCGGCGCACGAATGCGGCGAGAACGAGCTGTTCGATCTGGTCCGTCGTGCCTGGCCGTATCGCAACCTCGAACGCAGCGTGTTCGATCAGGTACTGCAGATGCTGGCCGAGGGCTACACGACGCGACGCGGCCGTCACGGCGCGCTCATTTATCACGATGCAGTGAATCATCTGGTGCGCGGTCGCAAGGGCGCGCGGCTCACGGCCCTCACCTCCGGCGGCGCGATTCCCGATACGGCCGACTATCAGGTGATGCTAGAGCCGGAAGGCACGCTCGTCGGCACGGTCAACGAGGACTTCGCGGTCGAGAGCCTGCAGGGCGACATTTTCCAGCTCGGCAATCAGTCGTATCGCATCCAGCGCGTCGAACGCAGCGTCGTGCGTGTGGAAGATGCGCACGGCGAACCGCCGTCGATTCCGTTCTGGCTGGGCGAGGCGCCGGGACGGACGGATGAACTGTCGGTGGCGGTGTCGCGGTTGCGGGAGGAGTTCGAGGAACGTGCGGAGCAGGACGCCCCCACCCCAGCCCTCCCCCGCTTCGCGGAGGAGGGAGCGAAGAATACGGAGCAGCTGGAAGATGCGTCCCTCCCTCCGCTTGCGGGGGGAGGACAGGAGGGGGGCGGCGCCTACGAATGGCTCACACAGACCCTGCACCTCTCCGACGCCGCCGCCTCGCAACTCACCGACTATCTCGCCGCCGCTCGCGCCGCGCTCGGCCATCTGCCGACGCGCCAGCGCATCGTCTTCGAACGCTTCTTCGACGAAGCCGGCGGCATGCAGCTGGTGATTCATTCGCCGTTCGGCAACCGCATCAATCGCGCCTGGGGACTCGCGCTGCGCAAGCGCTTCTGTCGCAGCTTCAACTTCGAACTGCAGGCGGCGGCGACGGAGGACACGATCATCCTGTCGCTCACCACGGCGCACAGCTTCGAGCTGATCGACGTCGCGCGTTACTTGCATCCGAACACCGCGCGCCACCTGCTGATCCAGGCGCTGCTCGACGCACCCATGTTCACCACGCGCTGGCGCTGGGACGCGTCGATCGCGCTCGCCCTGCCGCGCTTCCGCGGCGGCAAGAAGGTACCGCCGGCGCTGGCGCGCATGAATGCGGAGGATCTGCTCGCGTCCGTCTTCCCGGATCAGGTGGCCTGCGGCGAGAACATCGTCGGCGAGATCGAGGTACCGGATCATCCGCTGGTGCAGCAGACCGTGCGCGACTGTCTCGAAGACGCGATGGACATCGACGGCTTCGAACAGCTGCTGCACGGCTTGTACAGCGGCGAGATCGAAGTCGACGCGCGCGATCTGACCGAGCCCTCGCCGCTCGCACTCGAAGTGTTGTCGGCACGGCCGTATGCGTATCTCGACGATGCGCCGCTGGAGGAACGCCGCACGCAGGCCGTGATGAGCCGCCGCTGGCTGGATCCGGATTCGGCCGCCGACATCGGCAAGCTCGATCCGGACGCCATCGCGCGCGTACGCGAGGAAGCGTGGCCGGATGCGGGATCGGCGGATGAGTTGCACGACGCGCTGGCGTGGCTGACGTTCATGACGGAAGACGAGGCGAGCGGCAATCCAATGTGGCCCGGATTGTTGCAGCAGTTGATCACGCAACGAAGAGTCGCGCGACTGCCACGCGCGGGCGCCCCCTCCCTGGCCCTCCCCCGCTTCGCGGAGGAGGGAACACTCCTTCCTCCGCTTGCGGGGGAAGGTCGGGATGGGGGCTCTCTCCTAGTCGCCGTCGAGCGCCTGCCGCTGTTCGACGCCGCACTCGGCGGACTCGATGCCGAGCTTCGCGCAGCGATCCCGCCGGCGTACGCAAAGTCGTGGACGAAGGAAGATGCGCTGATCGAGATCGTCCGCGGCCGGCTCGAAGGACTCGGTCCGACGACGGCTGCGCAGATCGGTGCATCGCTTGGTATCGCAACGAAAGACATCGATACGGCACTGCTGGCGCTGGAAGCCGAAGGTACCGCGATGCGCGGACAGTTCGAATCCGTCTCCGGCCAGCCGCCAGTCGCCAGCAGCCAGCCGCCGCACGACTCCATCGTGCAGTGGTGCGACCGCCGCCTGCTCGCGCGCATCCATCGCTACACCGTCAAGCGTCTGCGCGCCGAGATCGAGCCGGTACAGGCGCGCGACTATTTGCGCTTCCTGTTCGACTGGCAGCGCGTCACGCTCGCGACGCGCATGCAGGGGCCGGACGCCGTGCCCGCAGTGCTCGCGCAACTCGAAGGCTTCGAAGGCGCGGCGAGCGCCTGGGAAACGGAAATCCTGCCGGCGCGCATCGCCGAATACGAACCGGCGTGGCTGGATGAACAGTGCCTCGCCGGACGCATCGTGTGGGCGCGACTGTCACGGCGCAGCGGCGATGCCGAACGCGGCGCGGCGCCGGTTCGCTCGACACCGATCGCGCTGCTGTCGCGTCGCAACGTGCGCATCTGGTCGACGTTCTCCATGCCCGATGAGCCAGCGCAGCTCACGGCGAAAGCACAGCAGGTCGCGGAGTTCATCCGTGCCAACGGCGCTTCCTTCTTCGACGAGATCGTCGAAGGCGCCGGCCTGCTCACCACGCAGGTCGAAGAAGGCCTGGCAGAACTCGTCGCACTCGGTCTGGTGAACTCCGACAGCTTCGGCGGCCTGCGCGCGCTGCTGATTCCCGCCGACCGCCGCCGACCGAGCGCGCGCGATGCGCGACGTAAACGACGCATCGCGATCTTCGGCATGCAGGATGCGGGGCGGTGGACGATGGTGAGGAAGGACGACTGGCGACTGGCGGCTGGCCACTGGCTAGATCCGGAGGCCGGCCGTCCCGGCCGGCCGCCAGCCGCCAGCGGCCAGCAGCCCGCATCGGCCTCCGCAGATGCAATCGAACACATCTGCCGCACCCTCCTGCGTCGCTGGGGCGTCGTGTTCTGGAAACTGCTGCAGCGCGAATCCGACTGGCTGCCGCCGTGGCGTCAGCTGCTGACGTGTCTGCGTCGTCTCGAAGCGCGCGGCGAAATCCGCGGCGGACGATTCGTGGCCGGCTTCTCCGGCGAACAGTTCGCCCTGCCCGAGGCCATCGGCCTGCTGCGCGATGCGCGCCGCAAACCGGAGAACAGGGAGTTCGTGTCGCTGTCGGCTGCCGATCCGCTCAACCTGATCGGCATCGTCACGCCGGGCAATCGCCTGCCCTCGCTGACCGGCAATCGCGTGCTGTATCGCGACGGCCTGCCGCTGGCGCTGCTGGCGGGCGGCGAAGTGAAGTTCCTCGAAGAGCTCGACAAGGCGGAACAGTGGCAGGCGCAGAATGCGCTGCAGCGCCGGCAGGTGCCGGCACTGCTCGGCGATCTCGCCTGAGATTTCTTACTGTAGGTCAGGCTTGTAGGTCAGGCTTTAGCCTGACTCCTTAAAAAGAAGGCCGGCTGAAGCCGGCCCCACAGGGAGGAGGAATTCAGATCA
>OEIU01002267.1_pt1 | contig 10492 bp, 7 predicted proteins | sample 1539221 | NCBI WGS metagenome assembly OEIU01 (sample SAMN03792071, study PRJEB22550) | activated sludge metagenome | feature: wastewater treatment plant; material: activated sludge; isolation source: Wastewater treatment plant of a petroleum refinery complex | place: Argentina: Zarate | collected... | reverse complement strand
TGCGCGCCCGCGCGCGGCTGCTCGCTGTCATCGCCTTCGGTCTTCTCACACTGGCGTTTCTTTCGCTGACGACGGAGCTGCGGCTCGCGACCCGCCTTCTGATCGCGTGGGACTTCACCGTCGCGCTGTATCTCACGGTGGCGTTCGTCGTGATCTTCCGCTCCGGCATCGTGCATATCCGCCGCAATGCCGTGATTCAGGACGAGGGCCGCTTCGTCATCCTGACCGTGATTGCCGGCGCGGCCTTCGCCAGCCTCGGCGCAATCATCGCCGAACTCGGCGCGCCGCAGCGCGGAGCTTACGAACTGATTCTGGCGACGGCGACCATCGCGCTGTCATGGACGATGATTCATGTCGTGTTCGCGCTGCATTACGCGCACGAGTATTATCGCAGCGCCAAGGGCGGCGGCCTGAATTTCCCCGACGACGACAAGCCGGACTATTGGGACTTCATCTATTTCTCATTCGTCATCGGCATGACGGCGCAGGTGTCGGATGTCGGCATCACCGACAAGACCATCCGCCGCACGGCGACGGCGCATGGCGTTGTGTCGTTCTTCTTCAACACCGCGCTGCTTGCGCTGATGGTGAATATCGCGGCGAGCGCGTTGTAGATTCGCGAAGCCGGTTCACGCCACCGCCATCCGCGCACGCTGCGGAAACGGACGAAACATCATCAGCACCAGCATCGCCGCAAGGCCCATGCCCCATGAAGCGACGTACATCGGCGCGTAGCTGCCGAGCCGATCGTAGATCAGCCCGCCAATGAGCGGCCCCGTCGACATGCCGAGACTGCCGGCCATCGCCGTGCCGCCGATGATCGTGCCCATCATCTTCAGCGGAAAATTCTCGCGGATGATGACAGCGTAAAGCGGCATCGTGCCGGCATAGATGAAGCCGACCAGCACGGCGACCGCGTAAAACGGTTCGAGCGTCGAGACGAACGCATAAGCCAGAACGCCGAACGCCTGCGCCAGCAGACCGGCCACCAGCACGCGCTGCGCGCCGAAGCGGTCGCCGAGAAGGCCGAAGGCGATGCGTCCGCCCATGCCGGCGAGGCCTTCGACGCTGTAGATCGACACCGCCGCGACCATCGGGATGCCGCATGTCACGGCATAGCTCACGGTGTGGAAGATCGGACCCGAATGCGTCGCGCAGCAGAAGAAATTCGCCAGCATCAGCGTGACGAATTGCGGCGAGCGGACCGCGTCGCCGATGCTCATTTCGGATTGCGGCTGCGGCTGCGCCTGCACCGACTCGCTTTGCGCTTCGGCTTCCAGCGCCGGCGGACGGCGCACCAGCAGCGCCGCGGGAATCATCAGCACTGCCGCGACGCCGGCAATCATCAGCATCGCGCCGCGCCAGTCATGGATGGTGACGAGCCACGCCGCCAGCGGCGCCATCGTCATCGGCGCCAGACCCATGCCGGCGGAGACGAGCGACACCGCAAGGCCGCGCTGCGTATCGAACCAGCCGGTGACGCAGGCCATCATCGGCGCGAAGATCGCGGCGGTCGATGCGCCGACCAGAAGGCCGAACAGCAGTTGAAACGCGATCAGCGATTGCATCTGGCTGGCGAGCGCGAGGCCCGCCGCCAGAACGATCGATCCCATGAGCACCACCGGGCGCGGGCCGAAACGATCCGAGAGGTTGCCCCAGACCATGCTTCCCGCCGCCATGGCGAGAAAGCCGATCGTCATCGCCGTGGAAATGCCGGTGACGGACCAGCCGGTGTCCTGCGACATCGGCCGCAGAAACACCGGCAGCGAGAACATCGCGCCCGCTGCGACGCAGCCCAGAAGGCCGCCGGCCGCGACGATGACCCAGCGATAGGACGTGTTGCTCATGGCAAGCCGTGCCTCACGCTTCTCAAAAGCCGGATGAACCCTGCGGCTTCCATCCGGCCGACGGGATGACATTGACCATCCACGGAATGCCGAATTTATCCGTCAACGAACCGTAGCCGGGCGACCAGAAGGTTTCGCCGAACGGCATGCCGACCTTGCCGCCTTCGGACAACCCGTCGAACCAGCGCTTCGCCTCGGCCTGGTCCTGCGTGTGCAGCGTGACGTCGAAACCGTTCTTGGGTTTGTCGATGTTGCTGGCCCATGCAACATCCATATCGGCGCCCATCAGCGCCTGGTCGCCGATCTCAAGCCAGCAATGCATCTGCCACGGGCGATATTTTTCGTCGGTGATCGGCATGCCGGGCGGCCCGTCGCCATAAGGAATTGCGGCCGTGATCTTTCCGCCAAGGACCTTGGCATAGAACTCGAACGCCTCGCGGCACTGGCCGCGAAAGCTCAGGCTGGTCACGATCTTCATATCGGCGTCTCTCCTTATGTGTCCGTCTGTCGAACCGCAGCGGTTACCCGCATCGGACGGTTGACGCGCCTCCCAGTTAGGTTGATAACAACGTATATCACTCGCGGATGTCAACCCTTCCGATGTCTTCGACGCCATCGCCGGCCGACGCGGCCTTCGAAATCACGCACCTCGTGCGCGACACGTGTCTGTGCCTGCATGCGCAGAAGGCGGCGCGGGCGCTGGCGCGCCGCTTCGATGTGGCGCTGAAGCCCACCGGCATCACCAGCGGGCAATTCTCACTCCTGATGGCGCTGAACCGGCCGCAACCGACTGGTCTCGGCCGCGTGGCGGCCGTGCTGGAAATGGACCGGACGACCCTGACCGCGAACCTGAAGCCGCTCGAGCGGCGCGGCCTCGTCGCCATCGCGTCCGATCCGAAAGACCGGCGCGTCCGCCTGCTGCGGCTGACGCCCGCCGGCCGGGCTGTGCTGGCCAAGGCCGTGCCGATCTGGCGCACGGTCCATGCCGGAATCGAAACGGCGCTGCCGGATCCCGACGGCCTGCGCGCCGCGCTGAATGTTTTGTCGGGAGCGGGCTTTCAGGACGGAACCGGAGCAGCCAGCGCGCGCCGTTGAAGCGCGGACCTCGCGCTGCATGGCGCGACCGTGTCATTATCGCTGCAAGCCCGCGATTTATCGCGACAGCGAGTCCCATCAATAACGATCCAACCCGTGCCGCAGATGGATGCCGCATCTTGGCGCGACACCACATTGCATGACGCTGGAGCGTGGCGTCGGCCACACGGTATAAGCTGAAACGCATTTTGCAGATTCTTCGACGAGACCGAACGTGGAAGCCAATTTCCAGATTTTCCTGATTCTGCTGGGCGTGCTTGCGGCGATCGCGCTGCTGGCGCGGCGGCTCGACATCGCGCCGGCGATCCTGCTGCTGGCGACCAGCGTCGGCCTCGCCTTCGTGCCCGGCCTTCCGCGCATCGAACTGCCGCCCGATCTGGTGCTGCTGGTGGTGCTGCCGCCGCTGATCTATTCGGCAAGCGTCGCGATGAGCTGGCGCGAGTTCAGGGCCAACCTGCGGCCGATCTCGCTGCTCGCGATCGGCTGCGTGATCTTCACCGCCGCGCTGGTCGCGACCGGCACGCATTTCCTGATCGGCCTGCCGTGGAACGTCGGCTTCCTGCTCGGCGCCATCGTCGCGCCGCCCGATGTCGTCGCGCCGCTTGCGATTGCGCGCAAGCTCAAGCTGCCGCGGCGCGTACTCGTCATCCTCGAGGGCGAGGGACTCGCCAACGACGCCACCGCTCTGATTCTCTACCGCTTCGCCGTCGTCGCCATCACCACCGGCGCGGTGTCGCTGCCGAAAGCGTCCGTCACTTTTTTTGGCATCGTCATCGGCGAAATCCTGTTCGGCATCGTGATCGGCTGGCTCAGCCTGCGGATGCGGCGCTGGGCGCGCGACCCGCAGGTCGAAATCACGCTGTCGCTGATCACGCCCTACCTCGCCTTCTGGGTGCCGGAGCATCTCGGCGGCTCCGGCGTGCTCTCGACGGTCGCCTGCGGCCTCTACATCTCGTGGAACGGCCCGCTGCTGATCTCGGCCGCGACGCGCCTGCAGGGCATCTTCTTCTGGGATCTCGTCATCTACGCCATCGAGGGCCTGCTGTTCCTGCTGACCGGATTCCAGATGCGGCAGGTGATCGAGAAATCGAAGGATTTCCCGATCAACGACATCCTGATCGCCATTGCGCTCGTCTCCGCCATCGTGGTGATCGCCCGTTTCGCCTGGGTGTTCCCGGGCATGTATCTGCCGCGCCTGTTCAGCAAGACGATCCGGCGCAGCGAACGGCCGCCGCCGTGGCGCAACGTCTTCGTCGTCGCCTTCACTGGCGTGCGCGGCGCGGTCTCGCTCGCCGCCGCGCTGGCGTTGCCGCTCGCGCTTCCGACCGGCGAGGGATTTCCGCATCGCGACCTGATCCTGTTCGTCAGCTTCGGCGTGATCCTGACGACGCTGATCGGACTCGGCCTCACGCTGCCGCTGGTGGTGCGCAAGCTCGGCGTCACCCAGCTCGGCGCGTCCGAGATCCAACGCGAGCACGAGGCGGAGATCGAGGCGCGGCGCAATGCGCTCGAAGCCGCGCTCACCTCGCTCGACGCCATGACCAACGACCGCGAGCTATCCGACGAGGTGGTGAAGCTGCTGCGCGCGCGTCACGAGACGCGATCGAGCCAGCTGCCGATCGATCTTACCGACGGCGTCGACGCCTCGGCGCTCGGCATCGATCTGACGCGCGAACTGATCGCGGCCGAGCGCCAGTTCATCCATGCACTGCTGCGCGACGGCAAGATCAACGACGAGGCGCGGCGGCGGATCGAGCGCGACCTCGATCTCGAGGAAGCCAGCCTCGCCAATCGCGAATACCGGCACAATCCGCTGTAACCGGCGATCTCTCCGCCTTCACACGGCTTTCGCGACTTTCGGCCGGCTCTGCGCCAGCGCCTGCTGCAGCTCCTCGAGCGAATACGGCTTCTTGAGCAGCATGAAGCCTTCCTGCAGGGCGTCGGCAATCCTGTCGCTGTAGCCGGAGGTGAGAATGACGCCGACCTCGGGATGGTGATCGCGGATCAGCCGCGCCAGCTCGAGCCCGTTCATTCCCGGCATCACAATGTCGGAGAACACCAGATCGATGTCGCGCCGCTTGCCGAGCTGCTCGATCGCGACTTCGGCCGACGGGGCGCACAGCACGACGAAACCGCATTGCTCGAAAAAGTCGGCGGCAACGGTGGCGACGGCCGCGTTGTCCTCGACGATCAGAACACGCCCACTCTGCGTGGCCGGCTTCGCCACTGGCGCGGAATGCTCGGCCGGCGGGATCGCCTCGTCGGATCGCGGCAGCAGCAGCTCGAAAACCGTTCCCTTCGGCCCGGTCTCGCTGATGCGGATCGCGCCGCCGGACTGCTGCACGAAGCCGTAGATCTGGCTGAGGCCGAGGCCGGTGCCCTTGTCGACCTTCTTCGTCGTGAAGAACGGTTCGAACACGCGGTCGCGAATCTCGTCCGGGATGCCGGTGCCGCCGTCCGCGAACGTCACTCGCGCGAACACGCCGGCCGCCTTGCCCGGCGCCGACGCGGCATCGAGATCGAGCGTGTCGATCGAAATCGTGATGCGGCCGCCGACCGGCATCGCGTCGCGCGCATTCACCGTCAGATTCAGAAGTGCGATCTCGAATTCGTTGACGTCGATCTTCACCGGTATTGGATAGGGCGGCGCTTTCACCGCGATGTCGATGTCGGCGCGCACCGATTGCATCAGCACCTCGCGAAAGCGTTCGACGCAATCGACAAGATCGATCACTTTCGGTGACAGGCTCTGCCGCCGCGAAAACGAAAGCAGCTGGCGCGTCAGGCTTTCGCCGCGCTGAACGGCGGATTCGATCATACCGATCGATCGCGCATCCTGCGCATCGGAATGCCGCCGCCTGAGCCGCTGCGCCGATCCGCCGATCACCATCAGGATATTGTTGAAGTCATGAGCGACGCCGCCGGTGAGCTGCCCCAGCGCTTCCAGCCTCTGTGCCTGCTTGAGCGCGTCCTCCGCGGCCTTACGGCCCATCGCCTCGTCGTAGAACAGGCGCGTTCGTCGCAACGCCAGCACCACCAGCGCGATCAGCGCCGCCGTCGCCGGCAGGCCGAAAATCAGATGCGCGGTCATCTGGGACAGCCAGCCGGCATGGATAGCCGACGTGTCGAGACCGGCGGCGACATAGGCCGAAAACGACGGCAATTTGAGATAGGAGACGCGGCGCGTCACATTGTCGATGGCGGACGTGACCGTTATCAGACCCTCCGGCCTCGCATCCTTCATCGCCTGCACCAGCGGACTGCTGAGCGACGGCGTGCCTGCGGTGCGGTCGAAAGCCGGGTGGCGCGCCAGAATTCGGCCGTCGGTACGGGCCAGCAGAATGTACGATCCCGCGTCGCGGCTGATGCGTGCGTAGAAGCCTTCGAAATATTCCGGCAGCACCGAAGCCTGAATCACGCCGGCGAAGCTGCCGTCGGGCGACGAGCGGCGGCGGCTGATGCCGAAAAAGGGCGCACCGCCATAGGGCGCTCTCGGCGTCAGAACCTCGCCGAGATGGGTGCCGATGTCGGCAGCCGCGTGAGCCTTGAAATAGTCGCGGTCGGAAAAATCGCCTGATGGGACTGGATAGGTCAGACTGTTGACGAGCGCGCGGCCGTTGCGATCGAAGATCCAGATCGACTTGATCTGGGCGGACTTGTCCGCCTGCAGTTTGATCCGGCGATGAAGGTTTTCCTCGTTCGCCGAAATCTGGGCGTCCGTCATGTTGCGGATCGCTTCCTGAATTTCGGAAAGACTGTACTCGACCGTCTCGAACACCTTCAGCGCGTGTTCGTTGACGACATCGCGGGTGCGCTCGATCTGGCGCTCGGAATTCTCCTGCGCGCTTTGATAGCCGAGCCATGACGCATAGACGAACAGCGCGAGCGGCACCGTGACCGATGCGACGAGCACGCCCTGAAGCAGACGGACCGAATCGCGCTGCGCGCTCAGCATGACGTGTGGAAATTCCCCCGGATCAGAAGCGCCGGAACCAGGAGCGACGATTCCGGCCGCATCAGCTTACACGAATTGTATGCCGATGGCAGAGACATGGAACCATCGACGTCTCGTCAAAAAAATGTCTCTGGCGAGGGAACCGGAGCCGTCGGCACGCGCCGACGCACCTGTTTCAATTCTTGAATGCGAACATCCGTCCGCTCCGGCGCTCAGCCGAGCGTGAAGGCTTCGTGAACCGCGGATTGCAGCGCGCCCCCCAGCACCGCGCCGCCACCCGCGACATAAATCTGATCGCCGAGCATTGTCGCGCCGACGGCATGGCGCGGCGTCAACATCGGCGCGTGCTGCTGCCAGCTGTCGGCTTTCGGATCGTAGCTCTCCATCTGCCCGAACACCTTGGCCTGCTGCGGCACACCGCCAGTGATGATGCCGGCCTCGCCGCCCATCGCGAACAGCCGGTCGCGATAGATCACGAGCCCATGTCCCGAGCGCGCCGTCGGCATCGCGGCGCGCTCCTCCCAGGTGTCGCGCTCCGGCAGATAAACGTGATGCAGCGCCGTGTTGTATTCGAACGTGTTGAAGCGGCCGCCGATGATGTGGATGATTCCGTTGTAAGCGACACAGCCGACATGATCGCGCGCGCCGGGCAGAGCCTTGCGCGTCGTCCACTTGTCCTCGCGCGGATCGTAAACCTCATGCCAGCCGACGCTGGCGCGCTCGGCTGTGGGCGCGCCAGCGCCGCCGATCAGGTGAATCCTGCCGTTCAGCACGACAGCGGCGGCTGCGCCGCGCGGGCGCGGCAACGGCGCGATCGACGACCAGCGGTCGGACGCGACATCGTAAGCATAGGCGTTGGTGTCCGGATTGCGGTTCTGCTCGATGAAGCCGCCAAACGCATAGACGCGGCCGGCATCGGCGGCGACCGCGACATGGTTGGCGCCGCGCGGCAGCGGCGCGGCGTCGAACCAGCGGTCCGGACCCGGATCGTAGACGTGATGGTAGGCGCGATCGACGCGGCCTTCGCCATAACCGCCGACGATGTGCATTCGACCGGCCCAGGCTGTCGCCCACGCCATCTCGCTGCGTGGCAAAGGCAGCGGCGCGCGGACGATCCAGCGCCCGGCGGGGCCCTTCGGCGCCGGACTGTCGAAAACGCGCTGGGATTCCTGCGAAGGTTCGAGGTGATGGACGAAGCCGCCGCCGCCCAATTTCGAATAGGGTGCGGGCGAAGGCGCGGCTTCCTTGGGTGAGGGGGGATGACGGGCGTTTTGCGCAGGCGCCCTGCGGCCCACCCCGGTCGCCGCCAGCCGGGCCGGCACCGCCCCCCTGCCCGGCCCGCCTCTCCCGATGACGTGAACCATCGCAAGCATAGCGCCTTTGCCGGCAGCCGGCACCTACCCGCGTCAACACACCGCGACGGCGGCGAGTTGGTATGGCTGCCAGCGTTGCGCCAGATCATGGAAAAGGAAGGATGCCTGTCATATTTATGTACGAGCGATCGCGACGCCGCGAGTTCATGGGAGTCATCGTAAATGGCTGAGGCGGCCAAGCAGTTGACGCCAGTTTCCGCCGCGCATGCGGTCGACGTTGTTGAGACTCCCGCGCCCGGCGCGCTCGAAGGCGAAGCATTTCGCGCGCTCGACCGGATGCGCGTGGCGATGACCGCGCCTTTCACAGCCGGCCTGTCGCCGGCCGCGCTTTCGCTCGCACTGTTCGACTGGTCCGCGCATCTCGCCTCGTCGCCGGGCAAACGCATCGAACTCGCAAGCAAGGGCGCACGCAAGGCAGCGCGCCTGCTATCGCATCTCGCCACCGTCGCGGCCGATTCCGAAGCGCAGCCCTGTATCGAGCCGCTGCCCGGCGACACCCGCTTCACCGCCGAGGCATGGAAGAGGCCGCCGTTCTGCCTGTGGGCGCAGGGCTTCCTGCTGGCGCAGCAATGGTGGCACAACGCCACCCATGACGTGCCGGGCGTCGCGCCGCATCATGAGGAGGTGGTGGCGTTCAGCGCGCGCCAGATGCTCGACCTGATGTCACCCGCGAATTTCCCGTTTCTCAATCCGGAAGTCATCGCACGAACGATCGAGACCGGCGGCATGAATTTCGCCGACGGCGCGCGCAACTGGGCCGAGGATGTGGCGCGCCTCGCCGCCGGCCGGCCGCCGGTCGGCACGGAAAATTTCGTCGTCGGCAAGGATGTCGCGGTCACGCCCGGAAAGGTGGTCTTCCGCAATCACCTGATCGAACTGATCCAGTATTCGCCTGCGACAGAAACGGTGTTCGCCGAGCCGGTGCTGATCGTGCCGGCCTGGATCATGAAGTACTACATTCTCGATCTGTCGCCGAACAATTCGCTGATCCGCTATCTGGTCGGCAAGGGACACACGGTGTTCTGCATCTCGTGGCGCAACCCGACCAGCGACGATCGCGACCTGTCGATGGACGATTACCGCCGTCTCGGCGTGATGGCGGCGCTCGATGCCGTCACGGCGATCGTCCCGGGCCGGAAGATTCATGCGGCCGGCTATTGTCTCGGCGGCACGCTGCTGTCGATCGCGGCTGCGGCGATGGCCCGCGCGCATGACGACCGGCTGGCGACACTGACGCTGCTGGCGGCGCAGACCGATTTTTCCGAGCCGGGCGAACTCGCGCTGTTCATCGACCACAGCCAGATGCACTTCCTCGAAAGCATGATGTGGAATCGCGGCTACCTGTCAGCCGACCAGATGGCCGGCGCGTTCCAGCTTCTGCGCACCAATGATCTCGTCTGGTCGCGCGTCGTCCATGATTACCTGATGGGCCAGCGCACGCCGATGATCGACCTGATGGCGTGGAACGCCGACTCGACGCGGATGCCCTACCGGATGCATGCCGAATATCTGCGGCGGCTCTATCTCGGCAACGAACTTGCAACGGGCCGCTTTATGGTCGACGGTCGCACTGCCGCGCTGCAGAACATCCGGGCCCCGATGTTCGTGGTCGGCACCGAACGCGATCATGTCGCGCCGTGGCGCTCGGTCTACAAGATTCACGCCATCAGCGATGCCGAGATCACGTTCGTCCTGACCAACGGCGGCCACAATGCCGGCATTGTCAGCGAACCGGACCGTCCGCATCGTCACTATCGCATCGCGGTCAAATCACCCGACGGCCTTTGCCTGAGCGCCGAGGAATGGTTTGAATGCGCCGAAGCGCGATCCGGTTCGTGGTGGGACGGCTGGACGCAATGGCTTGACGATCATTCGAGCCAGGTCAAAGTGGCCCCGCCCGCGCTCGGCGCGCGAACAAAGGGATTTCCGCCGCTTGAGAATGCGCCGGGCACATACGTCTTCCAGAGATAGACGATGGACGAATTTCTGCGTAACCGGACCTTCGACGATCTGAAACCCGGCGACACCGCTTCGATCGTCCGAACCGTCGCGCGTGAAGACCTCGAGCTGTTCGCCGCAGTGTCGGGCGAGATGAATCCGGCGCGGTTCGACGCCGCCTTCGCGGCAAGCGACCAGTTCGGGCAGATGGTCGCTCACGGCATGTGGACGGCCGCGCCCGTCGCCCCCGCGCTCGGAACGAAGCCTCCCGGTCCCGGCACGAG
>OEIU01002266.1_pt1 | contig 10495 bp, 7 predicted proteins | sample 1539221 | NCBI WGS metagenome assembly OEIU01 (sample SAMN03792071, study PRJEB22550) | activated sludge metagenome | feature: wastewater treatment plant; material: activated sludge; isolation source: Wastewater treatment plant of a petroleum refinery complex | place: Argentina: Zarate | collected... | reverse complement strand
ACGGCCGCAGGGGCAGACCGCAGAGAGGCAGACTTTCGCGAGCAGGGCCGCAGGCAGGGCGAATGTGACAGACATCGGCCCGGCGGCGCACGTCCGCCGTTCTGCCGCCGACCCGGAATCCGTCAGACCAGGTCGGCGTCCCGGTTCGGCGACACCGCCTCGCGCACCGCCGCCTCGGTCAGGTCGCGGCGGCACTCCTCGATGAAGCGGTAGGCGAAGCCGCGCAGGTAGTGGCCGCGGCGGATCGCGATGCGGGTGGTGTTGACGGGGAACAGGTTGCCGGTGGCCAGCCGCGTCAGCCCCTCCTCGCGCTCCGGCACGAACGCCATCTCGGCGATGATGCCGACGCCCAGCCCCAGCTCCACATAGGTCTTGATCACGTCGGCATCGAGTGCCGACATCACGATGTCGGCGACCAGCCCGGCCGCGTTGAAGGTCGCGTCGATCCGGTTGCGGCCGGTGTAGTCGCGATGGTAGGTGATGATCGGATACTCGGCGATCTGCGCCAGCGTGACCTTCGGCACGCGGGTCAGCGGATGGCCGTCGGGCACCACCAGCGCGTGATGCCATTCGTAGAACGGGAACGACGCGAGCGTGGGTTCCCCGTCCAGCGCCTCGGTGGCGATGCCGATGTCCGCCTCGCCGGCGTTCAGCATCGCGACGATCTCCTTCGGGCTGCCCTGATGCAGGGTCAGGTGCACCTTCGGGAACTCGGCCATGAACCGGCCGACGATGGGCGGCAGCACGTAGCGCGCCTGGGTATGGGTGGTCGCCACCACCAGGCTGCCCTCGTTCTGCTTGGCGAACTGCTCCGCAAGGCTGCGGATGTTGTTGGCATCCAGCAGCATCCGCTCGACGATGGTCAGCAGCTCCTTGCCGGGCGCGGTCATGCCCAGCAGCCGCTTGCCGCGCCGGATGAACAGCTCGACGCCCAGCTCGTCCTCGAGGTCCTTGATGTGCTTGCTGACGCCGGACTGCGAGGTGTAGAGGGCGTTGGCGACTTCCGTCAGGTTGTAGTTGCGGCGCGCCGTCTCGCGGATGATGCGCAGTTGCTGGAAATTCATCGACAGGCGGTTGCCAACCTCGGAATCAGTACGCAGGTTCTCACTTGACCGACACGATCTGATCGAACACGCCCCCGTCGGAGAAGTGGGTCTTCTGCGCCTTGGCCCAGCCGCCGAACACCTCGTCGATCGTGAACAGCTTCACCGGCACGAACTTCTTCGCGTACTGGCCGGCGACCGTCGGGTCGGTCGGCCGGTAGTGGGCATCGGCGCCGATCTTCTGCGCAGCCGGAGTGTAGAGGAATTCGAGATAGCTCTGCGCCTGCTTGCGGGTGTTGCGCTTGTCGACCACCTTGTCGACGACCGCCACCGGCGGCTCGGCGAGGATGGACACCGACGGCACGACGATCTCGAACTTGTCGGGGCCCAGTTCCTGCACCGCGAGGAACGCCTCGTTCTCCCAGGCGAGCAGCACGTCGCCGATGCCGCGCTCGACGAACGTCGTCGTCGAGCCGCGCGCACCGGAATCGAGCACCTTGACCTGCGCGAACACGCGCTTGACGAAGTCGCGCGCCTTGGCCTCGTCGCCGCCGGGCTGGCGCAGCGCATAGCCCCAGGCGGCCAGGTAGTTCCAGCGGGCGCCGCCCGAGGTCTTCGGGTTCGGCGTGATGATCTCGACGCCGGGCCGCGCCAGGTCGTTCCAGTCGCGGATGTTCTTCGGATTGCCCTTGCGGACCAGCAGCACGATCGTCGACGTGAACGGCGACGCGTTCTTCGGCAGCCGCTTCTGCCAGTCCGGCGCGATCAGCTTGCGTTCGGCGATCTCGTCGATGTCATAGGCCAGCGCCAGGGTGACCACGTCGGCCTCCAGGCCATCGATGACCGAGCGCGCCTGCTTGCCGGAACCGCCGTGCGACTGGCGTATCGTCAGCGTCTCGCCGGTCCTGCCCTGCCAGTCCTTGATGAATGCGGCGTTGATGCGCTGGTACAGCTCGCGCGTGGGGTCGTACGAGACGTTGGTCAGCGTGGTCTGCGCATGCGCGGTGACGCCGGTCAGCGCGGTGGCCAGCGCGAAGGCGGCCGGCGCCAGCAAATGCCTGAATTTCATCGGAGGGGACCGTGGGCGGGATTGAGCGGGCTGCCACTGTATGCCCGCCGCCGGCCGGTACGAACCAAGAAATCCTGCGTAACTTATGCGGCCGGCGGGAATGCTCGGCCGGCTGGATCCGGCCCGGCGCTCAGCGCCCGCGGAACACCGGCCGCTCCTTCGCCAGGAACGCCCGGTAGCCGGTGCGGAAATCCTCGGTGTCGAAGCAGTCGAAGCCTTCGAGATATTCGGCTTCGGTGAACGGCGCGGCACTGAGCAGCCGGCGCGCGAACTTCTTGTGCCAGCGGGCGACCAGCGGCGCGCCCTCGGCGATCCGGGCAGCGGTGGCGACGGCCTCAGCCGCCACCTGATCGTCGGCGACCACGCGGCTCACCAAACCCAGACGCAGCGCCTCGGCCGCATCGACGATGCGGCCCTCCAGCAGCAGCGCCAGCGCCGCGTCGGCGCCGATCAACCGCACCAGCGGCGCCATCTCCGGATAGGCCATCACCAGGCCCAGGTTCTTGATCGGCGCACCGAAGCGGCTGCCCGTGCCGCAGATCCGCACATCGGCCAATGCGGCGATCTCCAGCCCGCCGCCGACGCAGATGCCGTGGATCTGCGCGACCACCGGATGCCGGCAGCCGTCGATCGCCGCGGCGGTGTCGTGCATCACGCGCCCGTAGGCGATTGCCTGCTGCCGGTCGGCGCGTTCGGTCTCGAACTCCGAGATGTCGTTGCCGGGCGAGAACGACTTCTCGCCGGCCCCGCGCAGCACGATGCAGCGGATCGAGTCGTCGGCCGACAGTTCGCGGAACGTCGTGCCCAGCCGGCCCCACATCGCGCGGGTCAGCGCATTCAGCTTGGCCGGCCGGTTCAGCACGACGGTGACGATGCCGTCACCCCGTTCGACCAGGATCGTGTCGTCGGCGCCGGTCATGGCGTCATTCGGCCTTGACGCCCAGCTCGTTGACGAGCTTCGCGTACTTGGTCAGTTCGGCGCGGATGAAGCCGGAGAACTCGGCCGGCGTGCGCGCGCCGCCGAACTGCACGCCCTGCGCCTCCAGCTTCGGGCGGATCGACGGATCGGCCATCGCCTTCTGCACCGCATCGTCGACCTTCGCAACGATGTCGTCGGCCAGCCCCTTGGGCCCCATGATCGCGTACCAGTTGGTCACGTCGAAGCCGCGGATGCCGACCTCGGTGAAGGTCGGCACATCGGGAAGCTGGGCCAGCCGCTGCGGCGTGGAGATCGCCAGCGCCCGCAGCTTGCCGGACCTGGCCGCCTCCAGCACCGGCGGCATCGTGTCGAAGTTCATGTTGACCTGGCCGGCCAGCAGATCGACGATCGCCTGGCCGCTGCCCTTGTACGGGATGTGCGTCAGCCGGATGCCGGCGAGCTGCGAGAACAGCGCGCCGGCCAGGTGCTGGGTGCTGCCGACGCCGGAGGATGCGTAGGTGTAGACGCCGGGCTGGTTCTTCGCGAGCGCGATCAGTTCGGGCACGGTGCGCGCCGGCACGCCGGGATTGACGACCAGCACGTTCGGCACGTAACCGATGTAGGTGATCGGCGTGAAATCGGCGCCCGGGTCATAGGGCGTGCGCGGAAACACGAAGGGCGCGATCGCGTTCGAGTTCGAATGGCCGACCAGCAGGTTGTAGCCGTCGGCGGGCGACTTGGCGATCAGGTCGGCGGCGATCGTGCCCGATGCGCCGGCCCGGTTCTCGACGACCACCTGCTGGCCGAGGATTTCCGACATCCGCGGCGCCAGCGCCCGCGCGACGATGTCGGTGCCGCCACCGGGCGCGAAGCCGACGACCAGCCGGATCGAACGGGCGGGCCAGGCCTGCGCGCGCGCCGCCGGCAGCGCGGCGGCGGCCAGCGTGCCGGCTGCTCCCTGCAGCAGTCGCCGGCGGGCGGTCAGGCGGGGCAGGGGGCGGATGAGCTTCGGCATGTCGGGTCTCCTCATGGTTTCGTCTGCTTTCTGTCTGCGCCGCTGAGCTCTGCGCCGGTCACCGTCCGTTGCCGGCGGTGGACGGCACCACCGGCACCGAGCTCGCCGCCAGATACTCGAGCGCGGCCTGCACGCCGCCGCTGCGGCCGGGCACGCCGGCCACCTTCAGCGCCATCTCGACGCCGGCCAGCGTGCCGGCCAGCATCAGGTCGTTGAAGTCGCCGAGGTGACCGATCCGGAAGACCCGCTTCGCGACCTTCGACAGCCCCTGGCCCAGCGACAGGTTGAAGCGCGACAGCGCCACCGCGCGGAACGCGTCGGCATCGTGCCCGTCGGGCATCATCACCGCGGTCAGCACCGGGCTCTGCTCGTTCTCCGGCTGGCACAGGATCTCCAGCCCCCAGGCGCGCACCGCGATCCGCGTCGCCTCGGCATGCCGCCGGTGGCGCGCGAATACGTTCGGCAGCCCCTCCTCGTGCAGCATCGCGATCGCTTCGTGCAGCCCGTACAGCAGGTTCGTCGCCGGCGTGTACGGAAAGAAGCCGTTGCGGTTGACCGCGATCATCTCCTGCCAGTCCCAGTAGGCTCTGGGCAGCTTCGCATGGCGGCTGGCCTCCAGCGCCTTGGCGCTGATCGCGTTGAACGACAGGCCGGGCGGGAGCATCAGCCCCTTCTGCGAGCCGCCGACAGTCACGTCGACGCCCCATTCGTCATGCCGGTAGTCGGCCGATCCGAGCGACGAGATCGTGTCGACCATCAGCAGCGCCGGATGGCCGACACGGTCGATCGCCGCGCGCACCTCGGCGATCCGCGACAGCGCGCCGGTGGAGGTCTCGTTGTGGACCACGCACACCGCCTTGATGCGCTGGCCGCCGTCGGCCCGCAGCCGGGTCTCGATCGCCTGCGGATCGGCGCCGCGCCGCCAGTCGCTCTCGATGAACTCGGGCCGCAGCGCCAGCCGGTCGGCGATGCGCTTCCACAGCGACGCGAAGTGGCCGGTCTCGTACATCAGCACCGCATCGCCGGGCGACAGCGTGTTGACCAGCGCCGCCTCCCAGGCGCCGGTGCCCGACGACGGATAGATGACGACCTCGCCGCGGGTCTGGAAGATCGATTTGATGCCGGTCAGCACCGACTTGCCGAGCTGCTGGAACTCCGGCCCCCGATGGTCGATCGTCGGATAGTCGATCGCCCGCAGGATCCGGTCGGGCACGTTCGACGGGCCGGGAATCTGCAGGAAGTGGCGCCCGCTCGGATGCCCGTTCAACGCCAGGCCGTTGGCGAGTTTCATTGCAAGTCTCCAGTGGATCTTTTTGCATTTTGTATGCAAAAATCCCGGGATGCAAGCCGAACCGAGAGAGGCTCTGCCGATGCCGGCCGAGCTCAGGAATCCGCAGCCGGTCGCCCGCCGCCCGCTGCACGAGGAGGTCGCCGACCAGTTGCGCGAGCTGATCATCGAAGGCGTGCTCGCGCCCGGCAGCCGGCTGAACGAGCGGGTGCTGTGCGAGCATCTGAAGGTGTCGCGCACGCCGCTGCGCGAAGCGTTCAAGCTGCTGGCCGGTGAACGGCTGCTGGAGCTGATGCCGAACCGCGGCGCGCAGGTGGCCTCCCTGTCGCGCGCCGACGTGCAGCACCTGTTCGAGCTGATGGCGACGCTCGAAGGTCTTTCGGGCGAGCTGGCCGCGCAGCGGCGCACCGACGAGGAACTGGCGGCGATCCAGGCGGCGCACGATGCGATGGTGATCGCGCACCGCGAGCGCGACCTGCCGGCCTATTTCAGGCTGAACCGCGAGATCCATCTGATGATGAACCGCTGCGCGCGCAATCCGCCGCTGGCCGAGACCTATCACGCGATCAACAGCCGGCTGCAGAATCTGCGCTTCCGCTCCAACTTCAATCACGACAAGTGGGATGTCGCGATGGACGAGCACGAACGGATGATCGTCGCGCTGCGGGCGCGAGATGGCGCGGGCCTGCGCGGGCTGCTCGAGCGGCATCTGCACAACAAGCGCGACGAGGTGCTGCAGCGCTTCGCCGACGATCCCGCAGGCGAGGGCTCGTCGTCAATGGACGCGCCGGTTCGGGAGGTGCGATGAATGTGTCGTGCGAGGGGCGCGATGAACGCGGTGGCGCGAGGAGTGCGATGAAGGTGCTGGTACGGGAGGCACGATGAACGCGCCGGTATCGTCAGTGATCCTCAAGGGCGCCACGCTCGAGCGCAGCTGGCTCGCGCAGCGGCTGCGCCGGCTGGTGCGCGGCGACGTGCTGTTCGATCGCGCCGCGCGCGGCCGCTATGCGACCGACGCATCGATCTACCAGGTCGACCCGGTCGGCGTCGTGATCCCGCGCGACGAGGCCGATCTGCTGGCGACGATCGGCCTGGCCGCCGACATGAAGGTGCCGCTGTTGCCGCGCGGCGCCGGCACCAGCCAGTGCGGGCAGACGGTCGGCGAGGCGCTGGTCGTCGACTGCAGCCGGCATCTGAACGAGGTCATCGCGTTCGACCGCGACGCAGCCACCGTGGAGGTGCAGCCCGGCATCGTGCTCGATGCGCTGAACGCCTGGCTCCGGCCGCACGGGCTGTGGTTCCCGGTCGACGTGTCGACGTCGGCGCAGGCGACCCTGGGCGGCATGGCCGGCAACAACTCGTGCGGCTCGCGCTCGATCGCCTACGGCAACATGGTGCACAACGTGCTGGGCATCGACGCGGTGCTGGCCGACGGCACGCAGGAGTTCTTCGGGCCGTTCGGCGCCGGCGCGACGCGGCCGATGTCGTCGTCGCGCACCGGCGCGCTGGTGTCGGCGCTGTTCGAGCTGGGCGCGCGCGAACGCGACGAGATCGAGCGGATGTGGCCGACCGTGATGCGCCGCGTCGGCGGCTACAACCTCGACGTGTTCCATCCGCGCTCGGAGCGGCCGTACACCTCCGACGGATCGGTCAATCTCGCGCATCTGCTGGTCGGCTCCGAGGGCACCCTGGCCGCTTTCCGCCGGCTGCATCTGCGGCTGTCGCCGCTGCCGCGCCACAAGGTGCTGGGGGTCGTCAATTTCGCGTCGTTCTACCGGGCGATGGACAGCGCGCAGCACATCGTCAGGCTCGGGCCGGTGGCGGTGGAGCTGGTCGACCGGACGATGATCGATCTGGCGCGCGCCAATCCGGTGTTCCGGCCGACGATCGATGTGGCGCTGACCGACGTCGGCGGCGCGCGGCCCGAGGCGATCCTGCTGGTGGAGTTCGCCGGCGAGGCGCGCGACGACTGCCTGGCGCGCCTTGCGCGGCTGGTCGAGCTGATGGGCGACCTCGGGCAGCCGGGGTCGGTCGTCGAGCTGACCGACGAGCGCGCGCAGAAGGCGCTGTGGGAGGTGCGCAAGGCGGGCCTGAACATCATGATGTCGGCGCGCGGCGACGGCAAGCCGGTGTCGTTCATCGAGGATTGCGCGGTGCCGCTCGAGCACCTGGCCGAGTACACCGACCGGCTGACCGAGGTGTTCGCGCGCCATGGCACCCGCGGCACCTGGTATGCGCATGCGTCGGTGGGCACCTTGCACGTGCGGCCGATCCTCGACATGCGGCGCGATGGTTCGGAAGGCGGCGCGGCGAAGATGCGGGCGATCGCCGAGGAGGCGTCGGCGCTGGTCCGGCGCTTCAAGGGCGCGTACTCCGGCGAGCACGGCGACGGGCTGGTGCGCAGCGAATGGGTCGCCTGGCAGTTCGGTCCGCGGCTGACCCGCGCGTTCGAGGAGGTCAAGGACCTGTTCGATCCGGCCGGGCTGATGAATCCCGGCAAGATCGTGCGGCCATCGAAGATGGATGACCGGAGCCTGTTCCGCTTCGCGCCCGGCTATGCGGCCGCGCCGCTCGCACCGGCGCTCGACTGGTCGGCCTGGGACGTGCAGAACGATCCGGTCAGCGGCGCCGTCACCGCGCCCGGCAGCGGCGGCGATGCCAGCGGCGGCTTCGCCAAGGCCGTCGAGATGTGCAACAACAACGGGCACTGCCGCAAGTTCGACGCCGACACGATGTGCCCGAGCTACCGGGTCACGCGCGACGAGCAGCACCTGACCCGCGGCCGCGCCAACACCTTGCGGCTGGCGCTGACCGGCCAGCTCGGCGCCGATGGCATCGATTCGCAGGCGGTGCATGACGCGCTCGACCTGTGCGTGAGCTGCAAGGGCTGCCGGCGCGAATGCCCGACCGGCATCGACATGGCGCGGATGAAGATCGAGGCGCTGCATCACTATCACGCGAAGCACGGCCTGCCGCTGCGCGAGCGGCTGATCGCGGCGCTGCCGCGCTATGCGCCGCTGGCGGCACGCTTCGCATGGCTGCTGAACCTGCGCAACCGCTGGCGCTGGCTGGCGGTGGCGGGCGAGCATCTGACGGGCTTTGCGCGCGGGCGGTCGCTGCCGACCTGGCGCTCGCGCACGTTCTCGCGGGTGCCGGAGCAGCCGCTGCCGGGCGTGCCGCGCTCGCCGGTGCCGGCTGCGACGGCCGTGTCATCGGCGGCATCGGCGGCATCGGCGGCGTCGGCGTCGGCATCGGCGTCGGCGTCGGCGGCCCCGATCGCGTCCACCGACCCCTCACGCACCGTCGTGCTGTGGGTCGACACCTTCAACGACCATTTCGAGCCCGAGGTGCTGGCGGCGGCGCGCGACGTGCTGCGGGCCGGCGGCTATCAGGTGGCGATCGCGCGCGCGGCCGACGACCAGCCGGGCCGGCCGCTGTGCTGCGGGCGCACCCGGCTGGCGGTCGGCGACGTGGAGTCGGCGCGGCGCGAGGCGCGGCGCACGCTGACGGCGCTGCGGCCGTGGCTGGAGGCCGGCGCCACCGTGGTGGGACTGGAACCGTCATGTCTGCTGACGATGCGCGACGAGTTCCTGGTGATGGGGCTGGGCGCCGAGGCCGAGCGGCTGGCCGGACGGGCGCTGCTGTTCGAGGAGTTCCTGGTCCGCGAGCATGCCGCCGGCCGGCTGAAGCTGCCGCTGCGGCCGCTCGACCGCTCGCGGGTGCTGGTGCACGGGCATTGCCACCAGAAGTCGTTCGGCGCGTTCACGCCGGCGCTCACAGTGCTGGGCTGGATTCCGGGTCTCGACGTGCAGGCCGTCACGTCGAGCTGCTGCGGCATGGCGGGCGCATTCGGCTATGCGGTCGAGCACCAGGCGGTGTCGCGGCAGATGGCCGAGGCGGCGCTGCTGCCGGCGGTGCGCGCCGCCGGGGCCGACGCCGCGATCGCCGCCGACGGCACCAGCTGCCGGCACCAGATCGCCGACGGCACCGGGCGTGCCGCCGAGCATGTCGCGGTGCTGCTGGCCCGCGCGCTGGCCGACTGACGCAGGCCGGCTCGGCCGCCGCCTGCACGCTTGCCGGTCCGAGGCCGATCGCCAGCCCCCGGCTGTCCAAGTCGAAGTTCACGGCCGACAATGGCATCATCGCGCGTTCGCAAGTCAGGAGACGCTTTCGATGGATCCGCAACTCAGGCAGGCCGCTCTCGAATACCATCAGCAGGGGCGTCCCGGAAAGATCTCGGTCACCGCGACCAAGCAGCTCATCAATCAGCGCGATCTGGCGCTCGCCTATTCGCCGGGCGTGGCCGCCGCCTGCGAGGAGATCGTTCGTGATCCGGCCACCGCGTCGCGCTACACCAGCCGTGCGAACCTGGTCGCGGTGGTGACCAACGGCACCGCGGTGCTGGGGCTGGGCAACATCGGCCCGCTGGCCGCCAAGCCGGTGATGGAAGGCAAGGCGGTGCTGTTCAAGAAGTTCGCCGGCATCGACGTGTTCGACCTCGAGGTGGCCGAGCTCGACGTCGACCGGCTGGTAGAGGTGATCGCAGCGCTGGAGCCGACCTTCGGCGGCATCAACCTGGAGGACATCAAGGCGCCCGACTGCTTCGCGGTCGAGCGCAAGCTGCGCGCGCGGATGAAGATCCCGGTGTTCCACGACGACCAGCACGGCACCGCGATCGTCGTCGGCGCGGCGCTGACCAACGGGCTCACCGTCGTGAACAAGGACATCCGCTCGATCAAGCTGGTCTGCAGCGGCGCGGGCGCCGCGGCGCTGGCCTGCCTGGACCTGCTGGTCGACCTCGGGCTGCCAGTCGAGAACATCTGGGTCAGCGACCTGGCCGGCGTCGTCTACAAGGGCCGCAAGGAGCTGATGGATCCGGACAAGGAGCGCTTCGCGCAGGACACGCCGCTGCGTACGCTGGGCGAGATCATCGACGGCGCCGACGTGTTCCTCGGTCTTTCGGCCGGCGGCGTGCTGAAACCGGAGATGGTCGCGCGGATGGGCGTCAATCCGCTGGTGTTCGCGCTGGCCAATCCGACGCCGGAGATCCTGCCCGAGGATGCGAAGGCGGTGCGCGGCGACGTGATCATCGCCACCGGCCGCACCGACTATCCGAACCAGGTCAACAACGTCCTGTGCTTCCCCTACATCTTCCGCGGCG
>OEIU01002265.1_pt1 | contig 10497 bp, 9 predicted proteins | sample 1539221 | NCBI WGS metagenome assembly OEIU01 (sample SAMN03792071, study PRJEB22550) | activated sludge metagenome | feature: wastewater treatment plant; material: activated sludge; isolation source: Wastewater treatment plant of a petroleum refinery complex | place: Argentina: Zarate | collected... | reverse complement strand
GTGAGGCCAGACGTGCGGCCAGCGAATGCGGACGCACGGGCTTGATGAGATAGCCCGAGACACCCTTGTTCGCGAAGGCCGCGATCTCGCCGCGGTTCGCGGGCGCAAGCAGGACGTGACAATGCTGCGCGTGATGGCGCGCAAGTTCGCCGAGTGCCGACGCCGTTTCAAAACCGAATGCGCGATCCACGATGACATGCGTCCAGTCGCGTTCGCTTAGCAGCGCTTCCGCGAGTTCGCGGCTATCGCCGATCGCAACGCGCGTATTCCACTGTGCGAGCTGCTGCGCCAGCATTGGCCCGACGATGGGCGATGGCGAAAGCAGAAGTACATCCGCGCCTTCGAGATTTGGCAACGCTTCGTGCGTTTCATCCACTGCGGGCAGTTCGATGGAGAAGTAGAACGTCGTTCCGCCGTTCTTGCCGCTGACCAGTGCGATCTCGCCGCCCATACGTTCCACGATCCGCGAGGCGATGGCGAGACCGAGCCCGGTGCCGCCATGACGGCGCGCGAGCGTGGCGTCGCCCTGTTCGAATTCCTGAAAAATGCGCGCCTGTGCGTCGGAATCAATTCCCGGTCCGGTATCGCGCACCGAGAAGCGCACGCGATGCTCGCGCAATTCCACTTCCACGGCGACACCGCCGGTTTCGGTGAATTTCACGGCATTGCCTGCGAGGTTCAGCAACACCTGGCGCAGCCGCGCGGCATCGCCGGTGACAATCTTCGGCAGCCGCTCGTCGAAACACGCGGCGATTTCGGTGCCGCGCGCCTGTGCGCGCGGGCTGAGCAGTTCGACCACGTCGGTTACGAGTTCGCGCAGATCGAACGGCGCGGCATCAAGGTCGATGCGACCCGCTTCGATCTTGGAGAAGTCGAGAATCTCCTCGATCAGACCGAGCAGCGCGTCGCCGGAAGATTTCACGGCGTTGGCATAGGTGAGCTGTTCCGGCGACAGCGCGGTGTCGAGCAGGAGTTGCGTCATGCCGAGAATGCCGTTCAGTGGCGTGCGCACTTCATGGCTGACCACCGCGAGGAAACGCGATTTCGCCCGGCTCGCCGCTTCTGCCTGTTCGCGCGCATCGTTCAGTACGCGTTCGGTCTGCACGCGAGCGGTGATGTCACGGCCCGGGCGCTGGATTTCGACGTGACCAGAAGCGTCGCGCACCGTGATCTCTTTCCACGCAATCCAGCGCGGGCCTTCCGGCATGACGATCTGCTGGTCATAGGCGCGTCCGCCATCGGGCAGGTAGGAGGTTGCTCCGGTTTCAAGCGCGTCGAACCGCAGCGGCCGGCCGAGCATTTCGTTCAATTCCTTGCCGAGCAGGTAGCAGACCGCCCAGTTCGCGTGAGTAATGCGGCCGTGCTCGTCCTCGCGGATGACAAGATCGCCCTGTCCGTCGGCAAGCGCGGTGAGATGTGCGTTGCGTTCTTCCAGCGTCCAGATGCGGTCGTCGCGCGATTCGATCTCGCTTTCCAACCGCTGCACTTTTTCTTTCAGCGCGAGCGAACGGCGGTTCAGTACGCCAAACACGATGCCGATGGCCCCCGCGATCATGCCGCCGAGCGCGAGCCAGCCAAGCTCGCTGTCGCTAAGCGCGAGTTCTTGTGCCTGCGCTGCCGCAGGCAACAGCACCGTACCCGCGAGCGAGGCGGCCACAATGACAAGAGAGGAACGGAACGCGGAAGGGGTCAGCACGCGGATTTCCTTCGACACATTACTCTTTCGTCGAGGATGGCATTTTGCGTCTTAACGGGAGCGAAGAGCGCGGCCGTTACAAAGCGAAAATGCTTCGCTGGTTAAGGGAAGGTTAACGCCTACGCCGCAAGCGCGATGCGATCATGCGCGGCACGGTATGCGAGTGCTTCCGCAAGGTGTGGGCGGCCCACGGTTTCCGCGCCGCCGAGATCGGCGATGGTGCGCGCGACCTTCAGCACGCGATGATACCCGCGTGCCGACAACCGCATTAAGTCCGCGGCGTCGCGCAGCAGCGCGAGACCGGCGGCGTCCGGCGCGGCGAGCCGCTCGACCAGATTGGCGTCGGCTTCCGCGTTGGTGCGGAGGTCTTCGCGGCCGAGCGATTTGAAGCGGGCCATGGCGATTGCGCGCGCAGTGGCCACGCGCGCTGCGACTTCGCGGCTGCCTTCCGCCGGCGCGGGCAAAACAAGATCCGCGGCGGAGACCGCGGGCACTTCGATATGCAGGTCGATGCGGTCGAGCAGCGGACCCGAAACGCGCGACTGATACTCCGCCGCGCAGCGCGTGTTCGGTCCGCGCTTGCAGGTGAAGCCGGGTTCGGTCGCGTGGCCGCAACGGCAAGGGTTCATCGCGGCGACAAGCTGGAAGCGTGCGGGGTAGGTCACGCGATGGTTCGCGCGCGCGATCACGGCGTCGCCGCTCTCCAGGGGTTGCCGCAGCGAGTCGAGCACCTGCGGCGAGAATTCCGGAAATTCGTCGAGAAAGAGCACGCCGAGATGCGCCAGCGAGACTTCGCCGGGCTTCGCGCGCAAGCCGCCGCCGACCATCGCCGCCATGCTCGCCGAGTGATGCGGATTGCGGAACGGACGGCGATTGGTGAGCGCGCCGCCTTCGATTGCGCCGGCAATGGACGCGATCATCGAGACTTCGAGCAGTTCGGACGGCGAGAGCGGAGGCAGGATTGTCGGTAGCCGCGCGGCCAGCATCGACTTGCCCGAACCCGGCGGTCCCGCCATCAGCAAATTATGTCCGCCTGCGGCCGCGATTTCCAAAGCGCGCTTCGCGCTTTCCTGTCCCTTGATGTCGCGAAGGTCGAGCGGGCTGTCGCCGAACTCGCGGATCTTCGGCGCGGGCCGCTGCAACACCTGCTTGCCGCGCAAATGATTGACGAGTTGCAGGAGCGAACGCGGCGCGACGATTTCCATTTCCGGCGAAGCCCACGCCGCTTCCGCGCCGCAGGCAGCAGGGCAGATCAAGCCAAGCTCGCGGCCATTGGCGGCGACCGCCGCGGGCAGCACGCCGGACACCGGCGCAAGCGAACCGTCGAGGCCAAGCTCGCCGACCACCATGAAGCCCTGCGCGGCATCGGACGGAACCGCGCCGATCGCGGCCATCAGCCCAAGCGCGATCGGCAGGTCGTAGTGGCTGCCTTCCTTCGGCAAGTCGGCAGGCGCGAGATTGATGGTGATGCGCTTCGCAGGTAGCGCGAGGCCGGATGCAATCAGTGCCGCGCGCACCCGTTCGCGCGCTTCGGAAACCGCTTTGTCGGGAAGGCCGACGATATTGAATGCGGGCAGGCCCGGTGCGACTTGCACCTGCACGTCGATGGGCCGCGCTTCCACGCCCTCGAATGCAACGGTCGCAACCCGCTGAACCATGCCCCCTCCTGCCGCGAATAGCCTAAGCTGGACGCAACCCGGACACAAGAACAATTCGTGAACAAAATTATGCAGAAAAAACCGAAGCTTGCCGTCCCGGCAACCGCATATTGCCCGGCCAACGAATGGCCCGTGCTTGCCTACGATGAGTGGAAGGATACCTGTGCCACGCTGCATCTCTGGACGCAGGTGGTCGGCAAGATCCGGCTGGCTCTCGCCGCGCCGGTGAACCACTGGTGGCACTCGACGCTCTACGTCACGTCGCGCGGACTGACGACCTCGCCGATGCCCTATCGCGGGCGTTTCGTGCAGATCGATTTCGATTTCCTCGCGCATAAACTGAAACTGACCTGCAGCGACGGCAAGGGCGATGAGGTCGCGCTGGAGCCGCGCAGCGTCGCGGATTTCCACGCTGAAGTAATGGCCAAGCTGCGCGCGCTCGGCGTGGACGTCCACATCTGGACCATGCCGGTGGAAATCGCCGGAGCGGTTCCGTTCGAGCGCGATAACGAACACAAATCCTATGACGCGGAAGCGGTCACGAAGTTCTGGCGGCAGCTTTCGCAGGCGGATCGCGTACTCAACATTTTCCGCTCGCACTGGCTCGGCAAGGTCAGCCCGGTGCATTTCTTCTGGGGCAGTTTCGATCTCGCGGTGACGAGGTTTTCGGGGCGCACCGCGCCGCCGATGATGAACACCGCACCCAACCTCGGCCTCTGGGTCATGCAGGAAGCCTACTCGCATGAAGTGAGCAGTGCCGGTTTCTGGCCCGGCAACGGCGGCTACGGCCGCGCGGCGTTCTATTGCTACGCCTATCCTGAGCCGGAAGGATTCAAGAACGCGAAGGTGAAACCGGCCGCCGCCTACTACGACGAGAACCTGCGCCAGTTTCTTCTGCCCTACGACGATGCGCGCGCTGCAAAGTCGCCGGACGAAGCCGTCCTCGATTTTCTGCAATCGGCATACGAAGCGGCTGCCGTGGATGCAAAGTGGGATCGCACGGCGCTGGAGCGGGCTGCGCCGAAATAACCGCTACTTCAGGAGCGCGCGCAGGTTCGGCAGCCCTTTTACTTCCGCAGGAGCGCCGGCGCTTTTCATGATGCCACTCGCGCGCAGCGCGGGCGCGCCGTTCGACGTGATCAGGCATTGCACGAACAGGAAATTGCGGGTCGCGCGCAGAAGATCTGTGCGGCCTTCCACCCACGCGCCGAGCGGCGCGGGTGCGAGGAAATCCGCGGTCATGCTCACCGTCGGCATGAAGCCGAACTCGCTCTCGGATTCGAAGCGCGCACCGAGGCTGAGCAGCATGTCGGCGAAGGTCATCAACATGCCGCCGTGGCACACACCGCCGATGTTGCAGTGATGACGCGCGACGCGAAAGCCGAGCACCAGTTTGTCGCCGTCGCGCTTGCCGTATAGCGCGCCGGTATGGGTGATGAAGTTTTCCACCGAGTCGAAGCGGACTTCGACGAACCCGGCAGGCGCGGCCTGCGCCGTGTTGTTCTGCACGTTCATTTGCGCTTGTTCTCGATCGTGTCCCACAGCATCGCCGCCACATCCGGCCCGCCGAGGTTCTTGATCGCGCGGATGCCGGTGGGGGACGTGACGTTGATTTCGGTGAGCCAGCCGGCGATCACGTCGATGCCGGTGAAGATGAGGCCGCGCTTTTTCAGTTCGGGTCCGAGCCGGTCGCAGATTTCGCGCTCGCGCGGACTGAGATCGGTTTTCTTCGGGGAGCCGCCGCGCACCATGTTGGAGCGCAGGTCGCCTTCCGCCGGAACGCGGTTCACCGCGCCTGCGAATTCGCCGTCGACGAGAATGATGCGCTTGTCGCCGTCCTTCACTTCGGGAAGGAATTTCTGCACTACCCAGGCTTCGCGGAAGGTCACCGAGAACAGGTCGTAGAGCGAACCGAAGTTGAGGTCGTCCGGCGCGACACGGAACACGCTTTCGCCGCCCTTGCCGTAGAGCGGCTTCATCACGATGTCCTTGTGCTTCGCGCGGAACGCCTTGATCTCCTCGAGATCGCGCGTGATCAGCGTCGGCGGCATGAGGTCGCCGAATTCCATCACGAACATTTTCTCCGGCGCGTTACGCACCGAAGCGGCGTTGTTCACGATCAGCGTGCCGGGATCGAGCTTTTCCAGAAGATGCGTCGTCGTGATGTAATTCATGTCGAACGGCGGATCCTGCCGGAGCAGGATCACGTCGAACGTGGAGAGGTCGGTGCGCACGGGCGCGCCCAGCGTGAAGTGATCGCCGGCCTTGTCGCGCACGCTGAGCGCCTGCACGCCTGCGTAAAGTTTCCCCTCGGAAAGCGAGAGCCTGTCCGGCGTATAATAAGAGAGCGCGTGGCCGCGGCTCTGGGCTTCCAGCAGCATCGCAAAGGTGGAATCGCCCGCGATCTTGATCCGCTCGATCGGGTCCATCTGGACGGCGACTTTCAGTGCCAAATCCGCCTCCGCGTTCAGTACTCGGCCTCGAATGCCGCCTCGATATGACGCGGAAGCCGCTTCGGTGCAATCAGCACCACGTCGAAACGTAAATCATGGCTCGTATGCCCGGGATGCGTTGCCAGCCAGGCTTCTGCCGCGGCGGGGATGCGCCCCCGCTGCCCGGGCAGCACGGGTTCGGCTGCCGAATCGAGCGTGGCGCTGGTCTTCACTTCCACGAACACGATCAGCTTGCCGCGCTTCACCACGAGGTCGAGCTCGCCGGCCGGGCTTTTCCAACGCCGCGCCAGCGTGCGGTAGCCCTTTGCCGCGAGATAAAGCGAAGCGCGCCCTTCCGCCGAGACGCCGCGCAGGAAGGCGTCCTTGCGCTTGGTATCGGGGTTCCGCTTCGCGCTCGGGGTTGTCATTTCTTTTTCTCGGCCAACGCCAGCGCACGCGCATAGATTCCCTTGCGCGGCAAGCCGGTCTCGGCCGCAATCGCGGCCGCCGCGTCTTTCAGCGAAAGCTTTTTCAGCGCGGATTCGATTTTTGCATCGAGGTCGGCGTCGTCGATGATGGCTTCTTCGCCGGGCGGGGAAACGATCACCACGATCTCGCCTTTCGGCGCGCCCGTCTCGGTGTAATGCGCGGCCAGCATGGCCAGCTTGCCGCGACGGATTTCTTCGAAAGCCTTGGTCAACTCACGACATACCGCGGCTTCGCGCGCGCCGAGCGTGGCGCTCATGTCGTGGAGCGACTCTGCCAGCCGCGGTCCGCTCTCGTAGAACACCAGCGTCGCCGGAATTTTCTGCAGCTCGACAAGCCGCGATTTCCGCGCGCCGGATTTGGGCGGCAAAAAACCCTCGAAGAAAAAACGATCCGTCGGCAATCCCGCCGCGACCAGCGCGGCCAGTGCGGCGGAAGCGCCGGGCACTGGAAATATTTTATGCCCCGCTTCGATTGCGGCCGCGACCAGCTTGTAGCCCGGATCGGAAACGAGCGGCGTGCCTGCGTCGGAAACGAGCGCGATGGCAGCGCCCTCGTCCAGCTCCTTCAGTACGCGCGGCCGCACGCTTTCGGCGTTGTGGTCGTGATAGGCGAGCAGCTTCGTATCGAGCTGATGCCGCTCGAACAGCTTTCGCGTGACGCGCGTGTCCTCGCATAACACGAGGCTTGCCGCGCGCAGCACATCGAGTGCGCGCAACGTGATGTCGCGGAGGTTGCCGATCGGGGTAGCGACCAAATAAAGACCAGGAGCAAGGCGGGCGGGTTTCGCCGTATCCGCCGGTCTCACTTCCGCCTCTTTGGAACTGCGTCTGTCGCCCATCGCATCATGGTGCATGATTTCTTAATCGGCTTCGCGGAGAATCCCGTCCGAGATCCTGACGAGGCAATAAATCGCAGGCTTATCAAGGCTTAAGCGGTTTTTGACAGGGACGCCAGCGTCCCCCAGATTGCCCCTGGCAGCGGGCGAGAGGCGAGTAGCGTGCGGAACAAGATAGACCCGAACAGGCCGGAATGGAGCGCAGCCATGCTGTCGCGCCGTACCGCGTTGCTGCTCGGCGCTTCCGCGCTCGTCACCGGCTGCTCGACGATGTCGAGCATCATGGACGACCGCTCGCCAATGTCGCCGAATGCAGATGCCAACCCGACCAATAACCAGATCGAAGTCCAGCCGCTGCAGAATATCGGGCAGGGCAATATCCGCGTCGGACTCATTCTTTCGCTGAGCGGTTCCGGCAATGCGGGCGCTGCCGCGCAATCCATGCGCAACGCCGCCGAGCTTGCGCTCGCCGAATTCGCCAATCCGAATATTCAGCTCATGGTCAAGGACGACGGCGGCACCGCGCAGGGCGCGCAGAATGCGGCGCAGGCCGCGATCTCCGAAGGCGCGGAGATCATGCTCGGCCCGCTGTTCAGCCACGCGGTCGCTTCCGCCGGCCAGATCACGCGCAATCGCAGCGTGCCGATGATCGCGTTCTCGACCGACACCAACGTTGCGGCGCGAGGCATTTATCTGCTCAGCTTCCAGCCGGAGAACGATGTCGACCGCGTGATTTCCTATGCCGCCGCGCGCGGCAAGAAATCGATGATCGCCTTCGTGCCCGACAATGCCTATGGCAACGTGGTCGAAGGTGCGATCAAGCAGTACGGCAGCCAGTACAAGATCAACGTCATCACGTTGCAGCGCTATCCGAACAGCGTTTCCGAAATGCAGGCGGCAGCGCGCCGCGCCAGCACGAGCGCGCGCATGGCCGACATGTTCCTGATCGGCGACGGCGCGGAGGCGACTTCCACCATCGTCGCGGCGCTGAATGCGAGCGGCGTCAACACGAAGCGCGTGCAGATGCTCGGCACCGGATTGTGGGACGACCAGAATGTATTTACGAACCGCGACCTCGAAGGAGCGTGGTTTGCTGCGCCCGCGACGGAGGGTTTCCGCGGCTTCGCGCAACGCTATCAGGCGCGTTACGGCAATGCGCCCGCGCGCACCGCGAGCCTCGCCTACGACGCGGTGTCGCTGGTGGCACAGCTTGTGAAGACGCAAGGCCCGAATCGCTTTTCCGAGGATGTGCTGACCAGCCGTTCCGGCTTTGCGGGTGTGGACGGCGTGTTCCGCTTCCGCAACGACGGCACCTGTGAACGCTCGCTCTCGATCATGGAAATCCGCGGCGGCGGTGCACGCACCGTGCAGGCGGCGCCGCCGAACTTCAATACGAGCGCTGCGCTTTAATTTTTTCAAGCGGCCAGATCGGCGACGATCGCGTCAGCGCGCGACCCCGAAAGTGGATACCGGTTTTCGGATAAGGTCACGCGCAAAAATAAAGCGAACTACGCTGCCAAGTCTGCAACTATTGCGTCTAACAACGGAAAGCCCGAAGGCGTTACCCGCAGCCTTGCGTTCGCGCCGCGCTCGATGAGGCCTTCGCTCTCCAGAAACGTCATGCGTTCCTCGTTCAGCGAAACGCCGGTGAGCTTCTCGAAACGCGCGACGTCGATGCCCTCCGCAAGCCGCAGGCCCATCACCAGCATTTCGTCGGCCTGTTCGAGTTGAGAGAGCTTTTCTTCCTCGACCAGCCCTTGGCCTTGCTGCTCGACCTGCGCGAGCCAGCGTTCGGGATTCTTTTCGGTCGCGGTCGCGATGCGCGCGCCATCGGCGCCGATGCGCCCATGCGCGCCCGGACCCGTGCCCGCGTATTCCTGATAGCGCCAGTAGACGAGATTATGCCGCGACTCCGCGCCGGCAACGGCGTGATTGGAAATCTCATAGGCCGGCATCGCGCGCGCTTCGCATAGTTCCTGCGTCACGTCCCACAGGGCGCGCGAAGTATCGGCGTCGGGCGTCACCAGTTTTCCTGCGCGATGCAGGAGTTCGAACGCCGTGCCCGGCTCGATGGTGAGCTGATACAGCGAGAGATGTTCGGGCGCGAAGGTAAGCGCCTTCGCCAGTTCGTCGCGCCAGGCCTGCGGCGACTGGTCCGGCCGCGCATAGATAAGGTCGAAGGAAATGCGCGGGAAGTTCTCGCGCGCGACCTGCACCGCGGCGAGCGCTTCGCTTGCCGTATGCATGCGGCCGAGGTTCTTCAGTGAAATATCGTCGAGCGCCTGCACGCCGAGCGAAACGCGATTCACGCCTGCCGCGCGATAACCACGGAAGCGTTCCGCTTCCACGCTGGTGGGGTTCGCTTCCAGCGTAATCTCGGCGTCCTTTGAAATTGTCCAGTGCTTCGCGATTTCGTCGAGCACGTGCTGCACGGTGGAAGGCTGCATCAGCGAGGGCGTGCCGCCGCCGAAGAAAATGCTGCTTATTTCGCGCGAGGCCGTGCGCGGCTTTATGTAGGCGAGTTCGGTTGCGATCGCGCGTGCATAGCGCGCTTCGTCCGGCTTCTCGTGGCGCACATGCGAGTTGAAATCGCAGTACGGGCACTTCGCGAGGCAGAACGGCCAGTGCACGTAGACGCCGAAGGCATCAGCCAAGGCACGCCTCCGCGAGTTTGAGGAACGCGCGCGCGCGATGCGACAGCCCTTCGCCGTGCGGCGGCAGGCCGTGTTTTTCTTCCGCCGTCATCTCGCCGAAGGTTTTTTCCTTTCCGTCGGGAAGGAACATCGAGTCGTAGCCGAAGCCGGCGGTCCCGCGCGGCGGCCAGACCAGCGTGCCGTCCACGCGGCCTTCGAACGTAACCGTCTCGCCATCGGGCCACGCGACACACAACGCGGAAACGAACGCGGCCTTGCGCTGCGCGGGCGTCTTCGCGTTCGCTTCGTGCAGCTTTTCCTCGACGATGCGCATGGCCTGCGAAAAATTCTTCGACGATCCCGCCCAGCGCGCGGAGTAGATCCCCGGCGCGCCGTTCAGCGCGTCCACCGTCAGGCCGGAATCATCCGAGAAGGCGGGAAGGTTCGCGGCCTTCGCGGCGGCTTCCGCCTTGATGCGCGCGTTGGCCTCGATTGTTGTGCCGTTTTCTTCCGGCTCCGGCAGCCCCAGTTCTCCGGCGGAGACGACCTCGACGCCGTGGGGCGCGAGCAGTTCGCGCATTTCCTTCAGCTTCCCGGCATTGTGGGTCGCAAGCACGACTCGTCCGGAAAGTTTGCGCGCCATTTCGCTACGCGACCGTCGTCTTCTGGAGATCAACCAGCTTGCGGATGCCGTTCCGCGACAGTTCGATCAGCGCGTTCATTTCTTCGTTGGTGAACGGTTTTTTCTCGGCGG
>OEIU01002264.1_pt1 | contig 10501 bp, 11 predicted proteins | sample 1539221 | NCBI WGS metagenome assembly OEIU01 (sample SAMN03792071, study PRJEB22550) | activated sludge metagenome | feature: wastewater treatment plant; material: activated sludge; isolation source: Wastewater treatment plant of a petroleum refinery complex | place: Argentina: Zarate | collected... | reverse complement strand
CCGCCATATCCATGCCCGCGGGAACGGGGACGCGGAACCAGAGCACGTCCATCGGCGCGCCGAGATCGTCGAGCGGCAGCTCGGCGGCTTCGCGCAGCACCGACCGGCGCCCGTCGGCGGCGATGACGAGCCGCGCGGGCAGCGTCTCGCCGGTTGCGAGGGTGACGCCGCTGACGCGGCCCGCGGCGTCATGGGTCAGCCCGGTGGCCTCGGTCGACATGCGGAGGTCGAAGGTCGGATAGCCCCGCCCTTCCCCCGCGATGAAATCGAGCAGATCCCATTGCGGCATCATCGCCACGAACGGCGCGGCGACGGGCAGATGCTTCATCGTCGCGACCGTATAGCGCCCGCCGAGCAGGTTCAGCGTCATCGTGTCGAGCCTCGCGTGCGGCTCTTCGAGCAGCGCGCCGAGCAACCCGATCTCGTGGAACAGTTCGAGGGTCGAGGGGTGCACCGTGTCGCCGCGGAAATCACGGAGGAAATCGGCGTGCTTTTCGAGCACGGTCACCCGCACCCCGGCGCGCGCGAAGAGCAGCCCTGCGACCATTCCGGCGGGGCCCCCGCCGACGATAATGATGGGAAGCTCGCTCATTCTCCCCTCCCGCTTGCGGGAGGGGCCGGGGAGGGCCTGTCCCGTGGTTTCGACGCCTGGAGGGAACAGACCCTCCCCTAACCCCTCCCGCTTGCGGGAGGGGGATTTACTTGCTCCACCCCGCCGGCGGCGGCCGCTCCAGCCTCGCCTCGGGGATAATCTCGCGCATCCGCGAACAGAAATGCCTGAGGCAGACCTCCTTGTCGCTGAGCGGCCCCATGGTGAAGCTTTTCGACTGCATCCCCTGCTGAACGCGCGTGATCAGCGCGGTATCCTCGGCATTGACCTGCCGATTGATGCGCCAGTTGAGGTAGCGCGCGGCCTTCATCTCGCGCCGCGTATCGGGAAGAACATAGGAGATTTCGCGGATCAGGCAGCTCGTCGGGCCGGTCGGCAGCCACTGCATGAAATCGACCTGATCGGGATAGATGTCGAAGGCGATGTTCGGCCACAGCTTGAAATAGAGCCAGTGGCGCTGGTTCGCCGCCGGCAGGTGCGGCACCGGCGGCAGCAGGCGCTGATACATATGTTCGGACCAGTTCGCCGAGGGCCGGTCGATCAGGTCGCCCCACATGCGGTCGACCCCGGCCTCGGCCTCGACGCCGTAACTCTTTCCGAACAGGCGGGTGAGGCCGGGGTGCGCGACGGGGATGTGGAGGCCGTCCGAATAATTGTCGCCGACATTCTTCCAGTTCACGGCGCGCGGGCGCAGCGTGACGCGGCCGAGCGCGCCGAGTTCCGCAAAGCGATAGGGCGCGATCATCGCCTCATAGGGCGCCATCATCGCCGCGACCGACGGGCCGCCGTCGTCATCGAGCCGCACGAACCAGAAGCCGCGCCATTGCTCAAGCCCGACCGGGACGAGTCCTGCCTTGTCCTTGTCGAGCGCCGGGTAGCTCGCCGAATCGGGAACGCCGGTCAACCGGCCGTCGAGTTCATAGGTCCAGGCGTGATAGGGACAGACGAGCGTCTTCGCGCAGCCCGCCGCGCCATCGACGAGGCGAGAGCCGCGGTGGCGGCAGACGTTGGGGAAGGCGCGGAAGATGCGGTCGCGGCCGCGCACCAGGATCACGCTTTCGCCGCAAAAGTCGATGCTGTGCCAGTCGCCGGCGTTGGGGATGTCGCTGTCGTGGCAGACGACCTGCCAGCTCGGGCGGAAGATGCGGTCCATTTCGGCCGCGTGAAATTCGGGGTCGCTGTAGGTCCAGGCGGGGAGCGACCAGCCGTCGAGCGGGTCGATGTTGTCGAAAGTGTCGCGCAGCGTTGCCATGGCCTGTTCCTTGTTATACATATGTATAACAAAATGACCGCCGCTCGCCAAGCCTTTACGCGCGAAAGCGCCGATGCCCGCCGGACGGGCCTGATCGAGGCGACCGCGGCGGTGCTCGCCGAACAGGGGCTCGCGGGAACAACTGTTCGCGCGATCTGCGCGAAGGCGGGGGTGTCGCCGGGGCTGCTGCGCCATTATTTCGAGGGGATCGGCGATCTGGTCGCCGCCACTTACGCCGCGACGAGCGACCGGATGGACGCGATTTTCGCAGGCGCGGTCGAAGGCGCGGGCGACGATCCGCGCGCGCGGCTGACCGCTTACCTCACCGCGAGCTTCCGCCCGCCGGTCACCGATCCCGCGCTACTCGGCGCCTGGACCGCTTTTTGGGCGCTCGCGCGCAGCGATGCACGGATGGCGGCGATCCACGCCGGAAGCTACGCGGGCTATCGCGAACGATTGACCGATTTGCTGACCGCGTGCGGCGCCGCCGACGCCGGGCGGCTGGCAATCCTGCTGACCGCGATGGTCGACGGGCTATGGCTCGAACTGTCGCTCGACTCGACGAGCTTCGGCGCCGAGGCGGCGGTGGCGATGGTCGAGCGCGCGGTAGGGGCGTTACTACCCTAGCCCGTGCCCCTGCGAAGGCAGGGGCCCATCACCCGCGATCGCGTTCTGAACGAGCGGCTGGGAAAAAACCGAAGGCCGGTGATGGGCCCCTGCCTTCGCAGGGGCACGACACTTATTTCGACAAATCGCGCAGCAGGCTGTCCCAATGCGCGAGGGCGCCGGGGATCGCGGCGACCGGCGCGCGTTCGTTGAGGCCGTGCGCGAAGCTGTCGCTCGCCTTGCTGAACAGCCCCGCGACGCCATAGCTCGGCACGCCGACGGCGCGGAAATGCAGGCTGTCGGTCGCCCCCGCGCTCATCGACGGGATGATCGGCAGGCCGGGGAAGCGCGCATGGACCGCCTTGGTGACCGCCGACACCACGTCGGGGCGCAGCGGCGAAGCGTCGCTCGCGGTGGCATCGGGGTCGGTGTTCACCTTGACCGCGGGATCGCCGATCACCTTTTCGAGTTCGGCACGCACCGCCTCGATGCTGACGCCCGGGAAGATACGGCAATTGATGTTCGCGGTCGCGCGCTGCGGCAGCGCGTTTTCGGCGTGGCCGCCCTTGACCAGCGTGGGAACGCAGGTGGTGCCGATCTGGCCGACATATTCGGGGTCGGCACGGATCGTCGCGATGGCCTTCGCATCGGTCGGGTCGGCCGCGAAGGCTTTCAGCGCCGCGCCGATGTCGCCGCCGACCTGATCGGCGACGATCGGCATTCCGACCCTGGTCAGCTCATTCTGCTGCGGCGTGAAGCGATAGGCGCCGATCTTTGCCAGCGCTTCGGACAGTTCGACGATCGGGTTGGTCGGCGACGGGCGCGAGCTGTGACCGCCGGGGTTCGTGACCTCCAGGGTGAAGTCGGCATAGGTTTTTTCGCCGGCCTGCAGAGCGTAATATTGCGCCTTGCCGTCTTCACCGATCAGGCCGCCGCCGCCGTCGCCGTTGAGCGCGAGTTCGGCGCCCTTATATTTGGCGGCGAGCGCACGCGTCGTCGTCATCGACGTTTCCTCGTCGCCCGACAGCAGCAGGATGATCGAGCGCTTCGGCTTGAACCCCTCCTTCTTGAGCTGGGCCATCGTCGCGACCATCATCGCGACGTCGAACTTGTTGTCCTCCGACCCGCGGCCGAAGATATAGCCATTCTCTTCGACCGGCACGAAGGGATCGCGGGTCCAGTCCTTGGGATCGGCCTCGACGACGTCCATATGGCCGAGCAGCAGGATCGGCTTCGCCTTGGTCGTGCCCCGCAGCGTCGCGGCAAAGGTCGCGGTTTCGCCGATCGGGGTGATCTCGATATCCGCGTCGCTGTATCCCGCCGCCTTGAGCACGCCCGCATAATAGGCCGCAAGCTCGGGCACCTTGCCGCGCCCCTCGACCGTCGGGATCGCGACACTGTCCATGAGGATCTTCTTCGCCGTCGCGGCATCGGCGGGCTTGGCGTGAACGGGCGCCGCGGCCAGCAGGACGGCGGAAGCAAGAAAAGCAGCAGCTAAACGCATATCATCGACCCCTTTTACACTCTGTTTCGATCCGTTCGGGCGGAGCCTGTCGAAGCCCCGTCCTTTTTCTTTCACCATGCTGACGGAAGAACGGCGCTTCGACAAGTCCGGGTGATGAGGGTCTGTTAACGAGCGACATCAGCCGTTTCTTATCTCGTCACCCTGAACTTGTTTCAGGGTCCATGGCCCGCCGTTTCCTTCGGCGCAACGCTGACCGAGAGGTTCGGCCATGGATGCTGAAACAAGTTCAGCATGACGAAGAGGGAACGGCCGCTTCCCGCCCCAAAGCCGACAGATACTTTCGGGACGCTTGCGCTACGCCGCCTTCTTCGCTTTCGGCGCCGGGGTCTTGGGCTTGTAACGGCAGAGGTCGATCACCGGGCAGCGCCAGCATTCGGGGGTGCGCGCCTTGCAGATGTAGCGGCCGTGCAGGATCAGCCAGTGGTGCGCGCCGACGCGGAAGGGCGCGGGGGTTTCCTTTTCCAGCTTCTTCTCGACCGCGAGCACCGTCTTGCCGGGTGCAAGGCCGGTGCGGTTGCCGACGCGGAAGATGTGGGTGTCGACTGCGAAGGTCTCCGCCCCGAAGGCGCAGTTCATCACGACATTGGCGGTCTTGCGCCCGACCCCCGGCAATTCGACGAGCGTGTCGCGGTCGGCGGGCACCTCGCCGCCATGGTCGCGCACGAGGATTTCGCTGAGTGCGATGACATTCTTCGCCTTGGCGTTGAACAGCCCGATCGTCTTGATGTGCTGCTTGAGGCCGTCCTCGCCGAGGTCGACCATCGCCTGCGGCGTCGTCACCTCCTGAAACAGCTTTCGTGTTGCCTTGTTCACCCCGACATCGGTCGCCTGCGCCGACAGCACGACCGCGACGAGAAGCTGGTAGGTGTTGCCGAATTGAAGCTCGGTCTCCGGGCTCGGATTGAGCTCGGCGAGGCGGCGGTAGAATTCGAAAATGTCGGCTTTCTTCATTGCGGCGCGGGTGCGTTCGCCGGCGGATGCGCCGCCTTCCACTCCATCGCCGCGCGCACGCGGCGTTCGACCGACGGATGGTCGTAGAAGATGACCTCCTCGACCGCGCCGGGGCGCGGGCTGCGATATTCGGCGGTCTTGACGAGCGCGGTCGCGAGCGCGTCGGGCCGGTTCTCGGTCTTCAGCGAATAATGGTCGGCCTCGCTCTCGTCGACGCGGATCAGCGTATTAGTGAGCGGCAGGGTGACGAGACCGAAGAGCGAGAGGAAGAAGATCAGGACCGGAAAGCCGCGCGGATCGCCGATGGCCGCGTCGCTGCCGAACCAGCGCGCGAGGCGGGGAAAGAGCCGATCGGCGGCGAAGAAGAGCAGGATCGCGAGCCCCGCGAAAACGAAGACCATCCGCCAGATATGGCCGAGCACATAATGGCCGATCTCGTGCCCCGTCACCGCGCGCACCTCGTCGAGCGAGGCCTTGCCAAGCGCGACGTCCGAAATGGCGATCCGCGCCGAATGGCCGATCCCCGAGACATTGGCGGTGAAATTGTTCGACTGGCGCGACCCGTCGAACATATAGATGCGGTCGGCGGGGATGTCGGCCTTCGCCGCCATTTCGACGAGCGCATCGCGCACCGGCCCGGCGGGAACGGGCTTGTAATCGTTGAACAAGGGCTCGATTAGGATCGGCGAGACGAGCAGGAAAGCCGCGATCGCCGCGGCGGCGAAGCCGCCCGACCAGATCCACCAGCGCCGCCCGGTGCGGCGGATCAGCGCATAGACGCCAAGGAAGAAAAGCCCGCCGAGCAGCGCGGTGAGCAGGGTCGAGATCGCCGACTGGCCAAGCCAGTCGCCGAGCGGCTGGCTGGTGCGGCCATAGGCACTTTCGCGGCCCCAGCCGGTGTAAATGTCCCACGGCAGGGTGAGGATCGTCGAGAGCAGGAAGAAGGCAGCGCAGAGCAGCCAGGTGCGCAGCGCCCAGCCGCGCTTTGCGAGCCGCGCGTCGATCCGGTCGAGGATGCGCAGGCGGACGAAGAGCAAGGTGACGACCGCCGAGACGACGAGCCCCCAGAGCAGCAGCCATTCGTTGCCGGTGGTATAGGCCTCGGCCTTGGCGAGCGCCGCCGGGCCGAGGCCGTCGATATAGGCTTTGGTTGCGGTCGCCGGATCGAACGCCATCTATCTTTCCCCCATATTCGCCGGGTTCAGAGCCCGAGCACCTGCGGCATCGTGTAGCGTCCCGGCTTCTGACGGGCCAGCCATAGCGCCGCCTTCACCGCGCCGCGCGCGAAGATCATCCGGTTCTCGGCGCGGTGGCCGAGCGTGATCATCTCCTCCGGCCCCGCGAAGATCACGTCGTGATCGCCCGCGACGGTGCCGCCGCGCAGGCTCGCGAAGCCGATCTTGCCGTGGCCGCGCGCGCCGGTGACGCCGTCGCGGCCGCGTTCGGAGCATTTCGCGAGGTCGATCCCGCGCCCCTCGGCCGCCGCCTGCCCGAGCAGCAGCGCGGTGCCGCTCGGCGCATCGACCTTGTTCCGGTGGTGCATCTCGACGATCTCGATATCCCAGTCGGCGTCGAGCCGCGACGCCGCCTCGCGCACCAGATGCGCGAGCAGAGTGACGCCGAGCGAGGTGTTGCCGGTCTGGAGCACCGCGATATCCTTCGCGGCATCGTCGATCAGATAATGGTGGCGCTCCTCGAGCCCGGTGGTGCCGATGACGATCGGGGTTTTCGCCGCGATGCAGGCGTCGAGCGTCGCCTCGAGCGCGGCGGGCGAGGAGAAATCGACGAGGACGTCGGCGGCCGCAGCGAGCTTTGCGACATTGCCGCCCTTGTCGATGCCGCAACTGCGCTGACCCGCCTCGGAAATCGCGGCGGCGAGCGCGACGCCCATCCGCCCCTGGCTGCCGATAATGCCGATGTTGGTCATGACTCGCTGTCCCCTATCCATTCTCCCCTTAGACCCTCGGGTCGCGCGAAGTCGAGATGCGCCAGTCATCATCTCGTCATCCCGGCGAAGGCCGGGATCTCGACCTCGCTTATAAGCGCAGCGGCGGGATCCCGGCCTTCGCCGGGATGACGAAAAAGGGGTGAAGCTGTCGATGCGGCCGGATAGAGAGGGTCCATGAAAACCATCCAGAATATCGTGATCCTGACCGGCGCGGGCGTGTCCGCCGAGAGCGGCATCGACACCTTCCGCGACGCCGGGGGCCTGTGGGAACAGCATCGCGTCGAGGATGTCGCGACGCCCGAAGCCTTTGCGCGGAATCCCGACCTGGTGCTGCGCTTCTATGACGAGCGGCGCGCGGCGATCCAGACCAGGGAACCCAATGCGGCGCATCGCGCGCTGGCGCGACTCGATGCGGAATGGCCGGGCGAACTGCTGGTCGTCACCCAGAATGTCGACGACCTGCACGAGCGCGCGGGGGCGAAGCGGCTGATCCACATGCACGGCGAGCATCTGAACGCCTGGTGCACCGTCTGCGACGCACGGATGCCGTGGGCCGGAGCATTGCTCGATCGTCCCGCCTGTCCGGCGTGCCAGGCCGCGGGGAGTCTGCGCCCCGACATCGTCTGGTTCGGCGAGATGCCCTACCGGATGGACGAAATCTATCACGCCATCAATCGCGCCGACCTGTTCGTGTCGATCGGCACCTCGGGCGCGGTCTATCCCGCCGCGGGCTTCGTCCGCGAAGCCCGCGCGTCGGGCGCGCGAACGCTAGAGCTCAATATGGAGCCGAGCGAGGGGAGCCACTGGTTCGACGAGGCGCGGCAGGGGCCGGCAACGGCGCTGGTGCCGGCGTGGGTGGCGGCGATGCTGGGCGATTAACGCCGCGCCGCGAAGAAGCCCCGGAGCAAGCCCGAAGCCTCGCCCGCGCCAATGCCCTCATAGATTTCCGGTCGGTGGTGCATCGTCGGCTGCGCGAAGAGGCGCGGGCCGTGGGCGACCGCGCCACCCTTGGGATCGTCGGCGCCGTAATAGAGACGCGCGATTCGCGCGTGGGCGATGGCGCCCGCGCACATCGCGCAGGGTTCGAGCGTCACATAGAGGTCGCAGCCGTCGAGGCGCTCGTTACCGAGCTTCGCGGCGGCGGCGCGAATCGCGACGATTTCGGCGTGCGCGGTCGGGGCGTGCGATTCGCGCGGACGGTTGTGGCCTTCGGCGATGACTTGCCCGTCCTTGACGATCACCGCACCGACCGGCACTTCGCCCCACCCCGCCGCGATGTGCGCGAGGTCGAGCGCGCGGCGCATGGGCGCGGGAAGCGGGAAGTTTGCGGCCATAATCCCGCCTATGCGCTTGACGAATCTCCTGCAAGCCGATAAGCGCGCGCCTTTCCCGGCCCATCCGGTCCTTTCGGTGCCTTCTGGCCCACCCCGGACGCCGCCCATTGATTCGAGGAAGAAGATCATGTCGCGCATTTGCGAACTGACCGGCAAGGGCCGCCAGGTTGGCCACAATGTCAGCCACGCCAACAACAAGACCAAGCGCACCTTTCTGCCCAATCTGCAGAATGTGACCTTGCTGTCGGACGCCCTCGGCAAGGGCGTGAAGCTGCGCGTGTCGACCCACGGCCTGCGCACGGTCGAACATAATGGCGGCCTCGACAACTGGCTGCTCAAGGCCGGCGACGACCAGCTTTCGGCGAACGCCCGCAAGGTCAAGAAGGACGTCGCGAAGAAGCTGGCCGAAAAGGCCGCCTAACGGTCCTTCACACGCCGATGCAATCAGGCCGCCGGGTTACCGCGCGGCCTTTTTGCTGTCCGGCAAGTCGACAAGCTCGAACTCGACGAGCAGGCTGCGCTGCCAATTGTTGAAATTATTGTCCGAGACGAGCCACAGGAAGGTGCGGCCGCCGCGGCGTTCGATCGCCGCGCCTTCGTAATTGTCGGCGAGCGCGGCGGGGACGCGGCCGATCATCCGCGAGGTCAGCCGCGCGCCCGGGCGGATCGCGGCGGGATCGACGATGCCGAGGATCGTCGTGAAGACGGGATCGAGCCCGAGCCGGCGGGGGACGAGCAGGATGCGCCCGTCGGGCAGCGCCGCGGCATCGCTGACCAGCCCCTTCCCTTCCGAATCATAGAAGAAACGAACCGCCTTCGTCCCGGGCTCGGCGGGATCGCCGGTGAAGAGCAGCGCCTCGCGGCCGCGCGGATCGTCGTCGGCGTCTTCGGAGAAGATGACGGTGCGCCCGCCCGCAAGGCGGACCATCGCCTCGGCTCCGCGATTGGACGGCCAGAACGGGCGCGGCAGGCGCGCGCGCGATTCGACGCGGCCGAGCGCCGGGTCGAGCCGACAGACCTGGTTGAGCCCCTCGAGCGCCACCCAGCTTTTGCCGTTCGCGGGATCGAACGCCATCGATTCGACGTCGCGCTGCGACTTGCGCTGCGACGGGGCGCCGCCGAGCGGCAGCATCGCGATGCGCGCGTCCGATACCGCGCCGCCGGCGGCGATCGTCAGCCGCGCCCAATAGCCATTGTCGGAAACAAGCTGGAACCGATCGGGACCGAGGATCGCGAGCGCCGAAAATCCGCCGAAGGCATCGTTCGGACTGACGAAGCGCCAGCCGCGCACGAAGCGCAGCATCCCCGCCTGTCCCGCCGGATAGCGGAGCGGGCGCGCGGCGACTTGCTGCGAGGTGAGATCGACCGGCGAACGATAGTGCCGCGTGCCGGGCACGGGGCCGAGTGCAACGAAGATCAGGGCGGCGAAAAGGAGGCGGCGCATCGGCGCGGCGATAGGACGCGCGACCGGGCCCGGCAAGATGCCCCCCAAGATGAACGGCAGCCGACAGCGATGTTCAGGCTTCACTCAAAGCGAATCGGGCAAAAGGGCATCATCGATCCACAGCCCCCAAGGGCCTGACGACGAAAGAAGGAGAACGACGATGAAAAAGATGGTGACCCTCTCGATCGCCGCCCTGATGTCCACCGCGACGCTGGGCCTTACGACGCCCGCCGCGGCGCAGAACGGATATTACAGCCGCGACGGCTATTCGAGCTATGACGCGCGCTACAATCGCGACAACCGCCGCTATGACCGCCGCGACTATCGCAATTACGACCGCCGCGATTACCGCAACTATGACCGCCGCGATCATCGCAACTATCGCAATTATCGCCAGTGCGACAACGGCACCGGCGGCACGATCATCGGCGCGATCGCCGGCGGCCTGGCCGGTCACGAGATCGCCGGCCGCGGCGACCGCACCGTCGGCACGATCATCGGCGGCGCCGTCGGCGCCATCGCCGGCCGCGCCATCGACAAGGGTAATGACGGCTGCCGCCGTTAGGGGGCAATGACGGCTGCCGCCGTTAAACAGCCCGCCGTTAATGGGGAATGACGGCTGCCGCCTGCAAGGCAGACCCGACCCCCAATAAAAGACTCTCCCCCTTTCGCCCCGTCCGGCCCGCGCCGGACGGGGCTTTGCTGTCGGTGGGCGGACTTGCCATCGCGTCCGCCGGGGCCTAGGTTCGCGCGCAAGTGCACGTCCGCAAAACGGCGGACGTGAGATCGGAAGAGCACACGTCTGAACTCCAGTCACGTGGCCTTATCTCG
>OEIU01002263.1_pt1 | contig 10503 bp, 6 predicted proteins | sample 1539221 | NCBI WGS metagenome assembly OEIU01 (sample SAMN03792071, study PRJEB22550) | activated sludge metagenome | feature: wastewater treatment plant; material: activated sludge; isolation source: Wastewater treatment plant of a petroleum refinery complex | place: Argentina: Zarate | collected... | reverse complement strand
GCTTGAGATAGACGAGGCCGCGGCTGTCGAGCGCGTCGACAAAGTTCGGGCGCAGCTTCAGCGCGTCGTTGCAATCCTTCAGCGCGGGCTGCAATTCGCCCATGATCGAGCGCACCCAGCAGCGGTTGTTGAGCGCCTCGACATCGGTCGGGTTGAGGCGGATCGCCTCGTTGAAATCGCGCAGCGCCTGCGCGTAGGCGCCTTTGCTGGCGTAGATCTGACCGCGCTTGTAGAAGGCGGCGGAATCGTTGGGATTGCCGGCGAGAAGGTTGGTCAGCTCGCGGATGGCGGGATCGTTGGCCAGCGGATCGGCCGGCGCCGGCGCTGGCGCTGCGACCGGTGGCGGCGGCGCGGGAGCCGGCGTCGTCAGCGGCGGAGGCGGCTTCGGAATATCGTTGAACGATGGCGTTGGCGTCTGGAGAGGGCGCGGCTCAGGCGGCAGGATCTTCGGCTCGGGCGGGGTGACGCGCGGCTCCGGCGGCACGGAGACGGGCGTCGGCTGCACCCGGCTGCCGGGTGGGCCGAACGAGAATTCCTCGGCGAGCGAGGACGAGAACCACGGCACCTGCTCGCCCTGCGAGGCGCGCGAGACGCCGACGCGTGTGCGGTTCAGCGCTTCCTCGGCGGTGAAGCCGGGCACGCGGATTTCCTTCAGCAGTTCGCCGACGAACAGGCTGCGGTCGGTGGCGGCGTCATTGACCACCGTGCTCGGCGCGGCCGAATACATCACCAGCGTGCCGCGCGGGGCGGTCACCGGCGCGAGGCCCGCCGAGAAGCTGCGGAAGCGGCGCTCGAAGGGGTTGCGCCGCGATGCGTCGAGAATCGCGATCTTGACGCTGGCGCCGCGGCTGTTGATTTCGCTCAGCACCGTCTCGAGGCTGAAGCCGTCCCGCCGCACATCGGCTTCGGTCCACAACTGGCCGTCGACCGGAATCATGTAGCTCTGGCGGCCGGACTGGATGCCGTAGCCGCTGAAAAACAGCAGGGCGACGCAGCCGGGCTGGATCTTTCCGTAGAAGGTCTCGAGCATCCGCCGCATCGCCTCGCGCGACAGGTTCTCGCCGACCGTCACCTCGAAGCTGGAGCGCTTCAGTTCCTCGCCCATCGCGCGGGCGTCGCTAACCGGCTCCTTCAGCGGCGCGTCGCTGTCGGGATAACGGGCATTGCCGATCACGAGCGCGAACCGCTTGCCGTCAGTCGCTGCGAAGGCGGCGTTGGTCGCCGGCACGATCGTCAGGAGCAGGGCAACGATGAAAGCAAGACGCATAGCCATGCGACGCAATTCCTGCGCGTGAGGTTCAAGCTGAACGGCCACCTTATCCCACGCGTCCGGCTTTATCAAACCGCGGGGACCGCGCCTGTCAACCGTCAGACCGGCGCGGCGCAGGCGCGACAATTGCGCGCGCATTTTCGGTCCGGATACAGCGACGCCGCGTCAGCGGGGCCGCGCGGCGTCGACACGTTCAAGGCTATTGAGGAGAAACGATCTCAGAAACCGACGCCGAGCATGATCATGCTGAACATCCGGCCGCACCACAGGCCCGAACAGTCCGACACCGATGCGGGACGAACGATCGGCGCGCGCCAGTAGGAGATGCGCGTTGCGCGCGGGCGCTGCGAGAAACGCTGTGCGGTCGGCCTTGCGGCCGCCCGCCTGACGGCGGGAGCGGACTTCGCGGCAGGCTGCTTTGCCGCGGACGACGGCGCGGCCGCCGCGCCGCCAAGACGCTCGGCTGCCGGCGTCGAAGCCTTCGGAGCTTCGCTTGCCGGAGCAGGGGCGGTCGCCGCCGGAGCGGCAGGAGTCGTCGCCGGCGGAGCGGCCCGCTCGGCAGGAGCCTGCGGCGCGGGCGCCTGGGCAATCTCATAACTGGCCGCCGGCGTGGCGCACAGCGCGGCGAGAAGGCAGGCGGCTGCGGTCAAACGAAGCGTTGCGACAGTCATCGGCATGAACCTCTTAAAAATGCAGCCGCAGCTTTTTCAGAACTATCCGCGGCGCGAGAACTTCGAAAGCAACTTCAAGCCTGAGCCTGCAAGTCTGCTGAGCCTGCATGCCCATCAAGTCTTTTGCGTGGCGTCGGCGACGCCGCTGCGCAACATGGCGAGGGTGTCGCCTGCAACGATCTGCCCGCAGCGCCACCGGCGTTGCGGGCAAGCTGTTCCATCGTCCATCGCCTGCGGCGATCAGAAACCGACGCCGATCATCGTTGCTCCGCCACCGGAGCGTCCGCCGCTGCTCTGCGCCGGGCGGGCCTGCGCCTGCTCGCGGGCGCGCGGTTCCGGCCTGGATTCCTGACGCGGCTTCTGAGCGGTCTTCTTCGCCGGCCTCTCTTCCGGCTTCGGCCGCGACACCGTCTTCGCCGGCGCGGGCGCCTGCTTGGCGGCCGGCGCGGGAAGCGGAGCCGTCGGCTGCACGCTGGCGACGACACAGGTTCTGGAGACCTGCTTGTTCAACTCGTTGACGAGATCGTTCGTCACCATCAGGTCGTCGGTCGGACGGCCCTTGGACGACATGTAACGGATCAGCGCGCTCCTCGTCTCGTCGGTCATGACGCCGTTGGCCTCGCCGGCCGAGCAGCCGATGCGGTTGAGGTTGTTCTGCGCAAGGCGAATGAGGTCGGGCGTGTTGGCGTTGCGCTTCATCGACTCCTTGTCGAACTTCTCCAGCGTCGCGGTGATCTGCGGCTGCAGCCGTTCGCACTTCGATTCCAGCGCCAGCAGGCGGATGTTGGTCAGGCCCTGACCTTCGCTGCCCTTGGCGGCGATGTCGTTGAGACGGGCGCTCTCCGCGCTGCAGACGGCCTCGACGTCGGCGGCGACCTTGGCCTTCTGACGCTCGGCCTCGGCTTCGCGGGCGACGCGTTCGCTCTCCGCCTTGAGGCGTGCGGCTTCCTCGGCGGCCTTGGTCCTGGCGGCCTCGTCGGCCTTGCGGCGGGCCTCGGCGGCCTTGCGCTCGGCTTCCTCGGCCTTGGCGCGCTGGGCGGCTTCGGCGGCGGCGGCCTTCTGACGCTCCGCCTCGGCCTTGTCGGCGCGGGCCTTTTCCTCACGCTCGCGCGCGATCTTCTCGAGCTGCTCCTTGCGCCGCTGCGCGGTCAGCGCCTGCGGCGAATTCGGATACTTGGCGATGAACTTCGCCAGCTCGTCCGGATCGTTCGAATCCTTGATGCGGCCCCACTCGAGCTGTTCCTGGTTGGACGGCGTTGCGGGCGCAGGCGTCGGTGCGAACGTCGCCGGCGTCGGGGCAGGAGCCTGCGACGGCATCGCCGGCGGAGATGTCTGCAGGCGGGCGAGCTGGGCGCGGGCGAGGGCGGCATAGAAGCCGGTCTTGTGGGTGCCGAGGAACACTTCCCAGGCGCGGGCGGTGCCGATCTTGGCGACGAGCTCGTAGTCCGCCTTGACGTCGGCGGCGGTGGCCGGCGCTTCGCGGGTCTCTTCCGGAGCCGGCACCAGCGAGAAGTTGCCGCCGCCGAGCGATCCGTAGACGAACGGCTCCTGGCGGTTGTTGGTGATCTTCATCACCTCGTCCTTGACGCGGCCGAAGGCGAGACGCAGGTCGAGGCCGGGCACGGCGATGTTCTTGAGCAGCGCGGTGGTGAACGGGCTGTGCTGGGTTTCGCCGTCCTCGGCGGTGGAGCCCGCCTTCGCCGCGTAGGCGATCAGCGTGTCGGTGCTGGTCGGCTCGATCTTGCCGAGGCCGGTCGCGACGCCGCGCATCGCGGCGCGGCTCTCGCGTCGCATCTTGCCGGCGAAGGGATTGTCGCGGCAGGCATCGAGAATCACGACGCGCAGCTTCTTCGCGCCGTCGGCGGAGGCGACCATGCGCTCAAGCGGAATCGCCTCGTCGATGGCGTCGCGGTCGCTGGCGAGCCGGGCGTCGACCGGAATGAGGAAGTTGGTGCCGCCGATCTCGATGCCGTGGCCGGCATAGAAGATCACGGCGATGTCGGCCTCGGTCGCGGTGTCCTCGAATTTGCGGATCGCGCGCTTGAACTCCAGATTGCCGACATCGCTGATGACGTCGACCTGGTCAAAGCCGGCCTCACGAAACAGCTTGGCGACGGCGTTGGCGTCGCGTGTCGGATTGGGAAGCTTGGGAACGGTCTGATAGGCCGAGTTGCCGACCACCAGCGCGACGCGCTTTTCCTTGGTCGGAGCGGCCGAGGCGGTGTTGAGCGCAACACCCATGACGAGCGCCGCCGCCGTCGCCGCAATGGTGAGAAAACGCTTCATTGTCGTCGCCCTGCCATTCTCGCTGCCCGGTCGCCATTCCGATCCGACAATGCGGACATGGGCGCTGCCGGATGCGACGGCGAGTCCCTTGCCGCAAAATCTGCCGCTGGCGGTCAGCCTCGCGCCGGATTGAGCCTGTTTCGCCGCCGGCGCTTCGCCGTCACGTGCGGCGGTTGTGGTCACTGGCCTGCCTGAAAGATTTAGCCGCTTTCGGCTGGCCGATCAACGATAACCGTTAATTACAGGTAACTTTTGAGCGGCGGAGAGGCGGCGGGTTGCAGCCTCTCCGACGGAACCCGTTTACTTGCTGCTGGCCGTGTCCTGCCTGGCCATGTTGACGATCTGGACGCGGCGGTTCTCGGCCGCGAACGTATCGGATGCGTTCTTGAGATCCTTCTTGCCGTAGCCGGCGGCGACGAGGTCTTCCGTGGAGATGTGATAGTTCTCGATCAGGAAGCGCTTGACCGCATCGGCGCGGCGCTCGGAAAGCTTCTGGTTGTAGCTGTCGCCGCCCTTGGCGTCGGTGTGGCCGCCGACCAGCATGACCGAGCCTTTCAGCTCGTTGCTGGTGAGTGCGCGGCCGAGGCTGTGAAGCTGCGGCAGCGCCTTCGGCGTCACTTCGGCCGAGTTGTAGTCGAAGTAGATTTCGAGATCGACGGCCGGACGCTGCTTGGCGATCGAGGCGAGCTGGTCGCGATCGGCGCCCGACAGCGAGCGGGTGGTCTTGCCGCGCACGCGGTTGATGACCGCGAGGTCGGCGGCGTTGATCTGCGGCTGGGCCGGAGCGACGACCGCCGAGGTGCCGCTGAGGCTGCGGGTCACGATCGGCTTGTTCGCCTGCAGCTTCTCGATGATCTGGGAATCGGACAATTCGCCGGCCGAGGCCTGCGACGCCATCGCCGCCACGGCGAGAAAGGCCAGGGCGATCTTCCTGCTGAAGTCCTTGCGCGGGGTCATCATGGTCGTCTCCATCTGTCTGTTGCACGCCGCTCGGGGCCGGTTACGCATTTGTCGCGGGAGGGGGCCTTCGACGTTCATCGCACAGTGGTTCCAAATGCGCGTCGTGACTGTGAGGCACGTCACTCTGTGCCCGCGCATGTTGCGGAACGTCGTTCAAGACGGCCTGAGGCGGGATGCACGCGACGCCGCGCATTAGCGCGCGATCACCAAATTTCCCTGTCAGTTCAGGTGATTGCCGGAGATTTCGTCGATCGCGAAAATGGCTTTCGGCGGCAGCTTGGTTCGCTGGTAACGCATTGTTGCCGAAATGGCACAAGCGCGGGAATCCGTTACCGGAAGCCTTTGGAAAGCCGATTCCGCGCTTTGCTGTGCAGAGGGGCTCCAGTACAAATTTCGTGAGATTGCGAGTCTGCTCGCTGTTTTTGACTTCGACTGTTGGGGGTTCTGCAATGAATATTCGGGGTACGCTCTTCGGAGGCGCGGTCGGGGGACTGGCGCTGGCAATGCTCTCCACAGTTTCGGGGACGGCAGTCGCGCAGGTCGCGCCGGCTGGCGCCTGTACGGCGAACGGCCTCGGCGGCGCGGCGCAATTCGCTCCGTTCGCTGCGGGCGGCGCGCTGAACAGCTTGGTGTCTGCGATCAACACGGCGAACACCGCGTTCCTCACGCAGGGCACTGCTTTCATCGGCAGCCCGCCAAATCCACAGCCGAATCAGGAAGGCGGCGGCATCTGGGCCCGCGGCATCGGCGGCGACATCAATACCAAGGGCGCCGTCGGCACTGCATTCACGCTCGGTGGCGCGCCGGCCGGCACGCTCAACTGTAACGCGTCGACGAACCTCAAGTTTACCGGCTTCCAGGCCGGCACCGACATGGCCCGCCTGAACTGGAACGGCTGGAACGTCCACGTCGGCGCGACGGCCGGCTATCTCAGCGCGACGGCGCAGGATACGACGGCGGCTTCGCCGGCGCTCGGCTTCGGCAACGGAACGCTGCGCACCAGTCTCGAGGTGCCGTTCGTTGGCGTCTACGCCGCTGCCACTTACGGCGGCTTCTTCGTGGATGGCCAGCTGCGCTGGGACTTCTATCATGCGCGCCTGAACGATCCGATCGTCAACAATCTGACCAATCAGGGCGTCGACGCTCGCGGCATCGCCTTCACCGCCAACACCGGTTACAACGTTCAGCTCGGCAACGGCTGGTTCATCGAACCGTCAGCCGGCATCGTCGTCTCCAAGGTGGTGGTCGATCCGATCCTGGCTGCCGGCACCGCGCAGACCGGCACCGGACCATCCTATCCGAACACGACCAAGATCAACGACATCTACAGCACGCTTGGCCGCCTGAGCATTCGCGCGGGCACCACGATCGTCGGCGACAAGATGATCTGGCAGCCGTTCGCGACCGTCAGCGTCTATCGTGAGTTCGCGGGTCAGCCGACGGCGACCTACACCGAGAACAGCATCGGCGGCGCATTCCCCGGTGCTCTCGTGACGGCCGCCCAGACCGGCACCAATGTCGGCACCTACGGCCAGGTCGCGCTCGGCATCGCCGGCCAGGTCGTCGGCACCGGCTGGCTCGGCTACCTGCGCGGCGACTACCGCTTCGGTGAGCACATCAACGGCTACAGCCTGAACGGCGGCCTGCGCTATCAGTTCACGCCGGACCCGGCTCCGATGGCGCCGAAGGGCCTCATCACCAAGGCTCCGCCGATGATGGCGACCGCCTACAACTGGACCGGCATGTACATCGGCGCCAACTTCGGTGCGAACTACGGCTGGACCGAGTGGACCGTCACCGCCAACGGTAACGTCACCAAGCCGAAGTTTGCCGGCGCGCTGGCCGGCGGCCAGATCGGCTACGACTGGCAGAGCGGCAAGTGGGTGTTCGGTGTCGAGGGCATGGTCGACTGGACCAACGCTCGCGGTGCGAGCCCGTGCCCCGGCAACTTCTTCTTCAACTGCGAAGCCTCGCAGAGCCTCTATGCGACCGCCACTGCTCGCATCGGCTACGCGCTGTGGGATCGTGCGATCGTCTACCTGAAGGGTGGTCTCGCCGTCGCCAACGAGAAGACGCTGTTCGTCTGCAACGCGCCGAGCGGAGTTGTTCCTCTCGCCGGTTGCCCGGGCGCCAGCGATGCCAAGACGCGCGCTGGCTGGACGATCGGCTACGGCAGCGAGTTCGCGCTCTCCAGGAACTGGACCGTCAAGAGCGAGACCAGCTACTACAATCTCGGCACGGCTCGCTACAACCTCGCCGGCTTCGGTTCGTCGACCGACGTTCGCACCCACGGTCTGACCTCGATCATCGGCCTGAACTATCGCTTCAATGCCGCGTCGGCCGGTCCGGTTGCCGCCCGCTACTGAGCGACGCGTAGACCGAACGGAAAATCAGGCGGCTGCTTCGGCAGCCGCCTTTTTCTTTGCGTCTCGTCTTTGCGCCAGAGCGATCCGCGACGTGCAACTGTTGTGCTGCACAATGACGCTGGTGTGAGCGCAGCCTGTTTCTCCGCGCAGGCGCTTTGCATTGTTGTCCCTGTCTTTCAGCACGCGCTGCCGGCCATGCTTTCACAACAAGCCTTCCGTGCTTGCGCTTCGTTGACCCGCATCCGGCGCGCGCTATAACCGCTGTCGATCTGACGGAATGATGTTCTGACCAGCAGAATACTCACGACGTAACGGGATCGCGCGCGTCTTGCTGCGCGGGCGATGACAACGACAACCGAGAGGAAACGAGGGCAAGATGGCTGAATATGATGTGGTCGTGGTCGGCGCCGGCAATGCGGCGATGTGCGCGGCGCTGGCGGCGCGCGAGCATGGCGTCAGCGTCGCGGTGCTGGAATGGGCGGCGTTCGGCGACCACGGCGGCAACTCGGCCTTTACCGCGGGCGCGATCCGCACCGTCTATAACGGCGTCGACGATCTGCGCGCGATCATGCCCGATCTCACCGACAGCGAGATCGCCAACACCGATTTCGGCACCTACACCGAGGACCAGTTCTTCGACGACATGGCGCGCGTCACGCAGAACCGCACCAATCCCGACATGGCCGAGCTGCTGGTCAAGCGCAGCCATCCGACGCTGAAATGGATGACGACCAAGGGCGTGCGCTTCGCGCCGATCTACGGCCGTCAGGCGTTCAAGATCGACGGCAAGTTCAAGTTCTGGGGCGGCCTCACGGTGGAAGCCGTCGGCGGCGGTCCGGGCCTCGTCGAGGCGCTGCACAAGGCCGGCGCGCGCGAAGGCATTGAGATCATGTACGAGACGCGCGCGCTGTCGCTCATCAGCGATGACGACGGCGTCAGGGGCGTCCGCGTCCAGCAAAAGGGCAAGACGAAGGAGATTCGCGCCAAGGCCGTGATCCTCGCCAGCGGCGGCTTTCAGGCCAACACCGAATGGCGCACGCGCTATCTCGGGCCGACCTGGGATCTCGCCAAGGTGCGCGGCTCGAAATTCAACATGGGCGACGGCATCCGCATGGCGATGGATATCGGCGCGCGTCCGGGCGGCAACTGGTCCGGCTGTCACGCGGTGGGCTGGGATCGCAACGCGCCGGAGTTCGGCGACCTCGCGGTCGGCGACGGCTTCCAGAAGCATTCCTATCCGTTCGGCATCATGGTCAATGCCGACGGCGAGCGCTTCGTCGACGAGGGCGCGGACTTCCGCAACTACACCTACGCGAAATACGGCCGCGTCATTCTCAACCAGCCCGGCCAGTTCGCCTGGCAAATCTTCGATCAGAAGGTCGTTCACCTGCTGCGCGACGAATACCGCATCCGCCAGGTGACGAAGGTGCAGGCCGACACGCTGGAAGAACTCGCGACCAGGCTCGACGACGTCAATCCGCAGGGCTTCCTCAACACCGTGAAGGAATGGAACGCCGCGGTGGCGCAGGAGATTCCGTTCAACCCGAACGTCAAGGACGGGCGCACGACGCGCGGCCTGAAAGTCGTCAAGAGCAACTGGGCCAACACGCTCGACAAACCGCCGTATCTCGCCTTCGCGGTGACCTGCGGCGTCACCTTCACCTTCGGCGGACTGCGCATCACCACATCGGGCGAAGTGATCAGCGTCGACGACAAGCCGATCCCCGGCCTTTACGCGGCGGGTGAACTCGTCGGCGGGCTGTTCTACTTCAACTATCCGGGCGGTTCGGGCCTCTGCGCTGGCGCGGTGTTCGGCAAGATCGCCGGCGATGCCGCCGGCGCGGCCGTCAAGGGCAAGTGAGCAGCGCGACATGAGCACCAGCCGCATTGGCTTCATCGGCCTCGGCGTGATGGGCGAGCCGATCTGCCGCAACCTTCTGAAGAAGAGCGGACTGCCGGTCACGGCGTTCGATCTCGCCGCCGAGCCGCTGGCGCGTATCAAGGCCGACGGCGGCAGCATCGCGCCGTCGGTGAAGGAGCTGTGCGCCGCGAGCGACGTCATCTTCTATTGTCTGCCGAGCGGCAAGCACGTCGAAAAGCTGTTCAGCAACGCCGGCGGCCTGTTGGAAAGCGCGCGCGCCGGACAGACCGTCGTCGATCTCGGCACCTCGCCGGTCGGACTCACGCGCGACGTCGCCAAACGGCTCGCAACAAAAAACGTCGCCTTTGCCGACGCGCCGATCGCGCGCACGCGCGAGGCCGCGATCAACGGCACGCTCAGCGTCATGGTCGGCGCGACGCCCGAGCTGTTCGCGGCAATCGAGCCGCTGATCCGCCATTTCGCCAGCGAAGTGACGCTGTGCGGCGGCACCGGCGCGGGGCAGGTGACGAAGATTCTCAACAACATGGTGCTGTTCGAGACGGTCAACGCGCTCGCCGAAGCTGCCGCCATCGCGCGGCGCAGCGGCGTCGAGCCGAAGCTGTTGTTCGAGACGCTCTCGAAGGGCTCGGCGGACAGTTTCGCCCTGCGCAATCACGGCCTGAAGGCGATGATTCCCGGCGTATTCCCCGATCGCGCCTTCTCGACCGAATATGCGCTGAAGGATCTCGGCTACGCGCTCGATCTGGCCAGAGATGTCGGCATTACGCTGCCGGGCGCGGAACTGGCGAGCGCGGTGCTGCAGCAGACCATCGATCAGGGCTACGGCGAGCAGTACTGGCCTGTCATCGTCAAGGTCGTCGATCAGGACTGAGCGTCGGGAGCACGGCGATGGCGGGTTCGGGTGTCGCTGCGGTTGAACGCGCGCTGACGATTCTGGCCGCGTTCGAGCACGACGGCGAGGCGGAGCCGCTGACGCTGGCGGCGCTGGCGCGGCGCACCGGCTTCTACAAGAGCACGCTGCTGCGCCTGATGGTGTCGCTGCAGGCGTTCGGCTACATCGTCCAGCGC
>OEIU01002262.1_pt1 | contig 10504 bp, 8 predicted proteins | sample 1539221 | NCBI WGS metagenome assembly OEIU01 (sample SAMN03792071, study PRJEB22550) | activated sludge metagenome | feature: wastewater treatment plant; material: activated sludge; isolation source: Wastewater treatment plant of a petroleum refinery complex | place: Argentina: Zarate | collected... | reverse complement strand
CGAGGTCCTTCGGCCGGTGCCGGCGCCACGGGCGGCAGGGCCGAGCCGACCCGTGGCGGCACCGCGCCCACTGTTTCGATGGGTGACACGCCCGAAGGAGCGACCGCGTCCGATGCCGAGGCAGGCACAATATTGTCTGCGGCGAAGGCCGTGACAGTTTCCGCCGCAATACCATCGGCCACCCGGGCGGCGCTCACCGGTTCGGCCTGATCGACAGGCGATGTCGACAGGCTCTCCACGGGTGCAGCCACTGCCGGCTGGGACGTGCCCGCAACCACGACGGGCGTTGGCGTGGGCTCGCTGGCGTCGATTTTTTCGGGCTGGGCCGCAGGAGCGGCTGCGGGGGCCGCCTCCCGGATCGGAGCAATCGCCTCGCCCTGCTGCGCGGGCGCAAGCGCCTGCGAGGCGGATACGGCCGCGACGTCCTCCGCCTGCGGGACGGGTGGCAATACGGTACTGGTCGACGCCGCTTCGGCCAGTTTTGTCGACACATCCGCGACCGCTACCTGCGATGGCGCCACGCTGGAAGGAACGTCCCGTGTCAACGACTGGATTGAGATGGCGGCGGCAGGTGGCTCCCGGCGTTCGGGACGCGGCGCCAGCGCCAGCGCCGTCGCAAGCGCGCCGTGCAGGACGATGGAGGCGCCGAAGGCACCGGCCCACAGCCAGCCGTCGCCCCGCAGCGGCATCCCGGCGCCCCCCCGCCCCGCCGCTCGCGCAGCGTCACCAACCGCGCGGCCACGCCGGCGGCGTCCACTTCGGCGAGGATCGCCACGAGGCTCGTCGCTGGCAGCGTCCGTTCGGCAAGGATATTGAGATAGGCGCGGTCTCCGACAGCCTGCGGCGCGATCTCCTTCAGCGCATCGAGCGAAACCGGCTGGCCGTCGAGGAACAGCGTTCCGTCGGCGGCGGCGAGCAGCAACGGACGCGGCAGTCGCTCCAGCGGCATATCCTTGCTGAAGGGGATATCGGCCGTCAGTTCGTTCTGCTTGATGAGGCTTCCGGTCGCCAGATAGAAGAGCAGCAGCAGGAAGACGATGTTGATGATCGTCAGCGAGAAATCATGACGCGCGCGCTTCGGCCTTGCGGGAATGTAGCTCATTGGCGGCCGCTCGCCGACACCAGCGTCACCGTCACGGCGGATGCGCCTTGCAGCGTCTCGGGCGCCGTGACCGGGTCCTGAACGTCGGCGGACGCGGTCGGGATGACAACGAAGGCCGTGATCCCCTGGCCGACGAGATCCTCCCCCGCCGCCGCCAGATTCTCCAGCGCCACGACCCGGCCGCCGATCCGCGCCTCGCCATGCGACAGGCGTATCGCCAGCGGACCGGTCGAAGCCCCCGCCTGCTCCGCGACGCCGGCTGCCGAGGCGGCGGCGCCGACCGGCATCAACGCGTAGGGGGAAATCTGCGACGAGAGCATGAAGAAAATGAGCAGCAGGAACATCACGTCGATGAGCGGCGTCAGCGCAAAGAAGACCCTGCGCTGGCGCTGTTTCCAGATTATGATCCGATCCGGCGCAGCCACCGGCGTCAGGCCGTCGCCGCCCGGCCGCCGAGCGGCGCAACCGGCGCATCCGTGGTACCCGGCCGCGCGGCAGGATCGGTTGGCACGCTGAAAAGCACGGCGCCGATCGCCGCCTCCATCGTCGCGCGCTCCTCCTCGACACGGGAGTCGAGCCAGACCGACACGAAGTAGAACGGGATGGCGACGGCGAGACCGGCCGCCGTGGTCAGCAGCGCGGCCCATATGCCGGTCGCCAGCGCCGCCGGATCTATCGCGCCGCCGGAAGCCGAGAGTTCGCCGAAGGCGGAGATCATGCCGATCACCGTGCCGAGCAATCCCATCATGGGCGCCGCCTGCACCACCGATTCCAGGATGCGGAGATGCCGGGACATGGTGGTGAGCTGGTCGAGCGCGGTCTGCGCGGCAAGCTCGCGCGCCCGGTCGCGGTCGTTCGGATGCCGCGCCAGCGATGCCATGGCCGCGCCGACGGTCAGTGAGGCGGGCGACAGTTGCGATCGCGCGATTTCCATCCCGCGCGCCCGGTCGCCGGCCGTCCAGACGGAGACCGCGCCCCGCGCCGCCGCCGACCGCCCGACGCCCATGCGGCCGAACTGCACGATCTTGAAGATCGTCACCGCAAGCGCCGCGATCGACACAAGGAAGAGCGCGATGAGAATCGGTCCGCCGGCCGACCGCAGCTGACCGATCAAGACTTCAAGCATCGCGACCTCCGGTCAGGAACAATGGACACTCAAAGTCCGAACTTTATCGCCGTGCGCGTGGTCGTCGCCAGCGCATCCATGCAGATCGGCGAATCCTGTCCGTCGACCACGCATTCCGTCACGTCGTTGATCAGCAGGCGCGATATGCTGGCGCATTGCCGGCCGGCGAGATCGAACTGCACGACCTTCGTCTTGTCGACCGGAAAGGCGCCGAACTGGAAGACGAGCGACTGCGAGACCTTTCCGGTCTCGTCGAAGGTGAAGACGTCGTAGGACGCCTTCTCGACGCGCTTGCCCGTCGAATTCAGCGCCACATAGGCGAGCCGGCAACTTCCGTTGAGATCCTGCGCATCGTTGAGCTCCAGCGAGAAGGACCCTTGCCCGGCATGCGCGGCGCAGCCGGCAAAGACGAGAGCGGCGGCGGCTGGAAGCGACTTTCCGTGAGCCATCGGGTATTCTCCTGAGGAGGCGGAACGCGATCGACGGGAAATGCGAAGGCCAGTCTAGCGCATGTCTCCCGAAAGTGGGAACCGGTTTCGGGATAAGACGCGCGCAAAAACAGGAAGCTGAAGCACGGCGATGCAATGGCGCGGAAATGCGCCATAAAGGCGTGCGAGCCTGCGAGCGCCGCATCACTTTGCGTTGATGGCGCTTGTGCGGGATAATGCGACGGGTCGCGGTGCGGATCGCCGGAAATGGGGCGGTTTTCGATGGTGCGTTCGATCTTGGCGGGCATGTTCTCGGCCGGTGCGCGCGGCGGGATGCGCCTGCGTCTTCTGTCCGCGCTGCTGGGCGCGTCCGGATGCGCGCTCGCCGGCGAGGCGCATGCCGAGTTCACCGTCTGCAACCAGACGCTGGATGTCGTGAATATCGCCGTCGGACAGGAAGTGGACGCAGCCTTCCAGACGGACGGCTGGTGGACGATCGGCGCGAACCAGTGCGTGAACGTCATCCGCGAGGAACTGAAGAACCGCTATATCTACATCTATGCCACCGACGTCTTCGGCCAGCCGATCCTCAGCGGCTCGACCGAGATGTGCGTGGAGAAACGGCGCTTCATCATCCGCGGCATCGAGGAGTGCTGGCAGCGCGGCCACATCGCCGCGCCCTTCTATGAAGTCGATACGCTCGAACAGGCGCGCTGGACGCTCTTCCTTTCGGGACGGACGTCGTGACCCACGCGATCGACGCAAGTTTCCGCGAGAAAAAGCAGGCTCACGCCGCGCAGCGAAAACGCCGGCTGCTGCGGAAGATCGCGGCGCTCGCCGGCGGTTTCGTCCTGCTGATCCTGGCGGCGGTCGTCTATGCGACGCTGGATCGATGGTCGTTCCGCACCTATGACGGCGATCTCGAGCCCGTCGCCGAGACCGACGACATTCCCGACGACGCGGCGGTGTTCGTTCCGGCGATCGTCGATCTGGCCGGCGATCCGATGCTGATCAGCCTGTCGAGCGGCGCCGGCGGCGGACCGAAGGTGCGCGCCGTGGCGCGGCCGGCGGATCTCGTGCAACCGGGCATCTCCGCCAACATCGACGTTCTCACGGACACCATGGTCAGTTCCAGCGAACGTTTCATGACGACGATCCCCTCCAGCCAGGAAGATTTCGCCTTCTTCCAGGCCCAGCGTTCAGCGGCGCCGTCGCCGCTGCCGGCAGCGTCCGGCGCTCCATTGGCCGCGCCGGAGGCAGTCGATCCGGCCGTCCCGGTCGATGCGTCGGCGCGCGAGACCTTCTCCGACCCGGCCGCCGGCTGGGGCGAGACCGTCGATCAGGGCGAGGCGGAGCTTCCGGAATTCAGGAAGACCGAGATCGAGAACACGACCAGCGTCGCCATCGTGACGCCCGAGACAGAACGCATCGAGGCGACATCGGATATCTTCGTCAAGGTCCTCAGCAATCGCACGCTGGACAGCATCGTGCTGGAAAACCGCTTCCGTAGCGAGGATGCGAAAAAAGCCGGAGAAGCACTGAAGACGCTGTTTTCGAGAGACGGGCTGGAAGCGGGGTTCGTGGTCGCGCTGCGCGGCTTCCGCACGGCGCGCGATCCGACCGCCATGAGCCTCATGCAGGTGTCGATCTACGCCAACGATACCTTCATCGGAACGCTGGCGCGCGACGCAGCCGGCGATTTCGTCGTCGGCGCCGACCCATGGGTGCGCGACGATCTGTTCCACTATTCCGGCGAGCCGGCCGAGGGCGGACACAAGCGGCAGTACCGCCTGCTGGACGCCATCTACTCGACGGCGGCCCGCAACAACGTGCCGACCGGCGTGATCGGCGAAGCGATCATGTATCTGTCGCGCGGACAGGATCTGAACGCCTTCGCCACGCCGGACGACCGGCTGACGCTGATCTATTCGGAAACAGGCCGCTCGGACGACGGAAGCGCCGGACGGGTGCTCTACGTCGCGGTACGCGGCGGCGAGCGCAACATGGAATGCTTCGTCTACCAGCAGAGCGGCGGCGATTTCGCCTGCGTCACCGGCGACGACCAGGTGCATTCGCTCACCATCACCAACGGCATGGTGACGCCGACCAGCGGCGTCATGACCTCCACATTCGGCCCGCGCCGCCATCCCATCCTGAAAACCGTCCGCATCCACAAGGGCGTCGACTGGGCCGCTCCCATCGGCACGCCGATCCGCGCCGCCTTCGACGGCGAGATCGTCTTTCAGGGGGACGGCGGCGACTATGGCAACCTCGTCCGCATCGCGCATTCCGACGGCCGCGAGACGCGTTACGCCCACATGTCGCGCTTCGCCATTCCGGTCGGAGCCGGCACGACGGTGAAGGCCGGGGACCTGATCGGCTATATCGGCACCAGCGGCCTTTCCACCGGCCCGCACCTGCATTTCGAGCTCTATCAGGGCGGCACCGCCGTCGACCCGCTGGGTTCCGTCGTCGCCGAAACATCGGACGGCGGCGCCGTGGAAAAGCTGACCGACCGCATCATCCATGTCGAGAGCGGCGGCAGCGCCACGGCCAAGAACCCGCTGTCGACCGCGACAGGCCTCGGCCAGTTCATCGAATCCACATGGGTCCGCATGATGAACACCTACCGGCCCGATCTGGCGCGGTCCATGTCGCGCGCCGACCTGCTGGCGCTCCGCTTCGATCCCACCATCTCGCGGGAGATGGTTCGCAATCTGGCGCGCGAGGGCGAGGCCTATCTGCGCGCCCGCGGCCACGCCATCACCGCCGGGCGCCTCTATCTCTGCCATTTCCTCGGCATGGACGGCGCGGCGAAGATCCTGTCGTCGCCCGGAAACGCCTCGCTGGCGGACGTGCTCGGCTCCGGCGTCATCAGCGCCAATCCCTTCCTGACGGGCAAGGACGCCAGCTACGTCATCGCCTGGGCGGAGAAGAAGATGAGCGGTCGCGCGCCGCGCGTCGCCACCGCGCCCACAGTAGAGGTGCGCGAAGTCAAGCAGACGTCGGCCGAATTCGCGAAGTACAAGACGGCTCTGACCGAACTCGTCAAATCGCTGACGAGCGATATCTGATCGTTCAGTTCACCTCGTAGCTGAACCGGCCGTCGACGACGTCGATCTTCGCGCTGGTGATCTCCTCCTTCTCGAGACTTCGATTGAGGAAGTAGCGCGACAGTTCCGGCAGCAGCGTGTTGGTGATGATGTTGTCGATCATGCGCCCGCCGGAATCGGGATTGTCGCATTGGGCGACGATGTGATCGACCACCGCATCGCTGTATTCGAGCTCGGCGTCGTGATTGTCCGCGACCCGTCGCCTGATGCGGTCGAGCTGCAACCGGACGATACCGGCGAGCATGGCCGCCGACAGCGGGAAATAGGGGATCGTCACGATGCGCCCGAGCAGCGCCGGCGGGAAGTGCCGCGTCAGATAGGGCCTGAGCGCGGTGTTCAGCGTCTCCGGATCGGGCTTCGTCTTGCCGTCCTCCGCCATCTGCATGATGACCTCCGTGCCGACATTGGAGGTGAGGATGATCAGCGTGTTCTTGAAATCGATCCGCCGCCCGGTGCCGTCCTCCATCTGCCCCTTGTCGAACACCTGGAAGAAAAGCTCGTGAACGTCGGGATGCGCCTTCTCGACCTCGTCCAGCAGCACGACGCTGTAGGGCTTGCGCCGCACTGCCTCCGTCAGCCTGCCGCCCTCGCCATAGCCGACATAGCCGGGCGGCGCGCCCTTCAGCGCCGAGACGGTATGCGCCTCCTGGAACTCGCTCATATTGATGGTGATCATGTTCTGCTCGCCGCCATAAAGCGATTCCGCCAGCGCCAGCGCCGTCTCCGTCTTGCCGACGCCGGAGGGGCCACAGAGCATGAACACGCCGATGGGCTTGTTGGGATTGTCGAGCTTGGCGCGGTTGGTCTCGATGCGCTTGGAGATCATCCTGAGACCGTGATCCTGGCCGACGACACGACGGCCCATGATCTCGGCGAGTTGCAGGACGGTCTGCACTTCGTCCTTCACCATGCGGCCGATGGGAATGCCGGTCCAGTCGGACACGACGGATGCGACCGCCGGCTCGTCGACATGGGCATAGATCATGCGCCGCGCGGCATCGATGCCTTCGAGTTGCTCCAGCCGCGACTTGAGTCCTGCGCGAGGCTCCTCCACCACTTCGGGATCGCCGTCCACGGGCGCAGCGGCATCGGCGGACATTTCGCCAGCGGGGGCGGCCGTGTTGTCGACGTCGGCGCCTGAAGCCTCAGCGGCCTTCGCCATTCTGCCACGGAAGGCGACGATCTCGTCCACCAGAGCGCGTTCCTTCTGGAACTCCGCTTCGGCCTCGGCCAGACGCTTTTCGGTGTCGGCGATCTCGGCCGTCAGCTCGGCGATGCGTTCCTCGTCCTCGAGACCGAGTTCGCCTTCCCGGGACTGGGTTTCAAGTTCGCGGCGCATCGCCTCGATCGAAGCTTTCAGGTCCGCGATAAGGGCCGGCGTGGTGGACTGGCTGATGGCGACACGGGCGCAAGCCGTGTCGAGCAGGCTGACGGCCTTGTCGGGAAGCTGGCGCGCCGGAATGTAGCGGGCGGAAAACGTCACCGCCGCCTTCACAGCCTCGTCCGAGATGCGCACGCCGTGATGCTTCTCCATGGGTGCGAGAATGCCGCGCAGCATGGTCACGCAGCGCTCGATCGACGGCTCGTCCACGTTCACCGGCTGGAAGCGCCGCGTCAGCGCGGGGTCCTTCTCGAAATACTGGCGGTATTCCGCCCATGTCGTCGCGCCGATGGTGCGCAGCGTGCCGCGCGCCAGGGCGGGCTTGAGCAGATTGGCGGCATCGCCCGTCCCCTGCTGGCCGCCGGCCCCGATCAGCGTATGCGCCTCGTCGATGAACAGGATGACCGGCGTGGGCGAGGCCTGCACTTCGTCGATGACGGAACGCAGCCGCTGCTCGAACTCGCCCTTCATCGACGCGCCGGCCTGCATCAGCCCGATGTCCAGCGCGCAGAGCCGCACGCCCTTCAGCTGCGGCGGCACGTCGCCCGCCGCGAGCCTTTGCGCAAAACCCTCCACCACCGCCGTCTTGCCGACGCCGGCCTCGCCGGTGAGGATCGGATTGTTCTGCCGGCGGCGCATAAGGACGTCGATGATCTGGCGGATCTCGTCGTCGCGGCCGACCACCGGGTCCATCTTGCCGGCCGCCGCCTGCGCCGTCATGTCGACGGAGAAGCGGTCGAGAGCCGTGGTGCCGCGCGCGGCAGGCGTGTCCGCGCCCGGCGCGCCGGCCGGCCGTGCGCTCAAGCCCGAACCGTCCATCGGCCGCAGATTCTCCTCGTCCGACTGCCCCCAGACCTTGCGGGATTCGGCTGCGAGAAGATCGTCGTTGATCTGCCCGAACTGCGGAGAGAGCTGCTGCAGCGCGCGGCGCAGTTCGCGCGATTTCAGCGCGCCGAGCAGAAGATGCCCGGTGCGTATCTGCGTCTCGCCGAAGAACAGCGTCGCATAGTACCAACCCCGGTCGAGCAGATCCGTGATCTGGTTGGAGATGCCCGGCATCTCGGTTTCCTGCTTGCGGAAGCCGTCGATGGTCGCGGCGATGTCCTTGAGCAGTTTCGCCCGGTCGAGCTTGTAGTGGTCGACGGTGAGCGAGAGGTCGGATCGATCGTTGGCGAGAATGTGGTTGAACCAGTGCGCGATCTCGAGGTTTCGGTTGCCGGCGCCCTTGGCCTGCCTGAGCGCCTGCATGAAGGCGTCGTAACCGACCCGGTTGAGCTTGCCCGTCACGGTTTCGAGGCTGATGTCGCTCATGTCCCTGCCCTCCCCTTTCGGCTGGCGGCGTCGCGTCTGGCGCGCGCCCCGGCGGCGGCGCGCCTCTGTTCCATCGGGTTGAAACGGGCGTCGCTGAGATAGGCCGGCGCACCAGCGCCCGGCTTCTTCGGCGCGATCCACGAGGTCCAGCCCAGTTGACCGGACTTTCCAAGCTCCACGGCCGGCGCGAGGTCGGCCCGGAGCGCCAGTTCCATGTCAAAATCGGCGCGATGGCCGACATAGAAGAAGACGAGGTCCACCAGATTCTCGAAACGCGCGCCGGAGGGCAGGAAATTCCTGTATTCCTCCAGCGTGCCGGCGACGATGCGGACCCGTATCTTGTCGTTGATGCTGTAGGCGCGGGTGCCCACGAAACTGTCCACGCCGAGCGTCGAACCTTGCCTGCCGATCGCCGTCAGGTCGCCCGCCTCGAAGATCAGCCAGCTTCCGACGCGTTCAATCACATCGACATCGACGCCGAACACTCCCTTCAGCAGGTGCTGCAGCCGCGTCGCGCTCTTGACCTGCGCGCCCGCCAGTCCGGCGAACTGCACCTTGGCGATGTCGGGCACGGAATCGCGATTGCGGTGCGCGGCGGTCCCCACGCCATCCATCGCGCCGACATAGGCGAAGAAGCGGTCACTCGCCGGACGGTCCCAATGCGCGATCGGACGCGCATCCGCCCAGGCGCGGAAGAAGAGCTGCTGGAACCTGTTGGCGAAAATATCGGTGAAGCGCGCGAATGACGCATCGTGCTGGTTGCTCCAGGTGAAGGCCTCGATCGTCGTGCTGAGCGGCAAGGCCCCCTGCGGGCCGAAGAAACCCAGAAAGCGTGTCCTGACCGTAGGCACTCCGGCCGCGCCCCATTCGGCCGCCTCGATATTGTTGTCCGAGAAATCGAGGAAAGGATTCTGGCCGAGCCTGACGACGTCTTCGCTCGGAACCGTGCTCTGACCTATTTTCGGCTTTTCGGCCGAAGACCGCTCCAGTTCGCGCATCGCGCCGAAGAAGTCGAAACGATGCGGCTCGGCTTCGAGCTTCTTCCGGTAGCTCATAGCAGCCGCCCGAGGCCGGAACGCGGGGGCCAGCGCTTCACCACGCCGCGCTGCTGCGATTCGATCACCGTCTGGGTGAAGGTGTTGATCGCGGCATATTCTGCGAAGAAGCGGTCGAGCACCGCGCCGATCAGCATGATGCCGGTACCCTCGAAGGCCCGCTCGTCGAACGTCACCGCGACCTCGATGCCGCGCGCCGCGTTGAACCCGTTCTCCTGCCGGATGCGGCGGACGATCGGCCGGGAGGAGATGCCCTGGATGCCGCGGATGCGCCGCTCCGTCACCACATCGGAAAGGTCGGCGAAGAGCGCCAGCAATTCCTTCAGCCCCGCTGCCCGATCCTGCGGGTTGCGGTCGACGAGGCCGAGATGGTTGAGCGACAGGATGTTGATGAGCGCCCACGCGACTTCGCCGGACCGCATGCCGCCCCGGTGCCGCCATTGCGCCGCGACCAGCGATTCCCGCGGCGGCGTCGGACCCGCGACGCAGCGCAGCGGCAGCGCCGTATCGTCGATCAGGAAGAAATCCGCGCCGGATTCGCCGACCGGCAGATGCTCGGTCAGGTGCCGGTTCGAGACCAGCGCGCGCACGCTGAGTTCGTGGATCCGCCGCTCCGCATCGATGCCGGCCGGCTCGCGCAGCGAGATGAACATCTCCGTGCCGACATAATTGCTGCGCTGCCCGAAGCGGCGTTCCTGCGCCGTCTCGCGGCGCGGCATCCGGCGGGCGGTGTAGAAGATCGCGTCGTCGACGCGCATGCCGCCGGCCGGCAGGCTGTAGAGCGGAAACACCGGCACCTTCTCCCGCTCGCCGCTGTAATGGGCGAACACGTCGACGATGCGATGCGCCTCGAAATCGAGCCAACGGCTGCGATCCGGAATGACGTGGTGCTCATGCTCGCGCGTCGACACCGGCACCCGCGCGCACTGCATCTCGAACAGGTTCGCGGCGGGCGCGGCATAAAGCGAAAAGAGCGAGGGATTGACCA
>OEIU01002261.1_pt1 | contig 10512 bp, 5 predicted proteins | sample 1539221 | NCBI WGS metagenome assembly OEIU01 (sample SAMN03792071, study PRJEB22550) | activated sludge metagenome | feature: wastewater treatment plant; material: activated sludge; isolation source: Wastewater treatment plant of a petroleum refinery complex | place: Argentina: Zarate | collected... | reverse complement strand
GGAGCCGCAGGACACCTTGTTGCGCTCGCCCGGATTGCCGTCGGCCCCGAGAAGGAATTTCGGCACGATGAAGAGCGAGATGCCCTTGGTGCCTTCCGGCGCGCCCTCGATGCGGGCGAGCACCAGATGGACGATGTTGTCGGAGAGATCGTGCTCGCCGGCCGAGATGAAGATCTTCTGGCCGGATATCCGGTAGCTACCGTCGCCGTTCGGAACGGCCTTGGTGCGGAGCAGGCCGAGATCGGTCCCGCAATGCGGCTCCGTCAGGTTCATCGTGCCGGTCCAGACGCCCTCGGCCATCTTCGGCACGTAGGCTGCCTTCTGGTCGTCGGAGCCATGCGCGATGATCGCGGCGATGGCGCCCTGGGTCAGCCCCGGATACATCATGAACGCCATGTTGGCGGCGCTCATATATTCGCCGACCGCCGAGTGCACGGTGTAGGGCAACCCCTGCCCGCCATGCTCGGCAGGCACCGCGAGGCCAAGCCATCCGCCGTCGCGATACTGGCGATAAGCATCCTTGAAGGCGGCAGGCGTCGTCACGGTACCGTCGTCGGCGCGCTTGCAGCCTTCGATGTCGCCGATACGATTGGTGGGCTGGATCACTTCCTCGGCGAGTTTCGCGCCTTCTGCGAGGATCGCGTCGAGCATGTCGGCGCTGGCGTCGGAAAAGCCCGGAAGGTTCGCGTAGCGCTCGTAGCCGAGCACGTCCTTGAGCACGAAAAGGGTATCTTCGACCGGCGCGCGGTAGCTCGGCATGCGTTCCTCCACGTGAGACGCGTCACGACGGAAGGCGTCGTGGCGCTGCATCCTAAATAATTGACGTTTGCGTAAACGTCAATTGGAGCCCGCATGGAAAAGCAGGGGGTGCGGCCGCCAGCGTCCGCACCGAAAGCGCGTTCAGCTCGCGAGCCGGGCCGTGCCGTTGCCGGCGAGCCTCTCGCGAAGCTGCGCCACGAGCGCCGACAGTTCCTCGATCGCCTCGTCGACCGATTGGCGCTGCTTGTGCAGGCGCGTCAACTGCTTCTCCGACTTTTCGAGCGTCAGCCTAAGCTGGCGCGCATTCGTACCGGAAGGATCGTAGAGATCGATCATCTGCTTGACGTCGCGCAGCGAGAAGCCGACGCGGCGGCCAAGCAGGATCAGTTGCAGCCGCGTCTTGTCGCGACGGGTATAAAGGCGGGTGACGCCGTCACGCTTCGGATTCAACAGACCCTTGTCTTCATAGAAACGAAGCGTGCGGAGCGAGACGCCGAACTGGCGGGCAAGATCGCCGATCCGGAAGAACGCATCGCGATCGTCGGCGTTTTCGGAAACAAGCTCATTATGCGCGGTCGGCTCGACGCCGGCCGAAGCTAGGAGAGTCATGGCGCTATCACGCGAGCGAGGCTCGCGTCCTTTTCCTTGGGGCAAACTGCAGGCGGGCCGCACATCCTTCGACGCACAGCCCACGGCAAGCCAAATGTTACGTTTACGTAAAGGTAGAGCATCGCCGCGACGGCTGCAAGCCTTGCCGCATGCGACAAAAGGGCAAAAAACCTGAACGGCGGAAAGGCTCAGGTAAGATTGGTTAACGGCTTGTTTACCACACTCGGCGAAATGTGTGCGTGTCGGTCCTCCGTGTTTATCCTGTATCGAATTGTTCACGGCTTTTCGGACGGGGGGTTAAAAGCCCCGGAAGAATGCCCTTCCGCCGCAACGCGCGGTCACGTCCGTCCCGACAGGGAAGAGCGAAGCTGGCAAGCCAGCAAAACGGCGAACGGACGCTATGATGGACGGCAGGCGCACCTATCTCGATACTCTCAATGCCGGACGGCAGCGGCGCGCGGCGACCACGCTCGACGATCTGAACCGCTCGCTCGAACTGCTCGGCGAAAGGCTGGAGCGGCGCGGCGGGGATGCGCCCCGGGGCGGCTCGCAGGGCCACCACGCCCGGCCGGGCTGGTCTTCGGTCGAGGAAACCGTGGCGGCGCCGAAGACGCTTCCTTCCTGGCGGGAGGAGAAGAACATGTCGCGCGACGACGCCTATCAGGCCACGACGGGGCGGCTCGCAGCGGAAGTGAAAGGCCTGCGCGACGAACTGCGCCACCAGATGACGGCAGGCCTGCAGCGCGAATTCGACAGCCTGCGCAGCGATCTTTCCCGCGCCTATTCGGCATCCGGCCCTAACAATGGCGGCAAGCTGGCCGACGAACTGGAGCGCATCTCGGACTCCATCCGGACCCTTTCCAGCCGCAGCGACGACAAGGGCGTCAACCTGCTGAGGCTCGACATCGAGCAGCTGCGCGCCGAGCTCGATTCGCTCGCCCGCGAAGACACGGTGCGCTCCATGGACAGCCGCTGGGACCAGTTCGACCGCCGGTGGAACGAACTCGAACACCGCATCGACGCGAAATCGGCCTCCGACCCTGCCTTGCAGGCGCTCGCCGATAGGCTTCAGCAGATCACGGATGCCGTCAACAACCTGCCGGAATCGCTGTCGCTGCGCTCGCTCGAGGACAAGGTGCGGACGCTGGCCGGTTCGGTCGACCATTTCTCGCAGCAGGACGGACGCGCTCCGCAATTGCTTGCCGCGATCGAGCAGCGACTCGACGAAATATCCCGCGCCATCGTCGCTTCGGCGTCCGCGCCGGCCGCGACACTCGATTTCGAACCGATAGACCGCATAGAGCGCCGCATCTCCTCGCTTGCCGAACAGCTCGACGATCTGGCGACGCGCGGCGCCTCGACGGAGATCATCGACCGGCTGAACGCGCTGTCGCTGCGCATCGACGACGTCGCCCGCCAGGCAGAGGTTCCGGCCAAGTCGGTCGAGAAGCTCGCAGGCCAGCTCGCCATCATCGCCGACCGCATCGACTCCGGCTCGACCCTGCCGAACGCCGACGAGCTGATGCGCGGCATCGAGAACCGCTTCGACCAGTTCGCGGACATCATGGAGCGGCGGCAGGACACGGCGCTGGAAGCCAGCCACGCCATGTTCCGCGATCTGGAATCGCGCCTCTACGACGTGATCTCGAAGCTCGACCAGCGCCCGGAGCCGCCGGCCGTCGACAATAGCGGCCTGATGGACGCGATCGACGCAAGGCTGGCCGATTTTTCCCAGCGGCTCGAAGACCGCAAGGCGGACATTCTGGACGACCGGGCCGTGCGTGAGCTCGAAGCCAAGATCGACACCATTTCCAGCCGCTTCGACAGCGCCCCGGCTTTCGTACCCCAGGTCGATCCCGACGTCATCCGCAATCTGGAATCGCAGATCGCCGGCCTCTCCGCCTTCCTGTCCAGGCCGGAACAGCCGATGCCGGCGCTGGACGACATCGCGCCGCGCCTCGACGAGATGGAAAAGGCGATCCGCGGCAATCGCGACGTGGTCATGGATGCCGCACGCCGCGCGGCGGAGGATGTCGCACGCACTTTCTCCGGGCCGCAGGCGGATACAAGCGCGGTGGAAGGGCTGGCGCAGGACCTGAAGGCGCTGGAAGCGATCACCAAGCGGTCGGACGACCGCAACTCCAAGACTTTCGAGGCGATCCACGACACGCTGCTCAAGATCGTCGACCGTCTCGGCTCGGTGGCAGCCGCCTCAGCAACTTCGTCGTCGAAGCCCGTGCCGGCGCCCGTCGCTGCAAAGGTGTCGGTGAAGGATGCGCCGTCCATCGTTCCGACGGAGATCATGGCCGCGCCCGATACCGGCGACAGCCTCGCATCCGTGGTGCAAACGGAAAACGCCACGGCGGAACTGGTGGCGGCTCCGGCGGCCGACGAAGCCCAAGCGGCATCCGCGGGCAAGCGGCGGTCGATGTTCAGCGGCCTTGGAAGCGCCTTCTCCCGCAAGAAGAAGAAGGCGGCCGATGCGCCTGCGGCCGAGGGCGCGGATTTGCAGACCGGGGGCGAGACGGTTGTGGTCGATCTCGACCAGCCGCTCGACCCCAAGATCGCCAATCGTCCGATGCAGCCGGGCTCCGGCACGCCGGACCTGTCCCGGATCATGAAACGCGTGCGCGAGGAACGCGCGCAGCAGCCGGCCAGGCGCGAGGATGCCGACGCCGCCAAGTCGGACTTCATCGCAGCGGCGCGCCGCGCCGCGCAGGCGGCGGCGGCCGAAGCCGAGGTGCTGAAGCGCCACTCCGATATCGCCGGTCCGAGCCGGGGCTTCAGCCTGGGCCAGCTTCTCAAGGCCCGGCGCAAGACCATCCTGATGGGAGCGGCGGCCGTGATGATCGCGCTCGCCGGCCTGCAGCTCAGCAAGGCCTTCCTGTCGGACAAGAACGTCGTGACGGGCGGCAATGCGGTGGTGGAGTCGACGAAGGCGAAGACCGCCGAACTTCCGGCGAAGCCCGTGCAGGACAAGGCGGCCGCGAATCCGGATGGCGATGCGTTCGAGAGCACCGCGCTGCCGATCGCCGAGCCGAAGCCGGCGGTTTCGGGCGCGGCCGAAGACATGGACGAGAGCAGCACCGCTTCCGTCGCAGCCGAGCAGCAGCCGGCCCCGGCGATGGCCGAGGAGACGAATGTGGCAATGGCCGGCCCCGCCGCGACGGCGGAGCCGGCAAACCCCGCCGCTGATGTCGATCCGTCGACCGTTTCGGCTGCGCTGGAGCCATCGCCGGAGCCCGAGCCGGTCGTCACCGCGCCGGCCGCCACCGTCGCGAGCACTCCTGCCGATACCGGACCGATCGCATTGCGCGAGGCGGCGGACTCCGGTGATCCGAAGGCCATGTTCGAGATCGGCGCACGCTATTCCGAGGGCCGGGGTACGAAGGCGGACAACGCCAAGGCCGCCGAATGGTACGAGCGCGCGGCCGAACTCGGCGTCGCGCCGGCGCAGTACCGTATCGGCAACATGTACGAGAAGGGCGTCGGCGTCACCCGCGACCTGAAGAAGGCCAAGACCTGGTACCAGATGGCCGCCGAACAGGGCAATGCGAGCGCCATGCACAATCTCGCCGTGCTGTTCGCGATGGGAGCCGACGGTACGACCGACAACGACTCCGCCGGCCGCTGGTTCACCAAGGCCGCAGAGCTTGGGGTAAAGGACAGCCAGTTCAACCTCGGCATCCTCTCCGCCAAGGGCGTCGGCGTACCGCAGAACCTGGAAGAATCCTACAAGTGGTTCGCACTCGTGGCGAAAAGCGGCGACAAGGATGCCGCCCAGAAGCGTGACGAGGTGGCCAACGCCTTGCGCCCGGAGCAGCTGCAGCGCGCCCGCGCCTCGGCCGAACTCTGGAAGCCGAAGGAACTCGACCTCGAGTCCAACGACATCGCCATTCCCGACGCCTGGAGGGAGAGCCCTGCGAAGACCGCCAGCATCGACATGAAGCAGGCCGTGCGCAACATCCAGCTCATCCTGAACAAGAACGGCTACGATGCGGGCAGCGCCGACGGCGTGATGGGCGCGAAGACGACCGAAGCGATCACCCGGTTCCAGAAGGACAACGGGATGCAGCCCACCGGCAAGGTGACGGAGGAGCTCGTCCGGGCGCTGCTGGCCAAGAAATAGTCCACCCAGCCGACGGCTTAACCTTCATTTTCGAAAGACGGTAGAATATTCGCCGATCGGCCGATTGCGGTTTGACTTCGCCGCAATGTGGGCGCAAGACCCGTCTAGAGCTCTCACGCTGGGACGGGAAAATCGCGTGCGGGTACGGGCGCTTAGGGCAATAATCGGTCAGGTCTGACGGGTGGGTATCTATCTCCCCATCGCCGAGATGTCGGTCAACGTTTTCGTCCTGCTGGCGATGGGCGCAGCGGTCGGATTCCTGTCGGGCATGTTCGGCGTCGGCGGCGGCTTTCTGATCACGCCGCTCCTGATCTTCTACAACATCCCGCCCGCGATCGCGGTCGCCACCGGGGCCAATCAGGTCATCGCCTCATCCTTTTCCGGCACGCTTGCACATCTCAAGCGCGGCACGGTGGACATCAAGCTGGGCCTCGTCCTGCTCGCCGGAGGCGTCGTCGGCTCGTCCATCGGCGCCTATGTCTTCGCGATCCTGCGTTCGTTCGGCCAGCTCGATCTGGCGATCTCTCTGCTCTACGTCGTCTTTCTCGGCACCGTCGGCGGCCTGATGCTGATCGAGAGCCTCAACGCGATCCGCCAGGCGCGCGGAGGCGCCGCACCGCCCCTCAAGAAATCCGGCCAGCACAACTGGATCCTGCGCCTGCCGCTCAAGATGCGCTTCCGCGCCTCCAAGCTGTTCGTCAGCGTGATACCCGTTCTCGGGCTGGGCGCCGGAATCGGCTTTCTCGCGGCCATCATGGGCGTCGGTGGCGGCTTCATCATGGTGCCGGCGCTGATCTACCTCCTCAAGGTGCCGACGAATGTCGTCATCGGCACCTCGCTGTTCCATATCATGTTCACCACCGCCTACACGACGCTGGTGCAGTCGACGCTGAACCAGACCGTCGACATCGTGCTCGCCTTCCTGCTGATGGTCGGCGGCGTGGCCGGGGCGCAATACGGCGCGAAGATGGGCCAGCGCCTGCGTGGCGACCAGTTGCGCGCGCTCTTGGCGGCGTTGGTTCTGGCGGTCGCGCTGCGCCTCGCCTTCGACATGTTCGCCGCGCCCGGCAGCGCTTATCTCATCGCCTCGCCGGACGGGAGGTAGCGATGCACCGCGCTGCGCTCCTTGTCGGCATGACGCTGGCCTTCGTGCCGGCCCTGTGTGCCGCGCCGATGCAGGCGCTTGCCCAGCAGGACGCGCCCGCGCAGCTGCCCGAGAACATCCAGATCGGCCTGTCGACCAACCGCGTGACGATCACCTCTGATTTCTCCGGCGCGGACCTGACGATCTTCGGCGCGATCGACAATGCCGATCCGCAGATCAGCCGCCAGGGCGGCTATGACGTCATCGTCGTCCTCGAAGGGCCTGCACAGCCGCTGGTGATCTGGCGTCGCGCGCGGATCCTCGGGGTCTGGGTCAACGCCCAGTCGCAGAGCTTCGTCAACGTGCCCCTCTCCTATTCGGTGGCGACCACGCGCGCGCCGCAGGACATCACCAACCCGGACAGCTACAAGCGCCTGTCGCTCGGCGCTTCCTATATCTATCTGCAACCGGCAGACCGCGCCGGAGATGCGGCCACCATTGCCGAATTCACCGCCGCCCTGCGCGAGCGGAAGCTCGCGGTGGGCCTTTACAGCGAGAATATCGGCGGCGTGCAGTTCCTGTCGCAGACGCTTTTCCGCGCGACGCTCAACCTGCCGCCGAACGTTCCGGTCGGAACCCACAAGGCACGCGCGTTTCTGTTCCGCAATGGCGAGTTCATGAAGGAAACCTCGTCCAGCCTCGCCATCGTCAAGGCCGGCTTCGAGCAGACAGTGTATCGCACGGCGCACGAGGAGAGCTTCCTCTACGGTCTGTTCGCCATCGCGATCGCCATGCTCACCGGCTGGATGGGCCGGCTGATCTTCCGCAAGGATTGATCAGGGAGATCGCAAATCCGCGGTCCGGCCCGGCGCAAGCGCCGCCGACATGCTTCGTCGTCGCTCATCGCCGCTCCGTTTCGGGTGATGCCTAACCGGGGAACAGAACCGACCGGTTGAGCGCGTAGACGCGCTCGGCACCGAGCACATGCGCCTTGAAGGAGCGCCAGTCGAACAGGCCGGCATAGGCGCGGTCGAGCACGTTGAGGGAGCCTGTCAGCGCGCCGAAGGCCGGCATGATCATGCGCAGCCCGTCGCTGGCGAAACAGGGGCGGCGCACGGACTTGCCCTGCCGCACGATGCGGGCACCCGGATGGAGATGACCGGCGATCTCGCCGGCGAATTGCCCGGCGGTCGGCTCATGGCGGAAGGTCAAGGCACCGAGCGCAACCTCCGTGACGCTGGTTCCTGACAGGTTCTCCGGCGCGTCGGGATCGTGGTTGCCGGTCACCCACAACCACTCGCGGCCGCGCATCATCTTCTCCAGCCGGTCGCGGAAGATCGACGGCATGTGCGAGGAGCCGACGCGGTCGTGAAAGCTGTCGCCGAGGCTGACGACGATACGCGGGTCGAAATCCGCGATCACCGATTCCAGCTTCGTCAGCGTTTCTGCCGTGTCATAGGGCGGAAGGAACACGCCGCGCCGGGCATAGGCGGAGCCTTTTTCGAGATGCAGGTCGGACACGGCGAGCAGGCCATGGCCGGGAAAGAACAGCGCGCCCCGCCGGTCGCAGAACGCCTCTTCGCCGGCGATCGCGGCGGTGGCGGAAAACGTCTCCGCCTCGTATCGTCGCGCCAGCATCAGCCCATCGCCTCTTCTATCAGGTCGTCTTCGGTGTCCTGCAGCAGCGCGTCGGCCGCGCCGCCGTTCACCCGCTCCTTGCCGATGTCGAGCATGATCGGCACGGCGAGCGGGGAAATACGCTCAAGGTGCTTATGCACGATTCGACCCTTGACGCGCGACAGCATTTCGGCGAGCCGGTGAATGTCGAGCAGGCCGGTGGCGGCGTCCGCCCGCGTCGCCTTGAGCAGGATATGGTCTGGCTCGTGCGCTCGCAGAACGTCGTAGATCAGGTCGGCCGACACCGTCACCTGCCGGCCGGTCTTCTCTTGCCCGGGATGGCGCTTCTCGATCAGGCCCGAGATCACGGCACAATTGCGGAAGGTGCGCTTGAGCAGCCAGCTCTCCGCCAGCCAGGCTTCCAGATCGTCGCCCAGCATGTCCTCGTCGAAGAGGTCGGCGAGCGCGACGCGGCGCGTGTCCACCATCTCGCCTACATCGCGCATCGACCACACCGCGATCGCATAGTCCGATGCCACGAAGCCGAGCGGCTGGACGCCCATGCGCTCCATCCGCCGCGTCAGCAACATGCCGAGCGTCTGATGCGCCAGACGGCCCTCGAACGGATAGGCGACCATGTAGAAACGGTTGCCGCGCGGAAAGGTCTCGACCAGCAGGTCGCCGCGCCTGGGCAGCACCGACTTGTCGCGCTGGAGGCGCAGCCATTCCGAGACCTGGTCGGGCAGGCCCTGCCAGCGCTTCGGGTCGGCCAGCATGCCGCGCACCTCGTCGGCGAGGTAGGTCGAGAGCGGGAACTTGCCGCCGGCATAGACAGGAATGCGGGCGTCCTGCCCGGTCGCGTTGGAGACGAAGCACTCGTTCTCGCGGATGCCCTCGAACTTGAGCACCTTGCCGGCGAAGAGGAAGGTGTCGCCGGGCGCGATGGTCTCGAGGAAGCCTTCCTCGATCTTGCCCAGCCCCGGCCCGCCGCGTCCCGCCGCGCCTCGACCGGAGCGAACGTAGCGGACATTGAGATAGGCCGCCTCGACGATCGTGCCGACATTGAGGCGGTACTGCTGGGCGACGCGCGGATGGCTGATGCGCCATGTGCCGTCCTTGGTCAGCCGGATGCGGGCATAGCGCTCATAGGTGCGCAGCGCATATCCGCCCGTGGCGACGAAATCGACCGCCTGGTCGAAGATTTGCCGGTCGAGTCGGGCATAGGGCGCGGCGGAGCGGACCTCGTCAAAGAGATCGTCCGCTCGAAAGGGTTCGGCGCAGGCGCAACCGAGGATGTGCTGGGCGAGGACGTCGAGCGACCCGTCGACCAGCGGCGGCGTATCCTGCGCGCCGAGATAGTTGGCCTCGAGCGCGGCGCGGCATTCCATCACCTCGAAACGGTTGGCCGGAACGAGGATCGCGCGCGACGGCTCGTCCATGCGGTGGTTGGAGCGGCCGATGCGCTGCGCCAGACGGCTCGCCCCTTTCGGCGCGCCGACATGGACGACGAGGTCGACATCACCCCAGTCAATGCCGAGGTCCAGCGTCGACGTCGCGACGATGGCACGCAGCGAGCCCGCCTCCATCGCCTTTTCCACCTTGCGCCGCTGGGCGACGTCGAGCGAGCCGTGATGCAGCGCGATCGGCAGGCCGTCCTCGTTGATCCGCCAGAGCTCCTGGAACAGCATCTCGGCCTGGCTGCGCGTGTTGACGAAGAGCAGCGTCGTCCTGTGCCTGCGGATCTCGTCATAGACGGCGGAAATGGCATAGCGCGCCGAGTGCCCCGCCCACGGCACGCGCTCTTCCGTTTCGAGGATCGTGATGACGGGTTTGGCGCCGCCTTCGACCGTGATCAGGTCGGCCATCTCGCCCGCCCGCTCCTGCGGCACCAGCCAGCGCCTCAACTCGTCGGGTTCGGCGACGGTCGCCGAAAGGCCGACGGTCTGGAGCCGGGGCGCCAGCCGGCGCAGCCGCGCGAGGCCGAGTGCCAGGAGATGGCCGCGCTTGGATGTGACCAGCGAGTGCAGTTCGTCCAGCACGACATAGCGAAGCCCCGCGAAGAACCGCCCGGCATCCTTGGTCGAGATCAGCAGCGCGAGTTGCTCGGGCGTGGTCAAGAGGATGTCGGGCGGATCGAGCTTCTGGCGCTGGCGCTTGTGGGTCGGCGTGTCGCCAGTGCGGGTCTCGATCGTGACCGGCAGCCGCATCTCCTCGACCGGCTTGCCAAGATTGCGCTCGATGTCGACGGCGAGCGCCTTAAGCGGCGAGATGTAGAGCGTGTGGATGCCGCGGAATGCCTCGCCCGGCTTGCGCT
>OEIU01002259.1_pt1 | contig 10530 bp, 6 predicted proteins | sample 1539221 | NCBI WGS metagenome assembly OEIU01 (sample SAMN03792071, study PRJEB22550) | activated sludge metagenome | feature: wastewater treatment plant; material: activated sludge; isolation source: Wastewater treatment plant of a petroleum refinery complex | place: Argentina: Zarate | collected... | reverse complement strand
AGGCGATACCGCCATGCATCTGAATAGCTGTAGCGGCGACCTTCGAGAACGCTTCAGCACAGGCGAACGCAGCGAGACTGATTGCTCCCTCAGCCTGATTGGTCGTAGCAGCAAGTTCTTCGGCCGCGTGACGCGCTGCTGATGTGGCGGATTCAACCTCGATCAAAAGATCGGCGGCCATGTGCTTGATGGCCTGAAACCCGCCGATCGGCCGGCCGAACTGGAGGCGGGTTCTGGGGTAACGGACCGTCATGTCAAAGAGGCGCCGTGCCCCGCCCGCCTGCTCGCCCGCCAGCGCAACCAGCGCGAGATCGAGCGCGCTCTGGACCGCGGGCCAGCCCATGCGTCCGATCTGCCGCGCAGGCGTGTCCATAAAATCCAATCGCGCAAGACGCAGCGTGCGATCAAAACTCGGCAGAGCCCTGCGCGTGAGGCCGGTTGCATCGGCAGCGACCTCAAAGAGGCCCAAGCCGTCTTCGGCTTTTGCGACCACAAAAATCACATCGGCAATCTGACCGTGGGTGACATAGGAGGCAGCGCCATCAGGAGTCGTACGGCAATTTCCAGCCCGCGCCGATACCGCAACTCCCGCCGGCGTCCATGTGCCGCTCTCGCCTGTCATCGCCACGGTCGCAATCGTCGTTCCAGCCGCGATGCCGGGCAGCAGCCTTCGCTTTGCGTCCTTGTCGCCGCTCGCCATCAGAAGACCTGCAGCAAGAACGCCGCTCGACAGCAACGGCGAACACAGAAGCGCCGCACCGGTCTCCTCCATCACGAGTTCGAGTTCGACCGGACCAAGCCCCGTGCCGCCATATTCCGTATCGACAATGAGTCCGGTGACGCCAAGGCTGACAAGCTGTTTCCAGAGCGCCGGATCGTAGCCCTCGGCCGTCTCCATCGTCGCACGAACGGCTGCCTCGGAGCTGAGGTTGCGCATCAGCGCGCGCACGGCATCGCAGATCGCAGTCCGTTCCTCTACGGACGTCATTGTCATGATGGGACGATCCTCCCGCATCATCGTTTGCACAGCGGATCAGTTGTCCGCCTTGGCAAACACTATAGCGGGAACAATGCCGTCACAAACACCTATCGCACCACGCCGGACATTACGCCCGGCTTGCGGCGCGGCGGCTTGACCTGGTTCTTCAGAAAGCAGGTTGCATTCGCCGCCGCATAACCCGGCCGCGCATAACTCCACGCACGGCACTTGTCGTCCTGTTCGCAGGCCGCCTTGCAGGCCGCACCGCCATCGTCGGAGGACGTATCGAAGCTGCGATAGTCGCCGCCGGGACGATCCGTGAACATTTCCGCCTTGCCGTCGCGACGCTCGACAACGCCGGCGCCGCGCACACCTGACACGCTGGACGAATTTTCCACGCGGTTCGGCACGGTGCTCTTGAGCCAGCAGATCGCCTTGTCGGCGCCGCTGATGGGATAATGGAAGCTCCAGGCGCGGCATTTGCGGTCGCGCTCGCACATCAGCGCGCAGACGGTCGGATCGCCGGACGGCACGAGCGTTCGCTGATAATCGCCGCCGGGCCGGTCGAAATTCGCCTGCGCCCAGACAGGCTGCTGACAGAATAAATTTAAAACGAGTAGCGCAGCAACGACCGGACAGGCGCGAAACATGATGCAATTCCACGACGCTCGGGACCCGTTGCGCGCCTGCGGCAGATTAACAGCCGTTCACCTGTACGCTTGATGAACGAACTATCCGCTTGAAATGTGAGACGTTCTAGCCGAACTGAAAAGTCTCACCGAGTTCCGAGGACCCGTCCGGCCACAGCATCGAGCCGTGCAATCAGAGCCGGATCGCGCGCCTCGGGCATGGTGATAAGCGCCGCGTCGAGCGCGCGATCGGACCCGATCGGACATGGCTCATGTTCACGCGGAAAATCCTTCGCAAGCCGCGCCACCAGCCGCTTGGCCTTCTCCACATTGCCGCTCAGCACCCTGACGATGTCCTGCACCGTCACCGCATCATGATCCGGATGCCAGCAGTCGAAATCAGTCACCATCGCCACGGTCGCGTAGCAGATCTCGGCCTCGCGGGCGAGCTTGGCTTCCGGCATGTTGGTCATGCCGATCACCGAGTAGCCGAGCTGCTTGTATGTCATGCTCTCGGCGTAGCTGGAGAACTGCGGCCCCTCGATGCAGACATAGACGCCATCGCGTTTGACATCGATGCCCTCGGCCATCGCGGCATTGGCGATGCGGTTGCGCAGCCGCGGCGACACCGGATGAGCCATCGACACATGTGCGACAAGACCCCTGCCGAAGAACGAGCTTTCGCGCTTGTGCGTGCGATCGACGAACTGATCGACCAGCACGAAAGCGCCCGGCGGCAAGTCCTCTCTGAACGAGCCGCAAGCTGACAGCGAGACGAGGTCGGTGACCCCGGCGCGCTTCATCACATCGATGTTGGCGCGATAATTGATGTCGGATGGTGACAGGCGATGGCCCTTATCGTGGCGCGAAAGGAACACCACCGGCAAACCATCGATATCGCCTGTCAGCAGCGCACCTGACGGTTCGCCCCACGGACTTTCGATGCGCTGCTCGCGCACATTCGACAGGCCGGGCAGATCGTAAATGCCGGAGCCGCCGATGATGCCGAGCACCGCTCTCGTCATGAGACTCTCCTGCGCAATGTAGCGACTTAAAGCCTGTATTCCGAATAGGCCGGCTCGACCGACTGCCGCCACGGTCCCCGATACTTCTCGAGCATCTCCTCGGCGGCTGTCTTGCCGCTGTCAGCGATGCGATCGAGCGGCGCGAGATAAAGCGTCTCGTCGCGTCCCCGAGAGTCAAGGCAGGCGCGGCGGCGCAGGCCCGCATGAGCGAGCACGAGACATTCGCGCGTAATCTCCAATAATGATCGGCCCGCGATCTGCGCCTTGAAGCCGAGGCGCGGAACATCGTCACGCAATTTCTGTCGCTGCTCTGCGGTCCAGCCCTTCGCAATCTGCCACGCGGCATCGAGGCTATCGTCGTCGTAGAGCAGACCGGCCCAGAACGCAGACAAGGCAGAAATGCGTTCGGACGGACCGACATCGGAGCCGCGCATTTCGAGATAGCGCTTCAGTCGCACTTCCGGAAAAATCGTTGAAACGTGATTGGCCCAGTCGGACAGTGTGGCGCTTTCGCCCGGCAGACGATCGAGCCTGCCATCCATCAGCGCGCGGAACGACAATCCCGATACGTCGATATAATCGTCGCCGCGTTTGACGAAATACATCGGCACATCGAGCGCATAGTCGACATAGCGCTCGTAACCCATGCCGTCCTCGAAGGCAAAGGCCAGCATCCCGGAGCGGGCGTTGTCGGTGTCGCGCCAGATTTCAGAGCGGAAGGACAGAAAGCCGTTCGGCTTGCCTTCGGTGAATGGCGAATTGGCAAACAGCGCCGTGCCGACCGGCTGCAGCGCCAGCGACACGCGCAGCTTCTTGACCATGTCGGCTTCGGACGAGAAATCGAGATTGGTCTGCACCGTGCAGGTCCGGTACATCATGTCGAGACCGAGCGATCCGACCTTCGGCATGTAGGCCGTCATGATGCGATACCGGCCTTTCGGCATGGCCGGAATCTGCGCACGCGACCAGCTCGGCGTCATGCCGAGGCCGAGAAAGCCGATGCCGAGCGGATCCGCGACGCGGTGCAGATGCGTCAGATGCTGCGTCAGCTCATCGTCCGTCTGATGCACGGTTTCAAGCGGCGCGCCCGACAGCTCGAACTGTCCTCCGGGCTCCAGCGAGATAGCGCCGCCGCCCTGTTCATCGAACAGACCGATGATGTTGTCCCGTTCCATGATCGGCTGCCAGCCGAGCGAACGCTGCATGCCTTCAAGCAACGCCCTGATGCTGCGCTCGCCCTCATACGGCACCGGCTGATGACCGCTCAGCGTGAACGGCGTCTTTTCGTGCTCGGTGCCGATGCGATAATTCGATTTCGGCGTTTCCCCGGCCGCGATCCACGCAACGAGTTCGTCACGCGACTTGAGCCGCGTCATGTCGATCTGATCACGCGCCATACGGAAAAACTTTCAGAACACCACAGCGAGGGATGGCCTTATAGCCATACGAGAGCGGCACGGCCAGAACGCGGAACGCGGGACGCGGGCGCATCGCGGCTTTCAATACATCATACGCGATCATCATGACGGCCACGTTCAGGCCGATTTCGCGCGGGCATGCGCCGCTTCGCAGCACAGACCGAGGCGATCGAGCAGTTCGGCAAGGCGGGCGGCTTCGGGATCGGACAACTTCGAGCCGATATGACGCTCGATCGCCTCGGCATAGGCAATCCACATTTTCTTCTGCAACTCGCGTCCCTCATCCGTGATCTCGACGACAAGACCGCGCTTGTCGACTTCGCATTCCCTGCGCCGCACCAAGCCGCTCTCGACGAGGCGCTCGATCAGGCGCGACAGGCCGTATTGCGGCAGCAGCATCTGTTTTTCCAGCTCGACCGGACGCAACGCGCCACACGGCGCGCGCGCCAATTCCAGCAGCGCGTCGTACCAGGACAACGGAGGGAAGCCGGCTTTCTTCAAATCCTGCTCGACCGCACCCAGCACGCGGCTCTGAACGCGCACAAGGCGCATCCAGGCGGAAGTCGCCTCGGGCGAGGGCTTTCGACGCTTCATAACAGGATCGCTTCACATTCAAGTCATCAGCAGTGTAGCCTGATAAATGCATCTGCATCAATCTTGACAAGTCCGGCGTGGTCAATAAATGCGGATGCAGGCCCTCGTCACCGGCACGTATCGAGCAGGGCCGATAAATGAGAAAAGCGCGATTGATCGCAAGGAGAGACCCTCAATGAAGCTCTACTATTCGCCCGGCGCATGCTCGCTGTCGCCCCACATCGCTCTATCGGAAGCGGGTCTCAAGGCCGATTACGTTAAAGTCAACCTCAAGGACAAGAAGACCGAGGCCGGCGACGACTACACCAAGATCAATCCGAAAGGTCAGGTGCCGTATCTTGTGCTCGATGACGGCGAAGGCCTGAGCGAGGGTCCGGCGATCGTGCAATATGTCGCCGATCAGGCGCCGAATGCGAAAATCGCGCCGGCCAATGGTACGATAGAGCGCTATCGCCTGCAGGAATGGCTGAACTTTATCAGCACGGAGATTCACAAGGCGTTCGGCCCGCTGTTCTTCCCCGGCTCGTCCGACGAGGCAAAGGCGACGGCGAAGGAGCGTCTCGCCAGCAAGTTCAAATACGTCGACGAGAAACTTGCCGGCAGGGACTACCTGATGGGCAAGGACTTCAGCGTTGCGGACGGTTATCTGTTCACGGTATCGCGCTGGGCCGATGCGATGAGGATCGACACCTCGAACCTGCCGAACTTCACCGCTTACAAGGCTCGCGTCTCCGCGCGCCCGAAGGTGCGTGAAGCAATGCTGGTCGAAGGTCTGATCAAGGCATAACCGGACCGATCGCAACCATTTCACAAAGGCCCGGTCGCGCAGTGCGCGCCGGGCCTTCTTGTTTCGCCGTTCAAACCAAAGCCGTCAGAACGCCTCGGCAGGCAGTTCCATCAGCGTATCGGCGCCGGCCTGAATGCGCGCCAGATGGGCCGCGCTCTCCGGAAGCAGGCGCTCCATAAAAAAGCGGCCAGTGACAAGCTTGGTTTTGAGGTGATCGCTGCCCGCGCCGTCTGCGATTTTGCCGTGCGCAACCTTCGCCATCCGCGCCCACATGTAGCCGAACACGACAAGGCCGAAGAGATGCATGTAGTCGGTCGATGCCGCGGCGGCATTGTCCGGTTTGGCGAGACCGTTCTGCATCAGCCACATCGTCGCCTGCTGCAGATGACCTAATGCCACGCCGAGCGGGCCGACATAAGGCTTCATGGTCTCGTCCGCAGCATTCGCTTTCACAAAGCTTGTGACTTCACCAAAGAATGCCGTGATCGCTCGTCCGCCATCTCGCGGCAACTTGCGGCCGACGAGATCGAGCGCCTGGATGCCGTTCGCGCCCTCATAGATCATGGCGATGCGCGCATCGCGCACGAACTGCTCCATGCCATTTTCGGCGATGTAGCCGTGGCCGCCGAACAGCTGCTGAGCAGCGACCGCATTGGCGAAACCGAGATCGGTCAGCACGCCCTTCAGCACCGGCGTCATCAAGCCCATATGATCGTCGGCCGATTCGCGCTCTTTTGCATCGCCTGAACGGTGCGCGACATCGCTCTTGAGCGATGTCCACACGACGAAGGCGCGCGCGGCTTCGTTGAACGCACGAATCGACATCAAAGTGCGTCGCACGTCCGGATGCACGATGATCGGATCGGCCGGCTTGTTAGGGGCTTTCGCGCCAGTCAGCGCGCGACCCTGCAGCCGCTCCTTCGCATACGCCGCCGCGTTCTGATAAGCGACCTCCGACTGCGCCAGGCCCTGAACGCCGACGCCGAGCCGCGCCTCGTTCATCATCACGAACATGGCGTTGAGGCCCTTGTTCTCTTCGCCGACCAGCCAGCCGGTCGCGTTATCGTAATTCATCACGCAGGTGGAATTGCCGTGGATGCCCATCTTGTGTTCGATCGAGCCGCAGGACACGCCGTTGCGCGCGCCGAGCGAACCATCGGCATTCACCATCACCTTCGGCACGACGAACAGCGAGATGCCGCGCGTGCCTGACGGCGCGCCTTCGATGCGCGCCAGCACGAGATGGACGATATTTTCAGTGAGATCCTGTTCGCCGCCCGAAATGAAAATCTTCGTGCCGGTGATCCTGTAGCTGCCGTCGGCCTGCTTCACCGCCTTCGTGCGCAACAGCCCGAGATCGGTGCCGCAATGCGGCTCCGTGAGATTCATCGTGCCGGACCACTTGCCGGAAATCATGTTCGGGATGAACGTCTTCTTGATCGTGTCCGAGCCGTGCACCAGCAGCGCGGCCATCGCGCCCTGCGTCAGGCCGGGATACATCGAAAACGCCATGTTGGCGGAGATTTGAAACTCGCTGACCACCTGGCCCAACGTCGCCGGCAGACCCTGCCCGCCATATTCGGCCGGCGCGACGAGACCGAGCCAGCCACCCTCTCCGAGTTGCTGATAGGCTTCTCTAAAGCCTTTCGGCGTCGTGACGCGACAATCATCATGATGCGTGCAGCCTTCCAGATCACCACTGCGATTGAGCGGCTGCAACACGTCCTCGGTAAACTTGGCCGCCTCGCCGATGATCGCCTCGCGCACGTCGGCCGAGGCATCGCTGAAGCCGGGCAGATTGTTGTAGTTGTCGAACTGGAAAACGTCGTTGAGCAGAAACTGCACGTCCTCGACGGGCGCCCGATATCTTGGCATCGCATCCTCACGGCTGGCGGTTTTCCGTTAGTTACGGAGAGTTTCGCACGAGGGCAATCAGGCAAAAGTGTCAGGGCGCCGCGAAGCTGCGCCAGCGCATGACGGCCCCTCAGTCGGCAGCACATCAAGACCCCCCGACGCCGGCGTCTCATTTTGAGGCGTCAGGACGCGTTTTGACGGCCGCTGCCGCAATTCTTAACCCATTGTTTACCGCAACATTGAAAAGTCAGCCGGAAGCAGACCCCGAGCGTCGGATTTTGCCTTGTTTATTAAGGCGCGGGCGGGGCTGGAGGCGCGCAGCGCGTCGGACACACCGGACCTGTTTCATGAAATCGCGCGTACCGCCGGGCGACATCGACATCGACTCTTATGGGGAAGGCAGCCCGACCCGGCCCGCCGACGTGTCACTCGGCCAATGGCTGAGCGCACGCATGGCCACGCCGGAGGAAATGCACTCCCAGCCGGCCGTGGCGCATCAGCCGATGGCTCCGCGGGACCGCGACGATATTGCCGCCATCCACCGCCAGCTCGACGGAATTACTGAGCAAATTGAACGGCTTTCTCAGCGCCGCCAGTCCCAGGCCCGCCATTCTCAAACCTATGCCCATGAGGCTGCTGAGGCTGCCCGCCCGGCTGCCGGGCCAACTGTTGCGGATACCCCCGGACTTGCCGATCGCCTGAACGACGCCATTTCCCGGCTCGACAAACGTCTGGCCAATATGGCCCGGCCGCCGGCCGCCGATGTTGCGGCGGCGCGCCGGACAGAAGCGGTCGATCGCGCCGCCGCGCAACTTTATCACAAGGATGGCTATCAGCCCGTCCTGCCGCCCGGCCGCACCGGAGGCATTGATTCGGCCATCGCCGAAATCAGCGCACGCCATCGTGAACTCAACAGCGGGGCGCCGGCGGAATCTCGCCCTGCCGCCCAGCCACGGCGAAGCGCGCCCGAACCGCTGACGCCTCCTTCGCCAAATCTGACAAGTCTCGAAAAACAGCTGCACCTCATCACCGCGCAGATCGAGACGCTGCGTCGGCCCGACGACATCGACCGGTCGATCGAATCGTTCCGCTCCGAACTCGCCGAGATTCGTCGGACGCTGACCGAGGCGATGCCGCGTCAGGCGATCGAATCGCTCGAAAGCGAGATTCGATCCGTGGCGCGCCGCATCGATCAGGGTCGCCAGAACGGCATCGACAGCACCGCGCTCGCGGGCGTCGAGCGCGCGCTCGGCGACATCTACGGCGTCCTGAGGACGCTGATGCCCGCCGAGCAACTCGCCGGCTTCGACACCGCGATCCGCAATCTGTCCGCCAAGATCGACGTGATCGTCGGCAATAATCCCGATCCGAGCGCGATCGAGCAGCTGGAAGCCGCTATCTCGGCGCTTCGCAATATCGGCTCGAACGTTGCGTCCAACGAAGCTTTGGGCCAGCTCGGCAACGACGTCCGTGTGCTGGGCGACAAGGTTGAGCAGCTGGCCCAAACAGCCGATTCCGGCCGTTCGCTGGCGGCGCTCGAGCAGCGCATCGCCGCGCTCACGGCAGCACTCGAAACCCGGCCGCAGCCCGTGCTCGACACCAGCACGCTCGAAGGGGCGATCCACGCGCTCGCCGACCGGATCGACCGGCTTCAGACCCAGACGGCGCAGGCCGGCGACACGACCGCTGATGGCGCGGCCGCCCTGGCGCAGGTCGAGCGCCGAATCTCCTATCTGCTCGATCGGCTCGAAAACATCGAAGCTCCCGCGCACAATCTCGGCCGCGTCGAAGACGGCCTCGCCGACGTGCTGCGCCATCTTGAGAATCAGCGCGCCAGTTTCGCCGAGCTGGCGGAGCTGCGAGCCGCGCCGCCGCTGCAACCAGCGCCGGCTTTCGACACAGCGATCTTCGAAACGATCAAGCACGAACTGACCGATTTCCGCCTCAGTCAGAACGAAAGCGATCGTCGTACCCAGGACACGCTGGAAACCGTCCACAATACACTAGGCCATGTCCTCGATCGGCTCACCTCGATCGAGGACGATCTGAAGCGTGTCCAGGCATTGCCTGCCACCATTGTCGAGGCACTGCCGGCGCAAGAGCGCGCGCTACAAGGCGCGACGCGTAGCACAACGACTTTCTCTGAAAGCGTTGCGCCGGTCGAAAACCTCAACCCGATCCCCTCCGTGCTCGCGCGCGAGCCGGAGCCGGTAGACACGATCTTCGAGCCACTTCGCCCTGAACTGCCCAATCCGGTCGTTCCAGCCGCAGCCAGGACGCCATCGCGTCAGCCACCGGCCACACCGCGCGCGCCGATCGATGCAACGCTGCCGCCCGACCATCCGCTCGAGCCGGGCTCGCGCCAGCCTGTTCGCAGCAGCCTTGGCGAGCCGGAGGCAGCGACCGCCGATGCCGCGCCGGAGATGGAAACCGGCAGTCCGCCGAACTTTATCGCCGCCGCCCGCCGCGCCGCGCAGGCGGCCGCCGCCGCGACCAAGGAAAAGCCGAGTCGGGTGACTGTGCTCGGCGAAGCGGCGCGCTCTGCAATCAAGCTTGGCAGTTCGAAGGTTGCGACCGCAAAGGCCACAGGGAAAGCAGCAGATGCGGCTGCTCCGGCGACCACGTCATCCAGGATTCGCTCGCTGCTGGTCGGCGCAAGCGTCATCGTCATCGTGCTGAGCGGCTTCAAGATGACGATGGATTTCTTCGGCGGTTCCGACAACTCCGCCTCGGCTCCCGTCGCCAGCAAGATAGAAACGCCAGCGCCTGCCACGCCTCCGGCGATGAATGAGCCGAAGACCGATGCTCCGGCGCCAATTGCGCCGACGCAGACGCCTCCGGCCGCGCCCGAGCGCCAGTCGCTGATCACACCCGCTCCAACGCCGATGCCCGCTGCACCCGAAGCTGCATCTGCTGCGCCCGCACCCGCAGACGTGACCGGATCGCTCGCCGCACCGACATCGCGAAGCCTGTCGGCTGCGCCCGCGCCAGCCATGTTGGCAACGCTGCCGCCGGGAACGGCATCGCAGACGACCGACGCCATTCCGGATCAGATCGCCGGGCCTGCGTTGCGTGCTGCGGCCCAGCGCGGCGAACCCACGGCAGCCCATGAAATTGCCGTGCGCTATGCCGAAGGGCGTGGTGCGCCGTCGAACTATGCCGAAGCCACCCGCTGGTATGAGCGCGCTGCCGAAGGCGGCATCGTTCCGGCGATGTTCCGTCTCGGCACGATCCTTGAGAAGGG
>OEIU01002258.1_pt1 | contig 10532 bp, 10 predicted proteins | sample 1539221 | NCBI WGS metagenome assembly OEIU01 (sample SAMN03792071, study PRJEB22550) | activated sludge metagenome | feature: wastewater treatment plant; material: activated sludge; isolation source: Wastewater treatment plant of a petroleum refinery complex | place: Argentina: Zarate | collected... | reverse complement strand
AGCAGCGCCGCCGGGATCAGCACCGCGCCGTCGTCGTCGACGACCACGACGTCGTTCGGGAACACCGCGACGCCGCCGCAGGCGATCGGCTGCTGCCAGCCGACGAAGGTCAGGCCCGCCACCGACGGCGGCGACGCGGTGCCCTGGCACCACACCGGCAGGCCGGTGGCCAGCACGCCGGCCAGGTCGCGGACCACGCCGTCGCTGACCAGTGCCGCGACGCCGCGCTTGACCATCCGCGCGCACAGGATGTCGCCGAAGATGCCGGCATCGGTGACCCCCATCGCATCGACGACGGCGATCGCGCCGGCCGGCATCGCCTCGATCGCCGCACGGGTGGAGATCGGCGACGCCCACGAGGCGGGCGTCGCCAGATCCTCGCGCGCCGGCACGAAGCGCAACGTGAACGCCCGCCCGACGAGCCTGGGCTGACCCGGCCGGATCGGCCGGGTGCCGCGCAGCCAGACGTTGCGCAGCCCGCGGTTCAGCAGGAACGTGGTCAGGGTCGCGGTCGTGACCCCGGACAGCACGTCGACGATCTTCGGATCCAGGGTTTCGACAGCAGTCATCGGAATCTCCTTCGTCTTTCGCAGTCAATCGGCCGACGGCCGGCGCGGGCCGCGCAGGCTGCGCCAGGCCAGCAACGGCAGCCGCAGCAGGAAGCCGAAGAACAGCCGCGCATGCATCCAGGTCAGCAGCGCGTTGTCGCGCAGATAGTTGAAGTGCGACACGCCACCCTCGGCGGCGGTCAGGTAGCGCACCGGCGCCGGCACGCTGACCGGCCGCACGCCGCGCCAGCACAGCCGCACCGCCGCCTCGACGTCGAAGTCGAAGCGGCGCATGAACGGATTGCGGCTCATGATGCGCACCAGCGGATCGATCGGATAGACGCGAAAGCCGAACAGCGAATCATCGATGCCGGCCCACAGCGTCTCGAGCTGCGTCCACCAGTTCGATATCCGGCGGCCCTTCACGCGCAGCGCCGGCGCGCTGGCGTCGAAGATCGGCACGCCGAGGATCATCGCGTCGGGGTCGCGCAGCGACCGTGCCATGAAGTCGGCGATGCACTGCGGCGGATGCTGACCGTCGGCATCCATCACCAGCGCATGGGTGAAGCCCGCGGCCCGCGCGACCATCAGCCCCTGCAGCACCGCCGCCCCCTTGCCGCGATTGCGTGCCAGGTCGAACACCCGCACCTGCGGATCGTTGCGGGCCAGCTCGGCCAGCGCCGCGCCGGAACCGTCGGTGCTGCCGTCCAGCACCACCCACACCGGGCCCCAGTGCGCACGCGCATCCCGCACCGTCTGCACCACCAGGGCGCCGGAGTTGTACGACGGGATGACGACCAGATGCGTCTGCGACGGCCGCTCAGGCATCGACCGTGGAACCCAGCGTCGCGGTGACCTCGCGCCGCCTGCGCGGAGCCGGGCCGAGTTCATTCTCGAAACATTGCGTGACCGCGGCGACGATGTCGTCGGTGCTGCCGCCCGGCTGCAGCCGCGGCCCCAGCCGCACCCGGTAGCGCAGCGGAAACTCCGGACGGCGCCACAGCGGCCAGCCCTTGCCGAGGAACGGCGAGTTGGTCTCGATGAACACCACCTGGATCGGCACCTGGGCACGCCGCGCGATCACCGCGAACGAGCCGCGCAGCGGATTGACCGGCTGCTGCACGGTGCGGGTGCCCTCGGGGAACACCACCAGGTGACCGTCGCGCTGGATGTCCTCGACCGCCAGCCGCACCATCGAACGGGTGGAGTCGTTACGGATGTAACCGGCAGCGCGCGCGCCGGCGCCCAGCAGGATGTTGTCCCACAGCTCGCCCTTCATGATGCAGGTGGCGTTGGGCAGCCGCGAGATCACCAGCAGCGCATCGAGCAGGCACGGATGATTGGGGGCGATGACCAGCGAGCGGTCGGCGCGCAGCACGTCGAGCTCGCTGACGTCGACCTGCATCAGGCCGACCCAGTCGAGCAGGCTCAGATACCAGTCGAACACCGAGCTGATCAGCCAGCGCACGCGCCGCCGGCGCTCGGCGCGCGGCAGCAGGTTCAGCAGCAGCACGACGCCGGTGCCGACGAACAGCATCGTGCCGAGCAGCAGCAGCCCGAGATACAACGCGATGTGCCCCGGCAGATGCCGGATGAATTCGCTCAGCCGCGACCACGAAGCACGCATCCCGGTCATGCCGACGCCCCTGTGGCCCGCCCGCGCTGCATGGGCAGGTCAGTCATCGAACCCGGCCCGCTTGCTGGAGGTGCCCAGCACCCAGGCGGCGGCGATGCCGGCGGTGGCATAGCGCTGGCTGCGCACCAGCGGGCTGGCCTCGAACACCCCACCGCTCAGCGAGTCGTAACGGATGAACCCGCCGACCCACAGGTTGCCGAAGCGCCGGCCCGCGCCGATCTGCGCCAGGCTGCCCGCGTAGCCGCCGGACGCGCTGAAGGCCGGCCGGCTGGCGGTGGCGAAGTTCGGGTCCACCGTGTACAGATAGTCATGGTAGCGCCGGTCACCGTACAGCAGCCCGGCGTAGCCGGTCACGTCGAATCCGGTGCCGGCGACGTTGCGCGCGTCCAGCCGCAGATACGGCGATGCGACGATGCCGCGATAGGTCAGCCGGTTGTCGCCGATCGAATAGGCGAACCGCGTCGCGAAGCGGGCATCGAGCCGCCAGGGCGAATGCCGGTCGCCGATCAGCCGGTAGTAGCCCTCCGGGCCCGCCTCCAGCAGCGGATGCAGCGACGGCATGCCCTGCCGCGCCATGTTGTCGCGGCTGCGCAGCGCGAAGTTGCCGCTGAAGCTGAAGTCAAGATCGAACCGTTCGCTGTCGAACACCCGCGCGCGCAGCCCCTCACGATCGGCGCGCACCCGCTCGCCGCGATAGACCAGGTAGGGGAACGGCAGCAGATACTCGTGCCGTTCGTCCGACCCGCGATAGTCTGGCAGGCTCAGCGCCGCGGCGCCGACACCCACTTCCCACAGCGGCTGGGCACGCAGCGGCACCGGCAGCGCCGCCATCAGCAGCAGTGCGACGATCAGGGCGTACGGCGTGCGTGGCATGGCGGGCGTCGGCTCGATCGATGCTGCGATGACAGGACTTGCGCGACGGGCTCAGTTGCGCGGCGGCGCGTTCTTGGCGGCCTGCCGCTCGCGTTCGGCCCGCATCGCCGCGTACTCCTGATCCGACATGTAGTCGTAGAGGGTGACCACCTTCTCGACCCCCGGCGTGCGACTGGCGATCTCGGCGATCCGCTTGCCTTCGCTCTCGCTGACCAGCCCCATCAGGTAGACGGTTCGCGCCTCGGTGATCACCTTGACGCTGGTGCTCTCGATCTCCTTGTCCTCGAGCAGCGCGCTGCGCACCCGGGTGCTGGTCACCGTGTCGCGGACCGCGCTGGCGTTGGCGGCGGGGGACGCGACGACGATCTCGTTGTGCACCTCGCGGACATTGTCGATCGCCTTGACGATCTGCTCGGCCCGCGCCCGCGCCGCCTCGGTCGGCGCCAGACCGGTCAGCAGCGCCCGCCGGTTGTAGCTGTTGACATACGCGTAGGCATTCTCCGATCCGTCGAGCACCGACTTGATCCGCTGCGTGCCCAGGGTCTGGATGCGCTGGTCGTCGACCTGGGTGCCGACCGAGCGGCGGTCGGCGGCCGCGAACGACGCACCGGCCACCCCGCCGAGGAACAGCGGAGCGCAGCCGGCCAGCAGGGCGGCGCCCAGGCTCGCTGCAACGCACAGGCCGGCGAATCGGCGGGCGAAGGTCATGGGCTGTCGTCCTCGGCTGCTTGCAGGTGGAACTGGCTGTTATTATAGGCGCGCCGCCCGCGATTCCGTGGCGCCGGCAACCAGCCGTCGGCATGGCAGAATCGGCCTTCTGGAGGCGCCATGGCCGAGCCGCCCGCATTCAAGCTGACCTACTCGACGATGTTCGACCCGCCGGCCGAACTGCACCGCCGGTTCGACGAAGCGTTGCGCACGGTACACGGCGCGCTGGGCGCGACCCACCCGATGTGGATCGCCGGCCGCGCGGTGCAGGCACCGCGCACCTTCGACGTGGTTTCACCGATCGACACCCGCAAGCTGCTCGGCCGCTTCCAGGCCGGCGAGCCTCGCCATGCCGACGAGGCACTGGCGGCCGCGGGCCGCGCGTTCCGTCCGTGGGCCGCCACCCCGTGGCCGCGGCGGGTCGAGCTGCTGCAGCGGGCGGCCGCGCTGATCGAGGAACGGGTCTACGAGATCTCGGCCGCGGTGGCGCTGGAGGTCGGCAAGAACCGGATGGAAGCGCTGGGCGAGGTGCAGGAGACCGCCGACCTGATCCGCTGGTACTGCGACCAGATGCAGGCCAACGACGGCTTCGACCGGGTGCTGCCGAACGACCCGCTGCCCGGCTTCACCAGCCGCAACCGCACGATGATGAAGCCGCTCGGTCCGTGGGTCGTCATCGCGCCGTTCAACTTCCCGGTCGCGCTGGCCGGCGGCCCGATCGCAGCAGCCTTGGTCACCGGCAACACCGTGGTCTTCAAGGTCGCCAGCAGCACCGCGTGGAGCGGCTGGCTGCTGATGCAGGCGCTGCGCGATGCCGGCCTGCCCGACGGGGTCGTCAACTATCTGACCGGCAGCGGCGGCGAGCTCGGCGCGGCATTGGTTCATCATCCGGCGGCCGCCGGCGTGACCTTCACCGGCTCGACCGAGGTCGGGCTGGAGGTGGTGCGCACGATGGCCGGCGGCCGCTGGCCGCGGCCGGCGATCGTCGAGATGGGCGGCAAGAACGCCGCCATCGTCACCCGCCATGCCGATCTCGACGCGGCCGCCACCGGCATCAGCCGCTCGGCGTTCGGTTTGTCGGGTCAGAAATGCTCGGCCTGCTCGCGCGTCTACGTCGAACGGCCGGTGGCGGCCGCGCTGCGCGAACGGCTGGTCGCCCGCGCGCAGGCGATCAGCGTCGGCGACCCGACCGAACAGCGGCACTGGATGGGGCCGGTCATCGACGAGCAGGCCGCACTGCGTTTCCAGAAATGCTCGGCGATGCTGCGCGAGCACGGCCGCATCGACACCGGCGGCGTGCGTCTTGCCGACGGCGAACATGCGCACGGCTGGTTCGTCGCGCCGACGATCGGCGGCGCCGCGTTCGACTACCGGCTGTGGCGCGAAGAGAAGTTCATCCCGCTGCTGCTGGTCGGCGAGGTCGACGACCTCGACCAGGCGCTGACCCTGTCCAACGATTCCCACTACGGCCTGACCGCCGGCTTCTACGGCGCGCCCGAGGAGATCCCGACCTTCCTCGACCGCATCGAGGCCGGAGTCACCTATGTGAACCGCCCGCAGGGCGCCACCACCGGCGCCTGGCCCGGTTACCAGCCGTTCGGCGGCTGGAAGGGCAGCGGCTCCACCGGCAAGGCGATCGGCTCGTTCTGGTATCTGCCGTTGTATATGCGGGAGCAGTCGCAGACGGTGGTGGGGTGAGTGCTCTCTTTGCATGCACACCAATTACGTGCTATCGTGCGGCACGAAATTCCTAATTTAGGATTGACAATTACTTCGATTGCATCTGCCCACTCGATCACAACACGACCAGAGATTCGCGATGAGCAACCTTTCACCAAAGCAGCAGGTCAAGGTGATCGGCTCCAACGGACAGATTTCGTTGGGCAAGCAATTTGCCGGGCGTCAGGTCATCGTTGAAGAGCGAGAACCCGGCGTCTGGTTGATCCAAGCCGCAACGGTTATCCCGGATCGTGAATTGTGGGTTCACCAGGCCGACGTTCAGCAAAGCCTGCAACGCGCCCTCAAATCCGCGACGTCGACCGCTCCATCTGAGTCCGACCTTGATCTCCTGACAAAGGAATTGGTCAATGGCCCGACAAAGAAGCGCGCCTGATATAAGTGTAAAGCTCGACCTCAACAGCCCAGAGTTTCAGCGGACACTGTTCGCTCTGGAGAAGAAGGCCGCCGTCGAAACCCTGGGTACGCTGAAGAAGATCTGCAGCATGTCCTGGTCGCAGGTTTACCGCGATTCAGGGTTGCACTGGGAAAAGATCGAAAGTCTGAAACCACCGAAGGGCGTTGACGCGCTCTACTCGCTGCGTGTATCGAGGTCAACTCGAGCAATCGCGTATCGCGAGCAGGAGTTCATGCGCTTGCTTCTGGTCTCCGCCGACCATGACGCTGCCTACGGGAAGAAGTGACCATGGCGACCAGCTCTCCGCTCCCTCAGAGATCCAGCACGAGCTTCGATGACTTCGACCCCGAACAGCAGATCAGCATCCGGTCGTTGGCCGCGCGCTCCGTGCCCGACAGGACGGAATCCCGGTGATCAGGCACCCCGGCGAGCACCTTCACTTCGCAGGAGCCGCATATCCCCTCCATGCAAGAGAACTCGATGCTGACGCCGGCCTCTAACAGCGTGTCGAGGATGGACTTGCCTGGCAACACGGTGAGTTCGCGCCCGTCACGCCGCAGCTCGACAACAAAGCCGCCGTCCAACGCAGATGCTTCGCGGGCGGCGAAGTATTCGACATGCACGCGATCCTCAGGTAGTCCACCAGACGCGGCCTCAAAGGCCGCGAGCATGCCCGTTGGCCCACAACAATAGAAGTGGGCGCCGTCAGGCGCGTCGGCAACGAGCGCCGTCAGGTCGATGAACCTTCCGCCGGTCTCCACGTCGATGTGGGATCGCACGTCCGCCCCCAGACGCCTGCGTGCTTCGAGTTGGGCGAGGTAGGCCATCGTGCGCCGGCTCCGCCCGCAATAGTGAAGCGTCCAGGGCCGCCCGATCCGCGACAGGCGGTCGATCATCGACAGCATCGGCGTGATGCCGATACCGCCCGCGATCAGGACGGTGTGGCGGGCCGCTTCGAACGGGGGGAATTTGTGGCGCGGCGCACGGTTGCGAAGGCCCCCCCCGGCCCCCGGGGGGGCGTGGATGAGGCGCGCCCCGCCACGCCCGTTCGCCTCCAGGTTCACGGCGATGATGTACCGATCGGACTCTTCGGGATCGTTGACAAGCGAGTAGCTCCGCGAAAGCCCCTCGCGCATGTGGACGTCGATATGAGCCCCTGCAGTGAATCCTGGCAAGGAGACGCCGCTGCCGCTCGCGGAGCGGAGCTCGAACGACAGGATCCCGTCGGCCTCCATTCGGATTGCCTGGACCAGGACCTCGATGGTGCTCACGAACCGAGTCCTCCTCCAGCGCTCGAACGGAAGAAGCCGAGCCATGCGGATGACACGTCGTCCTGAGGCGATCCGATGCTCATGACCGTCGACGCGTGGTTGTGACCGTCGAACCAGGCGATCCTGGGTACATGTCCGTTGGTGACCGACAAGGCCTGTGCCAACTCGAACGTATGACCGGCGATGCTGGCAGGCTCCAGCTCTGCGACGGTAAGCATGAGCGGCACCTCGGTGCGGCGGACGTGGAACAGCGGGGAGCGTTGCGCATAGCAGCGCGGATCCGCGCCGAAGTAGGCAGTCGCGTTGCTCGACAGCGGCGAGCGGGCGACGTAGAAGCCGCTCATCAATACGACGCCCGACACCCGACCCAGGGGCTCGCCCCGGCTCGCGTCGTCGAATAGCCAGGACGCGACGTGCGAGGCCCCCGCGGACTGTCCCACAATGAAAAGCGGGACGTCCCCCGAGGAAACGCCGGGAAGATGGGCGCGCGTCCACCGGATGGCGTCGCGCACGTCGTGCGCCGCCGCCGGCCAGGACGCCTGTGGCGCGAGCTTATAGCAGGGCAGCACCGCCGTGAAGCCGCTGCGCGCGAGAAAGCGCCCGACGTTAGCGTAGAAGCTGCCGTCGAGCCGCTTGTCGCCGCCGACGAATCCGCCACCGTGCACGTACACGACAACGCCCGAAGAGGCATCGGAGTGGTACACGTCGAGCCGCTGCCGATCCTCCGGCCCGTACGGCTGGTCGGATTGCTCTCGAACAGCGGCCAGTCCGAGAACTGGCCTATAAACGTCCTGCGTCGCCTTGACGACTTCGGCGTTGAAATCGCTGCCCAGCGCCCGGATCCGTGCCCGGATTGCCGCGACAATGCTGCGGTCCTTCAAGTTCCGCGCGGCCGATGGGCGTCCACTCATGAACGAAACACGACCCGCACGAAGTAGCGGCCGACGATCGCATGGCTGGCGATCAGATGGTCCATTTTCTTCATGCCGCCTGCGATTCCGGCAACAAGGACTTCCATTCGGTATCGGGTTCCGACGTCGCATAGATGGCGCCCACGACCGCCGCGAACGCCGGGTCGCTGAACCCCGGCGGATCGCCACCGCTGGCGACCGCATCGGCAGCCTTGAGCATATAGCGGCGCATGCGGACGATCGCCAGATCCGCGGGCACCAGCATCTCGTCGCGGTCCGACACCGGCCCCATCGACGAGGTGCAGGCCGCGTCTTCCATCGAGAAGGGGGCCAGGCCGGAATACGACTCGCCGTTCCTCATGACGGAGCGGTTCTGGCCCCATCTGTTCCGGGCGCTCATCATGTCGGGATGTCCGAAGGTCTTCCTGGAGAAGCCCCATCGATCGGCAATCTCGTCCTGCGTGCCGGTGCCGCGTTCGATGTCGCTCCGGTAGGGCTCCTCGGCGAACGGCCGCTTCAGATCCCAGTAGATGTCGTAGAGATAGGTGGTCTCGGTATCGACCGGAACTGCCATCAGGACCACCTTTCCATTGGCGATGAAGATGGTGAATGGTGCGACGAAGGCGGTGATCCGGATATCGAGCCTGGGCTGCCCCTGAATGTCCACGCGCCGCAACGCCGCGGCATGCAGACCGTAGTCCGTCTCCTGCACCTCTACCCGGGGGACATCTTTGGCGGCCACCGCCCCGATGAACCGTTCCTTGGGCCGCACGGTGTTGTTCACATACCTGACCGTGCCGTCCGCTTTGGGCAGGGTGTCCTGGTGCAGGATCGTGGCGTGCGTGGTGTCCAACAGACCTTCCATCACCTGCACGAAGTTGGAGCGTGACGCGATGATGCGCGGATGTCGGTTCTTGTCCGGAACGGTCATCCATTCATGTCGAACGAAGGCTGGCATGCGCTTGCGGTCACCCAGGTACACCCACATCAGCCCCCCCGCTTCGACGACCGGGTAGGACTTCGCGCCGTAGCGCTTCCTCAGAGCCGAATCCGAGCAGTTGGGCATCTCGAGGATCGAGCCGTCGGTGGCGAATCGCCAACCGTGGTAGATGCATTCGATGCCACCCTGACGCACCTGGCCGAGCATCAGCGACGCGCGGCGATGCGGGCACAGCTCGTCGAGGATGCCAACCTCGCCTTCGCTGTTGCGGAATGCAACGAAGTCTTCGCCGAGCAGGCGGACGCGGATGGGGTCGCCGTCGTTGTCCGGCAGGTCGCTCGACAGGCCTGCGGGGATCCAGTAACGCTTGAACAGCTCGCTCATCGGGCTGCCCGGTGTCACGCCGGTCAATCGGACGTTCTCAGTGGCATTCATGGGTTGTCTCGTGAGTTCGAAAACAGATATCGGGGCGGACAATGCGGGCACGTTCTCGCCAAAGCGCGCATCTCCGAGATCGCCGAAGGGCGACCGAACGGTCGGTCAGGCTGCCTTCGCGGTTCGCTTCTTGTAGAACTCCTGGTGATCGGGCGCGATTGCTGTCCAGTGCGTGGCAATGTCCCAGTCGGTCTGGAATCCGCGCATTCGCGTCAAGTCGGCGATGTCGGCACCCTTGGGGGTGCCGCCGCTCTGAGTCACTTCGACCTGCTCGAGCAGCGTCTTTCGGAGCCTCGCGATGGCAGCGTCGGCCGGTACTAGGTGCTCGGTGCTCCGGTCCACGATCGGCCCCGCCGACAGGCCCATGATCGCGTCTTCCTGGCTGATGCCGTGGAATCCGCTCCAACTGCCCTTTCGCATTGCCTCGCGATCCTGTCCGAGGCGGTTGGACCAGTTGGCGGTGAACTGGTTGTCCTTGTAGAACAGGGGGCTCGTCAGACCCGATCGCTTCAAGCGCGCGTCGCGGCTCAGCGGCACGTCGGGGCCTGCATCGACGAGGTACGTGCTCGTGTGCTCGTCGTCCTGCGGCATTTCGAATACCCAGGTCGAGAAATCGCGAAACGGGATGATACGGCCGTAGGGCATGAACACCGGCAGCACGCGCACGTATCGCCTGCTGCCCGTTTCGCCGGGTGGCGTCCGGATGCCGCCGATCTGGAAGCCGAAGTCCGTTTCATCGAGCTCGATCTCCGGCGAGGTGTCGTTCAGGCCGCTCACGAGCATGTCGTCCGCGATTCCGCTGCCGGTCCTGCCGTCTTTCTGCACCCAGTCCGGTCGCGCCCAGTTGCTATGGAGCATCGTCACGTGGGAGTGATCGATGCCCCCCTCCCAAAGCTGGAGATAGTTTGCATTGACGTTGATTCGCACCACCACCCGGTTCGCCTCGGGCATGTCCTCGAACGCGAAGCGGCGCCTTGGCGGAACGTGCCGCTGGTCGCCGATATAGGTCCAGATCAGTCCGCCGCTCTCGTAGGCGGGATAGAGCCGCCCGGCCGCCTTCAGGCGCTCGGCAGCGG
>OEIU01002256.1_pt1 | contig 10534 bp, 11 predicted proteins | sample 1539221 | NCBI WGS metagenome assembly OEIU01 (sample SAMN03792071, study PRJEB22550) | activated sludge metagenome | feature: wastewater treatment plant; material: activated sludge; isolation source: Wastewater treatment plant of a petroleum refinery complex | place: Argentina: Zarate | collected... | reverse complement strand
TGCCGGACCAGGCGGCGCTCGAACAGCTGTTGCGACTGTGGGAACTTTGGTCGGCAAATCAGGATCTGGGACCTGACCATGCCGTCTGGAATAGCGTCTTCGAATGTCTGCACGATCTGCGTCGGTGGGGCCCGCGCGATCGCGTTTCAAGAGAGGACGCGGCGATTCTCGAAGATGAAATCGCACTCGATCCGGATGCCCGCATCCAGGTCGAGATCGAACTGGTCTTTTCTCGAGATGACGAACGGGCACGAGCTTGGCGGGAGGATCTCGAGGCAGCCATCGAAGAAGCGGGCGGCGAACTCATTGACGATTGCCGGCTAGAAGAAATTGCCTACGATGCCCTGCTGGCACGACTTCCTGCAGCGGCGGTGCATGGTATAACAGAGCGCCGCGTCGAAAGCCTTGCCGGTCATGTTGACGTGCTACTGATCCGTCCACAGAGCGATGTGCGTATCCCTGGTGAGGCCGCCGACGGCGAACCGTTGGAGATCAATGTGTCGGCGGCCCCTCTGCCCGCCATCGCGGCGGTTTTGGACGCTGTGCCAATTCAGAACCATCCCGCGTTCGCGGATCATGTCGACTACGACGACCCGGAGAATCTTGAAGAGCTGGCCGTCGGCAATCGCGTCCACGGCACGGCCATGGTTTCGCTCATCGTGCGGGGCGACCTGCGGGACGCTCTGCCGCCCCTCGATCGCAAGGTTCACGTCAGGCCGCTGCTCTATGCGCCTGCTGGCAGAATTCGTGACGATGAAGTATTTCATCCCGATCGGCTTATCGTCGATGATTTCGTGCGCGCCGTGCAGCGCATGAAGACCGGAACCGATGCAGACCCGCCCACGGCACCCGGCGTCATTTTCGTAAACGTGTCTCTCGGAGACCTCAAGCGGCCGTTCGCTGGACGGTTGTCAGCATGGGGCCGCGCCCTGGATTGGCTGGCATTCGAGCAAGGCGTGCTGTTCATCGTCAGTGCCGGTAATGCCGGCGCGCTGATTGTCAACGGTGTTGCCGACGACGCGGCCTATCGCGCCTTGTCGGGACGGGAACGAGCCGCCGCGACATTGGCGGCGGTCAGGGATGCCATGCGCGATCGGCGCATCTTGTCTCCAGGCGAGTCGGTCAACAGTCTCACCGTCGGCGCACTTCACAACGATAGCATCAATTGCGAGGAGACACGCGGCAACTCTCTCGATCCCTTGCCAATCGAGGGTGGAGCAAGTCCGTTCAGCAGGTTAGGCCTGGGGTTTCGCAATGCCGTCAAACCCGATCTGTTGATGCCGGGAGGCCGGTTGCGCGTCAGTACGCGTTGCGGAGCCGCCCCAGTCGAAGTTCGATGCAGCAACCCGAGTGGGCTTGGCGGGCTTCAGGTCGCAGGCCCCAGGCTCGACGCCGCCGGCCGTCCTGGTTTCGATGCTTGGTCCGGGGCCAGCAGTGGGGCGGCGGCGTTGTGTACCAGGGCGGCAATCCAAATTCACGACGCGCTCTTGGAAGCCTACCCTGAGGCATTCGAGGAGCTGACCAACCCGGCGCGCGCACTGGTCGTTAAAGCACTCTTGGCGCATCGCACCACGCATGCGGCAGAGGCCAGAGCGCTGGTCGAGGAGGTTTTTGGCCCGAATAACACGCGGCAACATCAAAAGCGCCGAGCAAACTTTCAGAGGCAATTCGGGCTCGGCTGCCCCAACGTCGATGAAGCCATCGCCTGCCTCGGAAATCGTGCGACGCTGTGGGGTGTCGGCAGCGTCGGCGAAAACAACGCCGCTGAATTCGTAGTACCACTGCCTGCATCCTTGTCGGGCCGCCGGGGCTTGCGCAAACTGACGGCGACGGTCGCCTGGTTCTCGCCGATTGTTACTGGAGTGCGATCTTACAAATCCGTGCGCCTCATCGTGCAAGATCCGGATGACGCGGCCCATCTTCTCACTGGGCCGATGAAGGGACAACCGGATCAGCGCGAGACCGCGCGCGGCACGCTGTTCCATCGCACCTGGGAGGGACGACAGGCGCGGCGGTTTGTTGACGGTTCCAAGGTCGTCATTCCGGTCTCACGCATGCCAGATCCGGCTGTCGATGGACTGTTCCCCGAATTGCTAACATTCGGGATCGCGGTGACACTGGAGACGGAAGCCGTCAATGTCCCAATATATGTGGAAGTCCGCGATCAGCTCGCGGTACGACCGGTTGTTCGTGTTCCGGTCGGTGTTTGATTATTCTAATTCTTAACACAGCAATCGATGTTCGACCGCACTTAGCGGTTGGTCCGCGATTCAATCAACGCACTACGTCAGCAAGCAGACGCAGAGTAGAAAATGTCAACTCACCCGATTGACTGGCTCTATATTTCGGCTTCTGGGATCTCGCTGCCAATACCACATCGGCTGCGATGGGCCAGAAGGGGTCGCACGATGGCAGGGACAATAATACTGCGTGCGGCCTTTCTAGCGGGCCAGCATGCATGAGCGGTGCTCATAGTCTGCCGTACTGCAGGCAATGCCATTGCGAGCGGCGTCGAGGGTGCTGTATCCAGTGAGCGTCGGCAGTCCCCAATGATGATGCGATTGCTACATCAAGGCTTCCAGCCTATCGAATGAACCGGTCCAGCCCGTGGTCATGCTGCCGCGCTGCCCGACGAACTCGGCGATAGCGGCTGCTGATGCGTCCTGAGGCTCCCAACGCACGGTCACGCGCGTGCGCTCAGCCGCTTCCGAAGTCAGCTCTACGGTTGTTAGCATGGTTTGCGGCCAGTCTGCGAAGAACGGCGCCGTGATCACCTGCTCCTGGTCGTCGCAGAACTGCTGCGTATAGACGATGCGCTGCGGCTTCTCCAGTGCCTGATAGCTCAGGCGACCATACATCACCGCGCCGTTTGCCATTGTCATCTCGTAGAAGGACGTGCCGCCGACGTGCGGCTCCGCGCGTAGAAAGCGCATGGTGGCACCCGTGGGCGGCAGCCATTGCGCGAGATGCTCGGGATCGGTCCACATCTCGTAGACGTGCTCGATGGGTGCGTCGAACGTGCGCGCGATGAAGAACTGCTCCACGCCTGCAAGCCGTTTGCCGAGGTACTCGGCCAGACGGTCCCACGTTGCCTCGCCGCCGGCCTTCTTGATGAAGCCGCGCATGTCCGTTGCGATCTCGGGCGTCGCAAACGCCATGCTCATGTCGAGCTGGGTCCGCCCGTCTCGTTCGGTGAAAAGCGCGGTGACGCGAAAGAGGGGCGGACGATCCTTGTGGCCGCCGTGGTCATAGACCATGCGGTGTAAAGGCACGACCTCTAGGTACTGCGTCGTGTTCTCGTGGTCGGTGCCGTCCGGCCCGTGCATGGTGTAGTGCCAATGGCCGCCGGTGCGCAGGTCGCGACTGTGCGTCGTCAGCGTGAAGCCTCGCGGACCCCACCACTGTGCCACTTCCTTGGGGATGGTCCATGCATCCCAGACCGATTGTAGCGGCGCGTCGTAAACCCGGGTGAGTGTGATGACATTGGACTTACTTTTTTCGGCCATGGCGTACTCCTCTTTTTTTTGACTTCAGGTAAGCGCCGAGCCGATCGAGCTGATCTTCCCACGCGATCCGGTGCTGCTCCATCCAGTCAACGGCCTCGCTCAGCGGCTCGCCGTTGAGTTGGCACGGGCGCCACTGTGCCTTGCGGCCCTTTGTGACGAGACCTGCATCTTCCAGAACCTTCAGATGCTTGGTGATGGCCGGCAGCGTCATATCGTCAAGAAACGGCTCTGCCAGCTCCGAAACGTTGGCTTCGCCTTCGGACAACCTGGCGAGAATGGCGCGTCTCGTCGGATCCGCGAGCGCTGCGAAGGTGCGGCTGAGTGGGTCTCGCATGGCAATTGACCGATTAGTTAATTAACTATTTGGTGTAATATGAACGGGAGTAGACGGGTTGTCCAGCTCAAATGGATTGATGTGCATGTCAGGTCTGGCGAGGGTGCGGGACTGATCTTGAGTGGCAGCCGACATGGCCACCGCGGCCCGTCAAGAGCCTTGTTGCTCTGCCGCACATGGCGCGGGCGTCGTGCTGTGCACCTCAGCAACACGAGTGTTGAACACAGGCACGACAGCGGCTCAGGGTCAATTGTGGTAGTTGCATTTTCCAAGCATGTAACCGCTTACCATCCTGAAGCGGACATTCTGAGTGGAAGGCTCTGATATCTGCTGCCACGTCCGTTTTAGGGATCTCGCTGCCAATACCACATCGGCTGCGATGGGCCAGTAAGAGACATTCGTTCCTTCGGAATCCGTTTTCTTGCACGGATACCTGCAGATGCAAGAGTGAGCTGCGAGAAGCCAAGTTAGCACGGTTGCTCGTGAGATTGTTTTTTTGATTTCTTCGCGGCCCTTTAAGCGAGCAACTCCCTTCAACCCTTGGCGTAGACAGGGAAGGCGCTGGCGCCACCATAATCCTTTATTCGTTCGATGGACTTGAGGCTTTTCATATCCGCATTGCTGATCGTGAAATCAACTTCGGCGTTGGCGCGCATATGGGCAGGCGTGACGGTCTTCGGCAGTGGCAGCAAGCCGAGCTGCAAAAGATAGCGGATCGCCAGCTGCGGCACGCCAACTCCGTATCTACCTGCCATGTCTGCTATCTGCTGCGTCTTGAGGATCTCGCCATGGCCGAACGGTGAATAAGCCTCGACAAGGATGTCCTTGCTTTGGACGTATTCGATCAGGTCGAACGGCGTATTGCTGATATGCGCCAGAATCTGGTTGACGGCTGGAGGTACGCTGGCGTTGTCGAGAATATTGTCGAGATCCACCTTCTCGAAGTTCGAGACGCCGATGGCGCGCAACTTTCCTGCCTTGAGGGCCTCTTCCAGTGCGCGCCATGCCTCGAGATTGCCTTTGAAGAAGTGCTCGCCGGCGCGAAACTTTGCCCAAGGCTGCGGAGAGTGGATGATCATCATGTCGATCGTGTCGAGACCAAGCGCTTCCAGAGATGCGTCTATTGCCTTGCGCGCGTCGCCGAACGATTTTATCTCAGCAGCAAGCTTGGTGGTGATGAAGATGTCGTCACGCGCAACGCCACTTGCACGGACGCCCTCTCCGACACCACGCTCGTTGGCGTAGGCTTGCGCCGTGTCGATATGGCGATATCCAAGGGCCAATGCATTGACGACGGCCTGCGCGGCCTTACCGTCCTCGATCATCCATGTGCCGTATCCGATGCGGGGAATGTCGATACCGTTATTGAGCTTATAGGTTTCCTGTAAAATCATTGTTCCTAACCTTCTAATTGCAGCGGCTCAGCCCTTCTGGCCCGGGCCATATCCAGGCTTTTTGGTCAGTGTTGCCCACCGGCCTGCGATTTTGGGTTCGTAGATCTGGTCCATCCAGTGGTCGGGGTTGACTTCATCGAAGTCAACCGAGACCGAGCCTTCGCCATAGTTCACAATCTTCGTCACGCATTCGACGATGGCGTCGCTGAGGCGCTGTTTTTGCTCGTCCGATTTTCCCGGCCAGAGCGAGACGGTGACATGCGGCATGGGATCAATCCTTCTTCGCGTTTGCCAGATAGTCCGCGTCAGAAACCTTTTCCATCCAGGTCACGTTATTGCCGTCTAGCGATTCCTGGATTGCAAGGTGGCTCATGGCAGTGGACGCGCTGGCGCCATGCCAGTGCTTTTCGCCGGGCGGGAACCAGACAACGTCGCCAGGCCGGATTTCCTCAACAGGCCCGCCTTCGCGCTGCGCCCAGCCAAGTCCGGACATGACAATCACTGTCTGTCCGAGCGGATGCGTGTGCCATGCGGTGCGTGCGCCCGGCTCAAAGGTCACCAGCGCTCCGCCGACGCGGGCTGGCGCGCTGCGTCCAAACATCGAGTCGAGCCGCACGACTCCGGTGAACCAATCGGCGGGTCCCTTGCCGGAAGGCTGTGCGCCATTGCGAATGATTTCCATGGTTTTACGTGCTCCTGTTTTCAATTCGGTCGCTGCGGCTGCCATCGGCAGCATTGCGACAAAAAACGTTGCAAATCTCAGCATGTGTTCTTGCTCCGATCCGGTGCAGTAAACGTCTCTGATCCGCATCATTTCGCGATCTGAGGGGTAAATTGGCCCTTGGCAGCGGCTAAAACTAGCCAGCCCAGGCGGCACAAACTGATGAGCAAAACTCAATAATGTGCTAGTGTGCCGTGTCCGCGACCATGAGGATCGAGATGGCAGAGCTTTGCGGAAAACGGTGTGCTAGATTTGTTGGCTGGAGCGGGAGACAGAAGCGGTGCTGCTCACCCGGCCCTTGTTCAGCCCTTCCGCTCGGCTGGCGGGCAATCCCATGCAGGTAAGTCGGGCGGATCTCGGCGACCTATCCTATTTCATCGCCATTGCGAACCATCGCAGCTTTCGCCGGGCAGCCGTTGAACTGGGTGTCAGCGCTTCGGCTCTTAGCCACGCTATCAGTGGATTGGAAGAGCGGTTGGGCGTTCGGTTGCTGAACCGGACGACACGAAGCGTTACTTTGACGGCGGCGGGTGAAGAGCTTCACGCGACAATCCAAACGCAGATTGATGATATCGGACAAGCTCTCGAGAGGCTCAATCTTTATCGTGATACGCCCGCGGGCCGGGTCAGAATTAATCTCCTCGAAGACGCTGCAACTTTGATTCTCGAACCGGTCATGCCAATCTTCGTCGATCGCTATCCGGACGTCGAGTTAGACATAAGCGTCAACAACCGAATGATCGATGTCATCGGAGGCGGGTTCGATGCAGGGATCCGCTATGGAGGCACCGTCCCTGAAGATTTGATCGCGCAGCGTCTCTCTAGCGATATCCAGTGGGTTGCGGCGGCGGCTCCGTCATATCTCGCCCGCTTCGGCAAACCGGAAACGCCTGGCCAATTGCAGGATCATCGCTGCGTACGTATCCGTCTTGGCAACGACCAAATCTATCAATGGGCGTTCGAGCGCGAAGGCGAGACCGTCAATGTTCAAGCTCCTGGCCAGCTGACAGTCGATGAAAGTCACGCCGCATTGGGGCTAGGGCTGCGCGGCGTCGGCATCATTTATGGCGCGGAGCCGATTTTGCGACCGCACATCGAGAGCGGAGCGCTTGAATGCGTGTTGGAAGATTGGGCTTCGATGGGGGCCGGCTATCACATCTACTACTCGAGCCGACGCCAACTCCCGACGGGCCTGCGTCTCTTGATCGAACTCATCCGCGAGCTCAGGCCATGTGGCTTGTAGAACATCAACTGAGTGACGGGCATGTCCGCTCAGGGTCACAAGCGGAAGTCTAATCAAAAAAGGGCCGCTTTCAAAAAACAATAACGAGCCTACTGAAGTTTGAGAGGCTGCAGCGGATCAAAGTCTAACGGAGCGACGAGTCGCTCTCCTAATTGCATCTTCATTACATACCGACAGTGTTCCAGAACAGCGGTTGGGGCCCCAGTGGCTAGCAACTCATTGAAGCGCGCGACGAGAGCTTCGCGTCCTCTTTCAGAAGTGCAGAGCGCTTCGATAATGTAAAATATCGGCTCGCCAATGTCCCATGGCTGAAGTTTGAAGTACGGCTTAACAAACTCGTCGCTCAAGAGGTGCTCCAACAGTATGGCTTCTGCATTGGTTGTGAACTTTTGCTCCAAGAATGCGACCGCTCCGGCGAGTTGGATTTTTACCGCAATGTTCTGCTCTTGCTCCAGACGTTCTCTCAGCCAATCGGAAGCAGCGGTGCCATCCTTCGAGAACTTCTGGAGCAAATTTGCTATCCCGCAGCGTAGCGGCGCATCATCTGCTGCTCTGTCGAATCGGCGGCTAAGCAACGTCCAATACTTGCAGTCTGAGGTGAACCGGCTCAGCACATACGCGGCCGCGCAGCACAAGTTTTGTTGCTCAGACTCAAGAGCGCTTAGATAGACTGCCTCGCCCTTTTTCACTGCCGCACGTGTGCGCTCAACATATCCTAGTTCTTCTTTTCGGCGGCTTTCAAAATCGTCAGGTTTCTGACGTAAGAGGTCGCCGTGGACATCCAGGTACGACGTACCCTCTGCCAAAGTTCCGAGATAGGATACCACTTCGAAGCGATCGGGCGTTCCTTCCGAAGCGGCGATCTCAATGAGAAACGGCACGGCGTGAGAAGTAGCCTCGTAGACGGTGTGCTGGTGCCAGATGTTGCCATATAGGGCGAACATCGCTTCACTGCGCACCTCATTTTCTGGAGACAATAGGTTGCGAAGCAGATTGGGAACATCACTGGCCGATCCGTAGGCATGTGTTAGGCTCGCCCAATCGATCTGGTCTAGCCCCTTGAGCATGGTCCACCTATCTCAAATCGTCCACAACCGACAAAAGGCAATTCCGGACCATGAACTGTCGTTTAACATTTCTACTTGCGGCGCGTCGTGGCGCACTCTTCATATTTGCGCCTCTCCGGCAACTTCCAAACATCCAGCCATACCGAATTTGTGCGAGCGTTGACGAACGTTCTTTTTCACACAGGTTAGAGTAGTGATACGAGCGTTCGATTTCTGCAACGACCAAGAGCAAGATCCCCCCGCATGACACATACGCGCAATTGGGTCACGACCACCGGTGGGCCTCACCTGCTTATTGCCGAGGAACAGCTTGAGGATTGGCGCGGGACCGAGGGATGGCGCGATCACATGGATCCGGGCGATCAGAGCGACTATGCCCGAGCCTGCAGAGTGACGACTTGGTTGGGATCAATCCCTTGCCACGAAGGCAGCGCGGTCGTTCTTTCTGGCGATGTAGGTGACATAGCATGGTATCCTGCCAAAGGTGCTGACCAGGGCTTTCTTGTCCAATGGATTGGCGTCAATGACGAGGCTCTCATTGAACCGGTACTGCGCAGTACGGATATGAGAGATTTGTTAGACGACCCAAAAGCCGAGCGGCTTGAATTCGAGACAGGTTCATCCGGTGTAATGTGGCTGATCGATGCGTCCGAGTGTGGGAAAAACTTGCAAGATGGCTACGAAATCCTGCGGCTGAAGCCGGGCCGGTATGTGGCGAGCGCGGCTTATTATCAATCCGCTGACCTTATGATCGTGGTTCGATACATTTCTCGTCGAATATCCATGGCGAACTAAGACGGGCCGAAGTAGTGCTGGCACGGCCTCAATTAGATGAGGTCTTGCGACTACCATATAGAGGGGAATAGCCCCCCTGTAGATCACCCGCTTCAGACAAAAGACAATGCTCCGTCGCCAGCAACTGGTAGTTAGTTCACCCGCCCCCGCAGGTCCTCTAAGTAGGGGGCTTGCTTCGGCTCGATCAGATCATTCGGGGCGACAGAGATGTATGCGGGGATCAGGTCCGTATGTCCGAAGTGACTGGCCAAATAGCCCATCAGGATTGCAGTTGGCACGATGTGCGGGCACCACTCCGGTAGCAATTGCCTGATCCGCATGCTGTCGGAAAGGCGGCGCTGCTCTTCAATCGTTTGAGCCTTACGTAGCTGTCTAAACACTGCGAGGTCTGTTGCGAGGACTTGCGGAGAGATGAGTTCAAGCAGCCTTTGCCCATCTCCACAAGTGGCACCGACCTCGTCAAGTTTCATTGCCGCCTGAATGGCAACGTCTTTGAGGAGGTCTGCGGCAGCAATCTCGGTTTCTGGGAAATGGTAGTATTGCTTCCCGTCGTTGCGCACGTGTCGTTGGAACGCGCAGAGCTCACTGCACATCTTGCTTGGGACGCGCGCGCCAGGCCAAACAGCAAAATCAAAGGGTGGCAGGAATTCGAAATGCAAGGCAATGCTGACCTCAAACCACTTTCCAAATGCTGTACTGAACGTCACGTAACGAAGTTGAGGGCCGAATTTCGCCGAGTATTCTTTGCCTAAGGCTGCATAACCCAACTTGGACAAACAACTGCCGACTATCCGACGGCGTATGCGGGCGAACTGTGTTGTATTGATCATGGAGTACCACGAGGAGAATTCTATCGAGTTCAACGCACTTTTTCTGACCTGCAAAAAGTGGAAGTAGCTGACAGCGGTCCGCTTTCTGGGGCGGAAGTTGTCTACCAAATCTATTCGGAAAGCGGGCCGGAATAATGTGAATCGGACGCTCGCACGCCGTGAAGCGGAGATCTGAGCTGCAAAATCGGCGATCAGGTAGAGGCGTGGGTCGGCACTTGTTCGAGCGCGCCGATGAGCTTTTTTAACGAGTCGCGCTGCAGTCGACGACTGGGGGCTGTCGCTATGTCCAAAGTCGTCAAAGGCTCACCGGAATTGTCGCGTTCGGCAAGCGCTTCGATGATGGCGATCTCGCGCTTCATCGCTGCGAGCGCCCTGTGGCGAAGCCAGAATGGGCAGAAGCCTTTCAATTTGACGTGCCCAAAGGCCACAGCGACGACAAAGTCGAGATAACGTGTCTGGTTGAAGCCATCCGTATCGGCGACCATGATTTCGGTTGTGTGCCCGAAATGGTCGGCAAGTGAAGCAAGCGAGTCTTCGGTGAATGCGGCTATGCGTGGAAAATCGCGCATCTTAGCTAACACATCGAAGCCCTCGTCGTTGCCGTGCGGGGCAAAGTCATCGACGCCACTCCAGAAGAACGGCTC
>OEIU01002255.1_pt1 | contig 10538 bp, 6 predicted proteins | sample 1539221 | NCBI WGS metagenome assembly OEIU01 (sample SAMN03792071, study PRJEB22550) | activated sludge metagenome | feature: wastewater treatment plant; material: activated sludge; isolation source: Wastewater treatment plant of a petroleum refinery complex | place: Argentina: Zarate | collected... | reverse complement strand
ACCCTGCTGATCCCGGCCGAACAGCTTACCGAGCCTGGCCGATGCGATCCCCACGCCTGTATCGACAATGGAGAAGCGCAGCGAGGGCCCCCCAGCGCTCTTGACCTCGTCGACCATGACGACGACCGAGCCGGCATTCGTGAATTTCCCCGCGTTGCAGACGAGATTGGTCAGCACCTGCCGGACGCGCAAGGCATCCCCGCGCAGGATGTCGGGCGCGCGCGGATCGACGAACGCCGCCATTTCGACCGCTTTCTCGGCCGCCGTCGGCGCAAGCATCCTGACGACGTCATCGACGAGCTCGCCGACAATGATCTCGTTGTCCTCGAGCTCCATGCGGCCCGCCTCGATCTTCGAGAGATCGAGCACGTCGTTCACGATCTGAAGGAGCGTCCCGCCCGAGCTTCGGATGACATCGAGCCCCTCGCGCTGAAGCTCGTTGAGAGGAGTCGTCTCGAGGACCCGCGCCATGCCGAGAATGCCGTTGAGCGGGGTGCGCAGCTCATGGCTCATCGTAGCCAGAAAATTGGACTTTGCCGTGCTCGCGCGGTCGACATCCTCGAGCGTCTGCCGCAATCGCCGCTCGGCTTCCACCCGCCTCGTGACATCATGCAGGACAGTGACGACTCCGCCATGCCGCGTCGCGCTGTGGCTCACCTCGAACGAACGCCCGTCCGCTCGCTCGATCTCGATGCGCGAGCCGTCGGCGGCACCAATCCGCATGAGGGCATCGGCGATCGCCTCGGCCGGCACGATGGCATTTTCGGCTGCTGCGAGGCCCAGGGCTTCGAGCGCCATGCGGTTCCAGACCAATGGCACGCCGAGCGCATCGAGACCGATGACCCCGGCGGCTGCACGTTCGATCACGTCCTCGAGCATGGCCGACTTCTGCGCGTTTCGCCGAGCACGGCGGATCGCGCGCTCGAGCTGACCCACGCTCAGCCCGTCCTTGGCAAGGCAGTCGGCCGCGCCGGCGGCCTCGGCGGCATCAAGCACGCCAGGTTCGGAATGTGCGGTGACGAGAATCATCGGGCTGCGCGGATGAAGTGGAGCCGTGTGGCCGATGAACTCGCGCGCCCCACCCCCTTGCGTTGTCTCGTCGACGAGGACGACATCGAAGCATCGCCCGCTCAGCTCGTGGCGCGCACGGTCCCAGTTTGTCGCCCGCACGATCCAGTACCGCTCGCGCGTGATGCCCTGCAAGAGTGCCTCTATCCGGCAGAATTCCGCGGGATTGTCCCCGACAAGGAGAACATAGACGTCGCCCTTCGGGTCGGCGGTCCGCATGCTGGCTACTCCACCCCGCCCGCATTTGCGGTTCGCTCGCAGGCCTCGATCGGCGTACCGGCCCCGAGGCACCGGCGACTGGCGTTCGCAGCCACAGCCTGTGCGGGCGGACGCCGATGGGGCAGCTCCTTGCCGGTGACCTCGGCAAGGATCCGGCCGAGGCAGGCACCGGAGGCATGCTCTTCGTCGATGAACATGGAGGCAGGACAGCCAACGGCGCGCGGATCGAAGCTGCCGACAATCTCGATCCTGTGGCGGTCGGCAAGCTCCCTGATCACGGTCTCGAGCAACCGCAGATCGTCCATGCCGGGCGTACCTTGCATCCGATCGAAAGAGGCCGGCTCGTAGGGCGAGAAGGCCATATGAACCCGCACGTTGCGCACGCCGAGATAGGCCAGCAGCCGGTCCAGCGCCTCGACCCCTCTCGGATCGATGGCGGAAGCAGACAATCCGGATGGCCGGGACGCCGGATCGGCAGGTCGGGCGGCATGCTGCGCCGACACGGCGGCCAGATGCGCACCGGACGGACTGACCGTGCCGTCGGGGTGAAAGACATCGTTCCCGGCCGAGTGGCTGCGCCAGATCGGCGACGGCGCCCGGTCGAGATGCCACCGTGCAACCTTGGCCGCGAGCACCGTCACCGACATGCGCTCCATGTACCGGCGCAGCGGGTAGGTCTGCCAGAAACCGACGGGCGCCAGGCCGAGTCGCGCCGACATCGCCAGGTAGGCCGGAAAGCTCGTCAGCCAATCAAAGTCCGATCGCCTGTCGGCAGGCGTGAGAAGGCCGGCGCGCACACCGAGAACAAGATCCCTGGGAAGTCGATCATGGCGAACGAGTAGCTCAGTGAGCCCGAGAAGATCCTCGTAATGATCCTGCGGCACGTGCAGGTTGGCAAAGCGCTTGCCGGGCACAAGAGCGGCCCCCGCATCCCCCCACGCGTCACCCCCGAGGATGATCAGGTCCGGCTTCGGCTGGAGACGCTTGATCTGCTCGGCACGCAGAGCGCGGACATTGAGATCGACGCGCGGCAAGGCTAGGCTCGTGCCCGCGGCAAGCGCATCCGCGACGCCGGCAATCGCCTCCGGCTGGTAGCGGTAGGGCGCCAGATGCCGATTGGCAGCGATCAGGCCGACCGACAATCCAAGGGCGGCCAGGCCCGCAACGACGGCGCCGACAGTAAAACCGACCCATCTGCGGGAGCGGGCGACACCGCTTCGCATAGTTCCGAGCTCGACAAATGCGAGCTTCGATCCGCCAACGGCACGGTACTCGCACTCATCGGTCCCGGCTCTGCCGGTCACCTGCCCCACGCCACGCGCCCTCGTCCAGCTTCCCTGTCAAGCTGGCAGGCATCTAAGCGGCAGTTGCTCTAGCGGGGGGTTAATCCCGGTCGGCTGGAAAATCGAAACACCGACATCCGTCGACAATTGAAGGGCATACTTAACGTCACCTTATCGGCAGGCCCGCGACCGGCACGTCAATCCTCGAACGGATCGTGGACCAGGATCGTGTCATCGCGCTCCGGCGAGGTCGAAAGCAGCGCCACGGGGCACTCGATCAGTTCCTCGACACGCTTCACGTATTTGATGGCCTGGGCCGGCAGGCCCACCCACGAGCGCTTTCCGGCCGTCGACTCGTTCCAGCCCTCGAGCGTTTCATAGATGGGCTTGACGCGTGCCTGCTGGTTCATTCCCGCTGGAAAGCGTTCGATCCGCTGGCCGTCGAGCTCGTAGGCGACACAGATCTTCAGCTCAGGCAATGGATCAAGGACATCGAGCTTCGTGAGCGCGATGCCATCGATCCCCGAAACCTTGACCATCTGCCGAAGCAGCACCGCATCGAGCCAGCCGCAGCGCCGCTTCCTTCCCGTCACCACGCCGAACTCGCGACCCCGCTCGCCGAGCAGCGAGCCGATGGCATCGGGCTCGCCGTCGGGACCGAGCAGCTCCGTCGGAAACGGACCCGAGCCGACGCGGGTCGCATACGCTTTGGCCAGGCCGAGCACATAGCCGATCGCGCCGGGCCCGAGCCCTGAGCCCGTCGCCGCCTGGGGTGCGATGGTGTTTGACGACGTCACGAAAGGGTACGTGCCATGATCGATGTCGAGAAGCGCGCCCTGCGCCCCTTCGAACAGGATGCGCTTTCCCGCCCGCCGGGCCGCCTCGAGCGTATCCCAGACGGTGTCGATATAAGGCGTGACGGCCGGTGCGATGGCGGCCAACTCGTTGAACAGGGCCTCCTTCGCGATCTCCGGCTCGCCGAGGCCGCGGCGCAGCGCGTTGTGGTGCACGAGCAGCCGCTCGATTTTCGGCCCAAGGTTCTCGATGTTGCGCAGGTCCTGCACCCGGATCGCGCGACGGCCGACCTTGTCCTCGTAGGCTGGCCCAATGCCGCGCCCGGTCGTGCCGATCTTCTGGGCGCCCGCGACACGCTCGCGCAATTGATCGAGCTCACGATGCAACGGAAGAATGAGCACCGCGTTTTCTGCAACCTTGAGATTATCTGGTGTCACACCGACGCCTTGAGCGCGCAAACCGTCGATCTCTTTGATGAGATGCCACGGATCGACGACAACGCCGTTGCCGATGATGGAAAGCTTGCCCGGCCGCAGCAGGCCGGACGGCAGCAGCGACAGCTTGTACGTGATCCCATTGATGACCAGCGTGTGGCCGGCATTGTGCCCCCCCTGGAAACGCACCACGATGTCGGCGCGCTCCGACAGCCAGTCGACGATCTTGCCTTTGCCTTCGTCGCCCCATTGAGCGCCGATCACTACGACGTTCGCCATCTCGTCCTCGCTTGCCGGTCCGCATCCTGTCGCGCGGCGGCAGATATTGGCCGGGCCGCAACCCGGCCAAACGAAAAGGGCCCTGGCGCGAGGCCAGAGCCCTTTTCTTACATTTACAGCCAGTTGAAGGCTATCGGCAAGCCGGATGCACCGGCATGCTTCACTTCGCGAGATAGCTGCGATGAACGAGGTCGCCTTTCGGCTCCGACGCCCGAACGCTCAGCACTTTGTCGGAATCCTGTGTCTCGAGCGATGTGAGCGCGCCGAGGCGCCGCTCCGACCGGATCCCCTTGTCGCCGTCGGCAAGAAAGGCCGCAACGGTCGCGACCGCCGGCGCCGGCTTCGCGCCCTGGTCCTTCAATGCGATGGCCTCGGTCGCCGCCGCCCGCAGGATTTTCGGCCACATCTTCCGGAAGAGGCCGTTGGACGGATAGAGGTCGGCGCTCGTCACGCGCCCGCCGATGGCAATGGCAACGCCGACCACGTCGTCATCCTTCAGGCCCGCGGGCTCCAATGCGGCAACGTAAGCCGCCTGCGCGGACTTCAACGCCTCGTTCTCGAGCGAGAGTTGGAGACTCGTTCGCGATCGCTCGCTCGCAACGGGCGAAGCAAGGTTGCTCGAGAGGAGGCCCTGCAAGACGCCGACGTTCTTCCACACCTCGCTTTGGCTGTCTGTTCGGCCACCGAGGTTGCTCGATCGTTGCCCGATCGCCTGCTGTGCCTCGCGCTGCCGTACGTTGTTGAGCTCGGCCTCGATCGGCGAGCGCGCCTGAGGATCGGCCACACCCGGCGTTGCCGTCGAGGCCGGCTTCGCAATGGCGACCTTGGCCTCGCGCGACGGGAGCAGCGCGTCGGACGTCGCGAACTTGCGGGCGTCCTCGATGCCGCGTGCCGACCAACGGCCCTGCTCCACGCAATAGGCGCCGATCGGCACCAGCCCCGAATTGGGCTTGAGGAGCATGCTGACAGTGAGCACGCGGTCCTGCCGGCCGCCCTTCACGATATCGCCAAGCTGAACAAAAACGGCTTCGCTGCCCTTGTTCTCGATCTTCAGCTCCTGGACGCGTCCCGTCTCGTGGACCTCGATGGCACCCTTGGCCAGTGCCTCGGCCAGCGTCAGCGGGACGGGACCGGGCTGGGATTTCCCTTTCAGAAGATAGATCGAGACCCCGTCATGACTGATCGGGGCATCGACACGCGGCACCTCTGCCCGTGCGCCCCACCCTGCAAACATCGGCATAGCCGCGACCGAGACGGCCAACATCTGGGCCAATACACCAAGCTTCATGCAATCACTCCCTGAACGCCACGCGAAATCGTCGTGCTGAACTGCGCCCAGTGTCTTCATCGACTTCGCGCAAATCATGGAGCTGGCACGGCCTTTCCGTGGCACCGATCACTTGGTCAGGAGCCTCCGCGATGCCACACTCGATGAAGCCGACGCGCATGGCTCGGGCAACGCCGGAGTGGCTCATGAAATTCGCATTGCATTTCTCGAACTCGAACTTCCCGGACGCAGCTTCGGCGAAGCGATTGGCGCTTGCCGCAGAGGCGGCAGGCTGCGAGAGCCTGGTTGTTATCGAGCACGTGGTCTGGCCGACGAATTACGCCTCGCGCTATCCCTATTCGCCGACAGGCAAGTTGCCCGGCGGTCCCGAGACGAACCTGCCCGACCCCCTGATCTGGATGGCCTTCGCGCTGGCGGCGACGACGCGGCTGCGCTGCCTGACGGGCATCCTGATCCTGCCGCAGAGAAACCCCGTCGTGCTCGCCAAGGAGCTTGCGACCCTCGACTACATGAGCGGGGGCCGCATCGACCTTGGCATCGGCGTCGGCTGGCTGAAGGAGGAGTTCGAGGCGCTCGGTGTTCCGTTTGCGCGCCGTGGCGCGCGCACCGATGAATACATCCAGGCCATGCGTGCGCTGTGGACCCGAGACGACGCCAGCTTCAAGGGCGAATTCGTGGCCTTCCAAGGCGTGAGTTCCAACCCCAAGCCGGCACAAGGCGAGATCCCGATCCACATCGGCGGCCATTCGGAGGCCGCGGCACGGCGCGCAGCCACGCTTGGCAACGGCTTTTTTCCGGCTACAGGGTCTCCCGTCGACACCACGCCGTTGATTGCCTCCATGCGCAAGATGGCGGCCGACAAGGGGCGCGATCCCGCCGCCATCGAGGTGACGACCGGCTGCCCCGCCGCATTGCCCGGTTCAGGCACCGATCCGCTGCGGGCGGTCGCCGACGCGGCGGCGCGCGGCGTCGGTCGCGTGGTCCTCCCGGTGACCGCTTTTCTCGGCAGTGGGCCGGCAGGCGGCGGACAGCACGCCAGGACCTTTGGTGGCCTCTCGCACGACGGCCTGGAGGAGCGCCTCGCCGCGTTCGGCGACAGCGTCATTCGTCAGTCGAACGCGCTCTAGCCGCGCTCCGCACTGCGCCAGCCGGCGGCGACGGCTTCCTCCTCGCTGCAGAACCAGCGTTCTCCGCGGCGCCGGCTGATTCGCACGCGCTCGTAATCCGACGACCACGGCAGCAGATACTCGCGCGTGCCGCGGTGTACGCGCCCCTTGATGGGGCAACCCTCCGGTGCCTGGCGCTTGGCGGCTGCCCAGATCCTGTCGCGCCAGGCCTGTGGGCGTTCCGGTTCCGCCGAGCCCCAGACTCCGGCTTTCGCGGCCTTTGCGGCATCCTCCGCCCCGCGATAAGGCGAGACAAAGCCGGCCTCGGCAAAGGCATGGCCGGAGCGCACCAGCGCTTCTGCGATATCGGCACCGGCAGCCACGCAACGCCCGTGCGCGGTGCCGGCAGCGTCCTTCCCGCCGACATCGCAATTGACGGCCCGGCCTTGCACAAGACGCTGCAGCGCCTCCTTCGCGTCCTGCCCGCAGGCCCAGGTACGACCCGATGAGCGCCCGCCCGCCCGGCTGCAACGCTGATCCGGCTCCGGCACTTCGATGCCGGTCAGCCGCACCTGCACATCGCCGACCCTGAGCCGATCGGCCGTAAGCACGCTGGCGCGGCCTTTTATCGATTCCCCGCCTCCAAGCGACAGTCCGGCCAGGCTTCCCGTGACCGTGACGGGCAGTTTGAGCGGCACGTGCCCGAGAGTGAGGCCGATGCCCCCGATGAGCGCGACGAGCGCAGCCGCACCGGCGACCATCCAGGGCCGCGACGGCAATCCCGTCACCGGCGCCGCGAGGCTCCTCGGCATCACCGAATGCCCGTGCCAGAGCGTCGGGCCCAGTCCGAGGCCCGTGCACAGCATGCCGATGCCAAGTGCCGCCAATGCTTCTCCGTCCACGCCTCGCACGACAAGCAAGACGCGGGTGAGGCCGGCAACCGCAGCAATCAGTCCAACCAGCGTCAGCGGGCCGCCAACGCCCGGCCGGCCAATAAGGTCTGCAGCCGGCGCCAGCTTGGGTCCCAGCCATCGCGCGAATGCACCGAGACCGAGCCCTGCCATCGCACCGCCCGACACAGCCATGCGCCCGATGTTGCCGGCGAACGCGCGCGCACCGATGCCGACTTGTGCCGCACCGCGGCGCGCGAGCACATCCGCCGCGACGCCGGCAGCCTTGGCCCCCTCGCCGAGGCGCGCCGCCCCCCGTCGCGCCATCTCGTCGGCGGCGGCGCTAGCGGCCTTCGCGCCCTCGCCGACGCGGGCAGCCCCTTTGCGCGCCAGCTCATCCGCGGCGGCACCGGCCGCCTTCACGCCGCCGGCGACCTGCTGGCCGACCTGATGCGCCTTCTGACGCCGGGCCTCCCGACGCAACTTGATCGTCGTGCGGACGTACTTGTGCCGCTCGAAGCCTTCGTCGCGCTTCTTCCAGAAGAGCATGCGGCTTGATCCCCCCGGAGACCGACGGAACGGCGTGCACACGTGCCAGCCATCCCCAATGCTCCTGCCACCAACGCCAGCACGGCCGAAGCGTCAACCCGTGACGCCTGTCATCGGTTGCGAAGCTTTGGATTACGTCCGAACCGTGTCGGAAATGAGCAATATGCTCATCGGCGAACGAATTCTCGCCCTTCTCACAACTTGAACCACGAGTCCGGAGCAGAGGAAATCGGACGCCCCTCCCCCGCTCAGAGATGCAGCGGCAGCCCCAAGGCCTTGAAACATGCTTCCTGGAAAGCTTCGCCCCGGGTCGGATGCGCATGGATCGTGGCTGCGACATCCTCGAGGCGTGCGCCCATCTCGAGCGCCAGAGTCAACGCTGTCGAAAGCTCGGAGACGTCCGCGCCCACGGCCTGTACCCCGAGGAGAATGCCGTTGTCCTTGCGCGCCACGACGCGCACGAACCCGTCGTCGCGCTCGGACGTCATGGCGCGGCCGCTCGCCTTGAACGGGAATTGCGCCACCGTCGCTTCGATGCCCGCTTTTCGCGCCGCGTCGGGAGAATGCCCGACGGCGACGACTTCCGGGTCGGTGAAACAGACTGCCGGTACGGCGACCTTGTCCCAGACGTCGGCTTTGCCGGCGACGACATGCGCGACAAGCTCGCCCTGGGCCATGGCGCGATGGGCAAGCATGCGTTCGCCGGTCACATCGCCGATGGCGAAGACACCGCGCATCGAGGTTGGGGAGCGCTCGTCCACATTCACGAAGTCGCCGTTCATGGTCAGGTGCAAGTCGGCAAGACCAGCCGACGCCGTGCGGGCCCTGCGTCCCACCGCGACGAGCACTTTCTCTGCTACGATGTCGGTCTGGGCGCCGGCGCTCTCGAACGTGAGACGGCCATCCGCAAACGATTGAGCCTTGGCGCCGAGCACGACTTTCACGCCCAATCTCCCGAGGCGTCGGGCGACCGGGGCCACCAATTCAGCATCGTACTGCGGCAGGACCTGCGGCTGCGCCTCGAGGACGGTCACCGAGCTTCCGAGCTTTGCGAACGCCGTGCCGATCTCGAGCCCGATATAGCCGCCACCGACGACCGCCAGGCTGCGGGGCACGGCCGTCAGCGCCAGAGCCTCTGTTGAGGACAGCACTTCGCCGCCGAATGGCAGGCTCGGCAGCGCAATGGGCTCCGAGCCGGTCGCGACAACGATGTTCTCGGCTCGCACGCGTTGCTCGCCATCAGCCGTCTTGACGACGACCGTCTTGCCATCGCGAAAGCGGGCGGTGCCGTGCAAGTGGCGTGCGCCGGCTTTCTTGATCAGGCCGCCGACCCCCTGGTTGAGGCGGGCGACAATGCTGCCGATCCAGGCCGACGTCTCGCTCATCTTCAGCGACGGCGACGCTGCCGATATGCCCATTGGCGCCCGCTCGGCAAATTCACGTAGCCGGTGGAACTCGTTGGCCGCATGGATCAGCGCTTTCGAAGGGATGCAGCCGACGTTGAGGCAGGTGCCGCCGTCCCGGTCACCTTCCACGACGATGGTATCGACGCCAAGCTGTGCGGCACGGATGGCGCAGACGTATCCTCCGGGGCCGGCGCCGATCACCAGCAGCTTGCACGTGAGATCAGGCATCCGGCGAGCCCTCCACGAACAGCGTTGCGGGCTTCTCGAGCAGCGTCTTCAGCTTGTGCACGAAGACGGCGGCGTCATAGCCGTCAATGACGCGGTGATCGAAGCTGCAGGAAAGGTTCATCATCTTGCGGGGCACGAATTGCTGGCCGTCCCACCATGGCCTGATTGCCATCTTGTTGACGCCGACAATGGCAACCTCCGGCAGATTGATGATGGGCGTCGTCGCGATCGCCCCGAGCGGACCGAGCGATGTGATCGTGATGGTGGATCCCGACAGCTCGCCACGCTCGGCCGACGCCTCACGCGCCGCGTCCGCGAGCCGGGCGATCTCGCGCGCGCTATCCCAAAGTGAGTTGGCTTCGGTATGTCGAATGACGGGCACCATCAGTCCGCTCGGCGTCTGCGTGGCAATGCCGACATGGACTCCGCCGAACTCCGTCACAATGCCCGCTTGATCGTCGAAGTGAGCGTTGAGCTGCGGCTGCTCGCGCACCGCCGAGACAATGGCGCGGATGAGAAAGGGAAGCAGCGTGAGGCGGCCCTGCTGGTCGCTCCTGCCCGAGTTCAGCTCCTCTCGCAGCCCTTCGAGGCTGGTCATGTCGACCTCCTCGACGATCGTGATGTGGGGAATGCGGCTATTGGCCTGCGCCATGCGCTCGGCGATGCGTCGGCGCAGACCGACGATTTTCACTTGCTTCGTGGAGGTGTCCTTGCGGCGCATGCCTCCGTTCGCGCTTGAGCTGCGTCCCGACTGATAGGTGTCGAGATCCTCGTGCGTGATGCGGCCTGCTGGGCCCGTTCCGGCCACTACGCGAAGATCAATGCCAGCTTCGCGCGCACGCATGCGCACGGACGGTGCCGCGATCGGCTTTTCGCTGACGACACGGCCACGCGACTCCGAAGGGCGCAGCCCAGCGGCCTGCATCGGGATAGGCTTGACCGACGCCGTTTCGGCCCGCCGATCGGCTGACCGTTCCGCTTCCGCCGGAGAAA
>OEIU01002254.1_pt1 | contig 10538 bp, 10 predicted proteins | sample 1539221 | NCBI WGS metagenome assembly OEIU01 (sample SAMN03792071, study PRJEB22550) | activated sludge metagenome | feature: wastewater treatment plant; material: activated sludge; isolation source: Wastewater treatment plant of a petroleum refinery complex | place: Argentina: Zarate | collected... | reverse complement strand
GCGAGACGCACGAGTACACCGACATGTACCCGGGCATGGCCAAGGCTGCCCGCGAGGAAGGCTTCGACGAGATCGCCGACTGGTTCGAGACGCTGGCCAAGGCCGAGCGCTCGCACGCGAACAAGTTCGCGAAGGCCCTCGAGTCGCTGGCCTGAACGAAGCGGGCCGGACGGCGGCAGGTGCGCCGGATCCGGCCTGCGACTGGCGCGAGGGGAGCTCCAGGGCTCCCCTTTTCATTCCCTTGCGGCGCGCCCTGCGCGGCCCGCCCGACCCGCTGAGGCGAGAACGACGATGACTGCACGCGAAGGTTCGCTCGAAGCCCCGACCCGCCATCCGCTCGACTGGAGGAACCCCGAGTTCTTCGACGAGACGAAGGCGCTCGACGAGATGGAGCGCGTCTTCGACATCTGCCACGGCTGCCGGCGCTGCCTGAGCCTGTGCAACGCGTTCCCGACGCTGTTCGACCTGGTCGACGAATCCTCCAGCGGCGAGGTCGACGGCGTCGACCGCAAGGACTACTGGAAGGTCGTCGACCAGTGCTACCTGTGCGACGTCTGCTACATGACGAAGTGCCCGTACGTGCCGCCGCACGTCTGGAACGTCGACTTCCCGCACCTGATGCTGCGAGGCAAGGCGATCCAGTTCCGGCAGGGCACGCCGACGCGCTTCCGCGACAAGCAGTTGTCGTCGACCGACCGCAACGGCACGCTGGCCGGCATTCCGGTGGTAGTCCAGGTCGTCAACAAGCTCAGCCACAACAAGGCGGTGCGCAAGGTCGTCGAGAACACGCTGGGCGTGCACCGCGATGCCTGGCTGCCCCCGTTCACCAGCGACAAGTTCCGTTCGTACGCGGCGCCGTCGAAGGCCCACCCGGTGCGCGACGGCGAGCGCACGCCCGGGAAGGTCGCGATCTACGCGACCTGCTACGTCAACTACAACGAGCCCGGCATCGGCCACGACCTGGTCAAGGTGCTCGACCACAACGAGATCCCGTACGTGCTGGCCGACAAGGAAGCCTGTTGCGGGATGCCCAAGCTCGAACTCGGCGACCTGGAGTCGGTCGCCGCGCTGAAGGAGAAGAACATCCCGGCGCTCGCCAGGCTCGCACGCGCGGGCTACGCGATCCTCGCCCCGATCCCGTCGTGCGCGCTGATGTTCAAGCAGGAACTGCCGATGATGTTCCCGGACGACGCGGACGTGAAGGCGGTGCAGGAGGCGATGTTCGACCCGTTCGAGTACTTGGTGCTGCGCGCGAAGGACGGGCTGCTCAAGACCGACTTCAGCGCGCCGCTCGGCAACGTCTCGTACCACATCGCCTGCCACCTGCGGGTGCAGAACGTGGGCCAGAAGACGCGCGAGATGCTGCAGATGGTGCCGGGCACGAACGTCAACACGATCGAGCGATGCTCGGGGCACGCCGGTACCTGGGGCGTGAAGAAGGAGTTCCACGAGATCGCGATGAAGATCGGCAAGCCGGTGTTCCGCCAGATGGGCGACCACCCCGGAGGCGAACCGAACTGGATCGCCTCCGACTGCCAGCTGGCCGGCCATCACATCGAACAGGGGATGACCGAAGCCGGGCGGACGGTGGAGGGAAAGCTCGCCCATCCGCTGACGCTGCTGCGGATGGCTTACGGACTGAAGGGAACGCTCTGATGGAAGCAACGAAGATGGGAAAAGTGACCCGTGAATCGCTGATGACGCTCGAGGCCTACGCGAAGGCGCGGCCCGAGTTCCGGCGCAAGGTGCTCGAGCACAAGAAGAACCGCAAGGTGGCGCTGGGCGCGCACGTGACGCTGCTGTTCGAGGACGAGCTCACCGTGCGCTACCAGATCCAGGAGATGCTGCGCATCGAGAAGATCTTCGAGGAGGAAGGCATCGAGCACGAGCTCGAGGCCTACAACCCGTTGATTCCCGACGGTCGCAACTTCAAGGCGACGATGCTGATCGAGTACGACGACGTCGAGGTGCGGCGCCGCGAGCTGGCGAGGCTCAAGGGCATCGAGGACCGGCTCTGGGTGCAGGTCGAAGGCGCGCCGCGCGTCTTCGCGATTGCCGACGAGGACCTCGAGCGCGAGAACGAGGAAAAGACTTCGGCGGTACACTTCGTGCGGTTCGAGCTCTCCGACGACATGGCCGCCGCACTCCGGCGAGGCGCCGCGTTGTCGGTCGGCGTCGATCACGAGAACTACCGCGCCGAGGCGAGCCCGCTGCCGGACGCGGTGCGCGCCGCGCTGGTCGCCGACCTCGCCTGAGAGGCGGCCCGCGGCGCGAGAACCGATCGCTCACACGGAACGTCCCATGCCCGGCCTGCGCCCCGAAGTCGATCCCGACGGCCTGCTCGAATACTCGGTGGTGTACACCGATCGCACGCTCAACCACATGTCGCGCAGGTTCCAGGGCGTCATGCGCGACATCGCCGCCGTGCTGAAGGAGGCCTACCGCGCGAAATCGGCGGTCGTGGTGCCCGGCAGCGGCACCTTCGGCATGGAGGCGGTGGCGCGGCAGTTCGCGACCGGCCACAAGGCGCTGGTGATCCGCAACGGCTGGTTCAGCTACCGCTGGACGCAGATCTTCGAGATGGGCAGCATTGCGTCGGCGTCGATCGTCCTCAAGGCGCGTCCCGTCGAGCCGGGGCACCAGGCGCCGTTCGCGCCGCCGCCGATCGACGAGGTCGTCGCGGCGATCGAGCGCGAACGCCCCGCACTGGTGTTCGCTCCGCACGTCGAGACCGCGTCGGGGATGATCCTTCCCGAGGCGTATCTGCGGGCGGTGGCGGCAGCAACGCACGCGGTCGGCGGCATGTTCGTGCTCGACTGCATCGCCTCGGGGGCGATCTGGGTCGACATGGCCGCGCTGGGCGTCGACGTGTTGATCAGCGCGCCGCAGAAGGGCTGGAGCGGGCCGGCGTGCTGCGCGCTGGTGATGCTCGGCGAGCGTGCCCGCGAGCGGATCGACCAGACGACGAGCACCAGTTTCGCCTGCGACCTGCGCAAGTGGCTGCAGATCATGGAAACCTACGAGGGCGGCGGCCACGCGTACCACGCGACGATGCCCACCGAGTCGCTCGTGCGGGTGCGCGACGCGATGCAGGAGACGCAGCGTTACGGCCTCGAGCGCGCGCGCGCCGAGCAGCAGGAACTCGGCGACAAGGTCCGCGCGATGCTCGCCAGCCGCGGCGTGCGCAGCGTCGCCGCCGCGGGCTTCGACGCACCGGGCGTGGTGGTCGGCTACACCGACGACCCGGACATCCACTCCGGCCGCAAGCTGCTCGCGCAGGGCCTGCAGATCGCGGCCGGCGTGCCGCTGCAGTGCGACGAGCCGGCCGATTTCCGCAGCTTCCGCATCGGGCTGTTCGGGCTGGACAAGTTGCAGAATATCGATCGGACGGTGCGGCTGCTCGACACCGCGTTCGCGCACTCGATGGGCTGACGGTCAGCCGAGCAGCCGACCCAGCGCCTCGTCGATCGCCTGCGCCCAGTCGTCGGGCTCGAGCCGATCGGCTCCGGGCGCCTCGTCGCAGGCCGCCGTCAGGCGATCGAGTCGGGGCGCATCGTCGGGGGCGCCGAGCGCCTCGCACAGCAGCCGCCAGTCGGGCCGCGAGACCAGCGTGCCGGCCGAGAACGCGACGCCGGTGCGCCGGCGCTGTTGCGCGAGGCCGGTGAGCTTGCGCCCCGCGGCGTCGACCACCTCCCACGGCGACAACGCGCCGAAGCACGCCCAACGCAACGGCGCCGCACCGGGCGAACCGGCCGCTTCGCGAAGCGACTGCGGCTCGACCGCGCGGGCCTCGATGCCGATCTCGCGCATCAGTCGGGCGTGCAGTTCACCGAGCCAGCGATAGCTGGCGACCAGGCCCTCGCCCAGCAGCGGGTCGTCGGGCGCGAGCACGACGCTCACACCGATCATCCACGGACCCGCGAGCACCGCGCCGCCCCCCGAAGGGCGCACCGACACGTCGATGCCCGGCGCGGCCCGTCGGCCGACCTCTCCGTGCAGTGCGCGTTGCGAGCATCCGAGCACGATCTCCGCCGCCGGGTAGCGCCAGACCCGCCACTGAGGCCGCTCGACGGGCGTGTCGAGCACCTCGGCGACCCAGGCGTGCTCGTCGGCGATCGTCGCTTCGACCCGCATTCAGCCCGATTCACGCAGCGTGCCGATCGGCGCGCCGCGCGCAAAGGTCTCTCCGGCCGCGACGAGGATGTGCTCGAGGACCCCGTCGGCGGGCGCCGGCACCTCGATCGTGGTCTTGACCAGCACGACCGACGCCACGGGCTGGCCGGCGCGCACCGCGGCGCCTTCGCCGACCAGCCATCGATCGACCAGCGCCTCGGTGCCCTCCTCGACGTCGGTCCACGCGGCGTCGTCGAGCGTGATCGCCGTCATGCGGGCATCGCCTGCGCGAACGGCGCGCGGCACAGCGCGCGCCCGGCTTCGACGATCGACTCGACCTGCGGGATCACGAATCGCTCGAGCGGACGGCTGTAGGGAATCGGCACGTCGGGCACCGCCAGTCGCTTCACCGGAGCGCGCAGCCGCACCGTGTCGAGGTTCTCGGCGACGATCGCCGCGATCTCGCCGCTCAACCCGAAGCTCAGGTAGTCCTCGTCGGCCACCAGCAGCCTTCCGGTCTTCGCGACCGACTTCAGCACCGCCTTGCGGTCGAGCGGCACCAACGTGCGCAGGTCGATGACTTCGGCATCGATGCCGTCGCGCTCGAGCTCGACCGCGGCGAGCGCCGCCTTGTGCACCATCTGGCTGAGCGTCACGATCGTCAGGTCGGTGCCCTCGCGGACCACGCGCGCCTGGCCGAACGGCAACGTGTACGGCTCGCTCGGCACGTCGGTCGTGCTGCCCTCGAAGTAGGCCATCCACGGCAAGCCCATGATCCCCTTGTGGAACATGAACATCACCGGGTTGTCGTCGCGGATCGACTGGATCATCAGCCCCTTCGCGTCATAGGCGTTCGACGGCACCACCACCTTCAACCCCGGCATGTGCGCGAAAGTGCCGAACAGGCACTGCGAATGTTGTGCGGCGTCGTTGTAGCCCCCGCCGACCGCGGTCATCAGCACCACCGGCAGACGGAGGTTGCCGCCCGCCATGTAGGTGTTCTTGGCCATGTGGTTGTAGATCTGGTCCATGCAGACGCCGAAGAAGTCGACGAACATCAGTTCGGCGATCGGGCGCATGCCGGTGGCGGCCGCGCCGGTGGCCGCGCCGATGAACGCCGTCTCGGAGATCGGCGTGTCCATGATGCGGTCGGGGCCGAACTTGTCGAGCAGCCCGCCCGTGGCGCCGAAGATGCCGCCGTAGCGCCCGATGTCCTCGCCCATCACGAAGACCGCGGGGTCGCGCTCCATTTCCTGGGCGATCGCCTCGGAGATCGCCTGCGCCATCGTCAATGCACGTGATTCGCTCATGATTGGTGTCTCCCGACGGTTGCGGTCTCAGACGAACAGGTCGGCCAGCGCGTCGGCCGGCGCAGGGTACTCGGCGCTGCGCGCGAACGCGTAGGCTTCGTCGACGCGCGCCCGGGCGCGCGCCTCGAGCGCCGCGCGCTGGCTGTCGTCGAGCAGCTTCTGCGCCTTCAGCTGCCCGGCCAGCCGCGGAATCGGATCATTGGCGCGCAGCTTCGCCACCTCGTCCTTGGGCCGGTAGACCTCCGCGTCTCCCTGGAAGTGGCCCAGGTACCGGTCCGTGCGCACCTCGATCAGCGTCGGCCCGCCGCCGCCGCGCGCGCGCTCCACCGCGGCGCCGGCAGCTTCCCAGACCTCGACCGCGTCGTTGTTCGCCACGTGCACGCCGGGCATGCCGTAGGCGACCGCGCGATCGGAGATCTTCGCGACGGACGCTGCGGCGGGCTTGGGCACCGAGATGGCCCAGTAGTTGTCTTCGCAGACGAAGATGACCGGCAGCTTCCACAACGCCGCCAGGTTCAGCGACTCGTGGAACGACCCCTGGTTGGCGGCGCCCTCGCCGAAGAACGCCACCGCGACCCAGTCGCGGCCCAGTTTCTTCGCGGCGAGCGCTGCGCCGCACGCGGGCGGAAGGCTCGCGCCGATGATCCCGCTGCAGCTGAACCGGTGCTCGGGGTCGAACAGGTGCATGTGACCGCCTTTGCCCTTGCCCAGCCCGGCCGCCTTGCCGAACATCTCGGCGGTCATCCTGTCGAGCGGCACGCCCTTGGCGATCGCGAAGTGGTGCGGCCGGTGCGTGCCGACCACCGTGTCCTCCTTCTTCAGGTGCGCGCAGACGCCTACCGCCACCGGCTCCTGGCCGGCCGACAGGTGCATCTCGCCCGGTACCGGCCCGGAGCCGATGTCGAAGGCCAGCCCCTTTTGGATCTTCGGCGGCAGCTTGCCCTCGAGGTAGACGTTGACCATCGTCTCCTCGTAGTGGCGGATCTCCACCATCTTCTCGTACATCCAGAGCAGCGATTCGTTGCGGTCGCGCATGGTCTCCTCCTTCACTGGAACGACGCCGTTCGCAAGCCGATAGCAATACGCCGCCTGCGCGTCGAACCGTTGATCCGGGTCAATGCGCCGGGCGATCGGCGAGAAGGGACGAAGACCGCCGGGGCGCGCTCGCCCCGGCGGGGAGCCGCCCCGCATCGGCAGGCTGGCTCCGGCCGGCCCGCTGCGGGGCCGGCTTGCTCAGGCCGTTCGGATCAGGCCGGCTCGGGAACGCTCGGCAACCCGGCGAGCGCCATCGCGAGCTCCTGCTCGCTGTACGACTGGTCGGTCAGCGTGCCCGCGCTGTAGGCCATGTAGGCGGCCATGTCGAAGTGGCCGTGGCCACACAGGTTGAACAGGATCGTCTCGGAGCGCCCTTCGCGCTTGCAGCGCAACGCCTCCTCGATCGCGCCCTTGACCGCGTGGTTCGCCTCCGGCGCCGGAAGGATGCCTTCGGAGCGGGCGAACTGGATGCCGGCGGCGAAGCACTCCTTCTGGTGGTAGGCGACGGCCTCGATCAGGTTCAGCTCCTTCAGGTGCGAGACCAGCGGCGCCATGCCGTGATAGCGCAGGCCGCCGGCGTGGAACCCGGGCGGCGTGAACGTGGAGCCGAGCGTGTGCATCTTCGCCAGCGGCGTCATGTGCCCGGTGTCGCCGAAGTCGTAGGCGAACTTCCCGCGCGTGAGCGACGGGCAGGCCGCCGGCTCGACCGCGACGATCCGCGGCTTCGCGCCGCCGCGCAGTCCGTCGCCGATGAACGGGAACGTGATGCCGGCGAAGTTGGAGCCGCCCCCGGTGCAGCCGACGATCACGTCGGGCCAGGCGTCCGCCATCTTCAGCTGCTCCATCGCCTCGAGTCCGACCACGGTCTGGTGCAGCAGCACGTGGTTGAGCACCGAGCCGAGCGCGTACTTGGTGTCGTCGTTCTTCGCGGCGACCTCGACCGCCTCGGAGATCGCGATGCCCAGGCTGCCCGGATGGTCGGGGCGCTTGGCCAGCACGCTGCGCCCGAAGTCGGTCTCGGTGGACGGCGACGGCAGGCAGCGCGCCCCGTAGGATTCCATCAGCGCCCGACGGTACGGCTTCTGGTCGTACGAGATGCGCACCTGGAAGACGGTGACGTCGATGCCGAACAGCGCGCCGGCGAACGCCAGCGACGAGCCCCACTGGCCGGCGCCGGTTTCGGTGCTCAGCCGCTTGATGCCGGCCTCGCGGTTGTAGAACGCCTGCGCGACCGCGGTGTTCGGCTTGTGGCTGCCCGCCGGGCTCACGCCCTCGTACTTGTAGAAGATCTTCGCCGGCGTGCCGAGCGCCTTCTCGAGGCGGTGGGCGCGAAACAGCGGGCTGGGCCGCCACAGCCGGTAGATGTCGCGAACCGGCTCGGGAATGTCGATCTCGCGCTCGGTGGTGACCTCCTGCATGATCAGCGCCATCGGAAACAGCGGCGCGAGGTCGTCGGGCCCGACCGGCTTCATCGTGCCCGGATGCAGCACCGGAGCCAGCGGCTTCGGCAGGTCGGCCTGGATGTTGTACCAGCGCTTCGGAATCCGGCTCTCGTCGAGCAGGTACTTGGTCTGTTCGCCCATCGTCGTCTCCCCCTTGTGGTTGGTCGTGCGGGCCGCGTGTACGCCCTGAAGCCTTCACGGGGTGGTGCGGCTCGCGAGCGGATCAGTGTACCGAAACGGCGAGTCGGCGCCTCGGCTGCATGGCGGCGTCGGCCCGGTGCGCCTTGACCTGCCTCAAGTCCCGGCGTCGCGCGCCACCAGCAGCGCCACCGCCTGCGCCTCGATCCCCTCGGCGCGCCCGACGAAGCCGAGCCGCTCGCCGGTCTTGGCCTTGACGCCGACCTGCTCCACGGCGATCGACAGCGCGCTGGCGATCCGTTCGGCCATCCGGGGCAACAGGGGGGCGAGCTTCGGCGCCTGCGCGATCACCGTCGCGTCGACGTTGGCGATGTCCCATCCGGCGGCGCGCACCCCCCGCGCGGCCTCGGCCAGCAGCGCCGCACTGTCGGCGCCTCGCCAGCGCTCGTCGGTGTCGGGGAAGTGCCGGCCGATGTCGCCCAGCGCCGCCGCACCGAGCAGCGCGTCGGTGATCGCGTGCAGCAACACGTCGGCGTCGGAGTGCCCGAGCAGGCCGTGGCTGTGGGGCACCTCGACGCCGCCGATCACCAGCCGCCGCCCCGGCACGAGCGCGTGCACGTCGTAGCCCTGCCCGATCCGGATCTTCATCGTCGCTCCAGCAGCCGCTGCATCAGTTCGAGATCCTCGGCGGTGGTCACCTTGAAGTTCTCCCGCCCGCCTTCGATCAGCCACGGCGCATGGCCGGTGCGCTCGATCGCCGCGGCCTCGTCGGTGACCGCCGGATGAGCCTCGAGCGCATCGATCAGCGGCCCGAGCCGGAACATCTGCGGCGTCTGCGCGAGCCATAGCCGGTCGCGCTCGAGCGTGGCGGCCACCGACCGGCCGTCCTCGCCGGCTCGCTTGACGGTGTCGCTGACCGGCACCGCGAGGAGCCCGCCGACCGGCGATTGCGCCAGGCCGGCGCGCAGCCGCTCGAGATCGGTCGGACGAAGCCCCGGTCGCGCCGCATCGTGCACCAGCACCCAGTGCCTGGCGCCCGCTGCCGAGCCCGCGAGCGCGCGAAGGCCCGCCAGCACCGAATCGCGCCGCGTCGCCCCGCCCGCGGCCAGCACCTCGACGCGAGGCAGCGCGGCGAGCAGGGTCCCCGCGCGGCGATCGTCGGGCGCGACCACGACGACGACGCGTTCGATCCACGGCGCGGCGAGCAACGCATCGACACTCCAGCGCAGCATCGGCCGGCCGGCCAGCGCGAGGTACTGCTTCGGCTGCATCGCGCCGAGCCGACTCCCGACGCCTGCGGCGGGGATCACGGCGAAGTATCGGTCGGCGGGATCGGACACGGTCGGAAGGGTCTGCCGTCGTCGAGCGCGGCGAAAAGCTAGAATTGTAGTCTTGCCTGCGCCGTTCATTCCCCGCCGTCCATTCCCTTGAGCACTCACGTCCTGCCGTCCGCCGGGGCTGCCGCCACCGGCGCCCTGGCCGACCCTGCGCGCGACGACGTCGATCGCGCCGCGGCCGCGCTCGAGGCGCTGCTCGCCGCGCATCCCGCGCCCGCAGCGGGTCAGGTGCGCACGCTGCCGACCTGCCACGGCTCGGGCGATTCGCTGCTTCTCGCCGGCCTCGCCCAGCGCGAGGCCGCCCTGGGCCGCGTGCTGGCGATCGTCGCCGCCGGCGCCCCCGACGCGCAGCGCCTGTCCGACGAGATCCGCTGGTTCGCGCCGCGGCTGCGCGTGCTGCTGTTGCCCGACTGGGAGACGCTGCCCTACGACGCCTTCTCGCCGCACCAGGACCTCATCTCCGAGCGGCTGTCGACGCTCCATGCGCTGCAGCGTGGCGACTGCGACGTGCTGCTGGTGCCGGCGGGCACTGCGCTCTACCGGCTGGCGCCGCCTGCGTTCCTCGCGTCGCACACGTTCTTCTTCCACAAGGGGCAGCGGCTCGACGAGGCGGCGCTGCGCAGCCAGCTCACGCTGGCCGGCTACGAACACGTCTCGCAGGTGGTCCATCCCGGCGAGTACTGCGTGCGCGGCGGCCTGATCGACCTGTACCCGATGGGTTCGGCGCTGCCCTACCGGCTCGACCTGTTCGGCGACGAGATCGATTCGATCCGTACCTTCGATCCGGACACCCAGCGCAGCCTCTACGCCATCGATCGGGTGCGGCTGCTGCCGGGGCGCGAGTTCCCGATGGACGAGGCCGCGCGGACGGCCTTCCGCAGTCGCTGGCGCGAACGCTTCGAAGGCGATCCGTCGCGAAGCACGGTCTATCGCGACGTGGGCAACGGCATCGCACCCGCGGGCATCGAGTACTGGCTGCCGCTGTTCCACGAGGGCACGGCGACGCTGTTCGACTACCTGCCCGCCACGACCGTGGTCGTCTCGCACGGCGACGTCGAGGACGCGTCGCGCCGCTTCGCCGACGAGGCCGGCCAGCGCTTCCGTTTCCTGTCGCACGACCCCGAGCGGCCGTTGCTGCGGCCCGACGAGCTGTTCATCGACGG
>OEIU01002253.1_pt1 | contig 10539 bp, 9 predicted proteins | sample 1539221 | NCBI WGS metagenome assembly OEIU01 (sample SAMN03792071, study PRJEB22550) | activated sludge metagenome | feature: wastewater treatment plant; material: activated sludge; isolation source: Wastewater treatment plant of a petroleum refinery complex | place: Argentina: Zarate | collected... | reverse complement strand
TCTTGCTGATTATTCTGGCGGTGGTACTCGTCCTTGCCTGTCTATGTGTGGCGGTATTCTTGTGGAATGCACCGCTTGAGTTCTGGTGCCAGTTCCCGTTCTGGCCCTCGGGCGCCTGCCCATAAATCGAATTAGAAAGGCAGTGGTCGGAAAAACCATTGCATACATCCTGATCCGGATACGCTCACAGGATGTATCCTGTTGATGAGGGCACAAAGGTTTCGGCGAAGGTAGGCCTGGACTGGACGAGTGCCCTCATCGGGATTAAATCGAGAGATTTGAAAATCAAGACAGCAAGATATGTCCGTAAAGTTGTCAACGAGTAAACGTACGCGAAAACCGATCCTCAAACGGCCCGCTCCTAAGGATGGGGAGGTTTCGAGTTCGGTGAAATGGAGCAGCACGGTCAAACTGCTGGTGGGCGTGGTGCTGTTCATCATTGCAGCCTGGCTGTTCCTCCGGTTCCAAAACATTATCGGGCTGCTGCTCTTCGCGGTTGTCCTGGCCTATTTGCTTTACCCACTGGCGAAGTGGTTTCATGGGTTGTCGCACTTCTCCTGGCGCTTATCGGTTTCAGTGGTTTTCCTGGTGGTTGTGGTGATCATCCTGGGTTTGACCACATTGAGCGGGCTGGCGGTGATTGAGCAATCTCAAAGCCTGATCAGGTTCCTGGACAGATCCTTGCGTGATCTGCCCATGTTCATCCAGAATCTCAGTTCTCAGCCAATTGTGATTGGGCCATACGAATTCACACCAAACCTTACCGATATTAACGCAATCAGCCAAAACCTGTTGAGTATGGTTCAGCCTATCCTGGGGCAGGCCGGTTCCATTCTGGGGTCGATCCTCTCGGGCGCCGCGAACTTCCTGGGACTGTTCTTCTTCATTCTCTTGATCGCTTATTTCATCCTGGCTGAATCGAGCGGCCGCTCAAATCAATTGATCCGCCTGAACATTCCGGGCTACAACGAAGATTTTGCAAAATTCGGGGTGTATCTGAGCGGGATCTGGAACGCATTCCTGCGCGGGCAACTGACCATCATCTTGATTACGATCCTGGTGTATATGGTCTTGCTGGGCTCGCTGGGCCTGCGTTTCTTTATCGGCCTGGCGCTGCTGGCGGGGCTGGCGCGCTTCGTTCCCTATGTTGGCCCGGCGGTGGCCTGGACCAGTTATGGACTGGTGGCGTTTTTCCAGGGATCCACCATCTTCGGCCTGACCCCCATCTGGTACGTGGTGCTGGTGGTGGGCATGGCCTGGTTGACCGATATTATTTTGGATAATTTTGTCGGCACCCGTCTGATGGGAAATGCGCTGCAGATCCATCCGGCGGCGGTGATGGTCTCGGCACTGGTGGGCGCCAACCTGTTTGGGATCGTCGGGGTGGTTTTGGCGGCTCCGGTGGTGGCGACGCTCCGGCTGTTTATGGGTTACGTCTTCAACCGGTTGTTCGACCAGGATCCCTGGAAGGGGATCAAAACAACCTCACCTCAGTATCAGAGGCCAATTACGCATAAGATTCGTGTTATGCTTGTCCGGGTTAGGACGTGGTTGAAGAAATTCATTTCTGAAAGACACCTTGTCCCTAAGATTGTCAGGCAAATCACCAAGGAGTAAACAATGGCCGAACAAATGGAACCCAAAACAGCGACGTTAGCCGAAACCGACAATTATCTGGCCTGGAAAGCCGAAGAGCCGGATGGAGAAACCACCTACCACCTCGAGTTGAACAATGTCACCGTCCATTTCTTCCAGGAAGAATGGGACGAGTTCTTCCAATTGGCGAAAATGCTGGTGAAGAAGTAAAAAAAGAGACCTGCTCATCAAGCAGGTCTCTTTTTTCGATGCGGTCCCCTGATTCCCGCACCGAACGGAAGTGGCGATTTTAGATGGGTTCGATTGCCGCGGGGATATCTCGGGCCACAACGTCGACCTGAGGATGATTGGATATCTCCGCCTCGATTTCAGACGAAATGAATTGGCGAAGATCCGCCAGGTTGCTGAAGTTATAGGCTCTACCCGAAGATACAGACTTAATCTGCCCGCAGAACTCCTGTTGAGCTTCCTCGGCCGGGATGACGGTCAGTAAAAAAGTCTTTTGTCTGCGCATTCATCTCACCTGTAATAAATATATCAAGCGGCACTGACAAATTACTGACATAAAAAAGTAGGGCGGTGTGAACCGCCCTACTTGTTGGAACTGCTGCGGATGCTTTCCGCTAGCTGCTGCAGGTCCTTCCTGGGTAGTATCTGAAGTTCCTTTTCCAGTGTGGTTTTGATCTGGTTATACAGCCGCAGGGCATGCGGGGCCGAGCCCAGCCGCAGATAGGTCCGCATGCCGATCAGCACGGCGTCTTCGTTCCAGGGATCGATCAACAAGACCTGATGCACGCACTCAAAGGCATCCGCGAAGCGTTCTTGCTCAAGGTGCAGCCCAGCCAGGGTGACCAGACCTTCCTGGTGAAGTTCCTCGAGGCGGGTGCGCAGTTCGGCGGTCCAATCGGCGTATTGGTCCATAGGAAACAGGATGCCCTTGTAGGTGGAGATGGCTTCCTTGATCTGATCGGCGCGTTTTTTTGCCATCGCGACGCGCAAATTGTCGGAAAACACCTCAAAATCCACCAGAGAACCGGTCGGAAGGCGGAGTGTCCACTGCTCGCCTTCGTTGAACAGGTAACGGGAGGGGAATTTATCCGGCAGGTCGGGCTCCAGTAAGCGCCTGAGCGCCGAAGTGGCCTGGTGAAGCAGACCGGTGGCAGATTTTGGATCGTTATCAGGCCACAAGGTGTCGAGGATGGTATCTTTGCTGGCGCTGCGGTTGGGCTGGATCAGCAGAAAGCGGAACAATTCATCCGCCCGGCGGCGCAGCCAGGATTTATCCGGGATGTATTGGCGGCCTTTCCAGACGCTGAACTGGCCCAATCCCAATATCCGCAGCGGGCGCGGGGGAACCGAGGCAAGCTGCTCGAGAAGTTGCTCTGCGAACATTTTACTTTGCGGGTTGCCGCTGCGCAGCCAGGCGGCGGTCAGGCGAAAGGCTGGTTCTTGTTCCTTCTCAAGGATAAAGATAAATCCGCCCTGGAGCATGGCTTCCGCAGCCTCGCCCCAGTATTTTTCGGCATCGGGATGCGCGAGCTGGTTGGACCAGAAAGCCAACAAGAACTTTGCGTAGGCCAGGTCATAATTTGCGCCCAACGATTGGAAGATGGTCATCGCCTGGTGGATCTCGAGCATTGCCTGTCGGCTGTCGTTGCCCTGCCAGGAGATTTTCGCGTATTCCAACAAGGCGCAAGCCTCAAAATATGGCAGGCTCAGCCGGAGCGCCTGGGTGAAGGCCTCTTCGGCCCATTCACGGGCGATTGGGAGCTGGTTGAGGGTGCGATGGAAGCGCGCCTGTTCCAGATGGAGCCAGACACGCAGTTCGGGGACTTCGGTTTGCATGGCGATGCGCAAACCCAGACGCAGGTATTCCCGCGCCTGCTCGATTTCCTCTTCGTCGATGGCCAACCGTGCCCAGAGGAAATAATAAGCCGCAGAAATGGCTTTGGCCGGCTCGATCTCCCGGGCCATATCGTAGAGGATCTGGCGGGCGTGGCGAGAATCACCCCTTTGCAGGTGAATGTAGGCTTTCAGCCACGGCGCTCCCCAATGATTGCGCCCGGCGATGGCGAAATTGGTCTGCGCTTCCTCAATGTAGGCCAGCGCGATATTGAATTTCCCGCGGATCACCAGGTTGTAACTGACCAGGAGGAAGAGCGCGCGCGCCAGGGCGAGATTGTCGCGCAGCTTCCGGGCAATTTCGGCGGCGCGAAGGAAGGAATTTTCAGCGGGAGCAAACGCGCCGGTGCGGGCGTGACAGGCACCCTGTGCCAGAAATAATTCCAACTGATCGCGCGGTTGGACCGGAAGGCAGAGGGCAGCTTCGATTTTGCTTAATGCCGGGGAAAAATCATGGCGCGAAATGAGCAGGCGCACCATGCGTATATAAACCGGGACGAGATGCTCCGGGTCTTCTCCGCAGGCATCCGTGATTTCGGTTTCTAATCTTGCCAGTTCTTGGTCTTGCTCCCCCTCAGATCCACTGGCATCTACTTCAGGCACCAGGAGCTGATCGATATCAGGCAGCATGTGGGTTGTTTGGGAGCCCTATGGTTGAATGCGATAAATAATCATACACCCGACCTGGCTGCGGATCAACCCCAGCGGAAAATTGCCAGCCCGGCGAGGAAGCGGATCGCCACCGCCAGGAGCATCCCACCAAACAGCGTGATGAACGCCGCGACGGGCGAGGCGATCAGGCCGATGATCAGCACGGCCAGGTTGACCGCGATGTTGAACCATGCCAGGTGAGCCGGACGGTCATCCGGAGGGACGCGCTCGAGGAGGTAGTTAACCAGGCTGACCCCGATCATGGCCCAGCCCAGGCCGCTGAAAAACTGGCAGGCCAGGTAGATCAGCGGATGATAACTGAAAGTAAAAATCAGGGAAGCCAGGCTGGTAAACAGGGTGCCAACGGCGGTCATGTTCTTGAAACCCAACCGCCGGGCGACCGGCCCGATTTGCGTGGAGGAGAAAAAATATACAATCCAGAAGAAACTGGAACCCAGGCTGATGACTTCGTCGCTCATCTTCAAGACGTTGACCTGATATAAAGGAAATATCGGGTTGGGGAAGAAGACAGCCACATGAAAAAGGAACATGACAATCAACACGCGCCCAAACGGCCCGCGAAGGATCTCCAGGCGTATGTTGGGACGCCAGGGACTGGCTGAGCGGGATGTCTGGGTTTGGGCCGGGACAATGTTTTGCGGTTTGATCAGAAACAGGTGCAGTGCAGACATCATCGCGCCGAACCAGCCGATGGCGAATACGATCTGGTAGCCGGTTTGAAAAGGGAGGTGAGCGAGGATCTGGCCGACCACCAGGGAGGTGATCATGGAGGAGGCTGCCAGCAACGCGTTGCGGGTTCCCACCACCTGACCGCGCCATTCGACCGGGACATTTTCGGCCAGGAAGGCGTTGCCCATCACGGCGGCCAACGTGCCGGTGATGTTCATGGTCAAGGTGATCGCGATGATCGTCCAGATCTGGATCTGTGGAGCGAATAAGATGGGCAGAGGGATCAGTAGGACGTAAAACATGCGCGTGATCAGGGCCGCCCAACGTAAAACCTGATGCGTAGGTTTGCCGCGCGCGTAACGGCTGCCGGGAAAGGTGAACAACAGGTTGATCAGCGCCGGGGAGGCGGTCAGCAGGCCAACCTGGGGGGGGGAGGCCCCCAGGCGGGATGCGTAAACCGCCAGGAAAACGATGGTGCTGCCATTGAGCAGGCCCCACCAGGCGATATCCCAAAAAAGATGGGTGAAATTGCTGCGATGCTCGGCAGGAAAAGGCTGCGTGTATCCCACCAGGCGGCGGATGGCTGCGTTCATAACTGTCGATATATGCGCCAACCTGCGTCATTCAAACAGGCGCAGGTTGGTTGGCTGCCTTTCCGGGAAAAAATGGATTAACGAAAGATCTCAGGCCAGTGTTTCATCGCGCTCAAGATGGGCGTCGCGGCCATCTGGCCCACCCCGCAGATTGATTCGGTGGGGTCGGTCCAGGCGGTATCGTTCAGCTGCTCCAAATCGCCGGGCTCCATTTTACCAGCAATCATCCGTTGGAGGATGTCATACTGGCGCATGGTCCCGGTTTTGCAGGCGGCGCACTTGCCGCAGGATTCCTCGGCAAAGAAGCGTCCCAGCCGCAGGCAAACATCTTTCAGATCGCGGGTTTCATCAAAGACGGTGATCACGCCGGAGCCCAACGGCAGCCCGTTGGCGCGCAGGTCCTCGACCGTCAGGGGGATATCCAACTGGTCGGGCGTGGCAAAGGCCCCGGCCGCCCCGCCGAAGAGGGCGGCTTTCATCTTGCGCCCGCCGCGCACTCCGCCCGCCAGGTCTTCGAGCAGGTGGCGGAAGGTGACCCCAAAGGGAACCTCGTAGACGCCAGGCATGGTCACGTCTCCCGAGAGGCAGAACAACTTGGGTCCGGTGGAACCGGGTGTGCCGATCTTGCGGTATTCGGCTGCGCCGGCGCGGATGATATAGGGCACATTGGCCAGGGTTTCGACGTTGTTGATGATGGTTGGCTGCCCAAACAGGCCTTTCGAGGTGGGGAATGGAGGACGGGTGCGCGGGATGGCGACTTTACCCTCGATGGATTCCAGTTGGGCGGTTTCCTCGCCCGCGACATACGTGCCAGCTCCCCGGCGAACCTCAACATCAAAATTGAAGGAGGTGCCGAGGATGTGCTCGCCAAGGTAGTTTGCCTGTCGGGCTTCGTCGACCGCGCGCAGCATGGCCTTGTACTGGAAAATATACTCGCCGCGGACGTAGATAAAGCCCTTTTCGGCACCCGTGGCATAGGCGGCTATAATCAATCCTTCCAGAACCAGATGGGGCTCGTCTTCCAGCAGCACGCGATCTTTAAAGGTTCCCGGTTCGGCTTCATCCGCATTGCAGACAATGTATTTGGGGTGGCCGGGTTCACCGGCTGCGCTCTCCCATTTCAATCCGGTTGGGTAGGCCGCGCCGCCCCGCCCCAACAGGCCGGACGCTTTAACCTCATCAATCACAGCCTGTGGAGACATCTGCACCGCCTTGCGCAGGGCCTTGTAGCCGCCGGAGGCCTGGTACAGGGTGATCCAATTGACCCGGTTCTTGCCGCAGTTGGCGGTGAGAATAGCGATCTCGTTGCGCACGATACTGCGCGGATGGCGCAACTTGCCTGAAACCAGGTCCTCATAACTCACCGAATCCGCGCGGGCGACCGATGTGCCCTGGATGATCATCGCCGGGGCATGCTCGCACAGACCGAGACAGGGCGCGTATTCGAGGGTGAGGGTACCCACCGGTTCGCCTGCCATCCGGTGCACTTCCAGCGTTTGCGACAGGCGTTTCATCACCGCTTCGGCGCCGGCGTTGGCGCACACCGGGTTGTTGCACACGTGCACCACGGTTTTGGCAACCGGTTCGCTGTAGAACATCGGATAGAATTCGACGGTCTCGCGCACTTCCTGCGGCGAAATACCCAGAATGCGGGCGATCTCAGCGACCGCTTCGGCGGGAATATATCCATACTGTTCCTGGACGGCATGCAGCGTCGGCAGCAAGGCAGTGCGTCCTTGGAAGGTCAGCTCATTCAAAATTGGGGCAAGTTCGGTCAGGTCGATCGTGGAGTCTGGCATGGATGGATCCCTTTCTCCTTATATTATAGCGACTTTACTGCTCATCTTGGTCTGAATGGGGTGGATGGATAGGGCAATCGCACTAAATTGAGAGGACTTTGAAGAAGTAGTTTTCATCCCAAGCACACTGCAGGCGTTTGGCCTGGATACCGCCCTTGGCGGTTTTCTCCTTGCGCAGCAAATTAAGCGCAATGCGACGCATGACGGCCAGATTTTCGGGAGCGTGATCTTTGCGTACCCGGCTACGGTCTTCATTGAAAGCGACATCCAATATCCAATGGACCGAATTTTCGATCCCCCAGTGCTCTCGGACGGCTTGCAAGAGGCGATTAGCATTGGGGGGCAGACTGGCGATGTAATAACGCATCTCCACCTGGGTCTTGTCAGGCAAACGCCGTTCGCGTCGTATGCACACCAGGCTGGTCAAATGTTCCCATTGATCGGCATTACGGATGGCTGGCTGATGGAAAGCAGCCGAGAGCGTCCAACACTCGCGGATCTCGATCCGTCCGTGATCCTTATCCACGGTTTTGGCATAGCCCTCCACATATTGCAGCGGGTTGAGTTCTTGTAAGGCCAGCTTAAACAAGCGCTGGATGTCTTCATACAGATACCCCTGATTTTCCTTGACCGCCAGGATGTAATCCGCCTTGTGTTCGATGATCTTGGAGGCAATCTCCTTCTGACAACCCATCGCGTCGATGGTCACGATGCACCCGGCCAGTTCCAAGGCATCCAGCAGTTCTGGAATGGCGGTGATCTCATTGGTCTTACTGTCCACTTTGCGCTGTGCCAGGATCAGCCGGTTCTCACTCGCCCAGGCGCTGACCAGATGGATGGCCTTTTTCCCTATATAGCTGTCAAACGAATGACGCAGTTCTTTCCCGTCAATCGCGATCACCTGCCCACCTGTCACCTGATTGACCGCTTGCACCCAATCCAAAAAGCAGGCTTCGAAGGCTTCGGCTTTCAACAGCCCAAACACCCGCCCAAAGGTGTCATGCGATGGGATCCCATTGGGCAGTTCCAGAAACTTCTGGAACCATTCCTTGCGTGCTTTACCAAAATTCTCGATATCTACCCAGGTTTCTCCACCACAGATCACCCCGCAGATGGCAATGACGATGATATCCATTAACTGGTGCAGCTTCTGCCGGTCTAGCCGGGGATCTTCTAGCTTCGAAAAGTGTATTCGTATGCTCCCTAACGGTTCTTCGGCCATGCCCTTCCTCCTTGGTCATGGCTTCATCTTACCACCTCCTCTTTTAGTGCGATTGCCCTAGTTGAATGAGCAAGATCATAATAATCCTTCATCCGGTCATAAGTGCGATAATGCACTGTGATATATCCAATATAGTAATAGCTCATTGCTAACTGCGCCCAGGCTGCATCATCGTTTGTATTTGCTTCGATGCGCCGGTGGCTTTCGATGATCTTTTCCCAATAATCGGGATTTATATAAACCACACTAATTACACCGTAAAATAAATTACCTAAACATTTTGACAGAATCAGCCATTTGGCTGAAAATAGCGGAATGAAAAAACAACATGTCAAACTTACCTCCAACGATCGAGCGTATCTCGAGACATTGATCAGCCAAGGAGAACAAACGGCAAGAATTTATCGTCGCGCTCTCGGCTTGTTAGAACTAGATCGTGGGCAAACCTATACCGCTGTATCGAAAGTCTTGCAGGTTGCGATCCCAACGATCTCCAATTGGGCGGCCCAGTACGCTGCAAATGGGTTGAAAGTTTTGAATGATCGACCTCGCAAAGGACGCCCCGTGGAGATCGATGGCAACCAACGGGCAACGATTACTGCCTTGGCTTGCAGTGAACCGCCTGAAGGATATGAGCGTTGGAACTTGCGCCTGTTAGCGAACAAAGTGGTTGAACTGGGATATTGTGAACATATATCCCATACGGAGGTGGCGGATATCCTCAAAAAAACGAACTGAAGCCCCATCTCAAACGCACTTGGTGTATTGGGAAGATGGATAGTCGCTTTTTAGCGCACATGGAGCAGATTTTGAGCCTCTATGCTTTACCGTATGACCCTGCTTATCGGTGGTTTGCTTTGATGAGCGCCCCTGCTTCCTGATTGGTGACCAGATTGAACCCCTGGCGATGCAAACCGGGCAGGTGCGCAAAGAACATTACGCTTACGAAAAGCATGGATCGTGTGCTTTGCTGGCTGCGATTGAGCCATTGACCGGATTTCGCCTGGCGCAAGTTCATGAGCATCGCACCAAAAAAGAGTACACCCTGTTTTGCCAGGCGCTGGCAAAGGCATTTCCGGATGCAATCAAAATCCGGTTAGTGCAAGACAATCTCAATACGCATGATACCAGTGCCTTTTACGAAAACCTTCCGGCAGACGAAGCACAGGCTTTGGCGGAACGCTTCGAATTCTATTTCACACCCAAGTCTGCCAGTTGGCTCAACATGATCGAAATTGAATTCTCTGCGCTCTCTCGGTTATGTTTAGCTCGCAGAATTCCGACCCTGGAACAACTAAAACGGGAAGTTCTCGCCCTGGTGACCGAACGCAAAGCTCATGATATCAAGATTAACTGGCAATTTTCTGTGCAATCAGCTCGTTCCAAGCTCAATTCTCATTATGTTAAGGTTCAGCCTGACAACTTGAAGTTCAAGGAAACTTAATTTACGCTGTACTAATGTTATCCTGGTGAGTTGGTTCTATATTTGTGTAATGCCAGGAGATCTCATTTTGCATCACAATGTAATCGGATGAAGTTCCAGGAAGAATGAAATCATCCATTGTATATGGAAAACGAAATATCACTTTTACATCACCTATTGGACCTTTCCAGGCAGCCCCGGTTTCCAATGTATATGCGACGCTTGACACACCCTCGTACATGCCTATCATACCCATAAGGTAGGAAACACGAATCTCCACATCCTTATCGGCAGGAAAGAACACATAAAAATCGGCCCGCTCCGACTCGCCGCAGTATCCGTCGATGTCAAGAGGAAAGTTGGTGGTTATTGTAGAAGTCTCAAGAATCTTACCATTCACCTGTGCTTCAAATGAATCGGGCACAAAAAACATCTCAGAATAATTCTCGGGGATGCCGGCCAGATGATATGTATCACATCGATTCAGATTATCCAACGGAAAAATCACATCCATGGATTCGTCCTGATCACTCATATTGTGCATAATAAACCAAGCACTTACTTTTATCCGGTGGCTGATAATGCTCTCACCTTCATATTCATACCTATATGGGATAATTTCCATCTCGACCCGTTCCGAAGACATTTGCACGTTAGTGCTCT
>OEIU01002252.1_pt1 | contig 10539 bp, 11 predicted proteins | sample 1539221 | NCBI WGS metagenome assembly OEIU01 (sample SAMN03792071, study PRJEB22550) | activated sludge metagenome | feature: wastewater treatment plant; material: activated sludge; isolation source: Wastewater treatment plant of a petroleum refinery complex | place: Argentina: Zarate | collected... | reverse complement strand
AGCAGCGCGCGCTGTTCGACAACATCGCCGACCCGGCGTGGTTGAAGGATCGCGATTCCCGTTACCTCGCGGTCAATCCGGCCTATCTCGCGATCATCGGGCTGCGGGAAGACGAAGTGATCGGCAAGACGCCACACGACATCTGGCCCTCCGATCTTGCCGACATTTACATGCAGACCGACCGGGCGGTGGTGAAAAGCGGACGGCGGCGGCGTTATGAGGAAAGCCGTTCCGATCCCGATGGCCGCGTGTTGTGGTTCGAAACCATCAAATCGCCGATCCGAGACAATAACGGGCACATCATCGGCACCGTCGGGATTTCGCGCGATATTTCCGAACGCAAGGCGGCGGCCGATGAACTAATTCGCTCGCGCGCGCAATTGCGCGAACTCTCCTCCTTTCTGCAATCGGTGCGGGAGGAGGAGCAGGCGAGGATTTCTCGCGAGCTGCACGACGAACTGGGCCAGACCCTCACCGCGCTGAAGATTGAACTGATCTGGCTGCGCGAGCGGCTTGTATCGCAGGATGTGCTTCAGGCGCGCGTCGACCGGCTGGTATCGATCGTCGATCGTTCGGTGACCGATCTACGCCGCATCGCGGTCAATCTGCGGCCGATGATTCTGGACGAACTCGGTCTGGTCGCCGCGATGAAATGGCTCACGCAGAACTCCGCAGAACTCGGCGGTCTCGATATCTCGCTGTCGTTCGACAACGAGAATGTCCGCTACGACAGCGCGGTTTCGACCGCCGCATTTCGTATCGTGCAGGAGGCGCTGACCAATGTGATGCGCCATGGCGAAGCCAAGCGCGCGAGCGTCGTCGTGTCCCATGATGGGCAAGAATTGCATATCGAGATCACCGACAACGGGCGGGGGATCGATCAGGCAACCCCTCAGTTCAACAAGCTCGGGCTTGTCGGCATGCGCGAGCGGGCCCGCGCGCTCGGCGGGGCGGTCGTCATTAGCGACAATCCGCAGGGCGGCACGATCGTATCCGTCCGTTTGCCATTGAACGATCCGTCCTTGCAGGACAAACTGCTGTCATGATCCGACTTGTACTCGCCGACGACCATGCGATCTTCCGTGAAGGCCTGAAACAGATTCTGGCCGAGCATGACGATCTTGAAATCGTCGGTGAGGCCACCAACGGACAGGAGCTTCTCGCTCTATTGTCGTCGCCTTGCGATGTCGTCCTGCTCGATTTGTCGATGCCGGGGCGCAGCGGCATTGCGCTGTTGACTGATGTGGTCGCGAAGATCGGCAGTGGCCGCGTGATCGTGCTCAGCATGCATGACGAGCATCAATATGTGATCGAGTCCCTTAAGGCGGGGGCCGCCGGTTACGTCACCAAGAACAGCGCCAGCCAGCAATTGATCCAGGCGATCCGCAAGGTCGCCAATGACGAGATGTTCGTCAGTGCCACGGCGGCGCAGTCGGCGGCCCTGAAAGCGCAGCCCGAGGATGAGCCGCACCGCCGCCTGACGCCGCGCGAGCGTGAGATTTTCGACCTGCTGGTCGATGGGCGCAAGATTTCCGACATTGCGCGCAAGCTCGACCTCAGCGTCAAGACGGTGAGCACGCACAAGACCAACATCCTGCTCAAATTCGATGCCGCGACGGTGGTGGACCTCGTCCATTACGCCATGCGCCACGGCCTGGGGCCGGGTCCGGTCTAGGAAAATTCCTAGATCCGCTTAGGACACCGCCGATTACCGTCAGGGCGGCGGCCAGCTAACGTCATGGTTAGCAAGATGCCAAAGAATCCACGGATCAAATAGGCACGGCAAAAGCCGGAAACCGGCATTTCACAGGGAGCGCGACCAACATGGATATGATTATCCGAAGGGTCCGGATCGAAGACGACAAGCCGCTCGTCGATATCGGAATCAAGGACGGCCGCATCGCGGCCATCGAGGAACAGCTCGACCGGATCGGAACCGAGGAAATCGACGCGGAAGGTCGTGTCGCTCTGCCCGGTTTCATCGAGGCGCATTTGCACCTCGAAAAAGCGTTTCTCCACCGCCGCATGCCCGCGCGCCTCGGCACGCTGGACGAAGCGATCCGCGTCACCGGCATCCTGAAATCCAAGCAGGAGCGCAAGGATGTGCTCGAGCGCTCGCGCAAGGTGCTGGACATGGCGATCACCAGCGGCACGACGTTGATCCGCGCGCATCCCGACGTCGATCCGATCCAGAACCTGATCGGTGTCGAGACGGCGGTTGAGCTGCGCGATGAATATCGCGACCTGATCGATTTGCAGATCGTCGCCTTTCCGCAAGAGGGCATCCTCAAGACGCCGGGCGTCGTCGAATTGATGGAGAAGGCGATTGCGCTCGGGGCCGACGTGGTCGGTGGCTGCCCCTATAATGAAATCTCCTGGGACGACACCAAGAAGCATGTCGATACGGTGTTCGCGATGGCGATCAAGCATGATCTGCCGGTCGATATGCACGCCGACTTTTCGGACGACGCGAGTGACCAGCGCTTCATGTCGGCGGAATACATCGCCCGCAAGACCATCGAAACCGGCTATCAGGGCCGCGTCGCGCTGGGCCATGTGACGAGCCCCGGTTCGCTCGAACCGGAAAAACTGAAGCCGCTGATCGATCTGCTGCGCGAAGCCGACATCACCATCGTCACCCTGCCGGCGACCGACGTTTATCTCGGCGGCCGCAAGGATGTGGTGAACCAGCGCCGCGGTCTCACGCCGGTGCGGGCTTTGCGGGCAGGCGGCGTCAACGTCGCTTATGCGTCGAACAACGTGCGCAACGCCTTCACGCCGTTCGGCAAGGCCGATCCGCTGGTGATCGGCAATTTGCTCGCGCACCTGATCCAGTTCGGCACGCCTGACCATCAGGCGGAAATTCTGAAGATGAGCACGACCGACGCCGCCCGCGCGGTCGGCATCAGCAAGAATTACGGCCTCGCCGTCGGCAAGTCCGCTGATCTGATGATCCTCGACACGCAGGTTGTCGCCGATGCGCTTCTCGACATTCCGGCGCGTTCCTGGGTGTTCAAGCGCGGCCGCATCGCCGCAATGACAAAGCTCGATACCAAGATCTGCCGCACGTGCGGTCATGCCCATTCGGAGCCGCACGCTCACGCCAAAACCAAGAAGACGGCTTCAGCAACACACTGATCAGGAGGAAACAACCATGCAAAAGCTACCAGCCGAAATTGTCGCGTCGCTGCTCGCAGTGACCACCATCTTCATCGCGATGACGTCGTTCCACTTCCCGCCGTGGGCGATCTTCATCACCTGGGCCGCGACCTTCGCAGCCGGCGGCCCGACGCCTGCGGTGATGAAGAAGTTCTATCCGACGATGGCAATTGGCGGCTTCTTCGCCTGCGCCATCGTGGTGTGCTTCAAGATCGCCTCGCAGTACTTCACTGGCAATGCCTATATCGTGGCGGAATGCGTGATCCTGTTCACGCTCAACGCAACGATGATGTCGCTGGGACGGATTTCGACGTTCAGCTTCATTCCCGGCATGTTCTTCGGCTTCGCGTCGTTCTTCGCCACTTATTTCGGCAAGTTCGGCCCGATCCCAGGCGATCCGTACGCGGCGCTTTTCGCCTCGCTGGCGATGAACGCGCTTGGCCCGATCTATGCGTGGCTCACGGCGACGTTCGGCGCTCACCATCATCACGCCACGGAGGAGCATGCTTCCTCTCGTGTCAAGGAAGCCGTGTCGTAAGCGGCCCGGCAACTGAAAGGATAAGGCAATGACAAGGCTTTCCCAGCAGGCGTTGAAAGCAGACAACGCTCGGCGCGTGCCGGGAAGCCCATTGCCGCCATCCCCGGCATCCAGCGATCCGCGGCTGGCGCAATCGCGGACCGGCATGGTGACAAGCCCGCACACGCTCGCGAGCGAAGCGGGTGCGAAAGTCCTCCGCGAGGGCGGCAACGCGATCGAGGCCGCGATTGCGATGGGGGCGGTGATCGCCGTGACCTATCCGCATTTCTGCGGGCTCGGTGGTGACGCGATCTGGATGATCGCGGATGCACAGGGCCGCAACACGGTGCTGCTCGGGTTGGGGCAGGCCGCGCAGAAGCTGCCGGATTACAAAGAGCCGATTGCGGCGCGTGGCCCGCAATCGACCGTCGTCAGCGCAGGCGCGGTGGATTCATGGCGTCAGGCTTACGACTATGCCCGCGACCATTGGGCAAGCGATAAAGGCGAGGCAAGAAGTTTCGCCTCGCTGCTGGAGCCCGCGATCGGTTATGCGGAGCGCGGCTTTCCGGTCACGGGATCGCAACTGTTCTGGACATCCTTCCGTGAAAAGGAACTGGCCGGCTGGCCAGGCTTTTCCGAACTGTTCCTGCCGGGCGGCAAGGCACCGAAGCCCGGCGATATGTTCGTGCAGAAGGATCTTGCGCACAGCCTGAAGCAGATCGCGCGGCATGGTGCCCGCGAATTCTACGAAGGCGAGTTGGCCGCGCGCATCGGCAAGGGGCTGGAGGCGGTCGGTTCGCCGCTGACGGCTGCCGATCTTGCGAAAACATTCAGCCGTCAGGAACAGGCGGTGTCTGTCGACTACCGGGATGTGACACTGCTGGCGCCGCCGCCGCCGACGCAGGGCGTCACCACGCTGGAGATCATGGGCATCCTGAACCGGATCGGCTTCGCCGGTGTCGAGGAGGGGAGTGCCGAGTATTATCATCGCTGCGTCGAAGCGGTGAAGCAGGCTTTCCTCGATCGCGACGGCATTGCCGACCCGGATTTCGCCGCTGCCGACATCGCGCAGAGGCTTGCGCCGTCCCGGCTTGAAAGCAAGGCAGCCGCCATCAAGGCGCGGGCGATGGCCTGGCCGCATCTGTTCCGCACCGGCGATACCGTGTACTTCGCCGCGACCGACGCGCAGGGGCGCAGCGTCAGCATTCTGCAAAGCACCTATTTCGATTGGGGCAGCGGTGTCGTCGCAGGCGACACCGGCGTGCTCTGGCAGAATCGTGGGGCCGCGTTCAGCATCGATCCGAAGAGCCCGAACGCCATCGCGCCCGGCAAGCGGCCGTTCTACACACTCAACCCCGGTCTTGCGATGAAGAACGGCAAGCCGCATGTGCTGTACGGCACGCAGGGCGCGGATGGCCAGCCGCAGACCCTGACGGTGCTGCTGACCCGTCTGCTCGATTACGGACTCGATCCGCTGACGGCGCTCAGCCAGCCGCGCTTCCTGCTCGGCAAGACGTTTTCCGATAGCCGGGACACGCTGAAGCTGGAAGAGAGCGCCGGCATGGCAACCGCGCAGGAATTGTCGGCGCGCGGCCATGCAACCAGCATGATTTCGGCGAACAGTCCCTTGGGAGGGCAGGCCGGAGCCATCGTCATTCATGACGATGGCTTGATAGAGGGCGCGCACGATCCGCGCAGCGACGGATTGGCGATCGGACTCTGAGGTTCATCAAAAAAAATTTGCATCTTGTATCTGAGTACTTGCTGTGGCGCTTCTTCATAGTGATATAGAAGTGTTCTAAAGCGGCTGCTCTCAACGCGGCTGCAACAGCCATAAGAGCAAGCCAAGGAGAAGAAGATGCGTTGGATCGTTGCTGCTGTTACCCTTGTCGCCTTCGCGGGCGCCGCTCATGCGGAAGCCGGTGACCCGGCCAAGGGCGAGCAGGCCTTCAAGGTCTGCATGGCCTGTCATGCGGTTGGTCCCGGAGCCAAGACCAAGGTCGGCCCTGAGTTGAATGGCATCGTCGGCCGCAAGTGGGGTTCGGTCGAGGGCTACAGCTATTCGGCGGACCTCAAGGATGGCGGTAGCCAGAACAAGGTCTGGGACGAGGCGACGCTCGACAATTATTTGACCAATCCGAAAACCCTCGCGCCGCACGGCAAGATGGCCTTCCCCGGCATTTCGCAGGCCGGCAAGCGCGCCGACGTGATTGCGTTCCTCAAGCAATTCGACGCCAGCGGCAACAAGAAATAAGTTTTCGTTTTCTCAAAAGTGGCTGGTGGACGCGGGTTTCTTTCATTCCGTGCCGCCAGCTTTTTTTTATGTGTGGCTTTGATGCCTGCCTGCGATTCCAGAGCTACAGGTCGATCCGAATGGATCGAGTCTAATCGGTCTTGATCTGTGCCTTCGCACTGTCGGCCGTGCGTTTGTTGTCGATCCATTTTGCCGTGATGGTGTCGCCGATCTTTCCGCCCTTGAAGGAGAATTTGACGTAGGGCTGCCGTGCGACCGTCGGTCCCCAATCGGCGGAGAAAACGACCTTGCCGTTATGCTCGAAACTGAGGGTTTCGATGTAATGCGCGGGAATGAGTTTGCCGTCGGCATCCTTGCCGAATCCGGAATCCATCGGGTGCTTGATCAAGGTCTGAACCTCGGTCAAATCGCCAATCAGACGGGCCTGTATCCGGATGGTGGACGACATCAAGATCCTCTGGTGCGAAACTCTCAGCGACTGTCCTATTTCTTGAACTGCGACGCCTCAAGCTCCAGGAAAATGCGATACGCATTGCCCCGGTTGTTGCTCTCGAAAGCGGGGTAGCTCTTGTATTTGGACCAGTCCGTCGCGTTGTAGGCGGTGTCGAAATCGGTCCAGTTCGCAACCGCTTCACCCATCGCCTTGCGCACATACAGGATGTAGTCGCGCGTGAAAGCAATCGCCTCTTGCGGTGCGGAGAACGGCTTGCCGTGCCCGGGGATGATGTATTTGGGATTGGGCGTGCGCACATCGTCAAGCGCCTTGAGCCAGTGCACCGTGCTGACGTCGTCGCTGTTCATGAAGGGAATGCGGCCGTTCTGAACGATGTCGCCGGCAAACAGCACGCCGTCCGGTTCGACCATCATCATGATGTCGCTCTTGGAATGAGCAGGTCCTGCGAAAATCAGCGAGAAATGCTTGCCTCCCAGCGAGATCGTGAGCCGGTCGTCGAAAATGATATCGGGCGGGACGATGCGTGTGTGCTCATCGACCCACGGCGCGAGAGCATCGCGGCGCTGATCGAGCCGCTCATCCGCACGCTCGTCGGCGGTTTCCCGGTTCTCCGTGTAGTCAGCGGAGTTGTCCTGCGCGATGATGACCGCGCGACTGTGATCGCGAAACGCCTGCAAGCCGTAGATGTGGTCGGCATGATAGTGGCTAACCACCATGTAGCGGATGTCCTTGTCCGTCCGCTTGCGGATGTCCTGCAAAAGTGCCCAGCCGAGCGATGGCGTGCCGAGCGCATCGAACACGACGACGCCGTCGGGCGTCACGACATAACCGGCGTTGGAGGTGTTGCCTTCGTTGGCCTTGCCCGGAATGCCGGGGCTGCCGATGCTGTAGAAAATGTCCTTGCCGGGGACTTGATCCACTGTGATGGGCCGGTCGAGCGGCGCGTAATCTGGCGCCTTGTTTTGAGCAAGGAGGGCGGCGGACGGCATTGTCCACGCCAGTATCGCCAGAAGGGTTACGCGCAGCAAATTTTTCATATGGCGTCGTCGCAGTACAGTTTCTTGAGCACCTTGACGAGCTTGGTCACGCGCTCGTCGGCGATTTTGTAGTGCAGTGTTTGCGACTCGCGCCGGAATTCGACGAGTCCTTCCTCGCGCAGCTTGGTCAGGTGTTGCGAGAGCGCGGACTGGCTGAGATGCAATGCATCGACCAGTTCGCCGACCTTCATTTCGTTTCGCATCATGAGGTAACAAACAATCAGCAGGCGGTTTTCGTTCGCAAGCACGCTCAGCAGGCGGGACACCTCCCGCGCCTGCTGTTCCAGCAATTGATCCGGGCGTAACTTGTTCGCGCGCGTCTTCGCAGCGAGAGCCGTAGTCATTGAAATCGGTCCTGAAATTTTTTCTGTGAATCCATCCTACCAATTTTACAGGCAAAACGCCAATTTATTAGTTTAGCGTTGACTAAATTAGTTCCGGATGATATTTGATCTGGAACAATAAGTAAAACAAATGGTCCCATCGAGAAATGGTTGACCACTCAGGGAGGAGATCGAGTGCCGTTCTCTTTATTGGAGGATGCCCGTAAGGCGTCCTTGGCTGCCGGGTCGGAGCGTGTCCAGATTCCTAGGCGGCATTTGCTGAAAATGGCCGGCGCCGCCGCGGGCGCCGCCTTGCTGAATGGTTCGACGGCCCGCGCCGACGATGCCACGCCACCTGCCGAAAACGAATGGTCGCAGTCGATCGGCGCCGGTGTCGTCGATCAGCCTTACGGCAAGCCTTCGGCCGAGCAGGCCGGGGTCATCCGCCGCAACGTGCCGTGGCTGACGGCCGGTACCGAATCATCCATCAGTTTCTCGCCGCTGCAAAGCCTGCACGGCATCATCACGCCGAACGGGCTGTTCTTTGAGCGCTATCACGCGGGCCGCCCCGACGTCGAAGCCGACAAGCATCGCCTGATGATTCACGGGCTGGTCGATCGTCCGATCATCCTGACGATGAAGGATATCATGCGATTTCCTTCGACGTCCCGCATCCACTTCATCGAATGTCCCGCCAATGGCGGCATGGAATGGCGCGGCGCGCAGCTCAATTCGCTGCAATTCACCCATGGCATGGTGAGCTGCGCGGAGTGGACGGGCGTGAAGCTCTCGACGCTGCTCGAGGAAGTCGGGCTGAAAAAGGACGCGAAGTGGATTCTGGTCGAGGGCGCGGACGGCGCTCACATGGCGCGAAGCCTGCCGCTCGACAAATGTCTCGACGATTGCCTCGTGGTCTACGCGCAGAACGGTGAGGCGCTGCGGCCGGAGCAGGGCTATCCGCTGCGGCTGATCGTTCCCGGCTGGGAAGGCAATGTCAGCGTGAAGTGGCTGCGCCGTATCAAGGTGGGCGACAAGCCCTGGTACACCCGCGAGGAGACCTCGAAATACACCGACCTGATGCCGGACGGAAAATCGCGCGGCTTCACCTGGCTGATCGACGCCAAGTCGGTGATTACATTCCCGTGCCCGGAGGTGCCGCTCGGCAAGCCGGATCTCTATGAAATCCGCGGCCTCGCCTGGACCGGTAACGGCAAGATCAAGGAGGTTCACGTCTCCACCGATGGTGGCGCGAACTGGAAACAGGCCGAGTTGAAGGAGCCGGTGCTGTCGAAAGCGCTGACGCGCTTCACGCTGCCATGGCGCTGGGACGGCAAGCCCGCGTTCCTGGAATCGCGGGCGGTCGATGAGACGGGATTCGTGCAGCCGACGCTCGCGGCGCTGCGAAATATTCGTGGCACGAACTCCGTCTATCACAACAACTCGATTCAGACCTGGCAGGTGAAGCCCGATGGGAGCGTTTACGATGTCCAGCTTGGCTAGTTTGCGGCCCGCGATGTTTGCCGTCGCTTTGCTGGCGGTGAATACATCTGTCATGGCAGCCGGGGTGCCTCAGCGCTTCGGCTACGGCACCCCCGCGACGCCCGAGCAGATCAGGGGCTGGGACATCGATGCGCGCGGCGAGGACGGCAAGGGATTGCCCGATGGCAAGGGCGATGTGAATCATGGTGCCGAGGTTTTTGCCGATCAGTGCGCATCCTGTCACGGCACGTTCGGCGAGGGTGAGGGCCGCTGGCCCAAACTCGCGGGCGGCACGGGCTCGCTCACCGCGGATCGACCCGAGCCGACGGTCGGCAGCTACTGGCCGTTCGCCGTAACACTTTGGGACTACATCAACCGCGCGATGCCGTTCCCGACGCCGCGCACGCTGTCGGCGGACGATGTGTATGCGCTGACGGCCTACATTCTGAATCTGAATAATATTGTCCCGGGAGACTTTGTCGCTGACAAAGAATCCTTGCCAAAAGTAAAAATGCCTAACCATGATAGTTTTACGTGGCAGGATCCTCGGCCGGATACCTCAATGAAGCCTTGCATGACGAAGTGTGTTGATCCATCAACATTGAAGATTGTCTCGACGGCCGAAGGGAAGGACCTGACGCCAAGGACCTCCGGTCCGCTTGACGATATGCAACCGAAGTAAACTGGAGCGCGCAGGATGCACCTTAATCGTCTTCATCTCGCAACTGCAGCAATCTCGATTGTCCTGGCTGCGCCTGTTGCAGCCTTCGCTCAGCCGACGGCACCGCTGGATGGAAAAGCACTGGCGCTCGACCGCAGCAAGGGCAATTGCATCACCTGCCACGAGTTCAAGGGCGGTGACTTTCCGGGCTCCATCGCGCCGCCGCTCAACGACATGAAGGCGCGCTTTCCGGATCGCAAGGAACTGACCGCGATCATCGAGGACGAGACCGCGCGCAATCCGCAGACCGTGATGCCGCCGTTCGGCCGCAACCTTATTCTGACCGATAAAGAAATCTCGGCGATCGTCGACTTTCTCTATCAGCTCTGAGAAAACCCCGGAGGGAAATCGAATGTTTATCGCGAAACTGCCCGACCTGCGCACCTCGCGCAGAGGTCTGTTGAAGGGAGCCGCGCTGGCGGCGGTGCTGGGTGCCAGCGCCAATTTGCTGCGCTCGGTTGCGGCGTTCGCCGCCGATGCGGCGGGTTGGCCGGCCGAGGCTTTTCAGCAGGAGGGGGAGGGCGACGGCCTCCAGGGCCTGTGTGGCAAGGCCGGCCAAGCCGCCGGCCAGGCCCAGCCTGACCCGCCGGAAAAT
>OEIU01002251.1_pt1 | contig 10541 bp, 5 predicted proteins | sample 1539221 | NCBI WGS metagenome assembly OEIU01 (sample SAMN03792071, study PRJEB22550) | activated sludge metagenome | feature: wastewater treatment plant; material: activated sludge; isolation source: Wastewater treatment plant of a petroleum refinery complex | place: Argentina: Zarate | collected... | reverse complement strand
GCGCCAGGCATCCGCAATCGGCGGATCGCGCGGACCGGGCCGGTTCGGCGCCAGCAGCCATCGCCCTGGCACGTGCGCCTCTTGCTGCAAGGCATCCGGCGTGCGCAGCACCTCGGCCGCCAGGGCCGGTTCAAAGCCGCCGGCGTCGAGCAGTACCCGGCGCCAGGTGTCGCCCTCTTTCGCACGCAGGCGCGGCCAGTCCTGCACCACCACCAGCGGCGAGCGCAGGCGGGCGACGAAGGGCAGATCGAAGGGGTAGTCGCCGGTCACCAGAACGACGTCGCCGGGCGCCAGCCGCGTGCGCAATTCGAGCGCCACGTCGCGCGCCATGCCCTCGCGCCGCTGCACGTGCGGATAGGCCACGGTCAGCCCGACGCTGAACAGCACCGGCAGCAGGGCCAACGCGGCCAGCCACGCCCGCGCGGTGCGGCGCCCGTCCATCACTCGGTGCCAACCCAGCGCGGCCAGCACCGCCAGCGGCGGCAGGGCCGGAACGATGTAGCCGATCAGCTTGGACTGCGGAATGCTGAAAAACAGCAGGATCACGGCCAGCCAGATCCAGCACAGCGCGACCCATGGATCTTTGGCGGTGCGCGCTGTCATGGCGCGCCGCGTACGCAGCCGCGCCAAACCTTCCAGCCCGGCGAACACGCTCCACGGCGCCAGCAGCAGGGCCATGCCAACCAGATAGAACCACCAGGGCTGTGCGTTGTTGAATCCCGTGCCGAGGTAGCGCGAGAACTGCTGCACGCCGAAGAGGTAGGCCAGCGCGCCGGGGAACTGGCGCCCGATCATCACGAACCAGGGCAGCGCCACCCCAAAAAAGACCACCAGCCCACGCACCCAAGGCAGGCGCCAGACCCGACGCCACTGGCGCGTCCAGCTCACCCACGCCAGCATCACCAGCGCCGGCAGCGCCACGCCGATCAGCCCCTTGGTCAGCACGCCCAGCGCGCAGGCCAGGAAACCCAGACAGGCCCAGCCGGCGTGCGGCGCTTGCCGATCGGGAAACGAAAACGCGCGCGCGAACGACCAGACCGCCACGCTGATCCAGGCCGCCACACCCATGTCGTGGTTAACGTAGGGCGCGCCAATCAACATCGCGCCGCTGGCGCCCAGCATGAAGGCCGCGCGCCCGGCCACCGCCGCGCCCAGCAGCTGGCGCACCACGATGAAGCCGAACCACACCATCAGCAAGCCCAGCAGCACGCCCGGCAGGCGCACCACCCAGGGATGAACGCCGAACACCGCCATGCTGGCCGCCTGCAGCCAGTGCGTGAGTGGAGGCTTGTGAAAGAACGGCAGGCCGTTCAGGCGCGGGACCAGCCAGTCGCCCGACACCAGCATCCAGCGGCTGACGTCGGCGTAGCGCCCCTCGTCCGGGACCGACAGCGGGCGGGCCGCCGACAGCGCCAGCAGCAGGACCGCGAGCGCGCCGAACCACAGCCCGGCACGGCGCGAGTCCAACGCGCGCCGCGCGCCGCCTGCCCGTCGTTCGGCGGCGCCCGTTTTCACCGGCTTGGCGCTCATTGCTTGCCTTGCTTGACCCACCGATTCGAGCGCGTCACCGGACGGCGTTGGACCGGTCGAACGTCCGCTCCAGGTCGCGGTCGCTCACGGTGTACTGCTCCACACCGACCAGGGCGACGATCACGGACAGGAACAGCACGCTGGTCCAGGTGGCACCCATGCCCAGGCCGCCATAGGCCTTGGCCTGGGTCAGCAGGTCACCCAGCGCGGCGCCGAAGGGGCGCGTGAGGATGTAGGCGATCCAGAAGGTCAGCACGGCGTTGCCGCCCAGGCGCCAGGCCAGATAGCTCAGGCCGATCAGCATGCCGAAGGCAATGGCGCCGCGGGTGAAGCCCAGGTGCAGGGCTTCGGTCGCCAGATCGCCGGCGGCCGTGCCCAGCGCGAAGGTGCAGAGGATGGCGGCCCAGTAGAACAGCTCGCGCCGCCGCGTGACGATGTCGTGGATCGACAGCGTGCCCTCGACCCGGTACCAGACGACAAACACGATGGCCAGCATGGTCGCGAACACCGGCGTGCTGACGTACAGGCTGACGCCCAGCCGGTCGGTGAACAGGTCGGTGATCTGCGTGCCCACCACGCTCACCAGCACCACCGTGAGCCAGTAGATCCAGGGCGTGTAGCGGGGGGTGCGCAGCTGCCAGATCAGGGCTGCGATCAGCAGCGTGGCCATCATGGCGCGCGTCAGGCCCTGGCCCAGACCGGCGTTGACCGCCAGATAGTCGGCCCCGGTCTCGCCGACCGTAGTGCACAAGATCTTGACGATCCAGAACGACAGGGTGATCGCCGGGACCTTGATGAACCAGTCCTCGTCCATCGCGATGGGCAGCGTTTTCATGGAGTTCCTCCGGGTGCAGTGAAGAAACTCCAGCTTGCGCCGCCCGACTTAGCCCAGCCATAGGCGCAGCGGCGTACCGGGCAACGTTCGCGCAGGGCAAGCCAGCACGCCTGCTGTTTCACTCCAGCGAGTTTTCGGCAACCTTGGCCCGCAGCGTCAGCCCGATCAGCACCGGCATCACCAGCAGCACCAGCGGCAACTGCACCAGGGCGCCGGCGATGATGGCGATGGCGAGCGGCTGCAGCATCTGGTCACCCGAGCCGCTGATGGCCGCGCCGATCGGGATCAGCGCCAGGATCATCGCCAGCGTGCTCATCAGGATCGGGCGCAGGCGGTTCAGCGCCGCGGCCTTGATGGCCTCGTGGGTCTCCATGGTCTGGCGCAGGGTTTGGTATTCGGACACCAGGAAGATCGCCATTTCGGTGGCGATGCCGATGATCATCACCATGCCCATCATGGCCGTGATGTTGAGCTCCACGTGCGTGAGCCAGAGGCCCACGAACACCGCGCCGGTCGAGAGCAGCGAGGTGCCCATGATGATGAGGGGAATCAGCAGGCTGCGGTAGAGGAACATCAGCAGCACGATTTCGGCCACGAGCGCGGCAACGAAGACCCGCAGCATGCCGTGCGCCGCCTGCTGCTGCTGCTGGTAGGCGCCGCCCAGCGTGTAGCTCACGCCGGACGGGATCAGGCCAGGCTGGGCCAGCAGGTCCTTCACGCCGGCGATGGTCGAACCCAGGTCGAGCGAGCCGTTGGTCTGCGCGGTCACGGCGACCACCTGCCGCAGGTTGTCGCGCGTCAGTTCGGGCTCGCCCGAAACGAAGCGGGTCGTGGCCACCGCGCGCAGCGGAAAGATCGCGCCGTTGGCGCCCTGGATCGGCAGATCGCCCAGCCGGTCCCGATAAAGCGGGCCTGGCGCCGCCTGCAATTTCAGGCGCACGCCGATGTCCTGCGTGGCGCCGAGGAAACGCGTGACGACGCTGCCGTCGAGGTAGCCCAGCACCTGCGCCTGCACGTCGGCCGCCGTCATGCCTTTCAGCGCCGCCGCGGCCGGATCGACGCGAATCTCGATCGCGTCACCGGCCGGAATCACCCCGCTGTCGACCGACGACGCCTGCACGCCCTTGACCCTGGCCAGCGCAGCGGCCACCTTCTGCGCCACGCCGCCCAGCACGTCGGGATTGGCGGCACTCAACTGGACGACAACCGGCTGGCGCCGCCCCACCATGTCGCCGATCATGTCGCCCATGAGCTGGTGCGTGTCGAAATCGACACCCGGCACCCGTTGCATGATCTGGCCCGAGATGCCGTCCATCACGCGCCAGATGTCGGGCCGCTTGCCGGGCTCGATCAGGCGAACGATGAAGTCGCCTTGGTAGGACTCGTTCAGGTCGCCGCCGAAGCCCGCGCCGGTGCGGCGCGAGTAGGTCGCAACCGACGGATCGGCTTTCAGGATGGCCTCGATCTGCGCCAGCTCGCGGTCGGTTTCGGTCAGCGAGGTGCTGGGCGCCGCGCGGTAGTCGAGCACGAAGCCGCCCTCGTCCATCCTGGGCAGAAAGCCCGTGCCCACATGGCGGTAGCCCAGGTAGCCAGCGCCCGCCAGCACCACGAGGCCGATCACGACCAGCCACGGCCAGCGCGCGAGCCGGTCGAGCGCACAGGCATGCAGCCGGTGCGACCAGGCTTCCTTGCCATGGCCCGGATCGGTCCAGTTCCTGAAATCGACCATGCCGCGCGCCATCAGCGGCACCACGAACACGGTGAACAGAAACGAGATGATGAGCGCCGCCGCCATGGTGAGCGACAGGTACTTGAAGAACGATCCGGTCACGCCCGAGAGGAAGGCCAGCGGAATGAAGATCACGATGGTGGCCAGCGACGAACCCATCATGGGCGCGAGGAATTCGCGCGCGGCGGCCAGGACGCCCGCCTTGGGATTGGTCACGCCCGGCTGCGCCACGCGCCGCGCGATCTGTTCGATCATCACGATCACGTCGTCGATCAGGAGGCCGATCGCCGCCGCCACGCCGCCCAGCGTCATGATGTTGATGGTCATGCCCAGCAGCCACAGCACCAGCACGGCGCACAGCACCGACATCGGCACCACGATCATCGCCACCAGCGTCACGCGCCAGTTGCGCAAAAACCAGAACAGCACACCGGCGGCGAACACCAGGCCGATGGCAATGGCTTCTTCCAGCGCGGCGATGGACGAACGCACGAGCTGCGTCTGGTCGTACCACTTGTCGAGGTGGATCGAGGGCGGCTGCGCTTTCATGAAGGTCGCGAGCCGGGCGTCGATTTCCTTGGCCAGCGCCAGCGAATCGGCGTGGCCTTGCTGGAACACGCTGAAGTTGACCGAGGGCTTGCCATTGGTCTTGACCAGCTGCCATTCCGGCACCGCACCCATCTTGATGGTCGCGATCTGCGAGAGCGGGATCACCGCGCCCTTGGGCGTGCGCACCGTGACGTTCTTGACCGAATCGACCGACGTGAACGAATCGTTGGCGATGGCCAGATACAGCAGGCTGTTGTCCTCGATGCGGCCCACCGCCTGCAGCGCGTTGGTGCTGGCAAGCGCCTTGGCAATGTCGGGCAGCGTCAGGCCGTACTGCTGCAGCACCTGCGGCGCCACCACCACCTGCACCTCGGGCGTGTGCCCGCCCAGCACGCCGATGCGGCGTACGCCCGGGATGCCGGTCAAGAGCGGCAGGATCTGGTTTTGCGCGATGGCGCGCAGCTCGGACTGCGGCACCTGGTCGGACGTGAGCGCGTAGGAAATGAAGGGCACCAGCGCGTTCGGGCTCATCTGCAGCGCGTCGTAGGTGGTGCCGGGCGGCAAATTGGGCAAGGTTTGCGCGAACGCGCTGTCCAGACTCAGCAGCGCCCGGTTCATGTCGGAACCCCAGGGAAAGTTCACGAAGATCTGCGCCGAACCGCGCGAGGTCTTGGACGTCACGCCGACCGCGCCCGGCACGGCGCGCGCCGCGGTTTCAAGCGGCTGGGTGACGTCGATCAGCATTTGCCGGGCAGGCATGCTGCCGGCGTTCACGTTGACGCGGATGCGCGGGAAGTCGATCAGCGGGAACAGGCCGATCGGCAGGCTGGCGGCGGCGTAGATGCCCGCCAGAGTCAGCACCACCGAGACGACCAGCACCGGCAGGCGGTGCGCATGCAGCCAGGTGGTGAATGTCATCGGCCGCTCGCCGTGGTGTCGTTGGCGGCCTTGTCGGTCAGGCGCACGGCCATGCCGTCGCCCGCCTGGTAGTTGCCGCTGAGCACCAGCGGCTGATCGGCCTTCAGCTCGGTGCCGCGAATCACGTTCTCATCGCCTTGCGCGCCGAGCACTTCGACCGCCACCCGGCGCGCCTTGCCACCTTCGATCTGCACCACGTAGGGCTTGCCCTCGGGGTTGACCAGGATCGCGGCGTGCGGCACCAAGTAGCCCTCGGTTTGTCCCACGGTAATCACGGCCTGCGCGTTCTCGCCGGCAAAGAGCGGGTTGGCCGGCACCGTGATGTCGATGGGTACCAGCCCCGTGCCGGGGTCGATGCTCGCGCCGCGGCGTGCCACCTTGCCCGTTACCCGATGCAGGCCGTCAAGCGACGCCACCTGCGCCGGATTGCCGGGCGCCACCAGCCGCGCCTGCGACGGCGTGACGTTCACGCGCAAGGTCAAGTCCTCGGCCTTGGCAATTTCGAGCAAGGCCGCGCCGGCGGCGACCAGCGCGCCGCGCGCCACCGAGACCTTGGTCACGATGGCGTGGAACGGCGCCCGCACGGTGCTGACGCCGGCCGCACCCTGGGCTTTCAGCGCCTCCAGCGCTGCCTGGGCATCGGAGCGCGCCTTCCGCGCCGCATCGAGCTGCTGGGCGGTGGCCAGGTGCTGCGCCAGCATGTCGCGCGTGCGCGCCAGCGCCCGTTCGGCATCGCGTAGCGTCGACTGCGCCACGCTGTAGCTGGCGGCGGTCTGCGCGTCGGGCACGAGTTGCAGCAGCGGCGCCCCCGCCGGCACGTCCTCGCCCGCATGCACGTGGACGGCGCTGACCGTCTCCGACGTGCGTGCGCTGATCACTTGCGTGGCCGAGGGTGGCGACAACATGCTGCCCCAGGCGGTGACGGCGCGCGGCAGGCTGCCCGCCTTGAGCGGCGCGACGCTCACCAGCACGCTGGGCGCGCCCGTTTCGGCCGCCAAGGCTGGTGCCGCAGTGCTCCATGCGAGCGCCGCAGCGAGAACAAGGGTCTGCAAAGTCATGATTCTTGTGCGTTGTCCAAGGGGGCAATGCGGGTTTGCGGCAGGCCGAGGCCCAGCTCCAGCTCGAGGCCAATTTGCGCCTCGCCCGCCGCCCGTTCGAGGTCGAACACCGTCAGGCGACGGGCGAGCACCGTTGCTTCGTAATCGGTGAGCGTGCGTGCGTCGAGGTTGCCGGCGGCGAAGGCCTTGCGCGCGGTGGCGGCCTGTGCATCGGCGGTGGCTGCATCCTGCTCTGCCCCGACAAGCTGGGCGGTGATCGCGGCAAGGCGTCCTTGCAGCGCGCGGACGGTCGATTCGGTGGCATCGAGGCGGACCTGGTACTGCTCGCGCAGCAGCAGGCGCGTGGCCTGGCTGAGCGCGATCTGGTCCTGGTTGCGCTTGAAGATCGGCACGTCGAAGGTCACCGTGGGCCCGGCCGTGCGCACCTTGGACGTATCCATGCCCCAGGTGCCGCCCAGCACCAGCGCCGGAAACTGGCCGAGAATGGCGCTGCGCACGTTCTCGTCGGCCGCGCGGTAGCCGAGCTGCAGCGCCACCAGGTCGGGCCGGCGCGTGGGCACGCTTGCGGCCAGCTCGTCCACGTCATCGGGTACCTGCCCGGCTTCTGGCGCCGCAATGGCAAAGCGCGCCGACGGCACGAGGCCCAGCAGCGCATTCAGGTCGACCCAGCTCTTCCGTTGTTGCAGCTCCAGCGTGGCGACGGACTGCGCGAGCCCGGCCTTGGATGCGAGCAGCGGCGTGAGATCGGGCAGCGTGGCATTGTTCTGTTCGACCGCGCGCTGGATCTCGCCCGCCGTGCGCGTCAGCAGGCTGAGCTGGGTGCGGCTGAGCATGAGGGACTGATCGGTCCCATAGATTCCCACCGCCAGCAGGCGCGCCTTTTGCGCCACCTGCCATTCCTTCCAGAGCAGGTCGGCATTGACCTGCTCCACATGCGTCTTGGCGGCGGCGACGCGACTCTTGTAAGTGACCAGCGACGCCACGTCCTGCGCCAGCGACGCGGTCCAGGCCCCCGCGATGCCGGGGCCGCCCAGAAGCGCCGCGTAGCCCAGGCTCATGGACGGGTTGGGGATGAGCCCGCTTTGCACCACGCCCGCCTGCGCCACGGCGAACTCGCCGCGCTCGCTGCGCAGCTCGGGCGCATTCAGGATGGCGAGCAGGCCGACCTGCCGGGGGCTGAGCGCGCGCTGGAGCTGGACATCGATGGTCTGCGGCGCTTCATGCACCGCCATGGCCGGCAGCGAATGGCGAAGCTCGCCGACGCCATTCATCAATTGCGCACGCTCGGGCAGTGGCAGCGGCTGATAGCTGGCGCAGCCCCCCAGCAACAGGGCGCATGCCCAGACGCAGACGCAAACAGCGGGACGGGTCATCGTCATTGGCCTTCCTCGAACGGGTCACGGTTGGCCCAAGGATGTCCGTGGCGGCACCAAGTCTTCATGGAAATGGACTTCGGCCCGACCCTCATGGCTCGATGACCTCGCTCGTCTTGCCGTCTTGTGGGGCAACTGGCTCGTCCACGGCACCTTGATTCGCGACCGCGTTGGCGATGAACTGGACCACCAGCGCAGTGACCGTTCCCAAGGCCCAGCCGGCCATGACGTCGAACGGAAAGTGCAGGCCCAGGGCGATGCGGCTCCAGCCCACGACCAAGGCAAGGGCGACAAACAGCACGCGCCACCACGGCCGGACCGGGACCATCGCGGCCATGACGACCCAGGCCGCTGCCACCGTTGCATGCGAGCTTGGAAAGCCCGGATCAGGACTGTGCGGCAGCCATTGCACGCCAAGCCCCAGAGCGGCAGGTCGCGGCATGGTGAAGCCGTATTTCAGCAAGCGCGACGCGGCGGCGGCAACGGCCACCGCGAGCAGCGTGCGCAGCGCCCGTCCACGCCACGGCTCGCGGCCGATCAGCAGCGCAGTGATCGTCGCGACCACCAGATACGGCAGCCATTGCTGGCTGGCCATCTGCGCCAGCCTGAGCACCCAGTCCGGTGCCGATGGGCTCAGGTTGATCCACAGAAAAAGTGTTTGATCAAGTTCCGTCATGGCGGGCCTTCTTTCCCCTGTCTGCGGATTCGATTTTTCTGGACATGCGGGTTCCTCCCGTGCTGAACATGCGCGCCGCAGTGTGGGCGAAGAAACTTAGCCTTGCCATAGGAAAAGCGATGCATCGCGAGCCTTCGGGTGCAAACCGAACACAATGCCGCCACGACGGTCGACAATGCCAACCGAAACTTGGAGCGACGTTCATGCCAGAGCCATCCCACCCGTCCGCGACCCGAGCCTGCCCCGTGGCGCACGACCATGAGCCGCAGGCCGCTGCGCCCGCATGCCCTTTCGATGAGCGGGCGGCCGCGTTCGACCCCTACACCGATGCCTACATGGCCAACCCCTCCGAGCTGGTGCGCTGGTCGCGCGAGGAGCGGCCGGTGTTCTACAGCCCCAGGCTGGGCTACTGGGTGCTTACGCGTTACGAATCCATCAAGACGGTGTTTCGCGATCCGCACACCTACAGCCCCTCGATCGCGCTCGAGTCCACCGAACCCCCGACCGAGGAGGCGCTGGCCATCCTCAAGTCCTACGGCTACGCCCTCAACCGCACCCTGGTCAACGAGGACGAGCCCATGCACATGGCGCGCCGCCGCGCGCTGATGGCGCCCTTCACGCCCGAGCACCTGCGCCAGCACGAATCCATGGTGCGCCGCTTGGTGAGCGAGGCCATCGACGGTTTCATCGATGAGGGCGAGGCCGACCTGTTCAAGCGCCTGACCTGGCACGTGCCGTTTTCCGTCGCCCTGCACTTCCTGGGCATCGACGACGACGAAGACCACGAGAAGATGCACGAATTCGCCATCGCGCACACCAAGAACGCCTTCGGCCGCGCCACGCCCGAAGAGCGCATCGAGGTGGCGCACACCGTGGGCAAGTTCTGGCAGCTGTCGGGCGAAATCCTGGAAAAAATGCGCCGCACGCCCGAAGGTCCGGGCTGGATGCGCTACTCCATCCGCCAGCAGAAGCACCACCCCGAGGTGGTGACCGACTCCTACCTGCACTCCATGATGATGGCCATCATCGTGGCCGCTCACGAGTCGACCTCCTTTGCCGCCGCCAACGCCATCCGCCTGCTGCTGGAGCACCGCAGCGTATGGGACGAAATTTGCGAAGACCCCTCGCTGATTTCGCCCGCCATCGAGGAATGCCTGCGCCACGACGGGCCGATCGCCTCGTGGCGCCGGCGCACCACGCGCGACGTGGTGATCGAGAGGGTGCCCATTCCGGCCGGCGCGCGCCTGCTGCTGGTGGTGCACTCGGCCAACCACGACGCGCGCCAGTTCAGCGACCCCGACCTGTTCGACATCCGCCGCAGCAACGTGATCGACCAGCTGTCCTTCGGCTTTGGCGTGCACCAGTGCCTGGGCAAGAACATCGCGCGCATGGAAATGCAGATCATGATCGGCGAGCTGACGCACCGCCTGCCGCACATGCAGCTGGTGCCGCAACAGTTCGACTACGTACACAACCTGGCGTTTCGCGGCCCGCAGAACCTGCACGTGCGCTGGGACCCGGCGCACAACCCCGAGCGGCGCGATCCGGGCGTGCGCCATTGGGCCCAGGCCGTGCACCTGGGCGGCCCCACGGCCAGCGCCATGGTGCGCAAGCTGCGCGTGCTGGCGGCCGACACCCTGGCCACCGCCCCCGACATCGTGCGCCTGCGCCTGGCTGCCGCCGACGGCAGCGCCCTGCCCCGCTGGACGCCCGGCGCACACATCGACATCGAATGCGGCGACACCGGCCTGTCACGCCAGTATTCGCTGTGCGGCGACCTGGACCACCCGAACGAATGGGAAGTCGCGGTGCAGCACGACGCGGCCAGCCGCGGCGGCTCGGCCTGGATCCACCGCTACGCCACGGCCGGCGC
>OEIU01002250.1_pt1 | contig 10541 bp, 9 predicted proteins | sample 1539221 | NCBI WGS metagenome assembly OEIU01 (sample SAMN03792071, study PRJEB22550) | activated sludge metagenome | feature: wastewater treatment plant; material: activated sludge; isolation source: Wastewater treatment plant of a petroleum refinery complex | place: Argentina: Zarate | collected... | reverse complement strand
TGAGCGCCTGCATCTGGTCGCGGCCGGTGAACAGCGCGAACTTCTTCGGGTCGGTCGAGCGGATCTTCGCGAGGCGCTCTTCGAGCAGCCCGAACGCCTCGTTCCAGGAGATTTCCTCGAATTGCCCGCTGCCGCGCTCGGCGCCGGCCTTTCGCCGAAGCGGCTTCGTGAGCCGAGCCGGCGAGTACTGCTTCATGATCCCCGAGGATCCCTTGGCGCAGATCACCCCCTGGTTCAGCGGGTGGTCGGGATTGCCCTCGATGTAGCGAACCTCGCCGTCGCGCAAGTGCACCCGGATGCCACAGCGGCAGGCGCACATGTAGCAGGTGGTGTTGCGGACTTCGGTGCTGGCGTCGGGCAGCGGCGCCCGTGCGGGGTCGTGGATCGGCTTGGGTGACATCTCCGCAGGGATATTAGGGGATCGGGGCAGGGGCCTCCATAAGCATTCCGGGGAGTCGTTCCATTATCCGTTTGGGGGATCGGCGTGTAATATCGTGCCGGGAGGCTCCCCGCAGAGGAGCCGCAGGAGGGTGAATGCAGGTATCGGGTTCGGGAACCTCTGTGGGCGCGCCGCCGGACGGCGCGGCGCCGGCGCGTGCGGCCGATCCGGCCGTGCGCGAAGCGGGCGAGCCGCGGGCGGTGCGGGTGCTGCCCGTCGTCGACGCGCGCGCCGGGCGTCCGGACGCGTCCGGGGTCGCAGCCGCCGTGGCGGGTGCCCCGGGCGTCGGCGGAACACCGCAGTCGATGCTCGACGCGTTTCTCGTCACGGTCGTCAGGCTGGCCGGCGCGCGGGCCGGTGCGGTGCGCGCGCTGACCCCCGAGGGCAACCAGTTGCGCCTGGTCGCTGCCTGGGGCCTGCCCGAAGAGGTGCTCGCGCGCGAGGCGCTGATCGGCCCGTGCGGGGTCTGCGGCGACGCGCTGCAGGGCGACGGCGTGCGGGTGGCCGAGAATGCCTCGCGTTGCGGCAAGCTCGCCGTCGACACCTTCTTCGAGCAGGTCTGCACCGGCACGGTCGCCGTGCCGCTCGAGTACAAGGGACGCTCGGTCGGCGTGTTCACGCTGTTCTTCGACGGCGTGCACAGCCTGCGCGGCGAGGTCATCCACCTGCTGCGCCCGGTCGGGCAGCTGTTCGGCCTGGCCCTCGAGAACGCGCGGCTCGAGCGCGAGAACCTGCAATCCAGCCTGGTGCACGAGCGCCAGACCATCGCCGGCGAGTTGCACGACTCGCTCGCGCAGTCGCTCACCTTCGTGCGCATGCGCATGCCGCTGCTGCAGGACGCGATCTCGCAGCAGGACACGCCGCGCGCGCTGAAGTATTGCCAGGATGTCAACGACGAACTCGGCAGCGCCAACCGGCGCATGCGCGAGCTGATCACGCACTTTCGCGCCGGCATGGACGCCCAGGGGCTGCATCGCGCCCTCGAGCAGATGGCCGACACGTTCTACGAACGCACCGGCGTCGCGCTCGATTTCGACTGCCGCATCCCCGAGCTGCGGCTGTCGGCCGAAGTCGAGGTGCAGACCTTCCACATCCTGCAGGAGGCGCTGGCGAACGTGCGCCGGCACTCCGGCGCCCGCAACGCCCGCCTGCGCGTCGAACGCGAGGGGCCCGACGTGGTCTTCAGCGTGCACGACGACGGTTGCGGCTTCGCGCTGCAGGCCTGTCAAGGCAAGGGAACGGCGCGCACCAGCTTCGGGCTCGACATCATGCGTGAGCGCGCGCAGGCGATCGGCGCGCGGGTCACCTTCGAAAATGCGCCGGGCGGCGGCGCCCGGGTCGTCGTCCGCGTGCCTGCGCGCGACTCGGCCGGCGAGCCGCCGGCTGCCGGGGTGACGCATGACTGAGCCGCTGCGCGTCGCCCTGGTCGACGATCACGGGCTGTGCCGGCGCGGGCTCGGCGAGCTGCTCGAGCTGCGCGCGGGGATGAAGGTCGTCGCGACCACCGGCAACCCCGAGGAGGGGATCGAGCTGATCCGCACGCACCGGCCCGACCTGGCGGTGATCGACCTGCGGATGCCGCAGCTCGACGGCTTGCGCTTGCTGCGCGGGCTGCGCGACGCCGGCTCGGAAGTGCCGGTCGTGATCCTCACGATGAGCGACTCGCGCGAAGACCTCGCCGCGGCATTGCGGATGGGGGCAAAGGGCTACCTGCTCAAGGACATGGACCCGCAGGACGTCATCGATGCGATCACGCGCGCCGCGCGCGGCGAGCTGGTGGTCGCGCCGGCCATGACGGCCAAGCTGGCCGGCTTGCTCGAGGAGGGCCCGCAGCGCGCGGCGCCCAGCAGTTCGCTCGACCAGCTCACCGTGCGCGAGCGCGAGATCCTCGCGCAGGTGGCGCGCGGCCTGAGCAACAAGGCCATCGCGCGCGAGCTCGGCATCAGCCACGACACCGTCAAGCTCCACGTCAGGCACATCCTGTCGAAGCTCGGCTTCTCGTCGCGGGTCGAGGCCGCGGTGTTCGCGATCGAGAACAGGGTCGGCGAGGGCGGGCGCGGCGACCGCGACGGCGCCGATGCGCCGCCGGCGCGCCTGGTGCACTCGCGCTAGGTCGATCGGCGCGGTGGCGTCCTGCCGCGCCTCGCGTGCCTAGGCGGCGACCTCGCGCCGAGCCGCGGCTGCGGCCGGCGCCTCCTGGGTGCGCTCGAACCACTTCAGCTTGTCGCGCAGTCGCACGACGTCACCGACGATGATCAGCGTCGGCGGGGCCAGCCGCGCGCGCGCGGCCAGTTCGGGCAGCGTGCGCAGCGTGCCGGTCACGACGCGCTGGCTGCGCTGCGTGCCTTGCTGCACGATCGCCGCCGGCGTGGATTCGGCCAGCCCGTGCTCGGCGAGCTTCGCGCACAGTTCGGCCAGGCCCTGGAAGCCCATGTAGCAGACCAGCGTCTGACCGGGCCGCGCCAGCGCCGGCCAGTCGAGGTTCATCGTGCCGTCGCGCAGGTGGCCCGTGACCAGCACGCACGCGTGCGCGTGGTCGCGGTGCGTGAGCGGAATGCCCGCGTAGGCCGCCACGCCGGCAGCGGCCGTGATGCCCGGGACGACCTGGAAGCGCACGTCGTGCGCCGACAGCGTCTCGATCTCCTCGCCGCCGCGACCGAAGATGAACGGGTCGCCGCCCTTGAGCCTGACCACCCGGTGCCCGGCGCGCGCGAGGTCGACCATCAGGTCGTTGATCGCTTCCTGGCGCATCGTGTGGCGGTTGCGCTCCTTGCCGACGTAGATGCGCTGCGCCTCGGGCCCGACCAGGGCCATGATCTCGGGCGAGACCAGGTTGTCGTAGAGCACGACGTCGGCCTGCTGCATCAGGCGAAGCGCCTTCAGCGTGAGCAGTTCGGGATCGCCGGGGCCGGTGCCGACCAGCGCGACCTCGCCGGGGGCGAGCGCGGGTCCGGCGTCGGGAAGCCTGGGGTCGGCGGGCGGCGGGAACGGAACCATGTCCATCGGAAACCTCCGGTGGGATCAGTCTTCTTGCCGCGGACCGCGGCTGAACACGAAGCGGAACTCGGCGGGCTCGACCTCGACGTAGTCGAGCACGGCGCCTTCGAGCTGCGGGCGCGAGGTCGGGGAGACGAGGACGATCACGCCTTCGCACTCGATCTCCTCGTCCTGCTCGCGGCGGTCGTCGAAGCCCATGCCGAACTCGACGTCGTCGGCGGCTTCGTCGTACTGCGCCGCGACGCGCAGCAGCGGCTCCTCCATGCCCGCCTCTTCGGCGGCGAGCAGGATCTGGCGGGCGGCGGCAGGGGTGACGGTGATCATTGGGGGCACTCGGTGAGGGCGGGCTCGGCACGTCGGCAGGGTCGCGCGACGCCGCGGACGAAGTCGACGAAGCGCTGCGGCCAGCGGTTGCCGCCGACGCTGCGCAGGTGCGCATACGAGGCCAGCACGTTTCGATGCACGATGCCGTCGCGCGTTCCGTCGATGCCGTGGCCGCGCTTCACGCGATAGGCGTAGCGAAGGTCCGGCGCCACGTTCTCGAGGGCCGAATGATGGAACTCGTGGCCGCGCACGCTGTCGACCGGCCCGCCGGGCCAGGGGAACGCGTCGGTTTCCTGCAGCGCCACGTAGCCGCGGCCGACCGCGCGGTCGCGCATCACGACGTCGGCGGGGATCGCGCCGACCATCTCGTGGCGCTCGCCGCGCCACGAGATCGAGCGCGCGAGGTACATCAGGCCGCCGCACTCGGCATAGACGGGCAGCCCCGCCTCGATGCGCTCGCGCAGCTCGCGCCTGAGCGGCGCGTTCGCGGCCAGCCTCGCGGCGAGCGCCTCGGGAAAGCCGCCGCCGATGAACAGCCCGTCGACATCGGGAAGCGCGGGATCGCGCAGCGTGTCGAAGGTGACGAGTTCGGCGCCCGCCGCGCGCAGCGCATCGAGGTCGTCGGCATAGTAGAAGCCGAACGCTTCGTCCTGCGCGATGCCGATGCGCAGCGGCGCGGCGTCGCCCCGGGAAGGTGTCGTCGTCGTCGGCCGCGCGGCTTGCGGCTTCGCGTCGCGCATCGTGGACGCTGCAGCCGCGATGGGGGCGGGTCCCCCCGCGGTGGCGCCGAGCAGCCTGTCGAGGTCGACTCCGCCTGCCACCGCGTCGGCCAGCGTCTCGACTACCTGATGCGCCTCGCCGGCCTCGTTGCTGGGCACCAGTCCCAGGTGCCGTTCGACGATCGCGAGCCGCGGGTTTTCGCCGAGGGCGCCCAGCACCGGCACGTCGGTGTAGCGCTCGAGCGCCTCGCGCAATCGCGCCTCGTGGCGCGAGCCGCCGACGCGATTGAGGATCACGCCTTCGATCCGCACCCGCGGATCGAAGGCCTGGTAGCCGAGCACGAGCGGAGCGATGCCCCGCGAGGTGCCGCGCGCATCGAGCACCAGCACGACCGGCAGGCCGAGCCTGCCGGCCAGCGCGGCATTGCTGTCGCTGCCGTCGGCGGCCATTCCGTCGTGCAGGCCCAGGTTGCCTTCGACGAGGCTGGCGTCGGCCCCGACCGCATGGCGCAGGAAGGTGGCTTCGAGCTCGTCCCAGCCGGCGAGATGCGGGTCGAGGTTGCGGCAAGAGCGTCCGGCGGCCAGCGTCAGCCACATCGGGTCGATGTAGTCCGGGCCCTTCTTGAACGGCTGCACCGACAGCCCGCGCCGGCGCAGCGCGAGGCACAGTCCGATCGAAACCGTCGTCTTGCCCGAAGACCGATGCGCTGCGGAGACCAGCCAGCGACTCATCGCGGTTCTCAGCCGCCGCCGCTGGCGGCGGTCGTCGCCGGCGCCGGATCGCGCGGCAGGAAGTCGAGCACGTGCACGCCGATCGTCGTGATCAGGAACGCGGCCGCGACGCCACCGATGCCGAGCAGCAGTTCGGGCAGCGAGGGCGCGTACGGCGCGATCTGGCCGTCGTAGAAGGTCGAACGGGTCGAGGCGCCCGGGAAGAGCTCCAGCGGGAACGCCTGGCCGCCGATGATGAACACGTAGAGCGCGCAGAACGCGCCGGCGACGACCAGCACGCTGGCGATCACTGCGTTGCGCGGATTTGCCGAGTCGCCGCCGAAGACGAGCAGCAGCGGCACGATGCTGCCGACCGCCACGTAGCCGACCCAGAACAGCAGCGTGTACACGCCGCCGTCGACGAGGATGAAGCGCTCGAAGTCGAACTGCCGGGCGAAATAGAGGTTGGTGAGGTGGTGCGCCGCTACCAGGTACAGCGTGGCCGCGACGAACACGCCCAGCAGCCGGGTCATGCGGCGGCTCACGTCGGCGGGCAGCGTCATGCGGTTCCAGGCGTAGACCGCTGCCTGCGCGAGCAGGAACACCGCCAGGCCCCAGGCGAAAGACATCACGATGAACATCGGTGCGAGCAGCGCCGATCCGTAGGCCTGGCGCGCGACGAGGAACCCGAAGATCGAGCCGGTGCCGGTCGTCAGCACGAGCCGCCAGATGAAGGCCGCCAGACCGGCCTTCTTCGAGTACGGGTTCATGCGCCGTTCCATCAGCGTCCACAGGTAGACCGCGACGATCGCGGCCATGCCCGAGTACAGGAACACGTTCCACGCGAACATCGACGTGAAGTTGTAGTGCGTCGCGGCGACGATCAGCCGGTCGGGGCGGCCGAGGTCGAGCATCAGCACCATCAGGCCGCCGGCGAGCATCGCCAGGCACAGCAGCCCCGACAGTGGCGCGCGCGCCTTGTAGACGGCCTTGCCGAACACCGAGCCGATCGAGGCCACGTTGAGCACGCCCGAGGCCGCGACGATCAGGAAGATCGCGAACACGTGCGGCAGGCCCCAGACCACGTGGTTGTTCATCCCGGTGACGATGTGGCCCTCGACCTCCATGTAGTGCGCCGCGCCCAGCCCGAGCGCGACCAGCACCGCGCCGAGCGCGGCGACCAGCCAGAACCGGCTCGCCGGCGGAGGAGGGGTCGCGGTGCCTTCCTGCATGTCGTCAGATTCCGTGATAGCGGACGCCCGTGTCCAGGCGCAGGTCTTCGCGGATGCGGGTGGTGGCGATCTCGCGGATGCGCTTGGAGATCGCGCTGTCCGGGTCGTTCAGGTCGCCGAACATGATCGCCTGCTCGGGGCAGGCCTCGGCGCAGGCCGGCTGCTGGCCGCGGTCGACGCGGTGCACGCACATCGTGCAGCCCTCGACGCAGCCCTTGCCGCGCGGCACCTCGGGCTTCTGCGTCGTGAGCGGCTCGTGCACGAAGCTGCGCGCCTTGTACGGGCAGGCCATCACGCAGTAGCGGCAGCCGATGCAGCTGTGCCGGTCGACCAGGACGATCCCGTCGGCGCGCTTGAACGACGCGCCGGTGGGGCAGACGTCGACGCAGGGCGGGTTCGCGCAGTGCTGGCACATCACCGGCGCGCTGGTCGCGCGGCCGGTGTCCTGGTGACGGATCTCGACCTTTCGGATCCACTGCGAGTCGGTCGGCAGCGTGCCGCCCGACAGGCCGTTCTCGGTGTTGCAGGCCTTCACGCACTCGTTGCAGTCGGTCGAGCAGCGCGTGGTGTCGATCAGCATGCCCCAGCGCACCTTCGACGACGCCGGCTGTCCGGCCGGCCGCGCACCCTGGGCCGTGGCGACTTCGATCAGCCGGATTCCGGGCGCAAGCAGCACGCCCGCGAGCGCGGCCGTTCCGGCGGCGAGCGCCGCGCGGCGCGACGGCGAGGCGCCGGGGCGCGCTGCTTCGCGCACCTTCGGGGCGTTGCGTTCCTGCTCGCTCATGGTCGGGCCCCCGCGGCAGCAGTGCGGGCGGCCGGCGCATCCAGGAACGCCTGCGCCGCCTGTGCGGCGCGCGCCTGTGGGCTCGCATCGGCCTGAGACCGGGCCGGTTGAGCGCCGCCGGGCCTGGGCTGGTGACATTCGAAGCAATCGAGCTTGACCGCCGCGTAGCGGTGGCAGGTCTCGCAGAACGCCTGCGGCGAGCCGACCGCCGAGCCGGCCGCCGCGCCGGCGCCCTGGCCGGCGTGGCAGTCGATGCAACCGTTCAGGCTGACCTTCTCGCCGCGAATGCCCTGGCGCACGGTGCGGTCGCGCTGGTGCTTGAGCATGTCCATGTGCGTGCGCCGCATCACCTCGGGGCTGTCGATGCACTGCGTCGAGCGATCGACCGAGATCGACGGCTTGGCGACGCGCCCTGCCGGCTCGGCGGCCGATGCCGTGCCGATGATCGCGCCTGCGCAGAGCGCGAGCCCGATCGCCTTCAGCCAGCGGTGCGCGACGATGCCCGGCATCTTTCCGTTCCTACTCGCCCAGGCCCATCTGGATGTAGCCGGTCGGGCAGACGTCGGCGCAGATGTGGCAGCCGATGCAGCGGTCGTAGTCGGTATAGACGTACCGGCCCATCGTCGCCTCCTTCTTCGGCACCCGCTTGACCGCCGTCTGCGGGCAATACACCACGCAGTTGTCGCACTCGAAGCACTGGCCGCAGCTCATGCAGCGCTTGGCCTCGGCGATCGCCTCGGCCTCGCCGAGCGCTTCGATGCGCTCCTCGAAGTTGCCGAGCGCGCTCTCCTTCGTGAGCGTGATGAACTTGCGCTTGACCCGCGGCGTGTAGCCGAAGTGGCCGAGGAACAGCGCCTCGTGCGGGATCACGTAGCGGTCGGAGCGGTTGTCGAAGTTGTGGATCGCACCCTTGCTCTGGTCGGTGCCCCAGGTCGGCTCGTGGATCTCGCCCAGCTCCAGCCCGCGCTCGACGTACTTGCGCATCAGGTCGAAGACGTGCACGTCGATCTTCGGGCGCTTGCCGAGCTCTTCGCCCGACAGGAAGCGGTCGATCCCGTCGGCGGCGATCGCGCCGTGCCCGATCGCGGTGGTCAGCAGGTGCGGCCGGATCACGTCGCCGCCGGCGAACACGCCGGGCTGGTCCTTCACCTGGTAGCTGCGGTCGGCGTTGACTGCGCCGCGGCCGTTGTCGAACGCCTCGAGCCCGGTGAAGTCGACCGCCTGGCCGATCGCCGAGACGATCAGGTCGGCGGGGATGTCTTCCTCGGAGCCCTCGATGATCTTGATGTCGAGCTTGCCGCCGGCCATCTTCGCTTCGCACTTCGCGACGCGCAGCGCGGTGGCGCGGCCGTCCGGCCCCTTGACGACGGCCAGCGGCACGAGCCCGCCGCGGATCTGGATGTCCTCTGCCTGCGCCTGCTCGATCTCGTGCTTGTTCGCCTGCATCTTCTCGACCGGGAACACCGAGGTCAGCACCACGTCGGCACCCTGCTTGGCCGACACCTCGGCCACGTCCTGCGCCATGTGGCCGGCGATCGCGGCCTCGAGGTCGGTGGGCTTCGAGTTGGCGAGATGGCCCAGGCGGCGCGCGACGGTGGCCACGTCGATCGACGTGTCGCCGCCGCCGACCACGACCACGCGCTTGCCGACGTGGCGCAGGCGCCCGTCGTTGAACGCGCGCAGGAACGAGGTCGCGGTGACGACGTTGGGCGCTTCGCCGTCCTTGACCGGCAGCGCGCGGCCGGCCTGCGCACCCATGCCGAGGAACACCGCGTCGAAATCGCGCCGCAGCTCGTCCATCGTGACGTCGGTGCCGACGCGGCACTTCAGCCGCGTCTCGATGCCCAGCTCGAGGATGCGGTCGATCTCGGCGTCGAGCACTTCGCGCGGCGTGCGGAAGCCCGGGATCCCGTAGCGCATCATGCCGCCCAGGTACTCGTGCTCGTCGAAGATCGTGACGGCGTGGCCCTTGAGCGCCAGCTGGTAGGCCACCGAGAGGCCGGCGGGTCCGCCGCCGATCACCGCGACCTTCTTGCCGGTCGAGTGCTCGGGCTTGACGAACTTCAGGCCCTTGGCGTTGGCGTACTCGCCGAGGAAGTGCTCGACCGAGTTGATGCCGACGTGGTCTTCCAGTGCGTTGCGGTTGCAGCCGCTCTCGCAGGGCGCCGGGCAGACGCGGCCCATCACCGACGGGAACGGGTTGGCCTGCGTCAGCCGGCGCCAGGCGTATTCCTGCCACGGCATGCCCGCCGGCGGCTTCTCGATGCCGCGGACGATGTTCAGGTACCCGCGGATGTCCTCGCCCGAGGGGCAGCTGCCCTGGCACGGCGGCGTCGACTGGATGTAGGTCGGGCACTTGTGCGAGTGGTCGGCGTCGAAGATCTTCTGGCGGAAGTCCTTCCAGGTGTAATCGCCGTCCTTGAAGCGCCGGAAACTGAGCTTCTCGACCGGTTGTTCAGCGTTCGTCGACATTGTCCGTGTTCTCCGAAGCAGTAATCGGAAGGCGCGTCAGGATTTCGCGCCGAGCCGGATCGCGGTGCTCACCAGCTGGTGCACGCCGCCCACCATTCCCATCTTGAAGCCGTAGTACGGCAGCACTTTCGTGAATTGCGCCTTGCAGATCGCGCAGATCGTCGCCATGAAGTTGACCCCATGCTCCTTGACCACGCGATCGAGCGACTCCATCCGGGGCAGGGCACCCTTGACCCGCAGGTCGAGCAGCTCGTCGGTGAGCACGCCGCCGCCGCCGCCGCAGCAGAAGGTCTGCTCGTGCGTCGTGCCGGGCGCCATCTCGTGGAATCGGTTGACCGTCGCGCGGATGATCGCGCGCGGGATCTCGAACTGCCCGCCCGGCGTGTCGCCCATCCGCGACGCGCGCGCGACGTTGCAGCTGTCGTGGAAGGTGACGACCCGGTGGTCGTTCGCTTCCTTGTCCAGTGTGAGCGCGCCGCGCTGGATCAGGTCCCAGGTGAACTCGCAGATGTGCATCGGCTGGCGGTAGCGCATGTCGAGCTGGCTCTGCAGCTGCACCGCGAACGGATCTTTCGCGCCGGCGCCGATGCCGGCCAGCGTGTTCCAGAAGCTGTACGCCACGCGCCACGCGTGGCCGCACTCGCCGACGATGATCCGCTTGACGCCGAGCTCGAGCGCCGCCTCGCGGATGCGCATCGCGATTCGCCGCAGCTGCTCGTAGTTGCCGATGAACAGGCCGAAGTTGCCTGCCTCGGAGGCGTGCGACGACAGCGTCCAGCTGATGCCGGCGGCGTGGAACACCTTGCCGTAGCCGATCAGGCTCTCGACGTGCGGCTCGGCGAAGAAGTCGGCCGACGGCGTGA